>Ga0247611_10001001_pt1 | contig 52951 bp, 44 predicted proteins | sample 177DNAGHGhighgp2_FD_192422 | JGI IMG/M metagenome (GOLD analysis project Ga0247611, IMG submission 192422) | Sheep rumen microbial communities from Palmerston North, Manawatu-Wanganui, New Zealand - 1770 DNA GHGhigh gp2 | ecosystem: Host-associated > Mammals > Digestive system > Stomach > Rumen... | reverse complement strand
AGGCGTTTTTGACCGAAATGAACCCCCCCCCCCCGGCTGGTATATTCATCAATCATCCTTGTAGCTATTTCTATGCTATCGTCAAGAGAACAATCGTCAACCAAGATGCACTCAACGGCCACTTCCGGACATTCTTGCATAAAAACAGACGTCAAACAACGTCCAATATAATCATGGACATTATAAACAGGGATGATGATTGAAACCTTATACTTTTGCTTCATACGGGTTAATTTCTAATTGTCAAAAAGGCACTCGCCTCGTCTTTAACGGGTTTATAATGTGCAAAGATATATGATTAAATTCAATTATCCAAATTATCTTAGATATTTTTTTAACAAATTTCAGAGTTCAAGCATACTGCGCATCGTTTTAAAATATGCTTATGTGAGTTAGGAGAATATAGACTTATTTTACTATTCTCCTATCATTATCGCGCATAAAGCTAAAACAATTTGTCCAAAACTCGTTGCATCTGTATTTTCCAAGAGAGATGCTCCACGGTCTTACGGATGTCCTCCGGACGCATCGCAAAATGGTCGACAAAGTCGATGATTTTCTGAATGTCTATCGGGGAATCGTCGGCTGGTGCCTTCAGTATATAGGGCTGGTTGTCGAAGTCACTATCTTGCTCACTGTAGATAAAGGGGATGCCACGGGTGGCATATTCCCGGTTCTTCAATGTCTTAATAACGGTAATACCAGTACGGTGACGTCCTAACGAGCCAATAGCGAACTGGCACTGATTAAACACCTCGGTTAATTCGTCGCCGTAGAGAGTTCCATGGAAAATGATTTTGTCTTGCAAACCATACTTCTCAATAATTGGCAGAAAGACCGTATTCATGCGAACAGGATGCACACCTCCAACAACATGGAAGAATACTTCCCGGTCTCCATGGTATTCACCAAGCCCGGACATCACACGATCAAAGCCATGCCAATCATGGACTTCGGCTACCCCAATCAGGTGTAATGGTGTGCGGTGTGCGGTGTGCGGTGAGTAGAGGGGAATGCTGTCAAAGTCAACGCCATTACTGATGCGGATTGTGCGCTGACCAAAGATCCGTTCGGCATCACTGAATGTGACCAAAGCATCCATCTGCTGATAAAGTTTCTCGCGGAACTGCTGATCAATCTTCAATCCCAAACGTGTTCTGAAATCAAAATATTTGAACTCATCATCGTATGGATAGGTAGGAATCTCAGTAACAGCATGGATACCAGCCTTCCTTAATTTTTTAAAGAAACGAATAAGACACGGATTGGCGTTTTGAAAACAGCGAGCATAGACGAATTCAATGCCTTCACGAATACAATAATCGTAAACACAGCCATAACTGAACCGTTGACGAAAACCGGCCGAAAAGCCTGTCCCATAGTCCTGTAGCATCTGACCATCGACATAGCGACAGCGATGTCCATCAGCAGAAAAATCATAGTAGCAAAGCCGCACATCGTGACCATTTTCACGAAGTCCTTTTACCTGATAATGAATCTTCTTAGAGATTCCACTATGTTCGGAAAAGCCATGATAGACCAAGAATAGTATTCGCATTATTTCATAATTTGTTTGCGAAGATAGCTGTTTTATTTCAAATATCCAAATTTTCTTTCATTAAAATGAATATTATTTGGGAAAATCATATATTTATTATACCTTTGCGGAAAAATATGAGTCATGAGTGTTAAAGTCAGCGTCATACTACCCATCTATAATGTTGCGCCCTATCTGGACGAGGCATTCCAGTCACTGTTATCGCAGACGCTGACGGACATGGAGATTATTGCTGTCAACGACGGGTCGACGGACAACAGCCAGGAGGTGATTGACCGGTATGCAGCGCAGGACAACCGCATCATTGCACTACGGCAGGAGAACCAAGGACAGTCGGTAGCACGCAACTTGGCACTACAGCATGCAACAGGGGAATACATCTACATGATGGACTCTGACGACAAGTTGAGTACGCATGAGGCCATGCAGAATTGCTATGACTATGCAGAAAAGAACAATGCTGATTTCATTTTCTTCGATGGAGAATCATTCTCGAAAGAAGGCGTTGTCCGCGCGACTTGGAACACGAAGAGGACGCATTTGGTAGAGGAAAACAAACCGTTCAGCGGCGAGTATCTGCTCAACAAAATGCTTGACACGAGAACACACAATTGTGTCGTATGGCTACTTTTTATTCGTAGAGACTGGCTCCAAAACACCGAGCTGACATTCTATCCGGGCATTATCCATGAGGATGAACTTTTTACAACCATTCTCGCACTAAAAAGTGACAATATCTATTGTCTTAAACAGTCAATCGTCAAGCATCGCGTCAGAGATGCATCGACAATGGGACTGCGATACACCAAGCGCAACATAAACTGCTATCTGACTGTCATTGACGAACTGCAGAAGTATCAGTTGTCTCCACTGACAGAGAAGTTTGCACGCTACACTCTTAGCAAAGTGTTCTATACCGGACACGTGATACCTTTCAAAGAGAAATTCGCTGTATTCCTACGAGCCGTCATGTCTGGCTACATGAAATACATTGGATGGAAATCGGCATTAGTATTTTGGACGAAACGATGAAGAAAGTCATATTATATCTCTGTGCAGCGATTCTCTTGGCTGCTTGCGCCAAGAAACCTGAAGGACATCGCGTCGTCATGTGCATACCCGTCTATGGCCAAAGTCTAGCTTTGGGCGAGGATGCCAAACTCATTACTGATTTCGAAGAACTGGGTAAGAGTTACGATGGGCGCATTGTCACCGAGAACATGGACCACACCTTCGGCTATTTCGACAACAATGCATTGAAACAATGGGGAAAGAAACTCATTGGCTACAAGAAACGTACCTTTGAGCTATCGGTTTATGGTATGGCCGAGGCATTGGCATCGCAACTGGGAGGTGACACGCTCATCTGCATATTCCCTGGTGGTCAGGGAGCAACGCCGCTGGCAAGGCTCAGCAAAGGAACCACCCCATACGACACTTTCATCAAGAACATCAAGACTGCTGCAGAGAATGCACGGGATAACGGGTGGGAGTTTCACCTTCCAGCCATCTGTTGGATGCAGGGAGAATCGGACATTGAGGACTATCCTGACACAGACTACAAGAAACTGCTCACACAGTTTGCGGAAGACATTAACCAAGACGTCAAGGCCATCACAGGACAACAGGAGGATGTCAGAATCATCTGTTACCAATCGAACAACGTTACTGGAGGAAAGAGATACGTCCAAAACGCCTACGACTGCTTCGAGTGCGGTGTGCCACAAAGCCAAATGGAACTGGTACGCGACAACACACTGTTCTGGGCAAGCGGGCCTACCTACCCCTACACCTTTGTAAGGGAAAGGATACACATCAACGGCATCTGCCAGAAAAGAATCGGTCATTTGGCGGCATTGGCAGCCATCGATATAATTCGTGGCCAACAAACACGACAGCGCGGTCTGATTCCATTAGCAGTAGACGGGCACGACAATCAAGTAATCATTCTATATAATGTACCGGTTTCTCCACTGCAGTTTGACACCACGTCTGTGGCCAAAGCGCGAAACTATGGATTCAGCGTCATCACACCAAAAAATAAGGACATTCTGAAATCAGTAACCATCGCAGGCGACAGTGTTATCCTGACTTGTTCGAAGCCTGTGGACAGTTGCCGACTACGCTATGGTATCAACGGGCAGAGGATGAAAAGCGGACATCGTCATGGACCACGCGGGAACTTGAGGGATTCGCAAGGCGACAACAAAAAAGTTACAGTAAAAGGCAAGGAATATCCTTTACATAATTGGAGCTATCAGTTTGACATGAACATAACATCGGACAAGCAGCATGAAAAATAAGGAACAAATAAGAGAAGGGCTGAAAGGAAGTCCGAAGGTAAAGCAAGTGCTGGACTGGCTCATCATGAACCAACGGGATGCCAGACCACGATGGTACGTTCGGCTATTGGCACCGCTGTACCAACACCATGGACGAGGGTCGAAAATTTATCGAAATGTAAGGATGGACACCCCACCCTACCGAAAGTTCCGGCTGGGCGACCACTCCGTAGTAGAATCGTTCTGCTGCATCAACAATGCGGTAGGCGACGTGGTGATTGGTGACTACACACGCATCGGACTGCACAACACGGTGATTGGACCTGTGACCATCGGCAGCCATGTGAACCTGGCACAAGGTATCACGGTGACTGCACTAAACCACAACTTTGAGAATCCAGAACTGAGGATTGACCAACAGGGCATTTCAACAAAAGCGGTAACCATTGGAGATGACTGTTGGATTGGCGCCAATGCCGTTATCCTGCCTGGTGTCACCATCGGCGAGCATTGCGTCATAGCCGCTGGCGCCGTCGTGACAAAAGACGTGCCTGCCCACTCGCTTGTGGCCGGCGTGCCTGCGAAAGTCATCAGATCGCTAACTGGAAACTGCTAACAACCATGAGAATAGGTATAGAGGCACAGCGGATATTCCGTCAGAACAAGCACGGAATGGACTACGTGGTACTGCAGGAGATTAAGGAACTGCAGAAGATGGACACAGAGAATGAATACTTCATCTTTGTGGCACCCGGGCCAGACCGCTGCGTGGAGAGTTCCAAGAATGTCCATGTCGTGGAGCTGAACTGCCCCACATATCCGTTATGGGAGCAGTGGGCACTGCCACGGGCAGCCAAGAAAGCAGGTGTGGAGATGCTGCACTGCACCAGTAACACCGCCCCTATCTGCTGTGATATTCCGTTAGTTCTGACACTGCACGACATTATATTCCTGGAGCCACGCGACAAGCAGAACAAGTCGCTGTACCAGAATCTGGGCTGGTTGTACCGTCGTCTCGTTGTACCACGAATCCTACCGAAGTGCAAGCGAATCATCACCGTATCGAACTTCGAGATGGAAAACATCATCTCTAAGCTGCAGATTCCAAGAGAACGGATGGCAATGATCTACAATGGTTACAACGAATGGTTCAAACCTGTAGAAGACACAGAAAATATATATAAGAAATATATAGACGAGCAGGGCTATTTCTTTTTTCTCGGTAATACCGACCCCAAAAAGAATACGGAACGAACGCTGATTGCCTATTCACGGTATCTGGAGCAATCAGACCGGAGACGTAAGCTGCTGATGGCAGATATTGACCGACAATACCTGAACGACATCATCACACGTAATCATCTGGAGAACATCCATGAGATGATTGTCATGCCGGGCTATATCGCCAATACCGATTTACCATATATCTATCACAGTGCATTTGCCTTTCTCTACACATCACTGCGCGAGAGTTTCGGCATCCCACTGTTGGAGGCTATGGCATGTGGAACGCCGGTCATTACCAGTGACACGTCGTCGATGCCAGAGATTGGCGGACAGGATGCCATTCTGATAAACCCTGAAAAGCCAGAGGAAATAGCATCAAAGATGCTGCTGCTGGAAAAGGACGAGGCATACTACAGCCAACAAGTTGATTACGGGAAAGAGAGGGCAAGGTTGTTCTCTTGGCACAAAACGGCAGGACAACTGTTACGACTATACGAATCAGTCAAACAGACTGAGCGATAAGTCTTCTTTTGGCGGCTCAACGGTCTCTTCTGTCTGACGGTCTGCGCCAAACTGTAGCATCAGTTGCTGGGCATCAGCATTATTCTTGGTGTTAAGCCGATAGAAGCCGCGACGACCTGTACTCTCAATAAGCGACTGTTGTGATTTGGAATTCTTCAACAGGTATTGCTGAACATAACTGCGTATTTCTTCGAAATCGGGCGTCGAGAAGAACGTGCAGTTCTGGTTATACACATGCTTGGCCAGCGACATCACACTGATGCCACGCTCACCAACATCTGTCAAGATTTGCAATATCTGCTTGTCGTAAGTCAATTCGGGATAAGGGCTGAAGGTTGAGAGTTCTCCGCTTGGCGAAGCGGCAGGCCGGGGATAGAGTTGAAAAAAGGCTGGTACGCCATAAAGCTTACCAGCCCTTTTTATTCTTTCTTCAGATTAGTGTCTTATGCCAGAGTAACCTTCTCACCGTCGTTAGCGAGCTTACCCTCCTTGAAGAGCCAACCCAGACCCAGAAGAGTTTCCTCCTCAGAAATCTTAGCAGCCTTAGCAATTTCCTTGACGGTCAGAGCCTTACCAGCTGCTGCAAGAGCCTGATAAACATCACCAGCCTTGAAGCCGATGTTCTCTGCATTTATTGCAAGAGTAGCCTTAGCTGCTTTGGGAGCTGCCTTAGGAGCTGCTGCCTTCTTGACGGTTGCGGTCTTCTTAGCTGCTGTTGCCTTTGTCTCAGTAGCAGCCTTCTTCGTTGTTGCTTTCTTTTCTGCCATAATGCTTAAAATTTTTACTATTAGTGAAGTGTTTGAACTTCTTTATTCTTAGCGAGTGCAAAGATACGACGAAATTTTATACAAGTTACTGATTCTTAGGCTTTTTTAGCAAAAAGGGAATTATTCTTGATGTATGTCAAGGTTTTTAGTAGGTAAAATCGGTTTCGTAGACAAAATCATTCTGTCGGTTGTCGGTAGCAGTAAAACGCAGATGATGCTGACGTCCAGTAGGCCGTAACCAAGTCTCGCGAAGGTCACAAACATAGTTGGACGACTTTTCCAATGCATCAAACACGATGAAGCGGCCATCAACCTCGGCTGTCCATGTGGCAATACCGCTACCTACGTCGGTAACACGGAGGACGATACGCTGTCCTACAGAAACCTGTTCGACAAAAGGCGGCTTATCGTCATAGGCCAATTGATAAAGACCTGCAAGTTCACGGATACGGCCTGTCACCCAACCGTCATGATAGTCGCCACCCAAGTAACGGCCTTGCTCGTTAGTGAGGAAATACTTCGCAGGATTGCCACCGCTACGGCGAACATAAATACTCAGTTCTGCATCTGTCAGAAGCGGCAATGATCTGCCAGCAAAGGAATAGACATGCGATGAAGCGCCTGGGCTCTCCTTGACAGTTGGCTGCAAGGCGACATCGTATGGCAACAGACCCTGCGGTATGACAAGCTGCATGCCAGGAAGACTATAACTACTAATACGATCGCAACGCAGTATGGGTATAGAAGCATGACTATTAGTCAAATTCTCTATAGAATTCAAGTCAAAATGCTGACCTTTCACCACAAAAGCGTAGCGGCTCTCGTTACCGTTATAGTCGCGGAGTACATATTCTATATGATAGGGGCGCTCCTCGTTAAAGTTGACTATGCCTCTATTTTCATCGCCCCAAAGGATGGGTAGCCTGCAGCCTGGCTCAAGGAACGACTTCATATACCAGACATTGCTGTGACGGTAATGTTCGTAATCGCCCCAGACGTTCACCATGCGATTCAAGGACATCGGTATGCGCGACACATCAGAGCGGAACACCTCGCGTCCGTCGACCAATAATGTTGTAGAACGAATTCCATAATGGTTATAGGTGCCCTGCATATAGTCGTTGGCCCAAAGGGCAAAGCCTACCCTGCCCCACGCGGTGAACTCTTGCTGAAGATGGTGGGAAGAGAAGCCAAAGTTCTGCTTGGAACGACCTCCGTTGAACACGCCATCAGTCTGAGGTATTGCTTCAAAGCCATGCGCTTGTGGTGCCACGCTATCATTGAGATAAGCGGAAAGTGCCTCGTAAGGATCAAGCATGTCCCAAGTACGGGTGTCGTGCAGTTCGAGATGAAGATGCGGGCCGGTGCTGTGTCCGGTATTTCCACTAAGGGCGATGAACTGACCGGCAGAAACAGGCACGTCGAATGGTGTCAGACGGGCATCAGCCACACAGGTCTTGTGACGATACTGATAACGTCGCAAGGCAGCTTTGATACGCGGTGAGAAAGACTTCAGATGACAATAGACGGAAGTCTGTCCCGACGGGTGGGTGATGTAGACCGCATTGCCGAAACCATAGAGTCCGACGGTAACGCGCGAGACATAGCCATCGGCAATCGCGTAAATATGCTTCCCCTCGACATTATCGGTCTTGACATCGAGACCACCGTGAAAGTGGTGAGGACGTGGCTCACCAAAATTTCCCGCCAGTGAGATGTCGTAATCTACTGGCGGGACAAATATGTTGAGTAGGATACTGATCAGTATGCTTAGCATGCCTTAAATGACATATCAAGACCTTTCACCGAATGCGTCAGCGCACCGACGGAAATGAAGTCAACGCCCTGTTCGGCATAATCGCGGATGGTATCATAGGTGATGCCACCCGAAGACTCTGTCTCATAACGGTGATTAATGATGTCCACAGCCTTCTTCGTATCAGGCACAGAGAAATTGTCAAGCATAATACGATCGACACCGCCATGATCGAGCACCTGCTGCAGCTCGTCAAACGAGCGTACCTCAATCTCAATCTTCAGGTCAAGTCCTTTCTCCTTCAGATACTGGTGACAGCGTTCAATAGCGTTAACGATGCCGCCAGCAAAGTCGACGTGGTTGTCCTTCAACAAAATCATATCGAAGAGTCCGATGCGGTGGTTACAGCCACCGCCAATCTTCACGGCCTGCTTTTCAAGCATACGCATACCGGGTGTCGTCTTGCGAGTATCGAGAACGCGGGTATTAGTACCTTTCAAACGCTGAACATAACGATCTGTCATAGTAGCGATACCACTCATACGCTGCATAATGTTCAGCATCAGGCGTTCTGTCTGCAACAGCGAGCGCACCTTACCGGTAACAACCATGGCGATGTCACCTTTCTTCACACGAGAGCCGTCGCCCATAAGCACCTCCACCTGCATGGTGGGGTCAAAACGGCGGAAAACCTCTTTGGCAATCTCCACACCTGCAAGAATACCATCTTCCTTGATAAGCAGATGACTCTTGCCCATGGCATCATCGGGAATGCAGCACAAGGTGGTGTGATCGCCGTCACCGATATCCTCGGCAAACGACAGGTCTATGAGTCTGTCGACGAGTTCTTCAACGGATAGCATAGTCGTCAACAATTAAAAGAGTTCGTCAAGATAAATACCAAAACCGATACGCAGGCCTAAACCGGAGTAATCCTTGAAGTCCTTGAGGCTCATGTCATAATAGAGCTCGGGCTCGATGGTAACAGTACGGCTGATGAAGAAGGTATAACCCAAGTTGACATTAGGCAGGAAGTCGTCGTACTCCTTGGCATGCTTATAGTTCATGCCGGCACCCAGATACAGGCCATTCTGCTCAATGTGATAACGCAAACCGGCACCAAGACGAAAGTCATTAGGAGCCTTTGAGTGAACATCCCATTGTCCTTCAGCCAACAACATCCAGTCGTCCATGAACATATAGCCGACCTTGGCATTAAGTCCCATATCCCACTTCGTATTGGCATTGTAGTGAAGATCCAGACCAGACAAACCTGCATGAGCATACAGTTTACCTTGCTCAAACTGAGCATTAGCACCAACGACCGTCATGAGGCCGAAGAGCAACATTGCGATTTTCTTCTTCATAGTTCTATTGATTGGTTGTTTTATTTGTGTCCTTACGATACCAAAGCATAAACCACACGGCAGCTACAAGCAGGGCACCCACAGCAATGATGGCGGTAGTGGTGCCGTCGAGCTTGAACAACTGCGCCGAGAAAAGATAGGTGGTACATACCACGGTCATGAACAGCGCAGGAATAAGGGTGATGACGTATGGTTTGTTCTGACGTACCAGATAAACGGTTATCGCCCATAACATAAACACAGAAAGCGTCTGATTACTCCAACCAAACCAGCTCCAAATAGTCTTGAAACCATTGGCATCACTGATTTGCCAGACGAGCAGGGCGATGACTGCTGCGAAAAGAGGTACACAGACATAGAGACGCTTGCGGATGGTGCGCTGCTCCAAGTGAATGAAGTCGGCAATGATAAGACGGGCTGAGCGCAGAGCCGTATCGCCACTGGTGATAGGTGCTGCCACAACGCCAAGAATGGCAAGAATGCTACCAAAAAGCCCCAGCCAGTTGTTGCAAATCATGCTCACGATGCTCGGAGCCTTGTTTATAATGTCCTTGCCACCTTCCATTGTCTCATAGCCCGGCGTAGGCTGATCATAGAAGAAGTACATGGCTACGGTAGCCCAGATAAGTGCCACGATGCCCTCGGTAATCATTGCACCATAGAAAATGGGGCGTCCCTGACGTTCGCTCTTCATGCAACGTGCCATGAGAGGCGACTGTGTAGCATGGAAACCGCTGATGGCACCACAGGCGATAGTGATGAACAGACAGGGGAAGATAGCATCAGGTGTGAGAGCTGCGCCTGGAAGGCCCTCCCAAATCTCAGGGATATCAGGCTGCTTGACGAAAAGCATCACCAGCAATGCAGCTGCCATGAAGAGCAAAGAGAAGGCAAAGAGCGGATACACCTTGCCAATAATCTTGTCAATAGGCATCATCGTGGCGATGAGGTAATAGGCAAAGATGACGACAATCCAGAATGTACTGTCACTTAATAGGCTCACCGACGGTGCATGCTCCACACACAATCCCTGCAACAAGGTAGCGGGGCTATATACAAACACGGCACCCACCATCATCAGCAGGAACACGGCAAACACCAGCATCACCTGCTTCGTGGTCTTACCTAAATAACTTCCAATAATCTCCGGCTGGTTGATACCGCCATGACGGACTGAGAGCATTCCGCTCAGGTAGTCGTGGACGGAACCGGCAAAAATACAGCCAAGCACAATCCACAAATAGGCTGCAGGTCCGAACTGCGCACCCATGATGGCACCGAAGATAGGACCGGTTCCGGCGATGTTCAAGAACTGAATCATGAAGATTTTCCACGAGGGCAATACCATGAAGTCAACACCGTCGGCCTTGGCTACTGCCGGTGTAGGACGGTCGTCAGGAGCAAAGACGTGTTCCACGAAACGGCCATACAGGAAATAACCTAATACGAGAGCCAAAAGACTCAATACAAACGAAATCATATCTTCTCAGTAACCTTTTTTATAAGTTTTCTTGTGCAAAAGTAATACTTTTATTTGAGAAATGGAAAAAATATCGTAATTTTGCACGCAAATGACGAAGATTTTAAGATTTCTCCTGATTCTGTGTGCTTTTTTGCCGTTTCCATGGGAACAGACGGCAAGGGCACAGAAGCATGAGGTACGTGCAGTATGGATTGCCACCATCGGCGGCATAGACTGGCCACGCACACATACAACAGCAGCACAGCAACGCGAACTCATTGCAACGCTGGACCAGCTTCAGCGGGCCGGTGTCAACACCGTGCTGATTCAAGCACGTGTACGTGCCTCAACGATATATCCATCGGACATCGAGCCTTTCGACCAGTGCATCACAGGACGTTTCGGACAGAAGCCAGGCTATGACCCGTTGCGCTTTGCCGTCGACGAGTGTCACCGTCGGGGCATGGAGTGTCATGCGTGGATAGTCACCATCCCCATCGGCAAAACCAGCGAGACACGGTTCAAGGAGTTCAAACGCCGACAGCCGCAGCTGACAAAGACCGTCGGGCAAGAGGGATTCATGGATCCTGAGAATCCGAGAACAGGCGACTATCTGGCTAACATCTGTGCTGAGGTAACACGCCGTTACGATATTGACGGCATCCATCTGGACTACATACGCTACCCGGAAACGTGGAAGCTGCGCATATCGCGTCAGCAAGCCCGCCAGAACATCACCAGCATCGTCAGCAAGATTAACCGTGCCGTGAAGAGTCTCAAGCCCTGGGTAAAATTATCGTGCTCGCCTATCGGAAAGTCGGGTGACCTAAGCCGCTATAAGAGTGGCGGTTGGAATGCCTATAACGCCGTCTGTCAGGACGCACAGGGATGGTTACGCGACGGACTGATGGACCAGCTCTATCCCATGATGTACTTCCGCGGCAACAACTTCTACCCCTTTGCCCTCGACTGGCAGGAGCGTTCCTACGGCCGCACCATCGTGGCAGGACTGGGCATCTATTTCCTTTCGCCAACCGAAGGAAAATGGACACTCGACGATGTGACACGAGAGATGCACTTTGTCCGCGACAACGGCATCGGCCACTGCTACTTCCGCTCGAAGTTCCTGACTGACAACACCCGCGGTATCTACTCCTTTGCCAAGAAGTTTGACGAAACACCGGCACTGATACCGCCTATGACGTGGGCATGGAACCAGGCCCCTACAGCCCCCACCCGACTCAACGTCAGCCGCAGCTCGTCGACCGACCGTCTCTCGTGGAGCGGCGCCCTTGACCGTTCGGGTGCCCCATACTTATTATATAATGTGTATGCAGCGCTGACACCCTACATCGACACTCGCGAGCCGCGTAACCTGATTGCCACGCGTATCACCGCGTCACAGTTGACAGTCCCACACACTTCGGGCCGCACCGTCTACTATGCCGTCTGTGCCCTCGACCGCTATGGCAACGAGAGCCAGCCCATCTACTCTGACGCCAGAACTACCGCAGACGGTTCACCTGTCAGGCCCCGTCAGTCGCTCACGCCAATGGACACGCGAATTCCGCCCTTCTACTACTTCTGGAGCAAAAAGGAAAGAAAGAAATATAACAATACTACACATTAAAAAGCAACAAACTATGGAAAGAACTTGGAGATGGTTTGGCAAGAAGGACAAAATCACTCTTGCACAATTAAGACAAATCGGTGTTGAGGGCATCGTCACTGCCCTGCACGATGTACCTCTTGGCGAAGTATGGACACGCGAGAAGATTCGCGACCTCCGCGAATATATTGAGAGCTACGGCATGCGCTGGAGCGTTGTCGAGTCGCTGCCCGTGGTGGAGACCATCAAGTACGGCGGTCCCGACCGCGACGAGCAGATTGAAGTTTACAAAGAGTCGCTGCGCAACCTCGCGGCAGAAGGCATCCATTGCATCTGCTACAACTTCATGCCCGTGCTCGACTGGGCCCGCACCGACCTGTTCCACGACAATCCCAACGGTGCCACGAACCTCTACTTCAACTATGCCGAGTTTGCCTACTTCGACATCTATATCTTGAAGCGTCCGGGTGCTCGCGAGGAATGGGCTGCCTTCGAAATGAAAAATGACAAAGGAGAAGTAATCAATAGAAATGTGCTACAGGAGTGCGACGAGCTGGCCAAGACCATGACACCTGAGAAGGATCACAAGTTGGTTGAGACCATCGTCATCAAGACACAGGGATTCGTCAGCGGAAACTTCAGTGAGAACGACGAGGCTCCCATCCAGAAGTTCCGCGAGTTCCTTGACCTCTATAAAGGCATCGACAAGAAGCAGTTACGCGAAAACATGAAATATTTCCTCGAGGCTATTATGCCCACCTGCGAGGAGTATGGCATGAACATGTGCGTACACCCCGACGACCCCCCCATCGAGATTCTCGGCTTGCCGCGCATTGTCCGTACAGAGGAAGATATCCAGTGGTTCCTTGACGCCGTGCCCAACAAGCACAACGGCCTCACCTTCTGTGCCGGTTCGCTCTCTGCAGGCACCTACAACAACGTTGTGGAGTTAGCAAAGAAGTTCGCTTCGCGCACTCACTTCGTACACCTGCGTTCCTGCCACATCTTCCCCAACGGCGACTTCACCGAGGCCAGCCACTTGGGCGGACGTGCCGACCTGATTGAACTGTGTAGGATTTTCGAGAAGGAGAATCCCCAGCTGCCCATGCGCGTAGACCATGGCATGACCTTCACTGATCAGCCCGGCGGTGTCTTCGACGAGTCGAGCCACGGCCATAACGCCGGCTACACACTGCTGGGCCGTATGTTCGCCCTCGGACAGGTACAGGGCATCCTCGCCACCGTCGACCGCGAACTGGGCATTGAGTACAAGCAGCCCGGCTTCTTCGATTAAGTAGAACTAAACAACAAATATGGCAAGAAACAAAAAACCGCTACCCCTTCTGGAGGGAATAACGATAGAAGCCACGGCGGCAGAGGGCAAATGTCTGTTCCACTGGAACGATATGGTGGTCTTCGTGCCTTGGTGCGTACCCGGTGACGTCTGCGACGTGCAGATACGCCGCAAGAAGCACTCTTTCGCCGAGGGCGAGGTGGTGCGCTTCATTGAATACAGCAAGGTGCGCGCCGTGCCTTTCTGTCAGCACTTTGGCGTGTGTGGCGGCTGCAAGTGGCAGAATCTGCCCTACGAGGAACAGCTCCGCATGAAGCAGCAACAGGTCTACGACCAGTTGCACCGCATCGGCAAGGTGGAACTGCCTGAGTTCCGTCCCATCCTCGGTAGCGTCAAGACACAGGAATACCGCAACAAGCTGGACTTCGGCTGTGCAAACAAGCGCTATCTGACGAAAGAGGAAATACAGGCTCTGCCCAAGGACGAAAGCCAAAGCCTGAAAGATGTTCCCGCCATCGGTTTCCACATCACCGGCGCCTTCGACAAGATTCTGCCGATAGAGAAGTGCTGGCTCATGGACGATTTGCAGAACCAGATTCGCAACGATATCCGCGACTATGCGATGGCACAAGGCCTGACATTCTTCGACCTGCGCCAGCAGGTGGGTTTGCTGCGCGACGTCATCATCCGTAATAGTGCCAGCGGTGAGCTGATGGTCATCATACAGTTCCACTTAGAAACCTCACCCGCCCCCTCCGAAGGAGGAGAGAACCGATGGGATAGCCATGACGGGAAACAGGCTCTTGACTTATTGCAACACGTGGCCGACACGTTTCCGCAGATCACATCGCTCATGTATCTGGACAACCAGAAGTGCAACGACACTATCGGCGACCAGGACATTCTCACGTTCAAGGGCAACGACCACATCTTCGAACTGATGGAGGACCTGAAGTTCAAGGTCGGCCCGAAGTCGTTCTATCAGACGAACACCGAGCAGGCATACCATCTCTACAGCGTCGCAAGAGCATTCGCTCTTGCTCCAATTGAAAATGGGAAATTGATAATTGATGATTACCTGACAAGCACTGACAATTATCCATCATCCGACAACAATTATCCATTGATTTACGACCTCTACACCGGCACCGGCACTATCGCCAACTTCGTGGCAAGAAAGGCACGTCAGGTCATTGGTATCGAGTACGTGCCCGAGGCCATCGAGGATGCGAAAATCAACTCCGACGTCAACGGAATCAAGAATACATTGTTCTACGCCGGCGACATGAAGGACATTCTCACTGACGAGTTCATTGCCGAACACGGACACCCTGATGTCATCATCACCGATCCGCCACGTGCCGGCATGCATCCCGATGTGGTAAAAACCATCATGAATGCAGCTCCCGAGCGCATTGTCTACGTATCGTGCAACCCTGCCACTCAGGCGCGTGACCTGCAGATGCTGGATACCGACTACCGCGTGGCCGAGGTGCAGCCCGTCGACATGTTCCCCCACACGCCGCATGTGGAGAATGTCGTGCTACTCATCAAGAGGTAAGAGGTTTTAAGCGGATTGGCTACCGGTTCTTTCCGAGCCAACCACGCAACGTAAAATACGCCCACTCCTGCAAGCGGAAGCGGCGCCACGAACGACAAGGACGATAGCCAAACTTGGCTGTCGTCTTTTTGTTGAGTGCCTTGCGGTCGATGGTTGCCCAGACGCGGTACAGCTCCTTGAGCCCATACTCACGCTCGGCTTTCGTCAACTCGCTACCGTGCACATGATAGAACATATAGACATCGACGAGGTTCAGCCAGCGATGGTTTTCATAGACTGCCAGTAACTCTGCTGACACCTGCAGTTCCAGCAACTGCCGGCGCATGCTCTCGTTGGCACGCAGATAATCAAAACGGCGCACACTGACCTGATGGGTCACCGACGAGGCGTGCTGACGGTAGTAATAGGTACCGGAACAACGGCGCACACGTCTCGAACAAAGATAATGTACGCGTGTGGTATTGTCGTCGCTGTAGCTGCGGCAAGTGTCGTCGTAGGGATAACGCTGATGCAGACTGGTACGCACGCCATAGACGCCATGAATCTGCCACGTCAGACTGAGGCGGAAAGCCTCCTGTCCGTCAAGCGTCTCAAAGGGTGGCAGCGGATAGTGCTCTTCATGGTCATTGTAGTGCTTCACCACGTCGAGCAGCACACAGTCGGTCTCGTCATCAAACGCCTCGACCATCAGTTGTAGCGCGTCGGGCGCCAGCCAGTCATCGGCATCGAGGAAGCACGTATAATCGCCCTTTGCCTGCTGCAACGCTACGTTACGGGCATGAGCCTGCCCCTGATTCTCCTCCAAGTGAATCACCTCGAAGCGCGGGTCGCTCCTGGCATAGTCGTTCAGAATAGTCAGCGAGCCGTCCGTCGAGCAGTCGTCCACACAAATGACCTGAATATCCTGCAACGTCTGCGACAGGAGTGAGTCGAGGCACTGCGGCAACCACTGCTCCGCATTGTAGACAGCAACGAGGACAGACACCTTAGGCATGACGGCTGAAACGGTTTTTCATTTTATTAATCAGCGCCGACCAGAGCGACGTCTTCTGATGCAGGATGCTGATGGAGACGAACAGGCTGGCCAGACAAATCAGCGTACCCAACGACCAGTAAATCAAGGGATTATCGACCAGCGTGACAATATAAACAGCTACGCCCAGCGTAAACTGGATGGCGGCATACTGCAATACCTGCATCGACACGCGATAATGGTAGCGCCAATAGGTATAGGCACCAACCAGCAGGATGTCGAAGACATAGCTCAGCGACAGCGCCACACCCGTGCCCAGCAGTCCCCATTGGCCATAGCCGAAGATGATGAGCAGCACCAGCAGCACGTCGTAAATGGCTTCCAGCACCATGTAGCCCACAGAGTCGCCCTTTGCCAGCGTCAGATACGACACAGGCAGCGAGACTGCTTTAATATACATGGCGAATACCGACACCTGGGCCATACCCACCATCGGCAGGAACTTACTGCTGAAGAGCAGCGGAATCAGTATCGGGAGGCCGATAATCAGGGCGGCCAACATGGGCGACACTATCAGCAGCGACACCTCTATCTGCCGGTTCACCGTCAGGTTGGTGGCCGCCACATCGCTGTTCACCGACGACAATCGCGGGAAATAGTCGGTCTCCATAGCCGAGAACACCATGCCGGCGTATGTTATGGTCAACATGAAGCCCGCATTATAGAGTCCCACAACGTCCAAGTCGCCGCTCACCACATTCAGGTACGAGCGTATCAGCATCTCGGCACCACTACCCAGTACGCCAGCCACGACAAAGGCCACGCCAAGCCGCACCATCGCCATACCCTCGCCAAGAACACCGTTAGCACCATTCAACTGCAACGGATAGAGACGGTACGAGTGTCGGATGGTCAGCAGCATCGACGTCAGCGCCATCAGAACAATGACCGGCACGATGCCCGTCTGGTTATAAAAATAATAAATAGGTATCGAAATGACGAGCGCCGCCAGCACGTTAAATATCTGGATGACAGCCAGCGAGCGCAGTTGCCGCGCCCCCTTCAAGATGGCCATCTCGCCACCCGTAATAGCCATCAGTCCCACAGCCGGTGCCAGCAGGATGAAGTGCAGCGTGTGGTCACCCCACGCAAAGGTATAGTCACTCAGCAGCGGTCCCACCACCACGCACACCAGCATGCCGATGAGCGCCGTCAGCAGCGCCCATGCCCTGACAACTTTGACGAAATGGGCTATCGCCGCCTCGTCACCCCGTTCGAAGAGTTCCGAAACGTGCTTCACGGCCGAGAACGAAATGCCGAAGTTCGTGGCTTGCGAGATAAAGTTCACCGTCGTGTTAAACAACGACGCCAAGCCCATACCGTTAGGCCCCAGCAACACAGCAATCAGTTTATTGCGTACAAGGCTGACCACGATGTTCAGTCCCTGCACGCCGCCAAAAATGCCCGTGTACTTCAGCACGTGGCTATAGCTGTCGGAAGCCTCTTTCTGCATCTTTTACATTTATTCAAACGCAAAAGTACTCATTTTATTTCGTATCGGCAAATAATTTCGCGACATTGACGAAAAACAATAGTGCACGAGTTTTGAAAAATACTCATGGAGTATTTCGCAAAAGTCATGGAGTATTGTTCAAAAGTCATGGAGTATCGGTCTTAAGGTGAAGGATGAATTTAGAAAGACACAACCGTCTATTGTATCGGAAAAGGTCAGAACGTGTAGCTCACGCCCAGCGAAGTGTACTCCTTAAACTGCCAGTAGCCGAGGTCGGCGTCGCGCTTGTTGCCGTCGTCGAAGCGGGGATAGAGGAAGAGGTTGGCGGAGATGTACTTCGAGACCTTGAGCTGGAAGGTGTTCTCCCACTCCACTTCAGCGCGGTGATAGGATGTGAAGGCCCAGAAACGACTCTTCCAGGTGACGACGTCGGAGAGTTTCCACGTGAGGTCGGCTGTCATCTGTGAACCAGGATCGAGCTTATAGTGTTTGTCCTCGTCAACACCGTGACGTGAGGGGAACCAGCTGTAGTCGGTAGGCGTGGCCGAGTTCTGGTTAGGGAACCTGGTACGGCCGACATAGCGGTAGTTGAGCGCTATGGGCGAGAGGTTGACGGTGCCCGTGAGTTTCTTCTTGAAGGCCTCAACCTTGTAGTCCATACCGAGACCGAGGTTGAGGTTGAAGGGCGAGAAGAAGTCGGAGAAGGTGCGATGATCGTTGGATTTCAGACCGCGTGTGAACTGTGTCCAAGCGAGTACCTGAAGCGTATAGTACCAGCGCTTGGTGGCCTGCAGGCCGACCTTCGACGTGAGACGCAGCAGGTCTTCGTTGGACTTCCACTTATGCAGAGAGTCGGACTTGGCGGTGAGGAAGCCGAGCTTGGCCTCGAGCTTGTTGTCCCACTTCCACTTGCCTTTGTTGTCGTAGTTGGCCTCAGCAGTCAGACTGCCCAGCAGCGAGTAGGTAGACTCGCCGCCCTTGTACCAGTTGTCCGACACGTAGTTCTGCATGAACTGCAGGTAGCCGTCGGCCTTGCGCGACCAGAACTTGGGCTTTGTCACGGCCACCTCGGTGGTGACCAGCTGGGGTTCGTCGGGCATAGGCTCAGCATACTCGGTCAGCTCGACAGCCTGCACGATGGGCTTGTCGATATCCTCGCGCAGCGAGCCCGACTCGTCGAGCTGTGTGTCAGTGGTTTTCACCAAGTCTGGACGGTTCAGGTAGACGTTGAGCAACGCCAGGTTGATGGCCTCGTCGATGTCGTCGGCCCCTTCGGGGGTGTTCAAGCGGAGGTTATTGTTAGCCACAGAATGATAGAACGTGAGCGGTGTGAACAGACGGAAGTAACGGCCGTCCACAGAGTCCTTGGGCTGTGCAGCGCTAGCGCTGAGCGCCGTGATGGCTGCAAATAGTAATGTCAGTTTTTTCATAATCTGGCGGCAAAGTTACAAAAAGTTGAGCGCAAAACAAAAAAACTTGTTTCTTTTTTGCCGAAATGGATATAACTCCCATCTCTTTTTAGTTTTTGATAACCTTCACCTTGTGTGTCCGGCCTGTCATGCGAAGCTGCATGGGCGGCCTTATAAGGGTGTTGTGACGGCAGAACCGTCATCTTCAGAGAAGTGAAAGTACATTATCCCCCCTCTAACCCCCTCCCTATATACCCCCACCTCCTCTCTCTAAAGAGAGGTGGGGTATAGTAGGAGGGGTGTAAGGGGATAATGTACTGCACAAGGCGGAACCGAGGAGCAACGGGCATGTCTGAAGGAAAAGAGTGAACAGAATTGCAAAAAAACGGAATTACATGCATTTATTACGCAGAAATTTCGTAATTTTGCACCTTGAATCATCATGAACTAAAATAAACAAGATAAAAATGAATAGAGACACAATCATTGGATTCGTATTAATTGCGTTGGTGCTTATCGGCTTCAGCTGGTGGAGCCAGCCTTCGCAGGAAGAGATTGACGCCTACCAGCGTCAGCAGGATAGCATTGCAGCCGTCGAGCGCGACAAGGAGATGAAGCAGAAGATGGCCGAGGCCGAGCGTCAGGCCGAGGCTGACTCCGTAGCGAAGAACGACACGACGGCTCTCTTCCACGCTGCCCTCAACGGCACCGCCAAGGACATCGTGCTGAAGAACAAGAAGGTGGAGCTGACGCTCTCGACCAAGGGCGGCACGCTGACGAAGGCCGTCATCAAGAACTTCGAGGACAAGGACGGCAACAAGGACGTAACACTCTACGATGCCAAGGACCAGCAGATGAACTTCATGCTAACAGGCAAGCAGGACAACATCATCACACAGGACCTGTACTTCACGCCCAGCGACCAGACGGACTCGACCGTCACCATGACAGCCCAGACGGGCAACGGCGGCGAGCTGGTTATCGACTACGAGCTGGGGCAGGACTACATGCTCCACTTCCAGCTGACAGCCAAGAACATGAAGGGCATCTTCGCCCCCACCTATAAGGAAATGGACATTGAGTGGAACGGCCATAGCCGCCAGCAGGAGAAAGGCTTCTACTTTGAGAACCGCTATACCAGTCTGTTCTACAAGGAGGCTCACGACGGCTCTACCGACAACCTGTCGGAGACGTCGGACAAGACCGAGACCATCGAAGAGCAGCTCGACTGGGTGGCCTTTCGCAACCAGTTCTTCAGTCTGGCACTCATCTCGAAGGACAACTTCGCAGGCGGCGCTACGCTCAGCAGCGTGCAGGACGACAAGAACTCGGGCTATCTGAAGCATTTCGATGCCAAACTGAAGACAGCCTTCGACCCCAGCGGCAAGAAGCCGTCGCAGTTTGAAATGTACGTCGGCCCCAACGACTTCCGCATGATTCAAGCCGTCGAGAAGCAGAGCCAGTTCGGCAAAGACCTCGACCTGGAGCAGCTTGTCAACCTGGGTTGGTGGATTTTCCGCCTCATCAACCGCTGGTTCACACTCTACGTCTTCGAGTGGCTGGCCTCGTTAGGTCTGTCGATGGGCATTGTCATCATACTTATCACCCTGTTACTGAAGGCCATTACCTTCCCGATGGTGAAAAAGCAGTACATGTCGTCGGCCAAGATGCGCGTGCTGAAGCCAAAGTTCGAGGAGGCCACCAAGCAGTATGACAAGCCTGAAGACCAGATGAAGAAGCAGCAGGCCATGATGCAGCTCTACTCGCAGTATGGCGTATCGCCCCTCTCGGGCTGTCTGCCCATGCTGATACAGATGCCTATCTGGATTGCCATGTTCTGGTTCGTGCCCAACGCCATTCAGTTGCGCGGACAGTCGTTCCTCTGGATGGAGGACCTGGCCACCTACGACCCCATCATCTCGTGGAGCTCCCACATCTGGGGCATCGGCGACCACCTGTCGCTGTCGTGCCTGCTGTTCTGCGGCTCGAACATTCTCTACTCATGGTTTACCATGCGCCAGCAGAAGGACCAGATGGTTGGCCAGCAGGCTGAGTCGATGAAGATGATGCAATGGATGATGTACCTCATGCCGCTGATGTTCTTCTTCATGTTCAACGACTACTCCAGCGGTCTGAACTTCTACTACTTCATCTCACTCTTCTTCTCGGCTGCCATCATGTGGACGCTCCGCAAGACGACCGATGACGAGAAGCTGTTGGCCATCCTTGAAGCCAAGTACAAAGAGAACAAAAACAATCCCAAGAAACAGTCTGGTCTCGCCGCCCGTCTCGAAGCCATGCAGAAGCAGGCCGAGGAGATGCAACGCCAGCGCCAGCAAAAGAAATAAAAAGTATGAAAGCAAACAGAATCATTGTCATACTGACAGGACTGATACTCCTGGCATCGCCCAGCAAAGCAGAAGACGTGAAAATAGGCAAGCAGAACATCAGCATCAAGGACGGCCGCATGTCGCCCGAAGCCCTTTGGGCTATGGGACGCATCAGCGCCTACAGCGCCTCGCCCGACGGCAGCAAGATTGTCTATCAGGTGGGCTACTACAGCGTGAAGCACAACAAGAGCCATCACGTGCTCTACATGATGAACGCTGACGGCAGCAACCAGACGCTACTGACCAAAGGCGACAAGAACGAGAGCGATGCACAATGGCTCGACAACGAGACTATCGCCTTTGCGACTGGCGGCGAGATATGGTGCATGAAGGCCGACGGCAACGACCGCCGACAGCTCAGCAAGACCGACGGCAACGTCGAGGGCTTCAAGTTCTCACCCGACCGTAAGAAGGTTATCGTGCTGAAAAGCATTCCCTACACAGGCAGCATCAAGGCCAAGCCCGAAGACCTGCCGAAGACAACCGGCCGTGTGGTGACCGACCTGATGTACCGCCATTGGGATCACTATGTGGAGTCTATCCTACACCCGTTCGTCTTCAACGTAGGCGACGGCTTCGCTATTGCCAGCGACGGCACCGACATCCTCGAAGGCGAGCCCTACGAATGTCCGATGGAACCCTTCGGCGGCATCGAGCAGCTCGACTGGAGCACCGACTCGAAGCAGATTGCCTACACCTGTCGCAAGAAGACGGGCGTGCAGTACAGTATCTCGACCGACTCCGACATATACCTATATAATATAGAGACCAAGCAGACGAAGAACCTCTGCAAACCGGCTGACTACGAGGCACCCGAGGTCGACGTCACCAAGACGCTGAAGTATCAGGCCGTCAACGATGGCGACAACCTGAAAAACAACGTGGGCTACGACCAGAACCCGAAGTTCTCGCCCGACGGACGCTACGTGGCTTGGCTCTCGATGGAGCGCGACGGCTACGAAAGCGACCGCCAGCGTCTGTGCCGCTACGACCTGCAGACAGGCAAGAAGACTTATCTGACAGAGACGTTCGACTCACACGTCGACGACTTCTGCTGGAGTGACAACAAGGAAGCCATGATTTACTTCATCGGCGTCTGGCACGCTACTGAGAATCTCTACGCCATCAGCGCCAAGGGAGAGGTGAAACAACTCACCAACACATGGCACGACTTCGGTTCGCTGCAGATGCTGAACAACGGGCGACAGCTGCTCATGGAGCGCCACTCGTACCTGGAGCCAGCCGACCTCTATGTGGTCACACCAAACATGAAGAAGACGGAAAAGACGGTCATCACCCAGATAACCTCTGAGAACAAGCACATCCTCGACCAGCTCGACAAACCCTCCGTCAAGCAACGTTGGGTGAAGACCAGCGACGGCAAGGAGATGCTGACATGGATTATCCTGCCACCGAACTTTGACGAAACAAAGAAGTACCCCACCCTGCTCTTCTGCGAGGGTGGTCCGCAAAGCCCAGTCAGCCAGTTCTGGAGCTACCGCTGGAATTTCTTCATCATGGCCTCGCAGGGCTACGTTATCGTGGCTCCCAACCGTCGCGGACTTCCAGGCTTCGGCCAGGAATGGCTGGAGGAAATCTCGGGCGACTGGACGGGCCAGTGCATGAAGGACTATCTGGCTGCCATCGATGATGCCGCCGAGAATCTTCCCTATGTGGATAAAGACCATCTGGGAGCCGTTGGCGCTTCGTTCGGCGGATTCTCAGTATACTATCTGGCCGGCCATCACGACAAGCGCTTCAAGTGCTTCATTGCCCACGACGGCGCCTTCAACCTGGAGGCTATGTACACGGAGACCGAGGAGAACTGGTTCTCTAACTGGGAATACGACGATGCCTACTGGAACAAGGACCGCACGGCTAACGCCGACCGTACATACAAGAACTCGCCCCACCTGTTCGTTGACAAATGGGACACGCCGATTCTCTGTATCCACGGCGAGAAGGACTATCGCATCAACGCCACGCAGGGCATGAGCGCATTCAATGCCGCCCGCATGCGGGGCATCGAGGCCGAGCTGCTCATCTTCCCCGATGAGAACCATTGGGTACTGAAACCACAGAACGGCATTCTGTGGCAACGCACTTATTTCGAGTGGCTGGACCGCTGGCTGAAGAAATAAAAGAACTGTTGAATAAACAAAAAGAATCTGCTTGGGAAAAACCAAGCAGATTTTTTTATTTAAGAGGAAAGTGCCTGCATAAAAGGCAAGCCGGAAGCCTGTTTGACAAGCACCGCGGCAAGTTGGGCGTTACCGTCCCGTTCGCCGTTTATCTTGTCATAGAACCATTTCACGCCAGCCACACCACTACCATTTTTCAAGAGGAACACCAGGCACAGATTCTGCAAGCCAATACTCTCTGAGAGTATGTCGAGATCGGTAACGGCCAATTGCAGAATGGCCAGCTGGTAGGCATCCTCAGCATTGTTGTCGATGAATCGCTGAACGTCGCCGAGCGTATCGAGTCCGAAATCCTCAAGCACGCGCAGATAAGGCATGAGGGGAGCTGGGAATATCTCGGCCTGATTGACAGCAGCAATACGCTGGTTCAGACGGTCCAGCGGATATAGTTCCAGGAAACTGCGGAACGAGTCAGTGGTCAGCGGCACCTCGTCAAGATGGCCCGACTTGACCAACGTCTGCACCTGACGACGATACTCACTCATCGTGGTACGCAGACGGCTGAACTCATCGTCGACCAACTCCAGCATGCCTGCCAGACGACTGAACTGACGACGGAACTCAGGGGGCAGTTTCACGAAGCCCTTGTAGCCGATATCATGCTCTACAGCCGACCATACATGCTGCAATGCCGTACGCATCTGTATCTCAAAAGGAAGACTTCCCTCCTTCAACCGGCAGATATAGTGCAACGAATTATAGCCAAAACTTGTCAGCTGGTGCAGTTTACGCTTGTCAACAGAGTTCTTCCAATCAATATCGAACAGGCGCTGGACAATGGCCGCAACCTTATCGACATCGTCGGTATAGAAGGTTATGATGCGCAGTCCCACCAAGTCTGTAATGTCTTCCAGCTGGTGGTACTTATCGCCCTTACGCTCCAACTTGCCTTCCAAAGACTGCTCTGTCTTGACACGCGCCTCAATGGAGTTCAGTTCGATGCCCTGCTCACGTAACGTCTGCTTCAGTAGGGTGTACACCTGTTCCGAGAGCGCTTGCATTTGCGGCACTTTCTGGCGATACTCTTCCATCAGAGATTCGCCCAGCGGACTCAGTTTTGCTATCATTTGAACTCAAACAAGTTAATAAATCCGGTCATTGCGAAAACGGAACGCAAGTCGTCGTTGATACCTCTGATGTACACATGACTGCCTTTTGGTTTCGCTGCTTTCAGCAAGCCAAGGAACAGTCGCAGACCACTTGATGAGATATACTCCAGTTTCGTGCAGTCAAGAAACACGTCATGCCCCATACAATCATAAAGGGGTTTCATCTCTTCTTCCACCTGTGCAGAGGCAGCCGTATCCAGACGCCCCTCGAAATACATAACGAAGTTGTTCTCTTCTTCCTTGAATGTTGTTTTCATAATTTTATCGTTTAATTATTGTTGTTTTCTTACGTTAATTTCTTACGTAGTGTAAGCACGTTCTTTCCGTCCACACGCTCATAATTGATAGAGTCCATAATCTGGCGAATCAAATGGATTCCCAATCCGCCGATGCCACGTTCCTCGACCGAAAGTGTCGTATCGACCTCCGCCTTAGCCGTCGGGTCGAAAGGCACGCCATTGTCGCTAATAGTAATCTTCAGGCGCACGGCATTCACAGAGGCGCTGATATTGACATAGCCCGTCGTTCCGGCAGGATAAGCATAGTTCATGACATTCACCACAGCCTCCTCGATTGCCAAGTTCATCTGCATCGTCGTAGCTGCATCAAAATCCAGAGCCTCACACACCTCGTCGACAAAAGCAGCCAACTGCGGCACTTCCTGCACATCGTTGGAGAGCACAATACTACGCTGCAGACGGGTGTTGAGCTGCTGCTTGGTATATTGGATTCCCAGCATCGTGAGATCATCGCTTTGCTCAGCCTCGCCCACAAAGGCATGCACGGCCTCGGTCATCTTGTCTATCAGGATATCAGGTACGTGCTCTCCGGCCTTCATGAGTTTCTCTGCCGTCTCCTTGACGCGTTGTTCGCCAAACTGCATGTGCTGCAGGTTCTCTGCCTCTGTCAGACCGTCGGTATAGAGGAATATCGTGGTTTGCGGGTCGATGATGGTTTCCTGCAAAGTAAACTTCCAACCAGCCATTACACCGACAGGGATATTCGAGTCGCAAGGCAGCAATCCCACCTTACCTCCAATAAGCAGCGGTTGGTCATGTCCGGCATTGCAGTAACGCAAACGGCCTGTTGGCAGGTCAAGTACGCCAACGAAGAAGGTGACAAACATATTCGAGTCATTTCCCTCGGCCATCGTCTCATTCAAAGAGGTTGCAATGCGGTCTGGCAGTGCCTCGTGCGCAGCTATGGTACGGAACATAGCTCTGATAACCGCCATAACCAATGAGGCAGGCACACCCTTACCAGACACGTCACCGATACAGAAGAACAGTTTCTCGTCACGGATGAAGAAGTCGAACAGGTCGCCCCCCACCTCCTTTGCCGGTGTCAGTCTTCCGAATATCTCGATATCATCACGCTCCGGATAAGGCGGGAATATCTTCGGCAGCATAGACATCTGGATATTGCGCGCCACCTTCAACTCGCCCTCAATGCGGCCCTTTTGGGCATTCACCTCTTTGAGCTCGTCCATCTGCTTAACCAGTGACGTCTGCATCTGGTCAAAGGAGTCGTGCAGCCGTTTCATCTCATCGTTCGTCGTGACTTCAGGCAGTTTGGCATTCAGATTACCACGAGAAATCTCATCGGCAGAATTGGCGAAGCGCCACAGCGGTTTGGTAACATGCTTGATAATGCGATGACAAACCAAAAACAGCAACAAGATGCCAAACAACATCATACCGATGACGGAAAGTGTAAAGGCACGTTTCGTCTCAAACAGCGTCTTAGTCGGCACAATTGTGGCCATCGACCAGCCTGTACGCTCAATAGGCATATATGTGACCATGTATTTGACACCGTCACGACAGATAAAGTCCATTCCTGTCTTGCCTTCAACCATATCATAGCCGATATGATCATCAATACTGTCATTTTCCGTTTCAAACGCAAACGTGAAATAGGTGTCGTTCAATATACGTTCATGCAAGGGATGAGCGATGTACGTACCGCTACGGCCAATAATAAAGGTATATGCATGCGTAAAGAAAAAGTCGTCCTTCAATTCTCCCTTTACATCTTCGTCCTTACTATGCAACACCTTCTTGTTAAAGTCTATGTCATTTGCTTTCACGAGCTCTGTCAGCCAATCCAGCGACACGTCAGCCGTGATGATAGCATACATCCTCCCCTGTTTGTCGTATAAGGGTCGGGAATAGGTGGTCATCATCTGTTCACCGCCACCACGGTCGTAGTAAGGTTCGCTCCAGTAGTTGCGCTTCAGCAGTTTCGGTATCTGGTACCAGTCCATATAGTGGTACTCATACTCTGCCGTACCAAGTTGTTTGGTCTCAATCGTTCCGTTGATGGTCTTGTATGCATACGGCGAGAACTGCATACCCTTAGATGGATAGTAGTCCGGTTCGAATGCCACCGTCGAACCCACTATCGATGGATTCAGTTCCAGCAGCCGACGCACCACATCATACATCTTGTCTGGTGTTTCAAGCGAAGACTCAACCTCCGGAATGGTGTTTTCCACCGCCACCTCGACACCAGTCAACACGTTGTTGATTCGCTGATTGGAAATCTCCATTCTGCTCATCGTGTTTTCGAGTGTACCATCGACAACAGCATCTCTGGTAACCGCCGACACGATATATGTGATAATACCGAAAATAATCAGTACCGTCAGCATGACCCATAACGTCAGTCGCACATAGATGGAACGCGAGGGTCTGAACAATTCTGGCATTCTCATGGCTGGGTAATATGTTTATAGGTTATGGGATTTCGTATGATACCACTCTCTGAGAGAATTTTATTCGCAAGTTCCACGCTTTTCTCGCTCAGGCGATAGCTGCGACGTTTGGTGTCTTTCTCACCCAACAGCCTGATACACTCGTTCAACATCCACTGCTGAATGATGCGATTCGATGCCACACCATTCTGCTGCAGATAGAGCATCACAATATCCAACGCATCCTCAGGATGAGCGGCAGCCCACTCCCACCCTTTCTTGGTGGCAGCAGCAAACTTGTCAATATCAGCCTTACGCTTACTGTAGTAGTCGGCATTCACATAGATTCCGTCTTCTGGCACATCGTAACCGATGTCACACAATCTCAGAATCTGCTCCGGCTTGATGCGCTGCCCTGCCATCTTCAATTGGAACTGTTCGTTGTAGCTCATGGCCAGTGTTGCATCAATAGCTCCCGAGACAAACAGGTTTGTGTTCGAGAGGAAAGGCACCCACTCTACGCGAAGCCCGTACTGACGGGCCATAGCGAACGCCAGTTCCGACGAACCGTTTCTGAAGTGGCCTATGCGTTGGCCATTCAGGCTCTTCACATCAGTTAACGGCTTATGGGAAATAATCATCTGACTGTTCTGCTGAAAATACTGCAGCACGTTCACAAGGTGGCATCCCTCGTCGTTGAGCCTCATAGCCGACACCAATTGCATGGAGAACAAGATGTCCTCACCCTTCCTGATACGGTCAGTCAGAGTGCCTCCTGCCGTAGCATGCTTGATCTCCACATTCAATCCGGCATCCCGGTAGAAACCGTTTGCTTCTGCCACATAATAACCGGCAAACTGCGCCTGAGCCGTCCAGTGAGGAACAAAAACCAGCGGTTCCTGAGCACACAACTTCCCTGCCATCATACACAGGAATATGCACCACAGCGCACTCATTCTACCTTTTCCCATATCATCATATTTAAGTCAATAAGGTATTACGTGCGCAAAGATAAGAAAAAATTTTCAATTATCAATTGTCAATTATCAATTATTTTAGTACCTTTGCACGCAATAATCATTAAAACTCAAAAAAGAAAATGTCACAAGCAATTCAAAAGACTCTGCGCGACAGCGCCGCCATGCGCTGGACCGCACTGCTGCTCCTGGCCCTCGCCATGTTCTGCAGCTACATCTTCATGGACATCCTCTCACCCATCAAGGACCTCATGCAGGAGACACGCGGCTGGGACTCAACAGCCTTCGGTACCATGCAGGGTTCCGAGGTGTTCCTCAATGTCTTCGCCTTCTTCCTCATCTTCGCCGGCATCATCCTCGACAAGATGGGTGTCCGCTTCACAGCCGTCCTTTCGGCTGCCGTCATGCTGATTGGTGCTATCATCAAGTGGTACGCCGTCAGCGAGGCTTTCATGGGTAGCGGTCTGGAGACATGGTTCACCAACAATCTGAACTACATACCTCTGTTCGACGAGCTCGGCGTCAGCCCCTTCTACGAGGGCATGCCTGCTTCAGCCAAGTTTGCTGCCTGCGGTTTCATGATTTTCGGCTGTGGCTGTGAGATGGCCGGTATTACGGTTAGCCGCGGTATCGTGAAGTGGTTCAAGGGCCGCGAGATGGCTTTGGCTATGGGTTCCGAAATGGCACTGGCCCGTCTGGGTGTTGCCACCTGCATGATTTTCTCGCCGTTCTTCGCCCGTCTCGGTGGCGGGGGCAGCGTCAGCCGTTCAGTGGCATTCGGTGTTGTGCTTATGTGTATTGCTCTCATCATGACCATCGTCTATTTCGTGATGGACAAGAAGCTCGACGCACAGACCGGCGAGGCCGAAGAGAAAGACGATCCATTCAAAGTCAGCGACCTCGGTAAGATTCTCACCGACAGCGGTTTCTGGCTCGTCGCTCTACTATGCGTTCTGTACTATTCTGCTATTTTCCCCTTCCAGAAGTACGCTGTCAACATGCTGCAGTGTAACCTCACGCTGACCGCTCCTGCTGCCGATTCTTTCTGGGCACAGCCCGACGTCACCATCGTACAGTATGTCATCATGCTGATTGTTGCAGCAGCAGGCTTTGCCAGCAACTTCCAGAAGAAGGCCAACCTGAAGTACGGTCTGCTGGGATTGTCCATCGCTGCCCTTGTCACCTATTGCTATATGGGCTTCATGCGTCAGTCTGCCGAGTCCATCTTCGCCGTGTTCCCCCTGTTGGCTGTGCTCATCACGCCTATTCTCGGTTCTTACGTCGACCATAAGGGCAAGGCAGCCTCAATGCTCATTCTTGGTTCGCTGCTGCTCATCGGCTGTCACCTGACCTTCGCCTTTATCCTGCCGTTGTTTAAGGGTTCAGCCGTTGGTGGCATCATCATCGCCTACATCACCATCCTTGTCCTCGGCTCCAGCTTCTCCCTGGTTCCCGCCTCGCTGTGGCCCTCAGTGCCCAAGCTGGTTGATGCCAAGGTCATCGGCTCAGCTTATGCCCTCATCTTCTGGATTCAGAACATCGGCCTGTGGCTCTTCCCGCTGCTCATCGGTAAGGTGCTCGATGCCACGAATCCCGGTGTCACCGACCCCACAGCCTTCGACTACACCGCTCCGCTCATCATGCTCGCCTGCCTTGGTGTTGCCGCCCTCATTCTGGGCTTCGTCCTGAAGGTGGTCGACAAGAAGAAAGGCATCGGCCTTGAACTGCCGAACATCACAGAATAAGCAACAAAAAACATACTGCATAACGAACAAGAGGTGAATCACGTGATTCACCTCTTATTATATAAGCCATTTTACAAAAACTAAAAAAGGAGTCTCACAAGTAACATGTGAGACTCCTTTAGCGGAAGGTGAGGGATTCAAACCCCCGATACCCGAAAGGGGTATACCGGATTTCGAGTCCAGCGCGATCGATCACTCTGCCAACCTTCCCTGAAATCGGATGCAAAGGTAATGCTTTTTCAGGAAACAGCCAAATGTTTTTTCGTATTTTTACAAAAAAGATTCTTGGTCTGCACCCGGAAGTGATTCTAAGCGCAGACCAAGAGTCGTTAGGGATTAGAGCGAATCAAGCCCATTGCGTGAGGTCTTTCTCTGCAATGAACTTGAGGTTGTTCTGAATGATGGTCTCTCGTGCCTGCTCGGCATTGTCGGTGCGGAAGATGAGGATGCCCTTACCGCGGAGCAGGAACGTGTACATGTAGGCAATGCTGATGCCGGCCTTGCTGAAAGTGGCGATAGCATCGGCTGCACGGCCGGGCTCATCGTCAAGCTCCAGTGCGAAGACATCGCTCAGGGCAACAGCCACGCCAGCCTTCTTCAGCTCCTCATAGGCACGGGGCGGCTCAGAGCAAATCAGGCGATAGATGCCATACTCGGCAGTGTCGGCGATTGTCGAGGCAATGATTTGGATACCTGCTTGTTTCAGCACATCGAGCACCTTGATAAGTGTACCCGAACGGTTCTCAATGAAGATTGACAGTTGGTTGATAGTCATATCCATATTCGTATAAGATTTAATTGGTTACTGATATACTTTACGTTTGTCGACGACACGCACGGCTTTGCCTTCGCTGACAGGCAACGTCCCCTTAGAGACGAGACGGACAATGGGTGTCAGCAGAATCTCGTCCTTCAGCTGGCGTTTGATTTCCTTCTCCAATGCCTGCAGTTTTCCATAATCGTCGGTACCCTCATTCAGTTCGACCTCAACGGTCATGTTGTCGTTGTTGTCGTCTGTTGTCAGGGTGATGAGGTAGTTGGAACCCAGCTCTGGGAACTGCATGAGTATCTTCTCAATCTGGATGGGGAAGATATTGACGCCACGCAGTACTATCATATCGTCGCTGCGGCCACGCATTCGGTCGAGGCGAACATGATTGCGGCCACAGGGACATGAGCGTCCGAGGACACGGGTAAGGTCGCGGGTGCGGTAGCGCAGCAGCGGCATAGCCTCACGGCTGAGGGTGGTCAGCACGAGCTCACCAATCTCGCCGTCTGGCACGGGCTCCAGCGTCTCGGGATTAACAATCTCGACAATATAGTAGTCCTCCCAGAAGTGGAGGCCGTTCTGCTCCTTACACTCAAAGCCTACGCCAGGACCGCACATTTCAGACATACCGAAGGAGTTGTAGGCCTTTACGCCCATCATGTCCTCAATACGCTTGCGCTGTTCCTCAGAGTGAGGCTCAGCACCAATGACCAGCACCTTTAGCTTAGTGTCGCGACGAGGGTCGACGCCCTCCTGCTGCATCACCTCATAGAGACGGGTGACGTATGACGGGATGGCGTGTATGGCGGTAGTGCCGAAGTCCTTGATGAATTTGATTTGGCGCAGTGAGTTGCCGGCTGCAGCAGGAACGGTGAGCATGCCCAGCTTCTCGGCACCATACTGGAAGCCCAAACCGCCAGTAAACATACCATAGCCAGAGGAGTTCTGGAACACATCGTCGGGACGTAGTCCTACCATCCACAAGTTACGTGCGACCTGGTTGGCCCACTCGTCGAGGTCTTTCTGCGTATGCAGGATAACGGTTGGATTGCCGGTTGTGCCCGATGACGAATGCAGACGCACACAGTCCTTCAGGGGAACGCAAGACAAACCAAAGGGATAGGTGTCGCGCAGGTCCTGCTTCGTTGTGAAGGGCAGCTTACGCACGTCGTCGAGCGTCTTGATGTCGTCAGCCGTAATACCGGCCTCCTTAAATTTTTTCTGATAGAATTCATTAGTCAGACAATGGCGCACAGTCTCTTTGAGGCGTTCCAGCTGGTACGCCTCAATCTGCTCGCGCGTCATCGTCTCGCGTTCAGGGTTAAAATAAGGTGAATTGTTCATAGTGTTATTTATAGTTTACGATTGTCGATGACATGAGCACTCTTACCCTGTGAGCGCTCGATAGTGTCGGGAGCCTTGAGCTGCACCTTGGCCGAGATACTGAGCACGCTCTTCAGCTTGGCAGCCAGTTTTTTCTCAAGGGCCTCGATGGCAGCGGGTGTATCGAAGGTTCCTGTAAAGTACTCCTGACGGATTTCCACCTGCACCTGCAAGGTGTCGAGGTTATTGACGCGGTCGACTACGAGCAGATAGTGGGGTGCAAACTCCGGCATTGAAAGAACAACACTCTCAACCTGCGACGGGAAGACGTTGATACCGCGAATGATAAGCATATCGTCCGAACGTCCCTCGATACGTCCCATGCGGATGTTGGTGCGGCCACAGTCGCAGACACCGGGCAGCAACGAACAGAGGTCGCGTGTACGGTAGCGAATAACGGGCATACCCTCCTTGGTTAGTGTGGTAAACACCAGTTCGCCAGTCTGTCCTACGGGTAGCGGCTCAAGCGTAGTGGGGTTGATGATTTCGGGGTAGAAGTGGTCCTCGTTGATGTGTGAGCCGTGCTGCATCTGGCACTCATAGCTGACGCTGGGGCCCATGATCTCCGACAGGCCATAGATATTATAGCCTTTCAGTCCGAGACGCTCCTGAATCTCTACACGCATGCTCTCCGTCCAAGGCTCGGCGCCGAAAGCTCCGATTCGCAGTTTGATGTCTTCCTTACGGATGCCCAGCTTCTCCATTGTCTCTGCCAGATAGAGAGCGTACGACGGGGTGCAGGCCAGACCGGTTATGCCGAGGTCACGAATGAGTTTTAGGTGCTTCTCCGTGTTACCTGTACCAGCAGGAATGACAGAAGCGCCAAGATGCTCCACACCATAATGGGCACCCAGACCGCCGGTGAACAGTCCGTAGCCATAAGCTACTGAGAAGATATCGTCGCGGGTAACGCCAAAGGCCGTCAGACAACGGGCCATCGTCTCACTCCAAATACCAATATCCTTGCGAGTATAACCCACGATGGTGGGGTTACCGGTAGTGCCGCTGGAAGCATGCACACGAATAATCTCGCTCTGCGGGGCGGCCTGCAGTCCGAAGGGATAATTATCACGCAGGTCTTTCTTCGTGGTGAAGGGCAGCTTCTTGATGTCCTCTATCGTCTGGATATCGTCAGGCCGTATGTCCATAGCCTGCAACTTATTACGATAGAACGGAACGTTGTGGTAAACGTACTCCACAATTTTGTGCAGACGTTTACCTTGGAGCGCGCTCATCTCGTCGCGACTCATACACTCTTTGTTTGGATTCCAAATCATTTTTCTTGTCTTTTCGTAAGTTTATAGTTTCCCTTCGGTGCAAAAGTACACTTTTTTCCGCTTATAGCCAAAAAAAGACGGGAAAAGAATTGGCTTTTCTATCAATTTGTATTATTTTTGCAACATCATACGAATTTAACCTGAAACAACAATGATTAATAAGCAGCTTCTACAGCCCGAGAGTATTGTCGTCATTGGCGGCTCTAACAACGTACATAAGCCTGGCGGCGCCGTCGTGCGCAATCTCATGGATGGCGGATACAAAGGTGCCTTGCGCGTATTGAATCCTAAGGAGGACGAGGTGCAGGGCATTAAAACGGTGCACGATATCAGCGCGCTACCACCCACAGACCTGGCCATCCTCGTGGTGGCCGCCCGTTTCTGTCCCGACTATGTGGAACAGTTGGCAGCAGAAAAGAACACACGCGCGTTCATTATTATATCGGCAGGATTCAGCGAGGAGACCCCAGAGGGCGCCCAGTTGGAACAGCGCATACTCGACACTTGCAATAAGTACGACTGCGCTCTTATCGGCCCAAACTGCATCGGTCTGCTGACACGCAACCACCACTCGGTGTTTACCAAGCCTATTCCGCCTCTGGACCCAAAGGGTGTCGACTTTATCAGCGGCTCTGGTGCAACAGCCGTATTTATTCTTGAAAGTGCCGTCACTAAAGGTCTGCGTTTCAATAGTGTATGGTCAGTAGGCAACGGCCATCAAATAGGAATTGAGACGGTACTGGAGTATATGGACGAGCACTTCGATCCTGAGCGTGACTCGCTGGTAAAGTTGCTCTATATTGAGAACATCAGCGACCCCGACAAACTGCTCTACCACGCTACAAGTCTTATTCGCAAGGGTTGTCGCATCGCCGCTATCAAGGCTGGCTCATCAGAGAGTGGCAGTCGCGCCGCCAGCAGCCATACAGGTGCCATCGCTTCGAGCGATTCCGCTGTTGAAGCCTTGTTTCGCAAGGCGGGCATCGTGCGCTGCTTTGGTCGCGAAGAGTTGACGACAGTAGGCTGCATCTTCACGCTGCCACGTTTCACAGGCAAAAATTTTGCGATTGTCACCCACGCCGGCGGCCCAGGCGTCATGCTGACCGACGCCCTGTCAAAGGGAGGAATGCAGGTACCACCGCTCACGGGACCTGTGGCCAACGAGCTGAAGGCCAAATTACTACCCGGCAGCAGCGTGGCCAATCCTATTGACATTCTGGCTACAGGTATGGCCGAACACTTGGGCTTGGCCATTGATGCCTGCGAACAGATAGACGACATCGATGCCATCATGGTTATCTTCGGTACGCCTGGTTTGGTGAAGATTTTCGAGGTCTACGATGTGTTGCACCAGAAGATTCAGGAGTGCCGGAAGCCCATCTTCCCTATCCTACCCAGCGTCAGCACCGCCGGTCCTGAAGTGCAGGAGTTCCTGAAACGCGGCCATGTGAACTTCAGCGACGAGGTGACGCTGGCCACCGCTCTGACACAGATTATGAAGACACCGGCTCCCGCCGACCAGAATGTGGTCATCAATGGCGTTGACGTGCCGCGCATCCGTCGAATCATCGACGGCATAGACACGAATGGCTACATCGCCCCCACATTAGTACACGAACTTCTTGAAAGTGCAGGCATCCCTACGGTGCCAGAGTTTGTTAGTGCAGACAAATCCGACGTCTGCGCCTTTGCCGAGCAATGCGGCTATCCTGTAGTGGCCAAGGTTGTGGGACCTGTCCATAAGAGTGATGTCGGAGGCGTTGCCCTGAACATTCGCTCCAAAGAGGTACTGTCGGCAGAGTTCGACCGCATGATGCAGATTCCTGATGCCACTGCCGTCATGGTACAGAAGATGATTAAGGGAACCGAACTCTTCATCGGTGCCAAGTACGAAGAACGCTTCGGGCACGTGGTTCTTTGCGGATTAGGAGGTATCTTTGTAGAGGTGCTGCGCGATGTCTCATCAGGTCTGGCTCCACTCAGCAACGAAGAAGCCTACTCCATGATTCACTCCCTTCGCGCCTATAAGATTTTAAGAGGTACACGCGGAAAACGTGGCATCAACGAGCGGAAATTCGCCGAGATTATCGTACGGTTAAGCACGCTGCTGCGCTTCGCCACAGAGATAAAGGAAATGGACATCAATCCGTTGCTGGCCGATGCTGAAGATGTCATTGCTGTTGATGCGCGAATCAGAATTGAGAAATAAGAAATCTTAATTGTTTGCGCTAATGTCGATTTTTTTTCGTACTTTTGCACGCAGAACTAATCTACCAAGACAATGAAACGATTACTGACACTACTGACGCTGGCTGCATCAGCACTGACGATGACGGCCCAGCCAACTGCGGACGACGTGCTCAAAACAGCACGCAAAGCCAACGACTACTTCATGGCGAAGTACAGCGACCCCACCCTGCCCACGAACGTGAATAAGATTCGTCCTTCGAGTCTGTGGACACGCGCCGTGTACTACGAAGGTTTGATGGCCCTGAACGACATTGACCCGCAGCAGCGCTACGTAGAATATACCGACCGCTGGGCAACATTCCACAAATGGACACCACGCAACGGCATTAACACGTGCGACGCTGACGACCAGTGCTGCATGCAGACCTACCTGATGCGCTACTGCGAGAACCACGACGAAGACATATTGGCGAGGGCGACGGCCAACCTGGAACATCAGATGCAGACGCCCAACGACAAGAAAAACGCCACATCGAAGACCAAGGGCACACAACCCTCGCTCTATGGCTGGTGGACGTGGATTGACGCCATCCAGATGGCAATGCCCGTCTACATGCAGATGTACAAGCTGACAGGTAACGAGAAGTACCGCGACCACGCGATGCAGATGTACCGTTGGAGCCGCAATGAGTGTGGCGGCGGACTGTTCAATGTAAAGGACGGCCTGTGGTGGCGCGACGCCGACTACGTACCACCCTATAAGGAGCCCGACGGACGCGACTGCTACTGGAGTCGCGGCAACGGTTGGGTCTATGCCGCACTCGTACGCTGCATGAACGAGCTGTCGCCCAAGGACAAAGCCTATAAGGAGCTGAAGAAAGATTTCCTGCTCATGTCGGCTGGACTACTGAAGTGCCAACGCGAAGATGGTTTCTGGAACCCCAGCCTCGTCTCTACCAACTACGCTATGCCCGAGACCAGCGGCAGCGCCCTCTTCCTCTATGGTATGGCATGGGGCATACAAAAGGGCTTCCTCAAGGCCCGCGACTATCGCCCCGCCTGCGACCGTGCATGGGCTGCGATGGTAAAGACGAGCGTCCACCCCGACGGGTTCCTTGGCTGGATGCAGGGCACGGGCAAGGACCCCAGCGCGGGACAGCCCCTCTCCTACGATCGCGTACCAGACTTCGAGGATTATGGCACGGGCTGTTTCCTGCTGGGAGCTACAGAATATTACAAACTCTTGAACAAAGTAAAATAAACGAAAAGTAAAAAAGTAAAAAAGAGGGAAACAAAAGATAAAATTTTTATTAAATTATACGTACAAACGATATGAGTCTGCGGCAAAATATTTAATTTTGCCGCAGATTTATTGATAAACCGTAAAGAATTATGAAGAAACTGATACTCATGACCCTGCTGCTCGTCTGCGGCATCACGATGGCCTCAGCCCAGAAAGGCGCTGAGATTAAGTTTGAAAAGACAACCCACAGCTTCGGCAACTTCTCAGAGAAGAACCCTGTGGTGACCTGCACATTCGCCTTCACCAATGTCGGCGACAAGCCGTTGGTCATCAATCAGGCAATGGCCTCATGCGGCTGTACCGTACCCGAGTACACTAAGAACGCCGTGAAGCCTGGCGAGAAGGGCGAAATCAAAGTGACCTACAACGGCACCGGCAAGTTCCCTGGACACTTCAAGAAGTCCATTACTGTCATCACCAATGGTGTTGTTGAGAAGACCCGCCTCTATATTGAGGGTAACATGGAAGAAGCCAAGTAAACGACAACCTACTCCCATCAAGAGACAAGATATTAGCACACCGTACAAGGGCTGACTTTTATACAAGGTCAGCCCTTGTTGGCTATAGTGCTTTACGAAAGATGGAGGGGGGTATTTACAAAAAAGCGGGACGTCATCACGACGCCCCGTTTCGAAAAAACAAACTACTTAAAAACTAATCTACTAAAACAAATCAAAATTCTGGGTGCAAAGGTATAGAGAAAACCTCTACCTTGCAAGAGTTTCACGATTTTCTTTGTTGACCTATGTCAAAAAGAAAAAAAAAGGAGACGAACAGAAAAATTCGCCCCCTTTATTTGTTATGTCGAGTTGACAAATCAATTACATCATGCCACCCATTCCCGGTGCGCCACCCATGGGCATGGCGGGCTCTTTCTCAGGCTTGTCAACGATGAGGCACTCGGTCGTGAGGAACATTCCTGCGATAGAGGCAGCGTTCTCCAAAGCCACGCGGGCCACCTTGGCAGGGTCAATAACACCTGCGGCACGCATATCCTCATAAACATTGGTGCGGGCGTTGTAACCGAAGTCGCCCTTACCCTCGCGTACCTTCTGAACGACGACGGCACCCTCGCCACCAGCGTTGAACACAATCTGACGGAGCGGCTCCTCGATGGCACGTTTGATAATGTTGATACCAGTCTGCTCGTCGGCATTGTCACCCTTCAGGTCCTTCAGGGCATCAAGAGCGCGGATGTAAGTAGTACCGCCACCGGCGACAACACCTTCCTCAATAGCAGCACGGGTAGCGCAGAGAGCATCGTCGACGCGGTCCTTCTTCTCCTTCATCTCAACCTCAGAGTTGGCACCGACGTAGAGGACAGCCACACCGCCAGCCAGCTTAGCCAAGCGCTCCTGCAGTTTCTCCTTGTCGTATGAAGAGGTTGTATTCTCAATCTCTTTCTTAATCTGAGCGATGCGGTCCTGAATGGCCTGCTTCTCACCGGCACCATTAACGATGGTGGTGTTGTCCTTCGACACTGTCACCTTGTCACATGTTCCGAGCATATCGAGCGTAGCCTGCTCCAGCTTCAGCCCCTTCTCCTCGCTGATGACAACGCCACCAGTCAGTGTGGCAATATCCTCGAGCATGGCCTTGCGACGATCTCCGAAGCCAGGAGCCTTGACAGCACAGATCTTCAGACCGCCACGCAGACGGTTCACAACAAGTGTGGTCAGAGCCTCAGAGTCAACATCCTCGGCAATGACGAGCAGAGGACGGCCGCTCTCGGCAGCAGGCTGCAGGATGGGCAGGAAGTCCTTTATGTTAGAAATCTTCTTGTCATAGATAAGGATATAGGGATTCTCCATCACGCACTCCATCTTCTCGCTGTCCGTGATGAAATAAGCAGAGAGATAACCGCGGTCGAACTGCATACCCTCGACAACACCAATATGTGTGTCGCGGCTCTTCGACTCCTCGATGGTGATAACACCGTCCTTAGAGACCTTACGCATAGCCTCAGCCAGCAACTCACCAATCTCCTTGTCATTATTGGCGCTGACGGTAGCCACCTGCTCAATCTTGTCGTAGTTGTCGCCAACCTGCTCAGCGTTCTTGGCGATGAAGTCGGTAACAGCCTTCACGGCCTTGTCGATACCGCGCTTCAGGTCCATGGGGTTAGCACCTGCGGTGACGTTCTTCAGACCCTCGGTCACGATGGCCTGCGTCAGGATGGTAGCAGTCGTCGTACCGTCGCCGGCATCGTCGCCCGTCTTCGAGGCAACACTCTTCACGAGCTGTGCGCCAGTGTTCTCGAACTTGTCCTCCAGCTCAATCTCCTTAGCAACGGTTACACCGTCCTTAGTAATCTGGGGAGCACCGAACTTCTTCTCGATAACGACGTTGCGGCCCTTAGGACCAAGCGTCACCTTTACTGCGTTAGCCAACTGGTCGACGCCCTGCTTCAGCAGGTCGCGAGCTTCAATATTGAATTTAATATCCTTTGCCATAATACTTTCTGTTTTTTCTGATTATTCTGATTACTCTGAATATTCTGATAATTATTTCTCGATGACTGCCAAGACGTCAGACTGACGCATCATCAGGTACTTGGTTCCTTCGAACTCGAGTTCTGTACCAGAGTACTTGCCATAGAGCACCTCATCTCCAGTCTTCAGAATCATTTGTTCGTCCTTTGTTCCCTGACCAACGGCCTTGATGGTTCCGTGCAGGGGTTTCTCCTTTGCAGTATCAGGAATGATGATACCGCCAATCTTTTCTTCTGCCGGTGCGGGCAATACCAGCACGCGGTCTGCTAATGGTTTGATGTTCATAATTCTTTTTGTTTTATGTTTAAAAGTTCTGCCCACAGACATGCGAAAACCGTGCCAAAACGTTGCGACTGACATTTTGGCACGACACATATTTATATAAGTGGCAGATGTGTAAAGACACGCCTCCTCATCTATGTCAGTGCTATTTGTGCCACGACCATATTAATTCTCAACGAATTCCTTGTGTATTCGAAATTTTTCCGTATAGTTGCACCGTGTTCTCAAAAGAGGCACAAGACATAGGCTCTTACATCACCGAATCACCACCTCGAAGATAAACGAGCTATGTAACAAACGCAATTAGAGCGTCGCGCCATGTGCGCAGACGTTTCTATGATGCGTTTGAGGTTTGTGGTGAACCTTGGTGATGCGTAGAGATTGTCTGCGCATTTTTATGTGACACCAGGGACACGTACTCAGTAAATTTAAGGGAAGCCCCTTGGGTAAAGGGCGAGCGCGTATTTTTTTCGCAATTGACACTTGACATTAAGCTATTTTCAAAAAGTCAGTTTTTAGTCTATTTTTAGTTTACAAATAATATATATAATATATAATATATAAATTATATATATATTTGTAACGGTTTTCGCGACCCTTAATGTCAAGTGTCAAATGCGAATTTTTGAAATCACTTCCCCTTTACAAATAAGGGTTTCGCATTTTTGGCCACCGCTGGTAACTCCATGAAAATGGCATCGTATCTCCATGAGATAGCTCTCTATCTCGTTAAGATAGCGGCCTATCTCCATGAGATAGGAAATTTAAGAATTGCGCACCGCGACCGTGCACATTTTTTTATAAATTAACAAAAAATAATTGGTGGTTTCAGGGATTTTTTGTGTGACACCAGGGACAGGTACCGCGTCACACATTGTCGTACAGTTTTAAATTGTTGTTTTTACTCCTTAGACGCGAGTCCTCGTCGTTTTACTACGCCCCACGCCGTTTTTTTTCTGTCAGTGCAAAGTTAGTGCTTTCCTGGTGTGCCACCAAACATTTTCTACCCGTCAAAGGCCGTTTGTCTAATAATTATACGGTTCGGCGTATGATTCTTTGACACTTTTTTGTATTTTTGCATAGGAAAAAAGACACGGTGGGGGTGATGATTTCCCCTGCTCATCTGTATATATAGTAAAAACAGCGACGAAAGATGACAGACAAAAACGAACAATTCAAGCAACTCTTCCTTTCGGAGTACGGCCGGATGTACAAGGCTGCCTACATCCTGCTGGGCGACGAAGACGACGCAAAAGACGCCGTACATGACGTCTTCGCACAGCTGTGGGCAGGTACCACCCCACTGCGAGAGGAGTCTGCGACAACGTTCCTTCTGACTTGTGTCCGTAATCGCTGCCTCAACATCATGGCACAACGTAGGAACACGTGCGGAACGGACGGATTCAGCGCATTCGTGGACTCGCGTGACGATGACGAGTTGATAGACGCTATCAACAGCTACATCGACAACCGACTGACACCTCAGACCAGTCGCATCATCCACATGCACTACGACGAGGACCAGTCGTACAAGGAGATTTCCAGCCGGCTTGGTATCAGCCTCTCCGCCGTCAACAAACACATTGTGCAGGGATTGAGGAAACTACGTTCCACCTTTAAACACGGATAAGTATGAAAAGAGAAGAACAAATCAGGATGCTCCTGCATCCCGGGCGATACACAGACGAGCAACTCAACCAGATGCTGAACGAGACCGACATCCCTACGCCTGACGTAGAAGAGCAGTGGCAACGGTTCAAGACAAAGCATGTGAACACCAAGCGACGCTGGACGCGAGTGGCAGCAACCTTCATCGGCGTGCTGATGCTCTCGGGCATTGCCTTTGCAACTATGCAGTGGCTGGCTTTCCCAAGTCCCTCTATAGGAGGAAATGTTGAATTGAATGTTTCTTCGTCCTCTTCAAGTAACCAGGCACTTCCTCCCTCGGAAGGCCTTGAGGAGGCTTCTATGGATTCTGTCTGCATCTTTTCGAACACACCGCTCGACGAGATGGTCCAAAAACTGGCAATCTATTATAATAAGGTGGCAGACATCCGTAATGACGAGGCTCACGATGTGCGGCTCTATTACAAATGGGTACTGAATGACAACCTTGAGCACGTAGTGATTGATCTGAACCACTTCGACCGTGTGAATCTCGCTATAGAGGATGACAAACTAATTGTGAAGCCATGAAGAAGCTATATGTTCTTATTTTACTCTGCTGGATAGTCTGCGAGGCAAATGCTCAGAAGATAAGCCGCAGCTATCATAATCAACCGCTCTCGAAAGTGTTGGAAGATCTTAATACGACTAACACTGGTGTTGATATTTTCTTCGTGTACAACGATTTGGAGGACTTCACCATAACCACCAGCTTCGAGCGTCTCAGCCTTGACGAAGCTCTCAAGAAAGTTGTCGGCTTTTATCCCATCCGTATCATCCGTGACGATGACAAATATTTCGTGGAGTGTACGTACAAGACGGAACGCCACCTCACGGGTACCATCATCGACGAACAGGGCCAACCTGTACCCTTCGCTAACGTAGCGGTACTCAACCCTGCTGACTCCACTGTTCTCTCGGGTGGGGTCAGCAATGAGGCGGGACAGTTTGTAGTGCCCTATGAATTGCAGAAGATATTGGCTCGCATCACCTATATAGGCTACAAGACCGTCTATCATCTTACTGTCAATGGTGACTTGGGCACTATCCGCCTACAGCCTGAAGCCTACATGTTAGGTGATGTTGTGATAAAAGGCACGGTGCCGCAATACAAGATGACCTCCGGCGGCATGGATGTCAAAGTGGAAGGAACGCTACTGGCCAACATGGGGACGGCTCTCAGCGTCATCGGCGAGTTGCCCTTGGTCAGTGTCAGGGACGAAAAGATTGAAGTGCTTTCCAAAGGCGAGCCCGAGGTCTACATCAACGGCAAGAAGGTGCGCGATGTCAGGACAGAACTCAGCAGCCTGAAGTCTACCGACATCAAGAGCATCGAGGTAATCACCAACCCTGGGTCACAGTACGATGCCGCCGTCGAGGCCGTCATCCGCATCAAGACCATCCGCCGGCTGAACGAAGGACTCAGCGTCCGCTCTGCCTCCACAGTACTATACAACTCTAAATGGATGGGGCAGCAGGAGGCTCAGTTCACCTACCGCCAAGGCGGCTTGGAGACGTTTGCCAACCTCACCTACGGCAGTTTCTGCAAGAAGGCGAAGAATGAACTCACGTATGACATCACCACCCCGCAGAAGCAGGTAGAAGTGCAGCAGAATGACGATATGTTCAGAAGAAACCGTGAGATCAACTGCAAGACGGGCTTCAGCTACGACATCAGCAGTAACCAGTCGATAGGACTCAGCTACCAGATCAACAAGCTGCTCAAACACAAGGCAGGCTGCGACGACAGGCAGACCATCAGCGAAAACGGCATACGGACGGCCGACATCGCAGGCCATGAAACGCAGTATCGACACAGTGCCCCCACCCATACGCTCGATGCCTACTATGCTGCAACGTTAGGGCGACTGACCCTGAACATCGATGGCGCCGCCTTCTGGGACAAGGACGGTATGGAGCAGGACGTCACAGAACAAAGCACCGATGTGGAGAGCCGCAACGTCATCACCGAGAGCAGTAACCGCAAGCGACTGCTGGCCGGCAAGCTCGTCATGGGCTACCCTATAGGCAACGGACAGATGGAGTTCGGCACGGAGGTTTCGCATACGAAGTTGCACAGCCTCTACTACAGCAACTTCGAGCAGATACCATCGACCGACAATGAAGTGCGTGAGAGCCATCTGGCACTGTTCGCAGAATACAGTCTGCCGCTCAGCAAGTCGCTCCGTCTCGGCATGGGGCTGCGCTACGAACACGTCGCTAACGACTACGAGTCGTTTGACCAGCATATTGATGAAAGCAGTCGCACCTACGACCAGGTCTTTCCCAATGTGAGCATAGCTTGGCAGAAGCAGAAGTGGGGTGTGCAACTGAGTTACAACCAGCGTGTCAAGCGCCCCGCCTACCGCGCACTGACCCGCCATCTGCAGTACAACAGCCGATATCTCTACGAGGGCGGCAACCTGCAACTGCAGCCGCAGTTCAACCACAACATAGCACTCAACGTAGTCTATGCCTGGCTCAACTTCCGGGCAGAATACACCTATCAGGACAACTGCATCATGCAACTGGCCGGTCTTTACAACGACCAGCCCATCCATTACATGAGGTGGGAGAACGTCAGCCACAAGCAGTATTTGTCTGCCTCCGTCGTGGCGGCACCCAAATTCGGATGGTACCAGCCTCAATACACGCTGTCCTTCTGGCAGCAACGCTTTGATGCTGCAGCATACGGCATCAACCACGACATGCAGAAACCCCAACTCGTGGCCTACCTGCAAAACCGCTTCATGCTGGGCAAGAAGGCGTTTGTCTGTCTTAATCTGTTTGGATCGACCATTTACAGCGAAACCATTGCCGAAGTAAAGGCTCAGGCCTTTGCCGACCTGAAGTTCTATACACCCCTCGGTGCCGGGCAATGGTCGCTGAACATCGACATCACCGACCTCTTCTACAGCCGTCCCGAGCGGTGGAGCAGCTATGGCAACAGCGTGCAGCTCCACAAGGATGAGTGGGCTAACTCGCGCGGGGTTATCGCCACACTGACCTACAACTTCAACCAGAAACGCTTGAAGTATCGCGGAACAGGTGCCGGCAGCGACGAGAAGAGCCGACTGTAAATTCTCTGCCCGTTCTTGTCAAGCACAGAACGCGTATGAATATTAGACACTAATTACCATTTAAAAAGGAAACGTAATTCAAAATTTCATAGTGATTTTTTGGATTACGTTCCTAAAATTAGATATAAATTGCGGGAACACTTATTCGTTCTTGATGCTGTTGACGGGATTCTCAGTGTGACACCAGGGACAGGTACCGCGTCACGCGATGCAGTAAAGCAAGGAATTATCTTATAAACTTCTCCCGCGTACGTACAGGAACTGCTATAGTTTTTGAGTTCATGTACGTACGCGGGAGAAAGTTTACAAACTATCCAACCACTAATGAAAAACGCAAGCCAAGTGCATTAGCAATTAGCATAAATGTGGAGAGCTGCATATCGGTCTGTCCCTGTTCCAGTGAGGAGATATACTCACGCTTCTTACCTATACGTTTTCCCAACTGTTGCTGTGTCAGTTTTTGGCGCTTACGCTCGTCGCGTAGCAACTCAGCAATGTAAATTATGGACTACTGTATATTGACGTTTACGGACTTGCAGTTCTCAATGAGCGTGGGGTCGAAGGCGTGCTTCTCGTCACGGACGTTGATGTTCTCGAAGGTGAAGTCGGTGAGGCGGTACTTGTCGCTGGTGCCCACGTCGAAGAAGTTCTTCGTGTTCATTTGGATGTTGCGGATGGTGATGTTATTGCACTGCGACAGCGGCATGTCGGCACGATCCTCGGGCTTGAAGAACTGTGTCCAGGGACGGACAACGAGGAAGGAACCGCACTGGCCGATGATGTCCTCGACGGTGACATACTCGTAGTGCTGAGGGGTGTCTGGACGCATCTTGAGCCAGAGTACACGGGTGGCAGCCTTTACATGAATGCGGCGCAGGATAACATTACGGTCGTGCAGCGACTCAGAGCCTAAGGTCAGGCAGCCATGCACTTTGCCGTACACACAGTCCTCGATAATGATATTCGAATTGGGGCCGTTGTTCGGGTCTTGGTCGGCCCACGTACCCTTACCGCCCTTCAACACAACGGCATCGTCATTGACGTGCATGTAGCAGCCATGAACCAATACGTTTTTGCAGACGTCAAGGTCGATGGCATCGCTCGATGGGGCACCGCGCTTGGGATCTACGGGAGTGATGTTCTCCGTCGGAGCATAGATGAAGCAGCCCAGGTAGCGCACGTTCTCGCAGCGGTAGAGATGGTTGGTCCAGAAAGGCGAGTTAATGATTTTCACATCCTGAACGGTCACGTTCTTACTATTAGATATGTACACGTTACGCGGGCGCATAGCTTCGAGGTTCGTACAGTCCTTATTGTACTTGCGGCGAATCCAAAACTCCTCCCAATAGGGCTGACCATTACCATTAATAGTGCCGGGACCGGTAATGGTAAAGCCATCCACGCCATCGGCGTTAACCAGCGCAGCAAAATAATCAAGCGTCTGTCCCTCCATGCGGGTCTTGACAATGGGGAAGTGCTTGATGCGAGTGGAGCCCTGCAGTTCACCGCCCTCTTCTATCTTCAGATGAGTGCCAGACTTAAAGAACAGCGAACCCGAAATGAAGGTGCCGCGAGGGATGACGACAACCCCCCCACCATCTCTTGAAGCACGATCAATAACCGCCTGCAGTTTAGCTGTTTGCACTTCTTGGCTATACCCGTCAACGCCATAGTCAGTCACCACATAATGTTTGAGGCCGGAGAGGTCTACACGCGTCGTATCCTTGAACCATTCTGACACGGGTGTGCCGTCGGGCCAAAGGTCTTGTTGAACCGTCTTTTTCTTTGCTGTTCCCACGGTGCACATCAGAGCTAATGCGAGAACGGAAAGTAGTTTTGTCTTCATGTTAAAAATGCTTTGAGATTAGTTTTGAGCGACAAAGTTAGTGCAAAGCAGACGAAAAACCAAATAAAAAAGCAAAAAAACAGAAAAAAGGAACGTTATTACAATTATTTTCCTTATCTTTGTGCGCTGAAAATAGACGAAAACATAAATTTTTACCATTCTCATGAAAGAATTCTTCAAGTACACACTGGCCACCATCTGTGGCATCATCATCCTCGGAATCGTCTCATTCATTCTGTTCATGATTTCGCTGGTAGGTATCATTGCATCGGGTAATCAGACCACGAAAGCAGAAGAAAATTCCGTCTTCGTGCTGAAACTCAACGGCGTTGTCCAGGAGCGCGGCGAGGAGGACAGTCCCCTATCAACCATTCTGGGACAGGTGGACATGGAAGCAATGGGTCTTGACGACATCGTTGCCAGCATCAAGAAAGCCAAGGATGAAGAAAACATCAAGGGTATCTACATCGAGGGCGGCATCGCCTCATTCGATGCGCCCGCTACAGCTCAGCAGGTGCGCGATGCCCTGAAGGACTTCCGCAAGAGCGGCAAGTGGATTGTGGCCTATGCCGACCAGTACATGCAGGCCAGCTACTACGTGGCTTCGGTGGCCGACAAAGTGTATATGAACAAGACTGGCATGCTCGACTTCAAGGGTCTGGGCGGACAGAGTGAATATATGAAAGGTCTGTACGACAAACTGGGCATCAAGTATCAGGTAGCGAAAGTCGGCAAGTACAAGAGCTACGTGGAGCGCAATACGCTGACGGGCATGAGTGACTACGACCGTGAGCAGCGCGAGGCTTACACACAGGGCATTTGGCAGCACTGGCTGAAGGACATTGCCGAGAGCCGTAAGGTGAAGGCCGAGGACCTGAACCAGCTGGCCAGCGACAGCATCATCGGTCTGGCAGCCGCCCAGGACTACGTAACGGCTAAGCTCGTCGACGGACTGATGTACCCCGACGAGATAAGCAAGGAAATCAAGAAGCGCCTGAAGATAGACGAGGACGACGATATTAACCAGATGACGCTGGCCGACATGAAGAGCCTGCCGAAGAAGGATAAGGACAAGGGCGACAAGATTGCCGTTTACTACGCTTATGGCAGCATCGTCGACACAGAGGCTACAGGCATTTTCTCGACAGAGCACAGCATCGTGGGCACCTCAACCGTCGAGGACCTGAACAAACTGGCCAAGGACGACGACGTGAAGGCCGTCGTGCTGCGTGTCAACTCAGGCGGTGGCAGCGCCAATGCTTCTGAACAGATCTGGCACGCCATCAAGCAGCTGAAAGAGAAGAAGCCCGTCGTCGTCTCGATGGGTGGTGCCGCTGCTTCTGGCGGTTATATGATCAGCGCCGCAGCCAACTACATCATTGCCGAGCCGACCACCATCACTGGCAGCATTGGCATCTTCGGTCTCATCCCCAACTTCAGCGGTCTGGTAACCGACAAGCTGGGTGTAACCTTCGACGGTGTGAAAACCAACAAATACACCGACTATGAGGAGCAGCTCGTGCTGGGCAAGGAGAACTCGCAGGAGATGGCATACATGCAGAAGTATGTGGATCGCGGCTATATCAACTTCCTCGACATCGTGGCCGACGGACGTAAGATGAAGCGCGAGGAGGTTGACTCCATCGCCCAGGGCCGTGTATGGCTGGCTAAGGACGCCATCAAGATTAAGCTTGTTGACCAGCTCGGTTCTTTGGAAGACGCTGTTAAGAAGGCTGCCGAACTGGCAAAGGTCGAGAAGTACTACAGCGCCGCCTACCCTGCTCCCGCCAGCTGGCTTGAGCAGCTGCTGGACAGCCAGAGCAAAAAGAAGTCATACCTCGACGGCGAACTGCGCGAGGTACTGGGCGAGCTGTACCAGCCGTTCGTAGAGCTGCGCCGCGACATGCAGAGCAGCCGTCTGCAGGCTAAGCTGCCCTATCGCTTAGAAGTAAAGTAAAGACAACGTCAAATTGTCATAACGTCATAACGTCAACAACAACAGATGGAGGGCGATTTCATCAAGATTAACGAGTGGCTCACACCCCTAAGCTGGCTTTACGGTTTAGGGGTGAAGCTGCGTAATTTCCTGTTCGACACAGGCATACGCAAGAGCCAGAAGTTCAAGACGCCCGTCATATCCATAGGCAACATCACTGTCGGCGGCACAGGCAAGACACCCCACGTGGAGTATCTCGTCCGGTTGTTGCAGGACCATCTGCGCGTTGCCGTGCTGAGTCGCGGTTATAAGCGCAAGAGCAGCGGTTTCGTCATGGCTGGCGACTCGACGACGATGAGCGACATCGGCGACGAGCCATTCCAGATGAAACAGAAGTTCCCGAAGGTGACGATTGCCGTCGACAGGAACCGCGTTCACGGCATCAACTGCCTCACCGACAACGACAGCAAAAAGAGTAACATCGACGTAGTGCTGCTTGACGATGCCTTCCAACACCGTCAGGTGAAGCCGGGCATCAATATCCTGCTGGTCGACTACCACCGACTCATCATCTACGACAAGCTGCTGCCGGCAGGCCGTCTGCGCGAACCGTTGAAGGGCAAGGACCGTGCCGACATCGTCATCGTCACCAAGTGTCCCAAGGATCTGAAGCCTATGGAGTATCGCGTCATCACCAAGGCGATGAACCTGTACCCCTACCAGCAGCTCTACTTCTCGACACTCGACTACGAGGAGCTTCAGCCCATCTTTAAAGACACTAAAGAGTTGAAGTCTAAAAAGGATTTGAAGACTCAAAACATCCTCCTGCTCACAGGCATCGCCTCTCCCCGACAGATGAACGAGGACCTGAAGCCAATCGTGAAAAGCATTACGCCGCTGACCTTCAGCGACCACCACTCTTTCAGTCCAAACGACGTAGAGTTGTTGAACGCGACATTTGCAGAGATGCCTTCGCCTAAGTGCATCATCACCACCGAGAAGGATGCCGCACGCCTGCAGACGACAGAGGGCATGAGCGACGAGGTGCGCAAGAACCTCTACAAACTGCCCGTGCGAATCAGCATCATACAGAATCAGGAAGAAGCTTTCAACCAGCATATCATGAGCTACGTGCTGAAGAAGAGTCGCCGTACGCTCACACACAAGAAGAGCAATACACAGAAGCACGGGCAGAAGCAAGTGCAGAAACCGCAGCAGAAGCAAGCCGCTGCCGTCAAGGACGCCAACCGCCCGCAGACCATCAAGTTCAATTAACAACAAGACCACTAACGACATCACTATGGAGATTTCTAAACTCGGCGAGTTCGGACTTATCGACCGCCTCACGAAAGACATACAACCCAAGAACGAGTCAACACGATACGGCGTCGGCGACGACTGTGCCGTCCTCTCCTACCCCGGCAGCGAGGTGCTCATTACCACCGACCTGCTGATGGAAGGCGTACACTTCGACTTGACATACATCGACCTGAAGCATCTGGGTTACAAGTCGGCGATGGTTAACATCAGCGACATCTTCGCCATGAACGGCACGCCACGCCAGATGACTGTCTCGCTGGCACTGAGCAAGCGTTTCAGCGTCGAGGACATCGAAGAGCTCTATGCAGGCATTCGGCTGGCCTGCGAGAAATGGAACGTCGACATCGTCGGCGGCGACACCACATCTTCTTATACAGGACTGGCCATTAGCATCACCTGCATCGGCGAGGCTGCCAAGGAGGACATCGTCTATCGCAACGGCGCCCGCGACACCGATCTCGTCTGCGTCAGCGGCGACCTCGGCGCAGCCTACATGGGCCTGCAACTGCTGGAGCGCGAGAAGAGCGTCTACTACGCACAGGTGGAGGAAGCCAAGAAAAAAGGTGACAAGCGCGCACTCGAGGAACTGGCCCATTTCAGTCCTGACTTCGCCGGCAAGGAGTACTTGCTGCAGCGACAGTTGCAGGCGGAGGCCCGTGGCGACATTATCCAAAAGCTTCGTGAGGCAGGTATCCGCCCCACAGCCATGATGGACGTCAGCGACGGACTCAGCAGCGAACTCATGCACATCTGCAAGCAGTCAGGTGTCGGCTGCCGCATCTTCGAGAAGAATCTGCCCATCGACTATCAGACTGCCGTCATGGCCGAGGAAATGAACATGAACGTGACCACCTGCGCCCTGAACGGCGGCGAAGATTACGAACTTGTCTTCACCGTCCCCATCGGCGACCACGAGAAAATCGAGGCCTTAGACGACGTACATCTCATCGGTCATATCACCGACCAGAAATACGGTCATATCCTCGTAACCCGTGATAATCAGGAGTTTGAGCTCAAAGCACAGGGTTGGAACCCGCTGGAGAGTTAAGAGTTAAGGGTTAAGAGTTCAGAATTTACACTTCGCAATTAAGAATTAAGAATTAAATTTTTTCTAAAAAAAGTCGCAGAAAAGTTTGGTGGAACGGAAAAAAGTTCGTACCTTTGCACCCGCAAACGAAAGGAATGCAGTGAACAAGAACATGGTGCCTTAGCTCAGTTGGTAGAGCATCGGACTGAAAATCCGTGTGTCCCCGGTTCGATTCCTGGAGGTACCACTCCTCCTTTCATTATGAATCCCGTGAAAGTCTTACGACCGTAGCGGGATTTTTTCATTAAGGAACTATAAACAAACACAATAGCTCATGAGAAAAACCACGCTAACCGCCATGCTTTTGGCCGCCACCGCTATGATGGCTCAGACACCGACGTTCACCACCTCGGCCAAGGACGAGATAGCCGCCAACCACTATCTGGCCGGCAGCAACTATCTGGACTACGACCGCCAGTTGCCCACAGAACAGCTGACGCCGGCTCCCAAGGGCTACGAGCCTTACTACATGAGCCACTACGGCCGCCACGGTTCACGCTGGCTCATCGGCGAGGGCGACTACCGCCACCCGCTGACCATCCTGCGCGAGGCCCGCGATGAGGGTAAGCTCACCGCCACCGGTCTGGAAACGCTGAAGAAGTTGGAGGATTTCTATCCCACTACCGTCAAGCGCCTGGGCGACCTGACGACCGTCGGCGAGCGCCAGCACCACGGCATCGGACGCCGCATGGCCGAACACTTTCCCGAGATATTCAAGACGAAGAACCTGCCCGTCGACGCCCGTTCGACGGTCGTCATACGCTGCATCCTGTCGATGGTGGCCGAGTGCGAGGAGCTCATGGCAGCCAATCCCACGGCACGCATCCACAATGATGTCAGCGAGTCACTTCAGTACTATCTGAACCAGCCGTGGGAGGGCCGCGTACGTGACCTGGGACGCCGCACCGGCGACAAGGAGACGCGCGACGCCAAACTGCGCTACACCCACCCCGAGCGTCTGATGAAGCTGCTGTTCAACGACGAGCAGTACGTATATAATAATGTACGCGCAGGCGAGCTCATGCAGCAGCTCTTCGAAGTGGCTGCCAACATGCAGAGCCACGATACCGACATCGAGCTGCTGTCGCTCTTCACCGACGACGAGCTGTACGACCAGTGGCGCATCCGCAACGTGGGCTGGTACCTCGACTACGCTGCAGCACCGCAGTCGGGCGGCATCATGCCATTCAGTCAGCTGAACCTGCTGAAGAACATCATCGAGACGGCCGACACCGTCACCCAGACACAGGCCACGCTGCGCTTCGGCCACGAGGTGTGCGTCATGCCGCTGGCCTGCCTGCTGGAACTCGACAACTGTGGCGCACAGGTCGAGAACCTCGACACGCTGGATCGTGTGTGGCGCAACTACCGCATTTTCCCCATGGGCTGTAACATCCAACTCGTGTTCTACCGTCCGAAGAAGGGGAAGAGCGGCGACATCCTCGTGAAGGCGCTGCTCAACGAGCGCGAGACCACGCTGCCCGTCACGCCTGTCCAGTGGCCCTACTACCGCTGGGCCGACCTGCGCCAGTACTACCTCGACAAGATTGCCAAGTTCGAGAAACAACATTAAACAGTAAACAGTCAATCGTCAAAATCACAAATAACTATGGGTATCATTATTGGAATCGACGTGGGCATATCGACCACGAAGATTGTGGGACTGAAAGACGGCCACATCACCTCCCCCACCCGTATCACAGCAGCCGACCCCATCACGTCGCTCTACGGTGCCTTCGGCAAGTATCTGCACGACAACGACATCGCCCTGCAGGACGTTGAGCAGGTCATGCTCACCGGCGTTGGTTCGGCCTACATCAAGGGCTCTGTCTACGGACTGCCTACACGCAAGGTCGAGGAGTTCCTGGCCGACGGCTTAGGCGCCCGCTACGAGTCGAAGCTCG
>Ga0247611_10001000_pt1 | contig 52954 bp, 34 predicted proteins | sample 177DNAGHGhighgp2_FD_192422 | JGI IMG/M metagenome (GOLD analysis project Ga0247611, IMG submission 192422) | Sheep rumen microbial communities from Palmerston North, Manawatu-Wanganui, New Zealand - 1770 DNA GHGhigh gp2 | ecosystem: Host-associated > Mammals > Digestive system > Stomach > Rumen... | reverse complement strand
GTTTTTTCGAAATCCCAGCCTTTGTAGTTTTCTTTCGAGACCATCTGTTTCGTGTTGCGGAGTTCGCCTGCCGCCGTCGTCGCGAAAAGCCAAAGAGTACTGTCAAAATAGACTGACGTATAAGCAGACTTGCTGTCTTCGCCCGCGATGCCGCCCCATTTTGAGATGCCATTGACACGACCCGCAGCAAAAGAATTTTTCACCGTCGCGTTATTGGAATAACCTGTCAAGCCTCCGACATTATTTTCACCTAGAACCGTAGCGACAGAATAGCAATCCGATACAGCAGCGCCGTTCAAGCTACCAGCAATACCTCCCACAAAATCTTCACCCGTAACATCTTTCCAGGACGCCCCCTGCGTTATCGAGCCCGAGGTCTTACTACCGACAATACCGCCTACATATTTTTTACCGGATACTTTTGAATTTGCAACAACATTTTCAATAACCGCACCATTATCGACACCGGCAAGAGTTCCTACAAAATTTTTTCCACGAACATCAATTTCGGCATACCCATAACCGAGCGTATAACTTTCGCCAAAATAAGAAGTCGAATCAAAGACAAGGCCCGAAACTTTAGCACCTTTCGCCAACGCACGGAACAGGCCCACAGAATCTTCATCAGGGCGATTGATAATCAGATTAGAAATTATTTTGTCATTACCGATAAGCACACCGCTAAATTCGCCAATCGGTTCAAAGCCCTTACAGACAGTGCTATCCGCATTGCAATTTTCCTTCGTTGATTCCATCGCGTTTATATTGCCCATAAGTTTGTAGTACAAGTCAAGCCCATATTCGTATTTACCAATGTACTTAAGATCATCATAATCATAAATCCTATAGGGATTCGTTGCAGTCCCCGCTCCGGCAAGCACATTGACCGTTCCGTCATCCTTGAGTGTTCCCGGAAGTAGAGGTTCCATACCCTTGAAATACGGATAAGAAACACCTTCCTGAATAGTCCATATATTCACAAAGTCATAACCTTGGAAGGTTCCCTGTTTCAGCATTTCCGCAGTCGTCCTGCCATTTCTATCGTACTTCGCAAGAGTGCTATCGAAGAAGCATGTGTTCGAATCCAAGGAACTGGAAAGCGAATAACCGGCAAGTCCCCATCCATTAGGAGCCTTGATCATACTCGCAGAATAGACACGATAGATGCTTGGCGAATAGGAATCGACGTAACCGACAACGCCACCGACACGTTCATATCCCTTAATGACATTGATAGAAAAACCGTTTTCCAACCTAGTAGAAGCATCGCCTATCAAGCCGCCAACATACGTTGTTCCCTTAATGTTTCCAGTAGTGCCAACGACATTAATGCTATCACCTACAGCCACCCCAATCAAGCCGCCAACAGACGACTCACCTTTGACATCGCCATTGAACGACACGACATTATGGATTAAAGACAAGCGTGCTTCGCCAGCCAAGGCGCCCACACACCAGGAGCCGACCACCTTCGTATTTTGCAGAGTCAAGTTTCGGACTGTCGCACCTTCCATATAACCGAACATTCCCGTAAAGTCGCGATTCGGCTCATCAATCGTCAGATTCTTGATAACATGATTTTTACCGTCAAACGAGCCCGTAAAAGCACGTACGCTGTCGCCAATCGGTTCAAATTTCAAACCCGAAGCATCGATATCCTTTGTCAATTCGTAATTAGCTATTAGCGGATAGGCAATGTCATTTCCGATTTTCTGGAGTTCAGCAAAAGTCGAGATTTCAATCTTGTTGGGAACTGCCATATAACTTGAAGTCCCCCAAACCGTATCGCCCTTGTTTACGACACCAATTCGGTAACCGAAATAGAGCGAATCTCTCCTAAGCGTCTTGCTATTCTCAGTAGAATCTATATTATCGCTCCATCTCGCCCAGCCAAGCCATTTACCGACAAGTTCGCCCTCCACATCGAAAAGCGAAGCAATCTTCGGAGTCTCTTGCCATTTCGGGGCTGATGTCGGAACCGCAACCGGAATCGGAGATTTTTTCATAAAAGGATTATTCACCAAGTAGGGGAACGATTTACCTTCATCAATGTTCCAATAGCGAATAAATTTCCCTGTAGGGCTATAGCAATAACCTAAATGCACATAGTAGTCGCAAGTGTCAGTACCGTCAATGACATATTCATCATAACCTAAAGTATCCCAGCCCGCAAACGACGCAAACTTCATCATTTTTGCGGTCGTTAAGCCTGTGCCACCAGCACTCGTATCAAGTCCCGAAATCTCGGTATTCCAGTATGAACCCACAACCGCATCGGATGCACTTCCGACAAGTCCACCAACGTGGCTATTTCCCTGAACGACATTTGCCGCATAAGAATATTGAGCGGTTCCGCTGCCCACAAGGCCACCCACATATTCATCGCCACGAACCGCACCCATCGCAAAAGAGTTTGCCACCCCGCTACTTCCGCCAATACCGCCAACATAACGTTCACCTTCGACGGATCCAAGTGCATAAGAAGCGTTTACAAAGCCGCCATTGCCGACAATTCCACCTACTTTATCACCAAAGTAATAAAAACCATAATGCATCAAGTCCATTGTCGAAACACATTCATTGATATCGCCTTTGGAATATCCGACAATACCGCCGACATCATCTACGTCATCCTCCCAAGGAACAATCGTACCACTAGAACGCGACTGATAAACATTACCGGTCAAATATCCGACAATACCACCCACATCCTGATCCAAAATAATGATATTCACATCGGCTTCTGCATGGGCAACATCCATATCTGTTTCACCGACAATGCCGCCAACTCTTTGCGAGCCCTTGATGTCACCTTGGAACGAGACATCTTCGAGAACAGCTTTATCATTGTAGCGTTTCGTACCCTGACCGACAATACCACCCACATAATTTTGCCCTTGGACAAAGCCGTTCGTCACATGCACATTCTTGATAGAGCCCATCTGCTTTGCCGCAACACCCGCCACAAAGTTCGATTCCGACACCCGGCCCGTCACATGGATATGGTCAAAATTCAAATTGGTAACGGAACCACCCAAGTAAGAGATAAAAGCCACGTCTTTCTCGCACGGGAGCCAAATGGTCAAGTTGTTAATGGTATGGTTCTTTCCGTCGATATTACCCCAGAATATAATGCTATCGGCGGCATCCTTGTTTTTTCCGATGGGAATGAATCCATTGCAGCCGTCTTCGTTACACATTTCGTTCTTGGAGGCCGAAGCGTCGATATCTTTTGTCAGAACGTAATCCGAAGAGTATAGATAAGCGCCCTTGCCTATCGCCTTGAGGTCTTCATAGTCCTCGATTTGGAATGGGCTAGTTGCAGAGCCGTCGCCTTTCATGGTGCCGTTAGCCGCATATGACTGAATCGCCAATAGCGATAAAACGATAGTGAATATGTATTGAAATTTCATATTAATCCTCACTCGTCTTTAAAATGTATCCTTGAGGCAGCGCACCGAAGCCCCATTGTCTTTAAAATTCTTCTTGAAAGAAACCGTAGCGTCTTCAACAAAATAAGCTGCATAGGCGGAATTTTCAGATTCTTCAGGCAGAGCTGTCGCCGTCCAAATGAAAGCCTTTGTACCTTCGGAATCAAACGAACCGCTGTGATATCTTTCACCGACGGCAACCGCCGAGAATCCGTAATCATTCGTACCGTTCACACTATCCCAGCCTAATATAGAACGGAGAACAGTCCCCGCATTGGCCGTACCGCCCACGGAGGTGAACAACGTATTCCATTCCGTCGTGTCGGGCAAATGATAGCCTTCGGGACACAACGAATCTTTCGCCACAGTCCATGTGTAAAGGCGACCAGCAAGCGCGCAGTTTCGAGGATTGTTGTCATAGCACCAGCTATTGTCTTTGAAACCAGCCTTTGCCGTGTCGATATAATTCAAGTTCTGGGCCATCCAAACCTGCTCACCGATTTTTACAGTCTTATAGACTTGTCCGTCACGGTTATCGACGATGGAATCGTATGGCGTTACAGGATTCAAGTAAGAATCTCTAGATAAGCCTTCGCCAAAACCTTCCACATACTTTTCGAATGCAGAAACTTTATTCGATTCATTCCAGTTTTCGACATTCTTGCGGATCATTTCAATTTTTCCGCTAGCTTCGGCATCGCGAACCCAATCCGCAATTTCAGTCTTTGCTTCCTCATTATCCCACGAACCGTTTGTAGCAATGGCAGCACTAAATTCATTTGTACGTTCTTCAAGTTTCGCCACATCTGCATCGGCCTGCATCAAAACGCTTACGGCAAGGAGTGCGGCATTCCCGTCACCCGACTCAAAGATGTTCAGATTTTCGAATCCTTCCACTTCATTTGAAATATCAAACGATGCAAGCACTTCGCGTTCCGCTTGAGTTTTTGCCTCCGCAAAAGACAATTTCTTTACAGTCACGAGATACTTTATACGTTCATACTCCAAATGCGTGAGCAAGTTGATGTTCACGTTCTTGCGGTCCGTGAGATCCGTCAACGCCCGGAGCGTCAATTCGCTATTCGTCTTTTTCCCAGAAATTTCATTGAGGTAATAACCCGTCACTTCGAACACGGCACACGTCGAGGACAACGATACATTTTCCACTGTAAAATCGCCCTTGTCGCTCTTGACAATACCATCGAAGCGCTCGCCCGTCAGTTCCATCGTCTTGCAGTCGATTCCCTGCACCGTCACGGCAGAACCCTTCACGAACGGGCCTTTCTGCGACACGCCCGCCACGTTCAAGTCCGCGATGATTCCCGCATCGTCCGAAGAACCGCCCGCGACCTTGGAATCCGAGCATGCGGCAAATAAAATCGCAGAAACAAGTAAAAGAACAAAACCGACACTTTTCCTTTTCCCAACACAATCCATTAAAACATTAACATCGCACTTCATTTTCCACCAACTCCGTTTACTTTATTTTCACCATATTTGTCAATCGGCTCACTTATCGGGAACAGTTGCAAGTTCAAGCGATACACCCGTTGCGTTTTGTCGCTTTCCGTAGCAATCGCGATAATGCGGCGACGGCACTCCAGAAGTTCCTGCTTGATTCTTTCATAGGAATCCGGAGTAAGCCCTAACACGACTCCCGACATGGAGCGTTCCGCAAGCGGCAAATCCAAAGCTTTCACGGCAAGCTCGCCCATCTGGCGTTGCAAATCCTTCGCGGCAAGCGGCACTGCATCCACGGAACCCATAGAAATAGACTTGTCCGTCTGCACGTAATTCCCTTCTCTGTCCTTTTTCAAGAGATTCGCATCTTCCAAAAAATCGAGAGTCTCGGAAACTTCCGCCGCAGAAATTTTCGGCTTGCACGCACGGGCCATTTCGGCAGGCCTTGCTCCCGGCATGTGTGGAGCGAGTTCACGGAGCAACGGATTTTTCCAGGACTTGTAATAATCGAATTCTTCTCCCCCAAGCACACGAACCTTATGCGCCCTCGCCAATGCACAGCGTTTTTCGAAAGCCTCCATTTTTGCTTCGTCCCCTTTTGCATGGGCATACGTAACCATCAGAACAAAATATGTCTTCTCGAAACCGGCAAGCCCCATGGCGTTTGCGACCGACCCCGCGGCACTGATGCTCAGATTCTTTTTCCCCTCACAAACGTACTTCAAAAAAACTGCCGACGAAAATCCGGCATTTCGAGCAAACTCACGCCAAGTAAAAGCGGAGCTGCGTTTACGTTCATCATAGTAATCCTGAATGAACTTGCGATAATCTGTATATTCAATAATCGCCTTCATGACAACAAATATAGCTTTTCAGCAATATTGGAATACAAAAATTACCATTATACGCACATTTTTTACGTTTATGACCATTTTTTGGAAAATATATCATATTTTAGAATACAAAATGTATCCTCAGAACACAAAAAGACCCCGCTATTACCAGCGAGGTCCCTTCATTCCCCAAATTTCAATCGTCTATAATTCTAGTCCTTGAGGCAACGGACGGAGTGCCCGGACATCTTTTTGCTGGCATCTTGTTTTGCATTGGATTGGCTAAAGATAAAGAACCAAACGTAGGCACGACTGCTATCATACTCCATTGCAGTCCAAAAATAAGCAATATTACCTAAGCTTATATTGTCTGAACTGTTAACTTTATACCAACCAGACGGGATAACGGAAAAGCCGAAATCATCAGAGCCATTGCCACTGTCATACCAACCACTTGAGGACTTCAGAATTGCTCCTGAATTTGTACAGCTATATTCTTCATCATTGCATGTTCCTCCCACATTTACAAACAGTTCTTTCCATTCCGCTACAGTGGGGATGTGCCAACCTCCAGGGCAAATGCCTTGATGTATCAAATTAGGGGTACAAGTTATTCCATAGCCACACTTAGTTTTATTTGCAATGGATATTAATCCAGCACTATCCATGGCTGCAGCCCATGTATAAAGGCGACCGTAATTGGTGCAGTTGGCAGGGTCGTTGTCATAGCACCAACTTGTGGAATCAGAGACATTGTCCTCATATTTATAGGGAATACTAGTATAAGCGAAGTTCAGATTTTCCGCCATCCAAATCTGATTACCGATTTTAACAGTCTTGTAAACTTGTCCGTCACGGGAGTCGGTCATTTTGCCGTAATCGATGTTTGGATTAAAGTAAGAGTCTTTTGCAATGCTACTGGTTCCCCTCCCTTCGGTCGAGGATGACGAAGAGGGGAGATTCCCGCTCGAGGCGGGAATGACAGCGCTGCTGCTGGATTCCAGATCAAGCCCGGAATGACGGGACGAACTAGATTGCTTCGCTTCGCTCGCAATGACGGTGGAACTGCTACTGCTCAGAACGTTTTTGGAGGAAGACGAGCTCAAGGTCACTGAGCCTGCCGAAGTGACCGAACTACTAGACGTTCCCGGAACAGTGTCCGAGGCGACATTCTCGGCAAACTTTTCTACAACGGTTTCAAACGCAGAGACATCATCTGAACCGCCCCACTTTTCGATGTTCTTGCCAACGTTTGCAAGGTCACCATTTTTGTCGGCGGTCGCGGTCCATTCCGCAATTTCCGTTTTCGTTTTATCGTCATCCCACGAACCGTCTTTCGCAATGTCCGCGGCAACATCGTTCACGCGTTCAACAAGCTTTGCGACTTTCAAATCCGATTGCATCATCACGCTTACCGCCAAGAGTGCCGCATTGTCATCGCCTTTTTCCAGGATGTTCAAGTCTTCAAACTGCGCAAATTCACCGTCTTTCGATTTCACGTTAAATGCGGCGAGTACTTCTTTTTCAGCCTTCTTCTTGGCCTCCGCGAATTCCATTTTCTCTTCAGTGACGAGATTCATCACACGTTCGTATTCCAGTTCCGTAAGCAAGTTGATGTTCACATTCTTGCGGTCCTTCAGATCGGTCAACGCATGGAGCGTCATCTTCTCCGAAGACTTTTTCCCGGTCAGTTCATTGAAGTAATAACCCGTCACTTCGAACAAAGCACACGTCGCCGAGAGATTCACGTTTTCAACGCCAAAGTCACCCTTGTCGCTCTTGACGCTACCCGAGAATTTTTCGTCGGTCAGTTCCATCGTTTGGCAGTCGATTCCCTGCACCGTCACAGAGGAACCCTTTGCAAACGGGCCTTTCTGCGTTACGCCAGCCACATTCAAGTCCGCGATGATTCCCGCGTCTTCCGTGGTACCGCCAGCAGTCTTATCGCCGTCGGAACACGCCACCACAAAAACCGATGCCAAGGCAAAAGCAGCAGCCTGAACAAACACACCCTTGATGAATCCAAACATTCTCTTCCTCACTTTTCCAACTCCTCTTCATCTTCAAGTTTTTCTTTGCGATCCAGCCGTTCGCTCAACGGAAAGAACTGCAAGTTCAAGCGATAGACCTGCTCCGTCTCATCATCTTCGCTAGCAATCGCCACAACGCGGCGGCGGAAATCTGCAATTTCCTTGCGAATCCGTTCGTAAGCCTGACGCGTAATTCCCATGGTCACGCCCGACATGTCGCGTTCCGAAAGCGGCAAGTCCAAAGCCTTTACCGCAAACTCTCCCATCTGGCGTTGCATATTGCGAGCCGCCACGGGCACCGCATCCACAGGCCCCATCGAAAGCGACTTGTCCGTCTGGCTGTAGTTTCCACTCTTGTCCTTCTTCAAGAGGCCAGACTTCACCAAAAAATCGAGCGTTTCGGAAACTTCCGCTGCCGAAATCTTTTGTTTGCAAACATGCGCCATTTCGAGCGGTTTCGCCCCCGGCATGTGCGGAGCAAGTTCACGCAGCACGGGATTCTTCCACGACTTGAAATAATCAAACTCTTCGTTCCCGAGTACACGCACCTTGTGCGCCCTCGCCAAAGCACAGCGGTCTTCGAACGCGGCACGCTTCGCCTCGTCCCCCTTCGCATGAGCATAAGAAACCATCAACACAAAATACGTCTGTTCGAACCCGACAAGACCCATCGCAGCAGCGACCGAGCCAGCGGCATTTATGCTCAGATTTTTCTTCCCCTCGCAAACATATTTCAAGTAAACCGCCGACGAAAAACCGGCATCACGGGCAAAATCGCGCCACGTAAACGCAGAGGTGCGCTTGCGTTCATCGTAGTAATCCTGGATGAACTTGCGATAATCCGTGTATTCGACGATTTCCTTCATGTACCCAAATATAGGTATTTTCGAATTATTTGGAATACAAAAATAGCGTTTTTAGCTAAATTTTACCATTTTTAGCTATTTTTGCAAATTTTAGAAATTCAGAACACAAAACAAGTATTCCAGGAATACAAAACCTAGAACACGGCAACAGAAAACGGCCTCTATTGACATTTCACTTTACTTTTGGTATATTACTAAAAGTAAAATACCAAAGGTATAGTGAGGCTATAATGATAAACCCGTTTTTGTTGGAACCATACACATCAAAGGAACTGTTCTGCGACCGCGAACAGGAACTGAATGATATAACATCGTTCCTAAAAAACGGCTCCAACGTGACGCTTATTTCACCAAGACGTTACGGAAAAACGGGCCTCATTTTCAGGACTTTCGACGACCTTCGCGAGAAAAATTTCATATGCATATATGCCGATATTTTCTCGGCACAAAATTTGGATGACTTTATCAAAATTTTATCCGAAGCCGTTGTAAGCAATCTCGCAAGCGATTCTTTGATAAAAAAATTCTTCAACGCCCTCAAGAACGCAAGACCCCTGCTCAGCTACGACCCGATTTCCGGAAATCCGCAGGTCACGCTATCATTCCTGACAGATTCGCAAAAACAACCGACACTAAAATCCATTTTCGACTTCCTCGAAAAGCAAGGAAAGCAAATCGTTTTCGCCATTGACGAATTCCAGCAAATTAGAGAATTTAAAGAAACAAACGTCGAAGCACTACTGCGAACATACATCCAACAGTTACACCACGTGAAGTTTATTTTCAGCGGAAGCAAAAAGCATTTGATGGCAGACATGTTCACAAACGCGAAACACCCTTTCTACGAAAGTTCCAGAACCGTCTATATCGACCGAATCGATTTAGAAAAATACAAGGAGTTCATTACGGGACTTTTCAAAAAAGCCGGAAAAACCATTGACGAGGACGCCGTTGATTTTATCTTGGACTGGACAAAACGGCACACCTATTACACGCAGTTCGTGTGCAATCAGGTATTTGCAGATTCCGCAGCTAAAGTTTCATTGGAAGACGTAAAAGTCACGGTTTCGAGAATCATGCGATTTGAGATTCCAAATTTCATCGAACGTCGCAATCTGATTACAGAAAAGCAGTGGAAATACCTTGTCGCCGTCGCAAAAGAAGGCGAAGTCAAAAAGCCGACCGCCGCCGATTTTTTGATAAAGTATAAAATCGGAAACGCGGCAACAGCAAAAAAAATCCTGACCGCCCTTGTCGAAAAGGAATTGCTATTAGAACAAAGCGATTTAAGCGGAAAATCCTACAGCGTCTATAACGTATTCATGTCCCGCTGGATGGAGACGCTATAGCAACAAGAAAACAACTAGATCATTCACGTTCGTTCAGGATGATGTCAGAAAAGCCTCGCCATTCCTGGCGGGGCTTCCGTTCCTCCTCAACAACAATATCTTTATTACGATTTCTTGCGTTCCGGTTTTTGTTTGTAGTAAGTCAAGATTTCAACAGAGTAACCGTTGCTATAAGTTCTAATATAAGTAATTAATTCCTCCGAAAAATTAACAGCAACATAAACGGTCACCTTATATTTTGCAACCGAAGTTTCCATCTCGTAAAAACTCCGATGGACTAAAGAATCGCTTGTATAAGCAGATGGAAAAAATCTTTCTTGAAAATTTTCCACACGATTAAATTCGTCTTGGCTCACAGTATCCGATTTCAAATAAACAAATCCATTTTTCAACAGGACATCCTTAAATATTTCAAGTTTTTCCGCAGCAACCGTTTCTTCCGAGACTTCTGGTATATAAACATTATCATTTTTTTCTTTCTTTACGGAACTCGTCACATATCGACCATACCATACCGTCATCAGAGAATCATCATTCCAATGCATTCGTGATTTTGAAGATAAATATTCCTGCATAAAGCCGAGTTCTTCGGGAAGTTCCGTCGCGTAACGCAATGAACTATAATCTGTTGTCGGAATCTCTTCAAAACCAGCCTCCATTACAACCACTTTTACGTCATACATATACCAGGGGAAGGGAAATCCAGTAACATATTTCGTAATCGCAAATTTGTAAACAACATCTCCTTTCTTTACGGAATACACATACGCTAGACTATCATAGATCGAACTCAAGGAATCCGTCGGCACAGTACCATCAAAAGCAAAACCCTTTACGCCCAATGTATCCACAAGCGCGCTTGCGGCAGAATCTCTTTGTTCAGTATCATAAAAATTAACCCAAGATTCACATGTCCACACTCTCTGCTTGCCTTCAGCAAATATCTGCGGTCCACTAAGGGAACAGAAAGCATCTAGAAATCTAAGATCCGAAGGAAATACCAAAAGTGGATTCTGCGAAGAAGACGAGTTAAACGGATTGTAGATGGAACTCGATGACAAAACAGAACTTGACGAGGCCGCAATAGAGCTCGATGACGCAACTGAACTTGACAAAGCCACAACAGAACTTGATGATTTTACGCTCGAAGAACTGGATTTAACGATGGGCTTTTCAGGATTATGACTTTTTTTGCCTTCACCTTTAACACAACGTATAGATGCGTAGTGTTTTTCTGTCACATACATATTGGTATAAGCATAAGGTAACGGTTTTTGTTTAAAAAGCAAAGCCAAAGGGCCGCCAAACGAATACATCAGAACATATTCTGGTTCAGCAACAGTCGCTGTCCACACATACGTAAGAGAATCCAAACCAGTGCATCCACTTTCTTCATGGCACGCTCCTGCTCCAATAAGATTAAATCCAAACTTGTTCGAGGCATTCAGCTTTTCGTTGTAATCATCCCAGTCATACGCCAACAAACTAGACGACAATTTTTCTCCATCGCCGTTTTCTTCGGCAAATGCAAAAAGCGTATCCCATTCAGCCTTTTCCGGAACATGCCAACCATCCGGGCACACGCCTTGACGAGGGTGGAAATCACTACGGAGCCTAAATTTATCCAGTCCCAGTTCAAACGCCTGAGACGTAGTATCTAAAACTTGTTCTAAATTATACAGACGGCCAAACTTTTCACAATTTTTCTTGTCATTGTCATAGCAACGGCTACCTTCAACAGCATAGTTCAAGTTTTCTGCCATCCAGATCTGATCGCCGATTTGAACAGTCTTATATTCTTGTCCATCACGAGAATCTTTCAGAATGCCATAAGAAATTCCCGAAAAACTGGATCCTTTTTTTGCGGAACTGGACGATGTTTCGGCAGGCTCGACATTCTTGCTACTCGATGATTTTGCTGTACCCGAGCTACTCGATTTCGATGTTTTCGAACTCGAAGACTTTCCGTCATCTGGAATATGCCAGCGTCCCTTTTCGCACACAAAGTATTCGTTATATAGTTTGCTCAACTTGTTCACGTTACGTTTTGTCTCGTTTTCGCGTTTCGCGTTGCAAACGCCGAGACCGTAATTATTCCACCAGAAGTTCGTCACGTACTTTTCAAATGCGGGAACGGAATCCGCGTACTTCCAATTTTCAACATTCCTGCGGATATTCGCAAGCGTTCCCTTCAAATCCACATCGCAGGCCCAGTCCGCGATTGCCGTCTTCGTATCGGCATCGTCCCAGCTGCCGCCTTCCGCAAGAGCAATGCTGAACTCGCCCATGCGTTCGGTAAGCCCCGCCACATCGACATCGCTCTGCATCAAAACGCTCACCGCCAAGAGCGCCGCGTTGCCGTCACCCGACTTGAAAATGTTCAAGTCTTCGGATTCCGCGAAATCGCCATCAATGCCAAACGACGCAAGGATTTCTTTTTCGGCCTGTTCCTTCGCTTCCGCAATGGACTTTTTCTTCTCGGTCACGAGGTACATCACGCGCTCGTATTCCAAATGCGTAAGCAAGTTGATATTCACCGTCTTGCGGTTGCTCAAATCTGTCAGTGCACGGAGCGTGACCGTTCCCGAAGACTTCTTGCCAGAAATTTCGTCGCGGTAATAGCCGTTAGCCTCAAGAATCGCGTACTGCGATTCCAAATTGATATCCTTGATGGCGAAATCGCCCTTGTCGCTCTTGATGGAACCCTTGAAGCTCTTGCCCGTCTGCTTGAGCGTAATACCGTCGAGTTCCTGCACCGTCACGACAGAACCCGTGACAAACGGCCCCTTCTGCGACACACCAGCCACTTCCCAATCCTTCACAGCAACGACGCCCGCATCACCCGAAGCGCCACCAGCGACATCATCGCCAGCGCAAGCCGTCAAAAGCAACGCCACCGCAGCAATTTTAAACAAACCTTTTTTCATTTCAATCCTCGTTATCAAATTTATATTCCATTTTTTGTTTCAAGACGTTTGCTCATCGGGAACAGTTGCATATTCAAACGATATACGCGCTCCGTTTCGTCTTCTTCAGTCGCGATCGCCACGACGCGACGGTAAAAATCGGCAATTTCCTTCTGGATGCGTCCGTACGAACGTTCCGTAAGCCCCAAAACAAATCCGGACATGCTACGTTCAGCAAGCGGCAAGTCGATAGCCTTGATTGCAAATTCGCCCATCTGGCGTTGCAAATCACGCGCCGCCACAGGCACGGCATCTACAGATCCCATCGTAATCGCCTTGTCCGTTTGACTGTAGTTTCCGTCCTTGTCCTTCTTCAAGAGCTTCAGCTTTGTCAACAAATTCAAAGTCTCGGTCACTTCCGCTGCTGTGATTGACGGTTCGCAGGCGCGTGCCATTTCAAGCGGTTTCGCCCCCGGCATATGCGGGGCAAGTTCTCGCAACACGGGATTTTTCCACGACTTGAAATAATCGAATTCGTCATTTCCAAGCACGCGCATCTTGTGTGCATTCGCAAGCGCACAGCGTTCTTCAAAAGCTGCCCGTTTCGCAGCGTCCCCCTTCGCATGGGCATACGAGACCATCAGAACAAAATAAGTCTGTTCGAAACCGACAAGGCCCATGGCGTTCGCGACAGAACCCGCAGAGCCGACACTCAAGTTTTTCTTCCCCTCGCAAACATACTTCAGAAACACTGCCGACGAGAAGCCCGCCTTCCGGGCGAATTCCTGCCACGAGAAAACGGAACTACGCTTGCGTTCATCGTAGTAATCCTGAATGTACTTGCGATAATCTGTATATTCAACGATATCCTTCATGGGTACAAATATACCCATTTTTTATTCAATCAGAACATAAACATTGCGTTTTTATTCAAATTTTACCATTTTTCACGAAATTTCGAAAAATTAAGCATTTTAGAACATGACAAGAATGTTCTAGGAACATGGAGATTCCCGCCTTCGCGGGAATGACAAATAAAAAAAACGCGGGAATGACAAAAATTCCCCGCGACGTTTTTCGTCACAGGGACTCCCCTTACATAAAATTACTTTATTCAGCGTTTTTCACGCAACGGACACTTTGTCCATAATACTTGTAATTTTGATACGTATAAGTTTGAGTATAAATGTTGTTTATATTGAAATATCGACCATCATCGGCACTGTATTCGGTGGCGCTCCAGTAATAAACATCCGAACCCACCTTTTCCCAACTCGTTGCAGAAAGCCTTCTTCCGGTCGGAAGTGATGCAAAGCCATATTTATCAGTACCGTTATTGTTAGGCGTTCCGGCATAGTCCCACCCGCTCAAAGCCTTGAGAGGCTTTCCACACGTACTGTAATCCCCTATAGCCTCACACAACAAACTCCATTCACGGAGTGTCGGCAAATGCCAACCATCCGGGCAAATTCCCTGAACACTATGATTGAGTCCGCACGTCTTGCCATAACCGCAATCCAACGGTTCCTTCGGATCGTTCGCCAAAGCGACAGAATCGATTGCTGCTGCCCAAGTGTAATAGCGGCCACTCACCTTGCAATTCTTTTCATCATTGTTGTAGCACCAGTTGCGGCCCTTCAAGCTCGGAGTCTTGACGCTATCGGCATAGTTCAAGTTTTCTGCCATCCACACCTGCGAATAATTCGTGTCTGGCACGTCAATTTTCACAACCTTATACACTTGCTTGTCACGCGGGTCAACCATCGAGTCATATTTGATTTTCGGATTCAGGCGAGCTTCCTTGGGCACATCCCAGCTCCATCCTGAAGGAACTTCTGCTTCGCCCTTCAAACAACGAACGGACATTCCATCGTTCTTATCGTGGACGAACACGTGCACACTATCGTAGCCGTAGAACATGTTCACGTAGTCCGCACTATCGCTACCGTTCTTTATAGAACTCCAGAAGTTCGCGTGATGGCCCTCGTAGTTGTAGTATTTGTCTTTGCCATACCTGATGCCAGCAGGCAACGCCGCGAAGCCAAAATCATCCGTGCCATTGCCGTCTTTATTCCAGCCGCTGGCGGACTTCAGTTTCGAGCCCGCTGTAGATTGTTTGCCGACCGAAGCGAACAACGTTTTAAATTCATCTATTGTCGGCAGGTGCCAGCCTTCAGGGCACGCTTTATTCGCGGCAGACCATGAGTAAAGACGGCCGTACTTTTTACAATATTTAGAGGAATCATTATAGCAGTAACTGCCGTCTGTTTTGAAGTTCAGGTTTTCTGCCATCCAAACCTGGTTGCCAATTTTTATAGTCCTGTAAACATTGCCATCGCGTGAATCCGTCATTGTAGAACCTGCCCCAAACTTTTCTACGACCTTTTCAAAATCGGGAACTTCCTTTGCGAATCCCCAATTTTCCATATTCTTGCGAATGGAATCCATCACAGCCTTCGCCACGGCATTCGCAATCCAGTCGGTAATCGCTTTTTTCGTATCATCATCGTTCCACTTGCCGCTTTTTGCAAAGGAATCATTGAATTTATCCAGACGTTTCGCAAGCGTTTTTACATCGACATCGCCTTGCATCAGCACGCTTATAGCAAGGAGCGTCGCATCAGCATCGCTTGTTCCAAAAATATCCAAGTCTTCAAAATCGGTCGATTCGCCCGCCATACCAAACGCAGCAAGCACCTCGCTTTCAGCCAATTCCTTCGCCTCGTCGAAAGTCTTGCCCTTTTTAGTCACATAGTACATCACGCGCTCGTATTCCAAGTTCGTAAGCAAGTTGACATTCACATGCGTACGGTCCTTGAGATTCGTCAACGCACGGAGCGTCAATTTGTCAGAGACCTTTTTCCCGGTCATTTCGCTACGGTATTCGCCCGTTACTTCAACAACAGCGCAAGTCGTTGACAAGTTCACTTTTTCAACAACAAATTCACCCATGTTGTTTTTGACTTCACCCTCAAAAACTTCGTCCGTGAATTTCATCGTTTTGCAGTCAATTCCCTGCACCTTCACTGCAGAACCTTTAACAAAAGGTCCCTTTTGAGAAACGCCTGCAACGTCCAAATTTTTGACAGCGTAAAGACCTTCGCTCTCAACGCTCGTGCCGGCGGTCTTATCGTCAGAACAAGCCCAAAAGGTTATCCCAAACACAAGGGCTACTCCAAGACGACCCCATTTCATTCTTGATTCCGTGAGCATACTCTTAACTACTCTCCTTTCTTTTTAGTTTGTACATTCGTTTGATCATATTCAATTTTTTCCGTCAGCGGGAAAAACTGAAAGTTCAATCGACAAATTTTTTCTGGATTTTTCTCATCCGCGACCATCGACACGATGCGATTGCGGAACGCCGCAATTTCTTCAATGACTTTTGCATAGCTTTCCGCCGTCACGCCCATCGTGATCCCGCTAAAGTGGCGTTCCGAAATAGGCAATTTATCCAAAGCGTCCAGTGCAAACTCGCCCATCTGGCGGAGCAGAGAATGCACTGCGACAGCGACCACGTTTAAACGCCCCGTCGAAAGCGAATGGTTCGTCTGGTGGTAATTGCCCTTGATATCGCGCGTAAGGAGCCCCGACTTCACTAAAAAATGCAAACTTTCGCTCACATCCGCCGCAGAAATCGCAGGCCTGCAAACCTTTGCAATTTCGTGCGGTTTCGCCCCCGGCATCGCAACAGCCAATTCGCGGACAACGGAATGTTTCCACGTCTCGTAAAACGTGTACATTTCACTGCCGAGAATTTTCACGCGACTAGCCTCGCCAAGCGCCTGCATCTCTTCAAAGCACTTTTTCTTTTCTTTGTCCGTCTTCGCGTTTTCGTAACGCACCATCAAGACAAAATATTCAAATTCGAAGCCGAGTAACCCCATAGCAAGCGCAGTTTTCTTCGCTCCTTCTTCCCGAAGACGCGTCTTGCCATCGCAAACCAGCTTCAAGTACGACCCCGATGCGAACCCGGCAATTTTCGCGAACTCGCGCCACGTAAACGCAGAACAACGCTTGCGTTCCTTGTAGTAGTCGAGAATATACTCGCGATAGTTTTTGTATTCTGTAACCGTTTTCATGATATTAAAAATAGAAACACTGGATTAAGTACGCAATAGCATTTAATATTTTTTCAAAAACAAAAATGGCGTTTTTAGGCAAATTTCAGCAATTTTAAAATACTTTTAAAAATTTTTAAAATCTAAAAAACAAAATTTAAATTCTATAGAACAAAAAATCCTCGCCGAAGCGAGGACTTTTTCAATTGTTCATGGTTATCCCGCAACAAGTGCGGGATGACATTCCATTACGAAAGGCGAGAAATCATGTAACCAGCGCAAACTGCCGTACCAATCACGCCGGACACGTTCGGGCCCATAGCGTGCATGAGGAGGAAGTTCTGCGGGTCATACTTGGCACCTTCAACCTGAGAAACACGGGCAGCCATCGGCACGGCAGAGACGCCTGCGGAACCGATAAGCGGGTTCACCGGATTCTTCGGAGAGCACTTGTTCATGATCTTTGCGAGGAGCAAACCGCCGAAAGTGGAGAAGCCAAAAGCAACCACACCCATAGCGATAATCATGAGAGTCTGCGGCTTGAGGAAGATGTCGGCAGACATCGTGAGACCCACGGACGTGCCGAGGAAGATCGTCACAATGTTCATGAGTTCGTTCGAAGAAGTCTTCACGAGGCGTTCAACGACACCAGCTTCCTTGAAGATGTTGCCCATCATGAGCATGATGATAAGGGCAGAAGCGTCCGGCACGACGAGCACGCAAACGATCATCACCATCACGGCAAACACGATGCGTTCGGCCTTGGAAACCTGGCGGAGAGCCTTCATGCGAATCTTGCGTTCAGCGTCGTTCGTCATAGCGCGCATGATAGGCGGCTGGATGAGCGGCACGAGAGCCATGTAGGTGTAAGCGGCAACGGCGATGGGGCCGATGAGGTGCTTAGCAAGCTTGTTCGCAGTGAAGATGGACGTCGGACCGTCAGCACCACCGATGATACCGATGGAAGCTGCTTCGCCGAGAGTAAAGCCACCGAGAGCGACAGCCGCAAACATGGTCATGAAAACGCCAAACTGCGCGCCACCACCGAGGATGAGCGTACGCGGATTAGCGATAAGCGGTCCAAAGTCCGTCATGGCACCCACGCCCAAGAAGATGATGGGCGGGAAGAGTTCCAGATGGATACCCTGGCTGATGTAGTAGTAGAGACCGCCAGTCGGGCTGAACATACCTTCGATGCTCCAGCCACCGTCGTAGAACGCGACGGACGGGATGTTCACCGCAAGTGCACCGATAGCAATCGGCAAGAGCAGAAGCGGCTCGTATTTTTTGACAATCGCAAGGAACATCAACACGAAGCTCACGATCCACATGATTACCATCGGGAGGGTAATCTGCGCGAATCCTGTGCTAGAGGCGAAGTCCGCGACTGAGTTAATAATTCCACTCATTGACTTTTACCTCATTAGGCAATGGTCATCAAGACCTGGCCATCAGTAACAGTGTCGGTTTCCTTGACGGAGATGGAGTTCACAGTGCCTGCGCACGGAGCGACGACCGGGTTTTCCATCTTGAGGGCTTCGATGATAGCCACTTCCTGGTTGGCTTCAACCTTATCGCCAACCTTGACCTTCAGCTTGAACACAGAACCGGCGAGCGGGCACTTCACTTCGGTACCACCAGCAGCGGCCGGAGCTGCGGCAGGAGCCGGGGCGGCAGCAGGTGCGGCAACCGGGGCAGCAGGAGCTGCGGCAACGGCGGAATCAAGAACTTCTACTTCGACGTCGTAGGTCTTGCCTTCGAAACTGATACGGACTGTTTTCTTCATTTTGATTTTTCCTGGCTATAAAGCCTGTTAAGTTTTAAAAGTTGTACCTTACTTGACGATTGTCCAAGCAGGAGAGTTAATGTTTCTGTAAGCGGTCACGCGGCAGGGCTGACCAAGAGCCTGCGTTGCAGCAGCGGTAGCAATCACGAGGAACTGTTCGTTTGTAAGTCCCGGATGTTCTTCGAGGGCGGCGACGGCGGCAATGCCGAGGAACGCCTGGAGCTGCTTGTTGGTGAATCCCGGATGGATGCTCTTTGCATTCGGATCCCAATCGCAGTGTGCAGGAGCACGAACCGCGGGGGCCGGAGCGGCAGCAGCAGGAGCAGCCTTCTTGGCAGGAGCCGGAGCCTTGACCTTGTCCAAACCGAGCTTCTTCATGATTGCGCTCATGATAGTGCAGAGGACGAGGAGGCCGATGATCACGGACATCACGACGATGAGACCGGTAACCTGGAATTCGACGAGCTTGCCAAGAGTGAACTTCTGAACTTCGCCATGGCACTTGCCTGCTTCCATCTTGCCATGGCAATATTCGCTATTAAGCTTCGCCTTAGCAATCGGGAGCACGGCCGTACCGTTGGCATTTTCGACGGAGTCACGGATATCGCGGGCGCGAACGGACTGTTCATAAGTCTTATAAAGAATGGAATAGCCACCACCGTGAGTTTCCACAATCTGGAAAACAGTAGATTCATCCATCCACTTGAGCTGTTCCTTGATCGGAGCGGCAATGGAGTCCGGCATCAGAGCGATTTGCTCGTCAAAACGGCCAACCTTTGCAGCCTTGGAAGCAGCAGGTTGAGCTACAAAATCAGACGCGAAGGCACCGGAAACCGTTGTCACCGCGGCAAAAATCATAGCTTTCTTTAGTGTATCATTCATATCGGAATGCGTCCATGTTTATTAAGTGAACTGTTTGATAAAAATCAACGCGCGAGAATATAGCAATTTAGTGGTGGATAGACGAGAGACGAAAGACGAGAGACGAGAGATTTCGTCTAATTACATCGTCATCGAGCCGGAGCTAAGGCCCTTCACCGGCACATAGCGGATAGAACCGTCGGCACCCATGATGATTGCGACACCAGCGAGATAATTGATCCACTGTTTCGTATCGAAATAACGCAGGTTCACCTTGCCTTCCGTGCAATATACCGCCAGCGGAACGACAAGCATGTCATGGGAAATCCAGACCGCCACCTTGTTCACCTTGTCAAAGCGCGGTTTCACGACATCGGCTATAAATTCATCGCCACGGGACTTTAACGGGTAGAACGCGTCGGAATAACTTCCTTTGTATGCATAAGCCGAAGTGACCACCCAGCCACCGCCATCGGAATTCTTGTAATCTTCAAATTTCGACTCATTCTTTACAAACCAGGCGCCATCCAAATCCGGAATAGTATCACTTACCAATTGGGTATAGCCTGCGCCAGTCGCTACGTTCTCGCATGTTTCGTAACTACGCGTATAAGTAGAGTTTGCAAAACTAATTTCTTCGCCCTTGAACTTCGCGCCAACGGATTGCGATTGTTTCTTTCCATTGTCAGTCAAATGCCCGTTCTTCCCGGTATCATCCGTGCGTTCAGCGTGCCGCAAGATAAAGATGACCTTTTCTCCCGCCGCAATATTCTTCAAGACATCGCTGACATCATCAAAATCAAGAATTTCACCCGGCAAAGGTTCACGCCAGCTTCTCTTGCTTTGGTCGTAAATATACGACTTGTCCTGATTGATTTTGCCGCTTTTAATTTGTCCGTCATACTCGCCAACGCCAAGGCCATAAGTATCTTTTTCAAGATCGGTAGCTACGCGCCATACCTTGGTGGTTCTATCACAAATAAAACGGATTTTCGGGCCATCCGGTTGCTCGTAGTACGAGACAAAATAGGCACTCTGGCTATTGCCCACATGTTTCACCTGGCCTGCGTTCATCGTACCGCAAGTTTCAAAATTGTGAGTCTTTGTCCAAAAGTCGCGCACATACTTTTCAAAGTTCGGAACAGACCCGAGATTCCAGCTTTCAAGATTCCTGCGGATTTTTTCAAGGCCGCCTTCCGCATCCAGCATCATGACTTTATCTGCAAGACGAGCTTTGGAAGAATTGTCACCCCAGTTACCATCACCCTGGATATCTGACGCAACCGTACTTGCAAACGAAAGCATTTCGCGTGACGACCCGTAACTTTGCAGCATCACAGATACAGCAAGGAGTGCCGCACTGTAGTCATCCGAGCCGAAAATACTCAAGTCTTCAGCTGCTTTCTGACCGGACGATGCGGTCTGAGTTCCGCCGCGATTCCAACCGCCATTGAAACCACCCGTAGATCCACCAAGACTTATCCCGAACGACGAAAGCACGTCACTCAAAGCTCGACCGCTTTGGCTACCGATAGGCTGGTTATTTCCCGCGTCCTGCACAAGTTTGAGCACACGCGGAGCAGCGAGATGCGTCAAGATGTTCACGTTAAAGGAATCCCGCTTCGACAAATCAACAACCGCATCAAGCTGCAATAGCGACGTTGAACGGACTCCAGTCAACTCATCCATGTAATAACCGTTCGCAGAAACCTTCACATAAGGCGATACAAGATTCAAATTGTCAAACGCAAACGACCCATCTGCAGACGCAATGCACGTTTCGTGCGTTCTTCTGGTTTCTGCAAGGCGCTTCAAGCTGTCCAGTTCAGTAATCTTTACGGACGCACCGGCATGGAACGGCCCCTTCTGCGCAACGCCCGAAATGCGGACGCCGGCCCTGCGGTATTCGCTCGCAGTCTCGGACGTATCCGCCTCTTCGGCATATACAACTCTTCTCGCTCGAATTAATTTCAAGTTACCGTCACTGCACTGGATTTCCGAAGTGCTAGGAACAAACTCGCCCCATTTACCCGAGGTACAGTAATACAGCACACCTGCAAGCGTATAAGTTTTGCCTTCATAGGACGCATCACAAGTGGGAAGCGTGTCAACCCGAACAACAGGAGTCGTACCGGAAGAGCTGGAGCCCTTTGCAACCTGAACGGTATCCTGAGTTCCATTCCGAGCGGAACTGGAAGAACGGCGATGCCACCATGACGCGGAACTGCTCGACGAGCCTACCGACGAATTATTGGATGAACCGTTTGATGAATTATTTGACGAGTGACCCGACGAAGAGCTCCTCTTATGATTGTCCTTCGATTCCCCATTTGAAGAAGAACTATCATTCGGGTTTTCTTTGGAATCAACACTGTTATTTTCTGAAATCGCCTCGCAATCATCGCCTTCGCAGGGAACAGAGCCATAACGGACAGAATCGCAAGCAGTCCACAACAAAGCCGATAAAAGGAGTATCCAAACCCGCATAGGCTTGAAGTTAGTAATTTCTAGTCCGCAAACCCAGACTTAAGACCGCGAACAGCCACATATCGACGATTTCCGGCCTTATCGATGATAATTGCGACTCCGGCGAGGTAATTAATCCACTTACCGCCGTCGTATTTCTTCAATTCTATCTTCAAATTTGAGCAATAGGCCACCAGCGGCACCATCAACTTGTCGTGCGAACTCAAGAGAACAAATTTTTCCTTGGTGTATTTTTTCACCAGAACGTCCTCGATGAGTTCCACTGACCGTTCCGCAAGGTTGTAGTACGCAGCATCAGCTCCAGTCGAATAAGCCCCCGTATAGGCATACTTGGAAGTCACTTCCCAGCCGCCACCGCATTCGTTCTTGGCCTTTTCAACAGCATCGTTATTCTTGTTGTACCAATCATCGTTCAACTGCGGAATTGTGTCGCGCTTGTCGTAAGCCTGTCCGCGCCCCTTGGCGATGGACTCCACCGTCTGGTGGGCACGAACAAACTCAGAAGCTCCCAGGACAAAGTCTTCCTTAAACTTTGTCAACCGCGCACCGACTTCTTCGGACTGTTTTTTCCCGTTATCGGTAAGCGTGCCGCCCTTGCTCGTGTCATCACCGCGTTCGGCATGCCGCAATACGAAAATCACGCGCTCATCGCTCTTGATGCTTTCATAGACATCCTGGATATCGACAAACACGGTGGCAGCGGAATTAATAACAAAGTATCTATCCTTTTCAACAGCCGTAGCCTTACGCCAAGCCTTCTTCGAACCGTCATAAGTCAAGAACTCGCCCGTAAACGCGCCACGACGAACCTCGCCATCTTTCGCCGGTGTCGCATCGCCCATAAAGTCCTTCAAACTGTCAGGGATTGCAGTCCAGCCCTTCTGTTCATTACAGACAAAGCGTTCCTTGGACTTCGAAACATCATCGTATTTTGCAGCATAGAACTTGCTAGACCTGTTCTTTACAAAGAAAACATCACCGTCCGCACCCGCATCGCACTCGGGGAACTCCAGTTCCGCCAAGTAGAAGTTCTTGAGGTACTTTTCAAATTCGGCAACCTTGCCCATACGCTTTTCCAGCGTCTTGCGAATCGAGGCAAAGCCATCCTTGAGATCCGTATCAAGCGCCCAGTCCGCAATCGACAAACGAGCGGAGGCATCGTCCCACTTGCCATCCTTGCGCACATCGGCTAGAACCGCCTTGAAGAATTTCGCAAAGTCACCATCGGCGCCCGCCTGCAACAAGACCGTCGATGCCAGAAGCGCCGCACCCGATTCGCTGATATCCGAAACATGAATCGTCTCGGTCAAGTCGAAATCAATCGATTCCAGATGGAACATATTCCATACATCGGCAGCCGCTTCAATCTTGGCAGCATCATACGAAAGATTCTTGTCATCGCCTAAAATATCTAGAGTGCGACCCGCCTCAAGCGTGGTCAGCAAGTTTATGTTGAACACATCACCAGAAGTCGCATCGCCCAAAGCCGTAAGCGAAACAGATGATGATTTTTCATCTACAACACTCTCGATTTTTCCATCAACGAAAAACAAAACATACGGAGAAGACAAATTAATTTTCTCTATTTCGTAAGCGCCATCCTTATCGATATCGCCCGAATAAGAAATCTTGGTTTTTGCGTATCCGTCCTCGGAATCCAGTTGAAACACTTCAACCTGAGCCCCCTTAGAAAATTCGTCCAAGGCAACAACACCCGAAACAGATCCGTTTACGAGAACATATACAATATCCAGCCCCTCCTCAGGAGGTTCGATTTCTCTCAATGAACTCGAAGAAGATTTTTCATCTGCCGAGCCGCCACCCTTAACGCTGCTCGACGAAGACCTCTGTTTTGAGTCCGCATTTGACGAAGACGAGACCTCATTTGCATTGGACAATTCGCTATTGAAACTCGATCTGTCCGGACCACTTGAAGAATCGTCACCGCACCCTACAAGGAATGCCGCGAGTAAAACAGAAAACAAAAGTTGGGAGCACAGTGCACGACCCCTAAAAGCGTTCTGAGAAAAAATTCCCATAAAGAGATGCCCTCGTCATCAAATTCTAGCCACACTTAAACATCCCGTAACAAAAATATAAATATTACAGAATCTGGGCAACTGCGACAAGGAATAAATTAAGCAAATACGGTATAATTACAGCATCTTTCCCGTTTCCAAAAAACGGGTATGCATCTCGAACGCACGAGAAAGAGCTAGCGGCAAGTGAATTCCCTTCGCATGCTTGATGCCATATTCCAGGACATCCGTGAGTTCGTCGCGGTAATCAGGGTGGGCGCAGTTCTTGATAATCAGGCGTGCACGTTCTTCGACCGGCAAACCGCGAAGGTCTGCAAGCCCCTGCTCCGTCACAAAAATCTGCGTATCGTGATCCGTATGATCCACATGGCTCACGTAGGGTACGACACTCGAAATAGCACCGCCCTTCGCCACAGACGGCGTGAGGAAAAATCCGAGAGCGCAATTGCGTGCAAAGTCAGCAGAACCTCCGATGCCGTTCATCATGGCCGAACCGCAGACAAGCGAACTGTTCACGTTGCCGAAAATATCAACTTCCAAAGCCGTATTCATGGAAATCACGCCAAGACGACGGATTACGTCAGGGCTGTTGCTCACTTCTTGCTGGCGGAGCACAAAATGTTTTTTCCAATCGGCGCTATTTTCAACAAATTCTTTCTGCGCCGCCTGAGAGAGCGTAAGCGCCGTTCCCGACGCAATACCGAGCTTGCCTTTTTTGAGGAGCGGGAGCACGGCTTCCTGGATAACTTCGGTATAAAGGTCTATTTGACCAAGGCGGTCATCATTTGCCATCGCGCAAAGCACCGCATTCGCCACCTTGCCTACGCCACTCTGGTAGGCTAGTCCCTTCGGTAGCCTTCCATGCGATTCTTCGAAGCGGATAAAGTCCAAAATGCGTTCGCCAATGTTCTTCGAAACTTCATCAGGTTCCACGAACGGGGTCACTTCATCGTACGCATCATTTTCAACAATCGCTATAACCTTATTCGGGTCGATGCGCACAAATTCATCACCGACGCGGTCGCCGGCGCTGTAAATCGCAAGTGGTTTCGCATGCGGCGGGAGTTCAGGAAGAGCATTGTCATGCACGCCGATGCAGCTGTCGCCCAAGCGCGTATTCAGTTCCAGAATAATCTTCGGGGCCATTTCCAAATAGCAGACCGAATTTCCGCCCGATGTCGAAAGGCAGACGCGGCCATCCGGCAAAATCGCAGAGACTTCGATAATCGCGACTGTCGGCGCAGGGACGGCACCAGTACGCACAAGGTAGCCCATCTTGCCCAAGTGCGCATCGATATAGTGAATACTGCCATCGTTAATCGCCTTGCGCAAGCTCGGATTTGACTGGTAAGGCATGCGGAGCGACATAGCCTTCGCGCGGGCAAGCGCGCCATCGCAACTATCGCCCGTCGAAGCACCTGCAAACAACGTCACCTTGAATTCCTGGCCCGCTTCATGGAGCTTTTCTGCTCGTGCAGCAATCGCCAGTGGAACCGCCTTGGGGTATCCAGCCAAAGTAAATCCTGAAACCCCGAGAACATCGCCATTATGAATCATTTCGGCCGCTTCGGCGGCACTGCATTTTTTACCAGTAATCCAATTCATGGCGCAAAAAATAGTATTTTTACCGCCGTGAAACACTTCATCAAATACAATATCATCGGTGTAATAAACACTTTGATTACACTTGCCACAGTCTGGATTCTACATCAAGTCCTCGACTGGAACTTGGAGCTTTCGAACTTTTTGGGATTCGTCGCCGGCGGCATCAACAGCTACATCATGAACCGCATTTGGAACTTCGAGAGTAAAAACAAGAAACGCACTGAATTTGCACGCTTCGTCATCGTATTCCTCTGCTCATACGCGATTAACCTGCTCGTTCTCGAAGGGAGTGTCTATATTCTCGAAAACGCAACCTGGTGCACAGGCTTTACAGAATTCATTTCGAGATTCATGAAACCGACCTATTTTGCAAACATCATCGCAAACGTCGTCTATGTGCTAGTAAGCTTTACCCTCTACAAGAAGTGGGTGTTTGTGGAGAGACGAGAGACGAAAGACGAAAGACGAGAGATTAGCGGCTAGTGGTTGGTGGTTAGGAGTTCATTCGGAATGCGAAATTAGGAATTCTGATGACCAATACAAGTATGACGCTTTATTCTCTCGCTGCCATACGACAACAATATCATTAATTAAAACACCCCACATTTACTTATAAAGATCTCTATTTAGAAAGGCGCATGGATTATCCGTGCGCTTTTTTTTGCGCTGTTTCTTCAATTACGCCGCACATTCACTGCAACTAATAACATTCAGCATATACAAAAAGGGCGCCCTTGCGGACGCCCCTTTTTAGTTCTTAGTCAGATTCGAAGATTACTTTTCGAACGGAACGAGTTCAACACGGCGGTTGAGCTTGCGGCCCTTCTTCGTCTTGTTATCTGCAATCGGCTTGTCAGAACCGTAACCGACAGCGCGGAGACGATCACTGCTGATGCCCTTCTTGACGAGATACTTGACGACAGCCTGTGCACGCTGTTCGGAAATAACCTTGTTCCTTTCTTCCTTACCGGTATCGTCGGTATGGCCCTGGATTTCGAGGTTGACGTTCGGGAGCTTCTTCATCAACTTAGCGATGTTGTTCAAGGTCTTGTTGCTGCTTGCAGTGAGCTTAGCAGAACCGGTCCTGAACTGGATACCCTTCTTCAACTTTTCGAGATCCTGGTTCTTGTTCGGGCAACCCTTCTTATCGACAGCGACGCCAACGAGAGTGTTCGGGCACTTGTCGAGGTGATCAGGTACGCCGTCCTTGTCGGAGTCAACCGGGCAACCAACTTCGTCAACAGAGATACCAGCAGCAGTTGCCGGGCACTTGTCGAGAGCATCAGGTACGCCGTCCTTGTCTTCGTCCGGGCTGCAACCATCTGCATTGACCGGGAGGCCAGCAGCGGTGTTCGGGCACTTGTCGAGGTAGTCAGCAACGCCGTCGTTGTCGGAGTCAACCGGGCAACCCTTAGCGTCAACAGCAATACCAGACTGAGTATTAGCGCACTGGTCGAGGTAATCAGCAACGCCGTCATTGTCAGAGTCGAGCGGGCAGCCGTTAGCATCAATCGGAGCGCCAGAAGCAGTGTTCGGGCACTTGTCGAGGTAATCAGCGATGCCGTCATTGTCGGAGTCAACCGGGCAGCCGTTAGCAGCAACAGCAACACCAGCCGGAGTTTCAGCGCACTGGTCGATACCGTCGAAGACACCATCATTGTCAGCGTCAGACGGGCAGCCAGCAGCGTCAACAACAGCACCAGCCGGAGTTTCAGCGCACTGGTCAATACCATCGAAGACACCGTCGTTGTCGCCGTCAAGCGGGCAACCGTTAGCGTCAACAACAGCACCTGCCGGAGTGCCTGCGCACTGGTCGATGTTGTTGGCTACGCCATCGTTGTCTTCATCAGCACCACGGACATTGCCGAAGCGCCAGACGAGAGATGCAGTACCTGCAAAGCGCGGAGTCGGGGTATAGCCGTACTCGATAACGCCATTGTGCTTGTCAACATAGTGCAACTGGTAGAATTCTGCACTGTGCATTTCGTCTTCCCAGTCCCAGCCCTTAGAGAAGGAACGGATACCCACATCGAGACCGAGGGCGATGTCGATGTTGGCCGGGAGGTGGAAACGGAGACCCGGAGTAAGAGTGAACGGATCGTAGCCCGGATCACGCGGATATTCACCCTTTTCGACGCGGAATTCACCGTTAGCTTCGAAGAAGATGTCCATCCAATCGGTCGGGAGGATGTTGATGCCGCCACCATAGACCAAGGTATTAGAACCACGGCCGATCGTACCGACGAAACCAACGTTACCGTTGAAGCGGATCGGAGCGCCAACCTTCTGGAGGTCGAGAGTGAGGATCAATTCACCGCCAATGGCCACGCCATTGAGAGTATATGGATGAGTTCTGTTGCCTTCAGCGTTCAAGAACCAAGCATGACGCGGACGGACACCCACGGACTTGTCGCCAGTGGGGAAGTAGAACTGAGCGGCGACAGCAGCATTGAAGATGCCATCGGTCATTTCATCGAGCGGAAGCTTTGCCTTTGCCCAGAGTTCGAGGTCACCACGGCTAGCCTTCCACATGTCGCCTTCCGGCAACTTGTCGGTATTGGCATGGTCATAGTAGAGCGGGAGCATAAGACCCACATCCATGAAATCCGTAACGCCAGCTGCAAAATTGATATTTGCAGTCAAGCTTCCGTCATTTTCACGGAACGCGCCTTGCTTTCCATACTTAGTGACCTGGCCACCGCGAGAGAGGGACCATGAATCATAGGAAACCTGGCCACCGAAACCAACTGCGAAACCACCCTGACCGAGGGTTTGAGCTGTTTTCTGGTTAAGACCATCGGCTCCGCCCATCAGGCCGGACTGCGCGAAAGCGAAGCTACCGGCCAAGAGAGACATTGCGACTATTTTTTTCATCTATTCTCCTTGTTATTGGTTAATATTTCTTGTGGTAGCCATAGTAGCCATAATAGCTGCCATAGCCGTACCCCGCATGACGTTCACACTTGTTGAAGACGAAAGCCTTCTGCAACGGTGTTTCCGTGCTGCGGTCAAAAGTATTCAAGGCATCTTGGATGCTTTCAATGGTATGAGCTGCATGCTTCAAAACACACAACAGATAATCCGCATGCTTTTCGACAAGCAAAGCGTCACTGCACTGGAATACCGGAGGAGTATCCAGAACAATCAAGTCATACTTATCCCTGAACGCGTCAAGGAAAGCGCTAAATCTAGAACTGCTCAAAAGTCCGCCCGGATTCACGACGCGGGCTCCGGAACCTAGGACATGGAAAGTATCCGTCACCTTGACAACGAATTCATCCGTGTAGGATTCCTTTTCGAGCATTTCACATAGACCTTTCTGGCTATGTTTAAACAAGTGACCACGACGAAGGTCCATATCGACAAGCAAAACCTTCTTGCCGGACATCGCAAAAGATGCCGCAAGGTTCGTGGAAACAAAAGACTTACCGACGCCCTGCACAAGACCGGACACCATCAAAACCTTCTTTCCGTCAGAGAATACAGAAAATTCGAGGGCCGTACGAAGAGCGCGAATACCTTCGGCAAACGGGTCGTCCGGCTTTTCGGAAACACAGGGCTTATACACATTATTCTGTGTCTTGCCTTCAAGCATCGGAAGCTTGCCATAGACGCCAATACCTGTAGCCTGCTCGACTTCACTGCTGCTGCAAACGCCATTCGAGAGCATGCGGCGCACATAGACGATAAAACAACCCAAAAGCAAGAACGCAAACACGACGCCACAGAACACCAGCTTGCGGTTCGGCTTACTTGGCTTGAGCGGAGCGTAGGCCTGATCCACGATACGGACGTTACCGACTTCACCAGCTTGCACCACGCGCAACTGCTGGATATTGTTCAACAAGTTCGTATAGAGCCTGTTATTAACTTCCACTTCTTCTTGCAGCGATAGAACTTCCTGCTGCACGACCGGCAAACTTGCCGCAGAACGCTGCTGTTTAGCCAATTCCTGACGGAGCTTAGCCTGTTGTTCTTCAATCGTGCGGACAGTCGGATGTTCAGCACGGAACAAACGCAACGCTTCCTGCTTTTTCTGTTCAAGTTCGAGCATACGTTGCTGGAGCGTCACGTCCTTTTCAAGATGCAGACGGGTTTCACCCGTAAGGTCAATGGTTCCCTTGGAATGGCGGAATGTCGTAAGCTTGTGTTCAGCAGAATCAAGCTTCGCCTTGACGCCCGGCAACTGTTCCTCAAGGAATTCCAGCGTTTTACGGGCTTCAGCACTACGCATCTCGATATTCTGTTTCAAATACGTATTTGCAATAGTGTTCAAAATAGCAGCAACCCTGTCGGCGTAGCGATTTTCGAGAGACACCCTAATAATGCCGGAGTTCTTGCCTTCTTCCGAAATGCTGAGCCCTTTGAGCAGTCCAGCGGCGGCTTCCTGCGGATGAGATGCCGAGAGCAAGAAGGTCTGACCAACGGTCGCGGTCAAGGCTCTGACACAGATAACTAAAGTATCACCAGCAAATGGCTTACGGTAAGTTTCACCCACCTCGCCGGACAACAATGTGACAACTTCGCCATCTTCTTTCTCATACACTTCATATGCGCTGGAATCCGCAGTCACACGGGCAAAAAGCTTACCCTTCGCCTCGACGAAAGCACGCGGAACCTGCAACAGTTCGAGGTCCATACGACCTTCGCGCTGCAGGAGGCGGTCCATCTTGTCCTGCGGAACGGCAGAGAAACAAAGCCTCTCATCCTGGACCACCTGATCCAAAACGACGCGGCTCTTGATAAGTTCCATTTCGGCAGCAGACGGGGTGGAAACATCCAAAAGGGCGCCCATTTCACCAAGAGCGAGACCCTGTTTATTTCCCTTGACATTTACCTGGAGGAGTATGTCGCTCTTATAAGACGGGCGAATCCACTTCGCAACAAGCCCACCAAAAGCAATACCTAAAATCAAAAATACAAGCAAGAATTTCCACTTGCTCTTCAAGTACACCAATATCTCAAGAATATCGATTTCGTCGTCATTCGACTTGTTCGAAACATTCTGAGGCGTTTTCTCGTTCATTAAAATCTCCAAGGACGCAGAACCAACCACCAAGGGTGGTCCAAGTCGGAATATAAAATAAAAAAAAAATTAACGTTTATGTCCAGAAACATAATAATCATACGAGAATTCCATGTTTTTATACTTATTCAGCTAAAAAACAAAAAAAAATTCATGCTTTTGCGACGTAAAAGCAACCTAATCAACGGGTTAGAGCATCCAACAAGCAAGAAACAAGGTCTTTATGCAAACCAAAACACCCATCCTTTCTATTCAAAACTTGCGCCGCGATTTCAAAATGGGAACCGAAACTGTGCATGCGCTACGCGGAGTGAGCTACGATATTTATAGTGGTGAATTCGTCACCATCATGGGGACCTCGGGGTCCGGCAAATCCACCATGCTGAACATTCTTGGCTGCATGGACAGACCGACATCCGGGCACTATATATTAGATGGAGAACACACCGAGACCCTGAAACGCGATGCGCTGGCAAAAATTCGCAGTAAAAAAATCGGGTTCGTATTCCAGAGCTACAACCTGCTCAGCCGCACGACCGCTATCGAGAACGTGGAACTTCCATTATTATATAACCCGGCCATATCGGCAGCGGAACGCCACCATCGGGCCATCGAAGCACTCAAGAGAGTCGGACTCGAAGGCCGCATGAACCATCTGCCGAACCAGCTTTCGGGCGGTCAGCAACAGCGAGTCGCCATCGCACGCGCTTTGGTCAACGACCCCGTGATTATACTCGCCGACGAAGCGACCGGAAATCTCGACACCCGCACCAGTTACGAAATCATGATGATATTCCAGGAACTGAACCGGCAGGGGAAGACAATCGCATTCGTTACGCACGAACCGGACATTGCGACTTTTTCGACCCGTACAATCACCCTTAGGGACGGTTTAGTGAAAAAAGATGTCATTAACGAAACCGTGCAAGACGCGAAAGAAGCGTTCGAAGCACTGCCACCCCCGGAAACATTTGAGGAGGAAGATTAGACGAAAGAACGTTTCGCCTTCGGCTTCGCTACAGACGAGAGACGAAAGATTTTTGTCATTAGTTAATGGTTTTTATCTTTACTAGGCGGCGAAGCCGCGATTACCCATCTCTCGTCTTTCGTCTATCGTCTTTCGTCTAAAAATATTATGAATCCATTTACTTTAGTCAAAATTGCAATCCGTGCACTGCTGCGAAACCGCATGCGCACATTTCTTTCCGTTCTCGGCATCGTCATCGGTGTTGCAGCCGTCATCACCATGGTCGCCATGGGTGAAGGCTCCAAGCAATCCATCAAGGAACAGATGACCGCCATGGGAACAAACGCCATCACCATCATGCCGAACCAGAGCCGGCGCGGAGGCGTGCAATCCGAATCGACGGAAATGCTCGAAGAAGAAGACGTCATCGCTATCCGCGAAAAAGCGACCTACATCAACGGAGTTTCTCCCATGGTCAGCGTTGGCGGGCAAGCCATTGTCGGCAACAACAACTCCCCCACCACGCTCTCTGGCATTTCCGCGGACTACCTCAAAATCCGCAACTACGAAATCGAAGACGGCGTGATGTTCGATGACGAAGCCGACCGCATGGCAAAAGTCTGCGTCGTTGGGCAAGCCGTCGTGAGGAACCTCTTTGGAGGCGAAAACCCCATCGGCAAAACCATCCGCTACAAGAACATTCCGCTGAAAGTCATCGGGACCTTGAAAGCGAAAGGCTCCGGCGATTTCGGGCAGGACCAGGACGACGTCATCTTCACGCCGTACCAGACCGTGATGAGGCGATTCTCCTCGACGACAAGCATCCGCCAAATCTACGCGAACTCCATCGGCGAAGGCTACGCCGCCAAGGCGACCGAAGAAATCATGAACATCCTCAAGGAACGCCGCAGCTGGACTAAACCCACCGACCCGTTCCGCGTCTTTACGCAAGAAGAAATGATCCAGACCGTCACGAGCACATCCGACATGCTCTCGCTCGTGCTCACCGCCATTGCTGGAATTAGTTTGTTGGTAGGCGGTATCGGAATCATGAACATCATGTACGTTTCCGTGACCGAACGCACCAAGGAAATCGGGCTACGCATGGCTATCGGCGCCCGCGGCAAGGATATCCTCCTGCAATTCCTCATCGAGTCCATCTTGATTAGCCTTCTTGGCGGCTCCATCGGCATTGGCATTGGCATTGCTGCCTCGGAAATCATCAAGAGCGTGATGAACTGGCCCATGAGCATTTCCATCACGAGCGTTTTCGTGAGCTTCGGTGTCTGCTGCGCCACAGGCGTATTCTTCGGATGGTACCCCGCCCGCAAGGCATCTCGCCTGGACCCCATCGAAGCGCTAAGGTTTGAGTAATAAGGTATAAGGAGTGAGCTCGGGCTCCGCCCTTTGAGGTCGCTTCGCTTTGAGTTTTTCACTCCAAATTCGTAATCTTTTTCATCCTCTCGCCTCTCGTCTCTCGTCTATAATCTAATTTAATACCATGAATTTCCTCGAATTTTTACAACCGATGCCGGTCGTGGGCATTCTCCGCGACATTCCTCAAGGCGCCGAAGAAGCATGCGTAAAGGCAGCTGCCCAGTGCGGCCTCAAGGCAATTGAAGTCACGATGAACACAGCCGCCGCAACAGAAATTATCGCAAAGCTCAAGTCTTACGCGAGACCTCTCGATATAAAAGTCGGCGCAGGAACAGTGCGTCACGGGAGCGACGTGGAAAAGGCTATTGCCGCAGGTGCGGAATTTCTCGTCACACCGAATACGCGACACGAAGTCATCAGACTGTCCAGTACCGCAGGCATCCCGATTATCCCGGGCGCGCTCACACCGACCGAGGTGCAGAAGGCCTACGACTTGGGCGCAACAGCCGTCAAAATATTCCCAATAAATTGCGTCGGCGGACCGGATTACATCAAGGCTTTGCGCGGGCCGTTCCGCGACATTCCATTGATGGCTTGTGGCGGCGTGAACGCAGAAAACGCAGCTAGCTATCTCAAGGCCGGCGCAAACCTGCTCTCGTTCGGAGCAAGCATTTTCAATGTAGAACAAATGAAATCAGGCGACTGGATAACCATCGAAACAAATCTCACAAAGCTGCTTAACGCTGTAAGAGCAGCAGTGTAAGACGACTGATGAAAATCACGACGACACTAAAAAGGCCGCTGTAAAGCGGCTTCTTTTTTACTTCTTGGCTTTGTTCGCCAGTTCTTCTTCGAGTTTCTTGTTGCGGCTATCCTGCATTTCGCAGACGTTTTTCAAATTATTGATTTCGACACTTTGCTTCGCCACTTGTTCCTTGAGGTCTTCGCACTTGGCAGCGAAAGTCTGCTCCGATTCGATGCGGCTACTCAGTTCCTTGCGAAGGCTTTCTATGGAGTTGCGAAGTTGCTCGATCGTGGCGTTTGAATCCTTCTTTTCGGGAGTCTCATCTGTTTCCTTCTTGACAGCATCACCTTCGACTTCTTTCGAAACTGGATTGTCGCAAGAGTCGCATTTTTCTTCGCAGGAACAGCAATTAAAAAACTTCTTCGTGAACGCAACGGTAGCTGCGGCACCAAGAACGGCACCTAGAAAAAAACTATTGGTCTTCATTATTGAACTCCTTGTTAGACATTCACTTAATAATATCAATTATACAAACTCAAAAGTCAATAGATTGCCTCAAACAAAAGTATCCTTAAGGTGATATGGAACAAAATTTCCATAGAAAATGCAATATATTTATAAAAAACTTATATTTCATGATATAATATGAGATAGTCCTATGCCACATCCTCTATACTCAGTCCTAGCTTTTACGTGTTTTATCGTCCTGCTGATTTTCAGGAATCAGTTCAAGCTTGTATTGGACGAAAGCGAACAGACCGATAAAGACTTCCTTTTCCTTTCCAACTGGGTCACGCTATTTTGCCTCCAGGACGGCTTATGGGGATTTATCGGGAGCGGCGTCATCCAGAACAACGACCTATTCTTTATTTCGTCAACGGTTTTTCATGCGGCCACGGCAATATCGGCCTTCATTTGGCTCAACTACATTTTGAATTTCATCCACATGGGACGTAACAAGGCAATTCCTGCAAAGGCCCTTGCAATAGCTCTCGTGCTGTTCCAGTTCGTGCTGCTCGGGATGAACTTCGAGTCCAAGTCCATTTTCAACATAAGCGAAAACGGTTATTACACAACAAGCCCAGACATAGACCTGCTTTTCTACAGCCAGTATTTTACGTTCTTCATCACGGGGCTCTTCATTGCGTTCAAAATCCACAAGACCATGGACATGAACACCAAGCGCCGCTACTTTACTGCGTTCCTGTTCATTTTTGCGCCTATCCTCTGCGGTATTTTCCAGATAAAGTTCCCGTTCGCGCCCTGCAATTCCATCGGTTCAATGCTCGGCTGCTGCATTATCTACGCATTCTTCATTACGCAAATGAGCCGGAACAGAGACCTCTCGCAGAAAGCGGTCATTATCGCTGGGCTTTCGTCGGACTATGATTTGGTCGTCTATGTCGATCTCGTCAAGAATCAGGCGAAATACTACCAGGTGAGCGACAAGTTCGCCCCGCTCCTCTGGGAAGGCCGCGAATCTACCGATCCAAAGATTTTCGACAACTTGATGAGACGCATTTACATTCCCAACGAAATGAGCGGATTCATCGAAAGATCGACTTTGGAAAAATGCATCGAACTGTTAAAGACATCCACGCATTACACCATTCCGTTCTTTGCAAATGTTAACGGGTACCCGGAACATTATCGCTTGAAAATAGCAAGCGACAAGAGCAACACGCAGTCGTTTATCGTCGGCATCATCAATGTCGAAGAAGAACACAGCCTCGAAGTCGTTGCCAAGAAACTACAGAAAGACCTCCAGCATACAATGCTCATTGCAAACAAGGACCCACTCACGGGAGTCGGGAGCGCAGTCGCTTTCAAGGCAAAGTGCGAACTTATCAACAACGAGATAAAGACCAAGGACGATTTGAAGTTCGCCATTATAGAATGCGATGTGAACAACTTAAAATTCATCAACGATTCGTTCGGGCACGACATGGGCAGCGCCTACATCAAGAACTGCTGCAAGGTTTTCTGCAACACGTTCAAGCACAGTCCCGTCTATCGAACCGGCGGCGATGAATTTGTCATCATCCTGTTCGATACGGAATACGACAACCGCATAGTGCTTTTCGAAAAACTGAAGTCCTGCATCAACAACAAGGTGTTCGCCCCCACCGAAAGCATCTCTTTTGCGGCGGGCATGGCGGATTTCGACGCCACGAAGGACAAGAGCGTAATGGACGTATTCAAGCGGGCTGACGCCTCCATGTACGACCACAAGAACCAGATGAAGAATAAAAAGAACGCCGACATGTCTGCCGGCGAACGATAGTCTGACATTTTTCGCCCGCCGATACGGCGGGCGTTTTTCGTCTATAGCCGCTATGCGGCTTTTTCTGTCTTATTTACACGTGCTTGATTTTATTTTCGCCTTCATCCCAGTTCTTGCCGTCACAAACAAACTTGTATTCGTAATCGCCAGGAACGAGGGAAATCTTTGCAGCCCAAAGGCCCGTCTTCTTGTTCTTCTTGAGCATGTTTTTATCGATAGCCCAATCGTTAAAAGAACCAGCAACGGATACGGTCGTAGCAAGCGGGCAATCCGCCACGAACTCGACAGCGACTTTTTTGGGAGCAGCGGCCTTTGCAGGCTTAGCGACCTTCTTTGCAACGGTCTTGGTTTCTTTTGCCGGAGTGGCTTTTGGAGCCTTCACCGCAGCCGTCTTCTTTGCAGCCGGTTTTACATCGACAATTTTAGAATTTTTTGGCATAGTTAATCTCCTCTTATTCTTAGTGACCTAAAATTTAGTAAAAAAAAATTTAATTTCCTAGATATTTTGCTACATTTTTCAACATGCTAAAACAAATCATCGCTCCAAGCGTCTTGAACGCAAACTTCCTCGAACTCGGCAACGGCCTCAAGGCCATCGAAAACGGAGGCGCCGGTCTCGTCCACCTCGACATCATGGACGGGCACTTTGTCCCGAACATCAGTTTCGGTCCAGGCATTTCCGCCTGCGTGAAGAAAGGCACCAAGCTCCCGCTCGATTGCCACCTGATGATCGAGAATCCCGAAAAATACGTGGGCGAATTTGCTAAAGCAGGCGCAAGCATCATCAGCGTGCACGCCGAAACGACGAATCACCTCGACCGTCTGTTGCACCAGATTGCAGAACTCGGCGTCAAGCCCGCGGTGGCCATCAACCCGGCAACACCTCTAGAAAGCATCAAGTACGTACTCGACATCGTCGATATGGTGCTCATCATGTCCGTGAACCCAGGATTCGGCGGCCAAAGCCTGATTCCCTATTGTCTCGACAAGATTCGCGAACTTCGCGCACTCAAGCCGGAACTCGATATCCAGATTGACGGTGGCGTGAAGCTCGACAACATCCTCAAATGCAAGGAAGCGGGCGCAAATGTGTTCGTCGTCGGAAGTGCAATCTTCGGAAAGCCTGATCCCGAAGCCGTCTGTCGCGAATTTGTGAATTTAGTGGAAAGCAAGTAGCTGAACCGAGCGCTTAGAAACGGCTGAAAATGCCGCCCTTATAAAGCAAGTCCAGCGTATTCAAATAACGTCTATAACCGGCCGTATCAGTGCACGAATTTGTCTTGCAATATTCGTCCACTTCCTTAACAATAAACGGTATGGTCGAAAATTCTCTATTCTTCAGTAGAGACCTTACTTTTTTGCGGTTGCGGTCATCGACTTTTTTATCCTGCGAAATCTTTTCGACCAGCTTATATGGCAAAACCTTCTTTGCGTCAGGCGAAACATCGTCCGGATTGCCCTGAAGAACTTCTGAATAGCCGTCACCGAAAAATATTCTTTTTATGTTCGAACTCGGTATATAATAGCCGTAGCGTCTTATGTCAATGACGGAATCGCGGTCCTGATAAAGGAAATATCCCGACTTGACAATCATCGTCATGGTTACAATGGAATCATCCGTAGCAGGACGGACCCACCTCTTTTGGCTTCGATCATAATAATAATCAACATGGATTTTTATCCATTCCATGTTGATAAAATTAAACCTGTTCATAAGATGTTTGTACGTATTACGGACATCCGGAGTCGCCTTTTGCAAAAGGATTTCGTTCTTCAACATCATTTGACGGTTCAGCTCGTCAAAAAGATTTTCCGATGCGAACAAGTTATCATCAACATCCACATCCAAAAAACGTTCATCATTTACATCCAATACATATCCATACACTGGAACAAATTTGCCACTTGGTTTTTCAAGCTTCGAACGCACCGAAGGGAGCTCCATCCTTTTCGAAATAAGCGAAATAATCTTTTCTTCAAAAATTTTTTCCATTCCGCTGTTCGTGGAGAAGCCCGTTCCTAGCGGCATTGCAGGTTCAAAGGCACAAGCCTCCTTAGGCAACAAGAAAAGCATCGATAAAACTATTACAAAACAAAACGAAAAGATAGAACGTGAAATCATATCCGTAATATATAATATTTAGTCGAAAGTAGGCGGAATTCTATATTCCGGCACCATTCAAACGATAGGACTTCTCGCCGTCACGGATAATCACGCTGTTGCGTTCCCTCTGAACGAAGGGAGCGTTTTGCTTTTGCTCAGTACTCGACGGAAGAACGCGGGGAAGGCCTGTCCGTTCGCATTCTCCCATGAGAAAACTTCCTATATAGGCATCGCTTTCTAAATTGCCCACGTAAGGATTTTTATTTGCAAAATGGATGCAATCCTCAGGGTTCTTTTCACTGCAAACTTTTAATTCAACATCCAAACGGACTCCAGACCAGTTCGAAAAACAGCCCACATCCGCCTCGATAGAAAGCTCGTTGTTTCCGTCGAACGTCATCACCGTATCCGCACCCTTGATTTCAATTTTACGGCTATATACCTTCATAAAATCGACATGCTCAAGCGGTTTATTGATATTGAGTGCAGCGATTGTATCTAGCGGTCCGATATTAGTCATTCCGTGAACATATAACGACACCTTCATCTTGCGCGTCAAGTTGCCAAAGCCCACGTTCTGGATGCGCAATTTCGCACGTAAAATTCCATTGCCGCTCACCGTATCGCTCATCCACGATTCACGCAGCACAAAGCGGTAACCCAAATGGTCGTTGATATACTTGAATCCCGAAAGCGAATCGACACGCGCCGGGTCGTAGTCGAAATCCTTCTGCTTGAAGGGAGTCTTCTTCCAACTGTCAATCAGGTTGTTGTTCCACTGGATGTTCAGGTAGCTCGTATGCGTGCGGAAGCCCTCGTACGCCAAAAACTCTGGCGTATTGATGACCTGGTAGCCATCTGCCGTCGTAAGCGCCTCGCCACCGTATGGCGTATTGATGCCGTATTTTTCGAGCCAAGCCACGCCTTCTTCGCGACAAATGGAAGTATTGCAATCCGCACCCCAAGTGCCGTAATCGTACTGCGTTCCCAAATAGCCGTCGTTGAACATTCCCACGCGATACATCGTATCGCCCTTCGCCTTCGCGATTTCTTCGAACTTTTCACCGCCGACATAGAAATCCTTGCCCCAGTTGTCAAAGCCAAGCACTTTCGCCGAATAGTTTCCCGTGCGCGTGAGAATCTTGAGCTCGGGCGGAGTGTTACGCAACATCAAGTTCGTCGCCTCCGCGATACGGTCGTAAGTGATGTTCGTATCGCTGTGCATCTCGCCGTAGGCGCCGTGCATACCCATCTCGAGCGCTACAATCACGTCGGTATTTTTCGAAAGCACCGGCGCAAGCTGTTTCACATGCTTTAGCACCCACTCATGATCCGGAGTCACGTTGCTGCGACCATTGTACCACGGGTCGTAACAGATGCGCACAATCACGTGCCCGTTATTCTTGCGGATATTGTCAAACGTTGTCTGCAGCACATTCAACGCATCTTCGGTGAGATCCTGGTTCTTGCCGCGAATCGTATCGCGTTTCCCGCCTGTCGTGTCAATCGAAAGCCAGGCGTGACTGCTGAATTCAGAAATCTCCGCCCGCAAGTGCAACAACTTGCCATACGGTTTTTCAATCGCCTTGCCGCCCGAGGGTTTTAAATGCAACACTTGCGGCGTATAGAACCCGCGGTCGAAATTGTCAAGCGTCGCCATCGCGTCAGTCGTGTCGATATCCTGCTTCACGAGACCAGCCGCAAAGAGCGGGGCCTGAAAAAAAGCCACCAAAACAAATATAAGGGAGAGCTTAGCAAAAGCGCTCAAACACAATAGGCGAAAACCAGAAAAACTCATACTTGTAATATACATAGTTTTGAAAAGGGAAGAAGAAAGAAAAAGCCTTCCCTTACGGAAAGGCTTTGTTTTGGGGTGTGAAAAAAACTCAAATCAGAACTGTGTAATGAATTCCCAACCGATGTCGGATGCCCACAGTTTGCCGTTTTCACGCATATCCCACTGGTGGCCGCCATTGAAGGTGCACCACTTCACAGGGAAGCGCGGATCGACCGTCTTGTAGTCATAGCACACATGGCCACCGCCACCAGAGAATTCCGTTGCCTTTTCGCTAGTGCAGTCCGTATGGCCTTCAGGACCGTTGTTCCTCAAAATCCTGTCGCGGGCGCTACGTCCCATGCTCGGCGGACACGTGCCATCGCTCAGGCCCACAGTTCCCATCCAAGCGATAGGCTTGCCGGAATTCTTCGGGATGTAGATGACCTGGTCAGCAGTCGCGAATACCACGACACCGCGGAGACGATGCTGGAATGTCTGAGCAAGCGAGTTCGAGTACATGGCGCCAAAGCTAAAGCCGGAGGAGAACACGCGCGACGTATCGACGCAGAGGTTCTCGTTCAAGTAAGTGAGGATTTCGTCAAAGAAGAGGTGGTCCTTGTTGTCTCCGCAGCGCCATGGCATCTGGTCCGTGTAACCATGCGGGGCCACAAAAATCGTATTCTTTTTATCCTTGTCACGATAGCCGTAATAATGTTCGTTCTTTGCGACGTTCTGTGCGGAACCGCCCATGCAATGCATGCCGAACACCAAACGGTAAGGCTTGTTCTTGTCGTAATTTTCAGGGAGATCAAGATAGACTTCGTGCTCGATTCCACCACCCTTGAACTTGAAGTAATTCTTGAGCGTGTTGTCCTTGCCGCAGCCCTTACTCGGCGTCGGCTCGTTCTTGAGCGGATAGCCAAACGCATAAGTCTGTTCCGTCGCAATTTTCGTGAGCTTCACATCGACAGTCGTATCGAGCGTGCCCAGCGGAACGGTGAGCGTATCATAGCCATCCGCAACAAAGCGGAGAGCTTCACCCTTCTCGGCTTCCTTCATGAGAGCGTTTCCATTTGCCCGCGAACCGATGGAACTGCTGAAGCCTCTGTCTGTCGTGAACTTAAAGTTCTGCTTGGCATTGCCTACAGAAACTTGAGCAAAATACGTGCCACGAGCTTCGATGCCCTTGCTCAAATCATACGTTCCCGATCCCTGCAAAAGCTTTTTGAAGACCTGATTCCCGAGAGAGTTGTAAATTTTCACCTGCACAGGCGAGGTGCTGCTCTGGGAATAAGACAGAATACCGTTGTTGATGCTGATGTACCCAACAGTATTCCTGAAAGCAGGATAAATAGCGACACCCGGCGAATCCGCAGGAGGTGTAGTTATTTCATCTTCGTGAATTGTGAATTTGCCCTGGCGATCCGTCGTGGCGTTCTTGCCTTCCTTGAGAAGGCTCACCGAGACTCCCCTAAGGGCCTTGCCCTGGTCGTCAGAAACGGTTCCTGTGATGGTGTAAGCCGATACTGATCCGCAGAATGCCAGAAGACACGCCGCGCTAAGCAGTTTTGGTGTTTTGGTAATCATTCGCACTCCTTTTTACCAAACACCAACCAACCAACTCAATATAAAGTAATTTATGTGCAAACGTGACCAAAATCACATCCCTCGGACTCATGCTTATGGATAAATCGTCCATAAAAAGATTTTTACATTTGATTCAAAGCACAAAAAAAAGATAACGGAGCATGATTTAATCCACAAAAAAAGTGACCCGCCGGCGAAGCCGGCGGTTCTTCATATACTATACGGGCGTAGCCCTACAATACTAGCGTCTAAAGTTTTTTACTTCACAACGGATGCAGTGAATCCCTTGTAAATCGCCTGCAACGCACCAGCAAGATAAGCAAGCGGAGCGTTCCAGTTGATAGCCACTTCGTTTGTCGCATAGCTGCAGCGGTTGTCTATATAAGCTAACGCCGGCTTATCGGCAGAGGCGTAATTCGGGCACTTCCAGAGTTCCTTGCCGTCGAGGTTGATGTCCTGCTTGCCCAAATGCGGGCCGCCTACGAGCATGCCCGGCACCGGATCATCGACAAAGTCCGATTCACTTACGCGGTGGTGCGGATTGCGCGGGCTCCTGTAGCCAAAGCCGGTGACGTAGGTGATTTCCATCGGGTTCTTGCCCAAGAGGTAGTCAAGGCACTGCTGTGCACCATCCAGATAGCTCTTGTCGCCCGTGACAAAATACGCATGCATCAAAACGATTCCGTTGTTCGCCATGGCACTGTTGCTGCCCCAGTTCCAGCTGGACGGGAATGCGGGGAGCCTGTAGGCGCTCGTATCGCCAACGGTGCGGAGTTCATTGGCAACTTTAAGCAAAGCCTTGCGCGCATCACCGCCGAGTTTCGCGCCGAATTCCGCAGAATCAAGCGCCACATGATAAATGGCGAGCATGTTCACATCACCCCACCAGGCTCCATCGGCACGGAACGTATATTGTTTCAAGTCCTTGAGGTAATCCGACTTTTTCGTCGCGCGATAAAGTTCAGTCGCAGCAAAGGCAAACTCGTCCTTGCCGTTTTCTTCACCATAAGTGTAGTTGCCCGTTTCCACGTCTGACGGTTGCTTGTACAAAGCCTTCGGATGCCGCTTCGCCCAATAATAAGCGACTTCAGCAGCCTTGAGCATACGATTTGCAAATTCCGAATCAAACTTCGCATAAATGCAAGACGCCTGGGCCATCACCGCCGCGAAATCCAGCGTCGCCGTCAAGCTCTTTTCAATGGCATAACGCAGTGCCCCGTCAATTTCGGGCATCGTGCTGGAACCGAACTTGAGCGACGTGAGTTTATGATAGACGGCGCCGTCCTTGTCCTGCATCGAAAGCATCCAATCGAGATTCCAGCGGATTTCTTCAAGCAATTCCGGCATCTTCGGGAACTCGCGCGGGATATTCCACTGGAGCGTATCCATATATACCGGAAAATGCTCATAGAGTTCCAACAACGTAAAAACGGTAATGCCCGAGTTCACAATGTACTTGCCATAGTCACCTGCATCGTACCAGCCGCGCTGCGACTTGATGTACTTTGCATCGGCCTTCTTGGGAGCCGGTTTCCCGTTCGCCTTAGCCACCGTAGTCGCCGTCGGAAGGTCTGTCCCATAGACAATCACCTTGTCGTCCATGTGCCCTGCCGCGCGTGCCCACTTGCCTGCATAGCGCGTATCGAGCGCCATTCCCGCACGCTGGTAATAGAACCACTTGAGCGCGGCTTTCGTCAAATCCTCATAAACAACCTCGCCCACAACAATCGGATTCCCGATGTAGCCGTCACGGAACAGGCGATACGTGCCCGGCTTCTTGATAGACGAGATGTCGTACGTCTGGACTTCCTCGCCACTGTATTCCCAATCATAGACCATCGGGGCTTCGAGCGCAAGAACCGTCTTGCCGCTCATGTCGCGGACTTCAAGCGGATTGGCGTCATTGCCGGGAATGACGACAATCTTTTCGGATTCAGGAGTAAAACCTAGCTGATTCACCAAGGGTATAGCAAAAGACGGCACCGCAAGGGCGAGCGCAGCAAATAATTGTTTCCGCATACAAAACCTCATTTTTCTCTAAAGATACCTTTATATTTTAAAAATTGTTCCCGTACGGTGCATTTTAATGTTTACTAGAGGCAACGGGGAGATACTAGTTACTAGACTCTAGTCTCCAATTAGGTTAGGAACGATGTTCACGGGGATAAAAAAAATCCCGCCGTGCTTTACGGCGAGACTTCTAAATTTTTCCGTTTAACGAAGATTACTTCTTGGCGGCCTTGTAGTTCACGCCCGGACGGAGTTCGAGACCGACAGTCACAAGGAGGGAGACAATCGGTTCGTAGTGGTCCTGGGAGAGGTCATACACGGCAACACCGGCCATGCCTTCGCTCTTCACGTGCTGGGCGACCGCCTTCACAGACGGAATGCCCATGAACACGATAGATTCGGTTTCACTCACAGCCACTTCAGACTTGGAAGCTTCATCGAAAGTCACCGTGTAGTCCGGCGTATCGAAACGGTTCATGAGTTCAGCGTACGGGAGGTAACCTTCGTTACCGCTTCCAACGCCCTGATGGCTCGTGCCGAGGCCCTTGGCACCCGCGAAGGACTTACCGTAGAGGAACACCACCGGAGCAAGGAGGTCCTTGTTCACGCCGGCGGCAGCAACAGCGTCAAGCGTTTCCTGCACGGAGTTTGCACTCTGGTTCGGAACGAGGCTGCTTTCGCTTTCGTTCATGAGGTCAGCCATGAACACATCGACATAAGCGGCGCGGTTCAAAGCTTCGGCCTTGTAAGCATCCATACCTGCAGCCGGATAAATCACAGCTGTCACCGTCAAGCCGGAAAGGCCATCGACCAAGGCATTCAACATCTTGGCGTAATCTTCGGCGTCATCCGTTGTGAGGTTCTGCCAGTCGAGTTCAACACCATCGCCACCATTCGTAGAAATCCAGTCCTTCACGTTCGAGACAAACGTGGAGAGCGTTTCGTCAGAAGAAGCGATTGCCTTGAGGTTCGATTCGGCTTCCATGCCACCCACCGACACGATAAGCTTGACACCATTCTCCTTGGACATGGTCACAAGGTTCTTGAAGTTGTCCGCATCGTATTCATCGGCAAAGGCAACCGTACCTTCAGCAGTCGGAGCGATAGACATATAGTGAATATCAGTCACGAGATTGTAGCGGATATCCTTGGCATAGAACTGGGAATACTGACTCCAATAGGGATAGAAGCCTATCACTTTGTCGGCGGCGGCCTGAGCAGACACCGCAGCACCCATAGCGAGAGCAAGTGCAATAACTTTAAAGTTCATCTGAATACCTCTTCCTATTGGTTAACTAGATGGAGAATGCCCGTTGCCGGATCCATACAATAGTGTCCCGGATCTGCCACAAATTTTTTAGGGTCATCTACAGTTTTTTCCTGCAATTTAGTAATTGAAGAATCTACTGGAATCCCTTGGGCATTAAGAACTGAAACCGTCACCTGATCGCGAGTTATATTGGCTAATTCAGTAGCATCGCAGAAACGATAGGCCCAACCATGAGACTGACCGAAAACAATGTATTGCTGGGAAATGGCAAGTTCGTCAACCGGGACCTGGCTCAATGCCGTGAAATCATCGGCAACGCCGACAAAGTTGAAATCGGCCAAATCCTTCATGATGGTCGCATTAGCGGCAGCGTTAGCACAGGTATCCAACGGATAACCGCCCATATAAGGATCACTGCAAATCTGAACGATCGTCGGAGATGCAGCAAAAAGAGCGTCATCCGAGGCTTTCAATGCAGCGTAGTCACCGCCAGCCTTTGTCACGGAATCCTTGACAAGGGAGTTTTGCATTTCCACGTAATCTTTAATCTGCAACTTGCGCAGAATCGGGTGCAACTGCATATAAGTCTGAGCAGTGAAACCTGCCGGAAAGGAATCAGAGTAAGGCTCGCTCACTTCCAACGAGGAACATGCACCCAAAACACCTGCCAAGAGAATCATTGTGTACTGGTAAAGTTTTTTCATTTTCAGCACCTCTTAGAAATTAACCGTAACATCAGCAGTGACGATATTCTTGCTAATGGAAAGTTTGTTTGCACCGGCGTCAACAGGCGTACCGCTCGCGTCCGTAATCATATAAGCGTAATCGAGATCGTTCGTGAGCATACCGTACTGAACTGTCAAGTAAGAAATCGGAGCAAGCTTCACACGGACACCGCCCATAACCAGGCGCTCGGAGGCCTTGGTCACGCTAACAGCCACATTCATTTCACCGAAAGAGCCGCCAACACCGAAACCGTTTCCAAATTCCTTTTCATACTGCTGGAAACCGACAAGAAGAGCAACCGGGCCCCAGACATCAGCTGTCACGCCCGCAACGATGCGGTTCGCAGAACGCTTGAGGTAAGCAGATTCTTCGGCATGAGAGTAAGAACCCTGAATGAGAATCTGGCGGTCAAGACCGGCAAGAGCGCCAGCATCGACACCAAGACCCACGGCATATTCCGTGAACTTGTTCTCTGCGACTTGCGGAATACCTGTCGCAGGATCCACAGACAAAGAGTTCGACTGGGTCAAAATGTTGACGCGAGCGTTGAACATCACCTTGTCAGCCCAGTTGACATCGGCCTTCGCCGTAATACCCTTGCGGTCCGGAGTAGCAAGGCCGAACGGCAATGCAAGACCTACAGACGGATCCAACTCCATCAGCGGATCAAGTTCCAGGCGCTTTGAAACAGTACCCGTGTAGCCGTTGCGGTAGAAATGGCCGTTCTTGTAGTTGTTATCCAAACGGGAGTAGAGATATCCGCTTTCGCCATTTTTACGGCCGAAAATATCTCCTTCATTGGAAAGAGTGTTCGTGTTAGCCGACGTCATCAAGTTCGTCGCCTGCAATGTCGTAGAATTATAGACATTGAAATAGAGGTTTTCGAGACTGGATGCACCGAAGGTCGAGAAGATAAGGTTGTCCTGAGGATTCTCGTACATGGCGTTCGCATTGAGGATAACCGAACGTCCCTGATAAACCGGAGAAGATGCCATTTCAGACCAGAACTTCTCATCCGTCTTGAGATAACCGGCATCGACCTTGAAGTCGATATCATTGACATCGCCTTTCACAAAGAGGTTCGCATAGAAGCTGTTGCCGCTTTCATCCGCGAAGTCTTCGTTGGCAACTACCAAAGGATTGGATACAGCGCTCTTGATATAGACAATCCTGTCGCCATTTATGTTTTTCTCAAGAATCTTGTAATCGGTCTTGAATCCTTTTTTCAGGTAATCGCGGTCAACCTTCCACTTGGACATGGCAAATTCACCATTCAAGCCGAACGAAACCGGAAGATCCGGAAGAGTCTTCTTGGAATCGAAGCTCAAGTCCGCGGAGAACACCCTGTTGTTATCGTAGTAGATCGTATCGGTATCGGCAATCTGCTTAGTACGACGGGTATATTTGCGGTCAAACAAATTGACAAAGTTCAAACCGAGATGTGCCCCGTAAGATTCGATACCAGCACGGGCACCGAGCATGTAACGGTCGGAGAAGTCGAAGTCGAAGAAGACCTGGTCAACTTTCTTTCCCGTATTGCGGAGACGTGCACCGGTAAGCTGTGCGGTAATGTTATCGACCGCGCCAAGGCTTCCGCTCTGGTAAGCGATATTGAGGCCTTGCAGCAAGCGACGGCTTGTCGTATCGAGATTGCGCTTTTCAAGAGCTTCGCGACGCTTCTCCGAGAAGATTTCCGGTTCCTGGAGAATTTCGGTCTGCGGAGCGAAAACAGTGAGCGGGGTATAACCGACACGCATGTATCCCAAATTGAAATCGACATGCTTGTTGAGGATTGTTCCGTCGTAGCTGAACCAATGACCGATAATCGGGTTGTTGTTCTCGTCATAGGCGCTCTGCCAATCCTTGTGCAAGCGCAGCTGGACGTCAATCATCGTCTCGGAACTCGGACGGGCGGTCAAGCGCAGGTTCACATCCGTGAAAGCCTGGTTTTCCTGAGTCGGAGATTCCTTCGCATACTGGTCGGAAGAGCTAAAGGAAGCAAGAACGCCTGCCTTCGCCGTTCCGTTAATCTTGAGCCCAAGCACTGCCGCATTGAGAGAATCCAACTTTTCCAACAAGGATTTCTGTTGCGTAACAACCTCAGTCTGGTTTTCAGCGGCAAACGCAGTCGCAGCCGAAAGAGCAACAGCGGAGGTCAATAAAATTTTGCGCATGTTCATATTGAAATTCATTCTAGTTACCTCCCATTAAAATTCCACATTAATGGAAGCTTCAAAAATAGACTGACTAAACTTATGCTGATAAGTACCCGCAGCGCCGTCGCCCTTCTTCTCTGCGCTGAAGTAATCAGGCAGGTTACGAGCAGAACCGGCAATAGCCGCAGTATTGTAGTCGTTTGTCACGTTGACCATGCCGTAATTGATGGCGAGCCATGCGTTGTCGCCAACCACATAGTCAAAGCCCGCCATCCACTGCATCTGCTTGCTCTTCAAGAGAGGAACGTCAGCACCCACGAACGGATTCGGATTGCCAACGCCGTAGTCCGTATTGGCCATCTGGAAACCGGCGGTAAAGCCGATTCGCGGCAAGAGCTGAGCAGAGAATCCTGCATTGATGAAGTCGCTCTTAAGCGTTCCAGAAGCTCCGCCAACCATGTCGGTCTTGCTTTCGGAATGCTTGTAAGAACCGGAAACTTCCATGGCCTTGCTGAGGCCAGCCATCTTGGCGATATCGAACTTGGCGCCACCGCCAAATTCCATGAAGGAAACCTTGTCGATTTCAGGAATTTCGCTATTCACCTGATTGAATATGCTTACAAGAGCCTGGGCTTCGATCTTTTCCTCCCAATCACCCTTGACTATAGCGCGGACACCCATGCGGTTCGGAGTCGCAAGGCCATACGGCAAGGTGAGCTGGACAGCCGGATCCAACATCATGTTGATGAGGGCGAGCTGTTCGGCGGAATAGACATTGGAACCCCAAGAATTCTTGTTGTACGGAGCGATATTGTAGCTTTCGCCCTGACCGGCCTTGAAAGCGTCGTCGTTCGTACCCAGGGAGCGAGCCACCGGAGAGAACTTCGGAGAGTAATTATAGAGAGCATCGAACGTCGAGTAGAGCGGAGAGTTCACGCCATACTTGACCGTGTTACCGTCCTTGTCCGAGTTCAAAATACGCTGGGCGAAGAAGCTCGGGGACTGTGCGAGGTTGTTGAACCACTTTTCATCGTTGCGGATGAAATCGAGAGCAAGGCCTGCGTTCCAGGAATTATCGACCTTGTAACCGACATTCAACGTAGCGAGCAAGGCAGAACCGTTTACGCTTTCTTCAGATTCAACGACGGCATTCGTCGCAGGATCGACAGCAAAAGACTTCACCTTGTTTATCGACATCGCATATTCGAGAACGAGATCAAGACTGAGGTTCTTGTTCTGCATGAGCCCAGCGATATCGGCACCGGCGCGGGCGCTCAACACGAACGTGTTCTGCAGACCCACATCCGGGTTGATTTCCTGAAGGACGTAGCTGCTGAGTTCAGAATCGTCCGGGTTGAAATCATCCGGCTTGGCGTTACGCGGCAGCGGATGGCGATAAGTATAGGACTTCGAGTTTTCATTATCGAAAATCAACATCGGAGTCACGCCGACATAGACGTTCTTCTGAACCGGAAGGAGTTCTAAGTTACCACCGACGACCCACTTGTCCGTATTGGAAGCAAGCGAGGTTGCAACACCCGGAATGGAATCGCCAGGGATAATGTTGCCTTCGGCACCGGTAAAGTCGAGCACCGACACGCGGTTCACGCGAGCCAAGAACGCTTCGGCACGGAGTTCGCCAATCATCGGGTCAATTTCTTGACGGAACTGAAGGTTAAAACCCTGAAGGTTGCGCTTGTTGCCTTCGATAAGCTGTTCCTTCTGGGCCATGTGGCGCTTGCGGGCGAAAATCGTCGGTTCGTACATGATGTCGATACCGGGATTGAAAATAGAGAGCGGAGAAATCGCAGAGCGGAAGTCACCGGCAATCCAGTAGAAACTCTTGCCGACATTGCCCTCTACATTGAGCCATTTGGCTTCGAGCGTCTTTGCCGCAGAAGCGAAGTATTCCTGCATACCGCCACCGAGACGCATCGTCACATTCGCACGTACAAATTCATACGGACGGAAACCGAAGTTCAAGTCAGCGGAGACAAACTCGTTGCGTTCCACGTCCGGCATGTGGTTGAGACCACTTGGATCGTTGTCCGTATCGAAACTGGAGCGCTGAGCCACGGCACGGATGCTACCAGTAATTTCAACACCGCGCTTGGCATTCGCGCTATCCGCCTTGGCCTGCAAGGCCTTTTGGTTATCCGCAACTGCAGATGCCGATGCGGCAACCGAAGCAGTGAGAAGGGCGATTAAAATTCTTTTCATTTTCATATTCATCTTTAGCATCCTCCCTTAGAACCATGCCTTGGTTTCGGCTGCAATGTAATGGGAATGCCAATTATTATCAGGTACGGTTTCGTCAGAGTGCGTCATGAACTTGTAACGGAAGTGGAGGCCCACGCGGTCAGAGAAGTCCCAGTCAAAGCCAAGACCGATAGCGAAATCCATGTAGTTGATGGGAGCCTTTCCGTAATAGTAAGGAGACACTTCGTTCGCGTGGGACGGGTTCGTCTTTTCATTGAACTTGCTGACTGCGTTCGGAGCGGAATAAATCAGGTATGCCTTTTCGGACCTGAAGGTTTCGAGGCCGAGGATACCCACCATGTGGAAAGTCGGCGTCACGGCGACCGTCGGTTCAAACTGGCCATAGAAGCTCGTCATGAGCATGTTGGACTGCTTTTCGGAAACCGCAAGCGGAGCAAACGAAGTCGAAACACCGGAGAGGGCGAGGAACGCAGTCATCATGACATTGCGGTCTGTCCCGAGCCAGTGGCCGATATCGTAGCCACCCATGAAGGACATGTAGGTGGACCACTTGGCGTGCATCGGGACTTCCTGCTTTGCAACCTGGGTTCCCTTTTCGTAGGCCACAAAGGATTCCCACAGTTCCCAGGTACCACCATAAAGACCACCGCGCTGGCGATACATCTTGATGCCTTCGCCGGCATCCCTCTGGATACCCGCACGGGCAATGTAACCGGAACCGGAAGCGTTACCGGAGTCCGCCACGAAGAGCGGCTTGTGCTTTGTCCAGGAATTGGAGCTTTCCCACATGGCGCGACCGTTCAAACGGTAGTTGAACGCAATCACGTCCTGACCCGGATCAATCTGGCGATGCTGGGCATACTGGAAGTCAAAGTAACCGCGGTTGAAACTTGGTTCCAACTTGAAGTTGATACCGGCCATGTTCGGGGAGTAGCGCAACGCACCTGCATTGAGGTAGGTTTCATCCTTGCGCCAGCCCGGGAAGCGGGACGGGTTCGAAAGAGAATACGGAGAGTAGAAGCCCGGCTGGAAGAACACGAGTTCAGCAGTCATCGGCCAACCTTCGACATACTTGCTCTGAGCCTTGACATAGAGACCCACCTTGGGGCCAGCCATGCTGGATTTCTTCGCGTCACTGGAATAACCGGAAGACGGGCTCGTCGGATCAAATCCATCGACCGCTTCGGACTGGTAGAACAGAGTAGAATCCGTAATGCTTACGCCGACATCCGCCATCAAGAAGAGCTTCGGAGTGACGTTGCCCTTCACATCGACACTAACCACATGCGTGTTGAGGAGAACCGGGTTCATACCGGCAGAAATCCACTGGTTGCGGAATTCGTCTTCGTAAATGGCACCCTCGTCATACGTCACGCCCATGTAGTTCAAGCCCACCGTAAGATTGTCAGCAATCTTTTCCTTGGCGACACGGCCATGGAAAATCGTACCGCGGAAATCATAGCCACCCGTCATTTCGAGTTCGCCCGGCTGACCACCGTACATACGCAGACCGTCGCGGGTCGCCATGTCGGCATCAATCGGCTGGGACACGAGGAACTGGGCCTTCATGTCGTACGGGAGCTGGTAGATGTTGGCAAAGACGCCACCGAAGGAGCGGTTCGTCCAGAATGCACGGCCACCTTCCTTGACAGGCTTGAACGCCTTTTCCTTATAATAAGTACTGACCGTCTTTTCGTCTTCGAACAGTTCGTACTGCCAAACGAAACGCGGGTTCGTTTCACGTTCCCACATCGTGAGCGGAGAAGCGTTCGCCCAAATAACACCGCCTGCGGTGATGTAGGCGCCGAATACTCCGGCACGGATATCGACACCGACGTTCAATTCTTCGTTGATTGTCGAAGAATAGAAGTCCGTGGAGTGGTCGTACAGAGCGCGTTCATCGTAATTGCCCGGGGCATTAGTCGGATGCTTCGCCAAGTAGTTCGAATAAACGCCGCTCAAGTCAAACGGGAACGAAAGATTCGTAAACAACGTAATGTAGGAGTTCGGCATGGCGACGACGTTCACGTTCAGGACGGCATCGACGCTTGTACGGGCCCTATCATCCTTGACCCAGGGACTTTCTTCGGAATAGTGGAAATTCTTCAAACGGAAAGCCATGTAACCGGAGACTGCCAGTGGCAGATCGTCCTTGCCCAAGAGAGTCGATTCCATGTTGCCGGAAAGAGTATCCAACGAAGCATGAAGGGAATCAAGCTGCAACTGCGGAGGGAGAGCCCACGCAGCGCCGAGGCTAGACGCTAATAAAAGGGAAGAAACTGTTTTGCGCATAAAATCCTCTTAAATCTCGTTACGGAACGGATAATGAGCCGGACCTTCGTACGGTTTACCGTGCTTCTTGATTACAACATCGTCAATCCAGACCTTGAAGGACTCGTTTTCGTCCTTGCGGACTTCGAGACGGAATCCCTTGAAGTTGGCCCAGCTAAACGGCAGCATCACTTCGCGCGTGTTCTTTGCGTCCCAGTAAACACCAGTATTGCCAAAGAGCTTCAGAGGAATGCTGAAGTGTTTCCATTCGGTCGTAATCTCACCAAGGCTCTTGGAACGGAGCTTCACCTGGAGGGATTCGCCGTTGCTCTTCACGCCGTCGTCAACGAGCACGAACAACGCGTTTTCGCCACCTTGTGCGCCCTTGATCCAGAATTCGAGAACACCTTCTTCGAGATATGGAGTCAAATCGACAGAACCCGCAATACAAATAGCAACACCGGAGTAGTCACTGGCGATAAGTTCAATTTCCATGGAAAGAGCACCTTCCATGGCATACTTATCCGTGAGTACCGGTTCGGGGTTTTCACGCGGGTACTGGTAGGTATAACCACCACCGCGAGGAATAGCCTCACGCATGACAACGGTGACAACTTCCTTATCAGGACGGAACGGCTTAGGATCCTTCATGACAAAGTGGGACTGGTCGCGGTCGCGGTAATCGCTAAAACCGTAGCCAGCGAAAGAAGATGAAGCAA
>Ga0247611_10000999_pt1 | contig 52968 bp, 103 predicted proteins | sample 177DNAGHGhighgp2_FD_192422 | JGI IMG/M metagenome (GOLD analysis project Ga0247611, IMG submission 192422) | Sheep rumen microbial communities from Palmerston North, Manawatu-Wanganui, New Zealand - 1770 DNA GHGhigh gp2 | ecosystem: Host-associated > Mammals > Digestive system > Stomach >... | reverse complement strand
ATGAGTCTATCTCGGCTTTTTGTATGTATGGACTACTTATTAATTATATTTTGTGCAATTCCATTTATGTGGAATATTTTAGACTGTAGATATGACAAGCCCTTCTTGTGGTTCACATTTGGAGGGAAAAGAAAATATATTAGATTATTTTAAATATGTTAGATTATGTAATTTACACCGATGGAGCTTATAGTAGCTCTAGAAATCAAGGTGGAATTGGAGTTGTTATTCTTCGAGACGGAGAGTATAAGAGTAAATACTCTAAAGGTTTCAAGGATACAACAAATAATCGAATGGAACTAATAGCTGTAATAATTGCTTTACGAGCTATTAAAAATCCAATTAATTCTTTAACTATCTATTCTGATAGTATGTACGTTATAGGATGTGCTACTTTAGGATGGAAAAGGAAAAAGAATGTTAAACTTTGGATGAAATTCGATGAGGTATTTAAACAAGCTTCAAAACTTGTAAATACACCAATTCACTTTGAACACGTAAAAGGACATTCTAATAGTGTTTATAATAATCTCTGTGATGAACTAGCTGTACAAGCTAGTCAGGAATTATTATAAACGGGGGTCGGGTATTTTTATACTCGGCCCCCGTCCGTTTTTTGCCAATGTGTAAACAATTACCTTTATTTCCGGAACTAGTTATTGAGAGACTAGTAAGTAATTTAGATGAAAGAATTGAAGAATACATCAAAGACATTCCAGAAGAATTTAAAGATGTAGTTTCAAAATCATTCAGATCAGGGGCCTTAATGGTTCTAGGAGATATAATAGATTTGTTAAAAAATTACATAGATTTACATGAATCCTAAAAATTATTTATTATGAAGTACAAAAAGAGACTTAAAAACTTAGAAGCCCGTATTAAGGCTTGGGAAGCACGTGGTGGTAAGAACAAAGAAAGTGGTCATTTACATAAAAAACCTGGCTCTAAGAACAAATGACAAAGATTGCTTGTTTAGTAGTATTGCTACTTACCATGGTATCTTGCAGATATTCTGAAGAGCCAGTAGTTATAAATGGGAAAGTTTCTCCTGCAGCGAATGTAAAAGAAATTCAGTATAAGAATCATAGATACCTATTATTTACTGTTTATAATAAGGAGTGTTCTGTAGTACATGACCCAGAATGTTGTAATAAATGAATTGGACTAAAGCATTTTGTATCCTTTTATGGGCTATATTGTTCATATTAGGATTAGACCTAGCCTTAGGATGGCTAAACTTAGCTAATACAATAGCTAATATTGCTGGAGCATTTCTAGTATTAATCATAGTTTTTATTTCCGTTAAAACAAAAGCATTTACTAATTTAAAATTTTGGAAAAAATGAAAAAACTTTTAGGAATTTTATTCGTAGTGTTGTTTGCCATTATGGGCATGACAAGTTGTGTTGAGCGTGTAGACGCTGGTTGTGAAGGTATTGAAGTTTCTCTTTATGGAGATGACAGAGGTATCGGTGAAGTTAACTTAGTAACAGGATGGGTTTGGTACAATCCCTGGACTAAGCAAATCTTTGAGTATCCAACATACGTCCAAACCATTGATTATGAAGCATTTACTATTAATGCTAAGGATGGGCCTCTCTTTACTATTGATCCTAATGTTAATATTAAAGTAGCTGATGGTAAAGCACCTCAAGTATTTAAAAAGTATAGAAAGGGACTTGATGAAGTGATAAAAGGTCCAGTTCTCAAGTATATTAAAGATGCCTGTCGTATTGAAATTAATAAATTTACTACTGATGAAATAGTCTCTAATAGAGAAAAAGTAGAGAATGCTATTGAAAAGCGACTTGTATCTAACTTAGAAAAAGAAGGCTTTGTACTTGACCAATTTACTTCTGGACTAAGTTATCCACAGTCTATTATAGATGCTATTGATGCAAAAACAAAGGCTGTACAGGATGCTCAAAGAGTAGAAAATGAGGTAAGAAAAGCTGAGGCTGAGGCTCGTAAGTTAATTGTTGCTGCAGAAGCAGAAAAGCAAGCTAATGAACTTAGAACTCAAGCTTTAACTCCTGCAATTCTACAGCAAATGTGGATAGAGAAATGGGATGGAACTCTTCCTACTACTATGGCTGGAGGTGATTCTAAAATGTTACTTAATCTTCCAAATAAATGATATTTGTACTATTAAGTGTAGCATGCTTTTTGGTATTTGTACATTTTGTGAAAGCTATGGAGGTCAAGACGCTTAACGGCTGGGCCCCACTAAAGCTTCCATTATGGGGATGGACTATAATTGTAGCTGCGTGTTTAGTTCCTATCTTTAATATAATTGTACTTTTATCATTTGAAATTCTATTTATAATAGAAAGCTTAGATAGCTATCCAGATGTTAGATTTAAAAAGAAAGTTTTATTATTAAATATTATAGAATTAATGCAAAGAGAATTTTAAAAATTAAAATTACTAGGAATGCTTATAAGTATTATTCTTACCGTTGTGCTATTATATTTAGCATTTAATACCAAATTAAATGGAGATAAACTTCCTACATGGGTATATTATGTTATTGCATTACTAACATTGGCTAGCTGGGAATCAGCATTAGTTATGTTGGGTGTATGTATATATTGCCTTTATATAGGAATTAAATCAGGAGAGATTAGTACTTTAAAATGGATTGAAAAGCTGATTAATTATGTCTGATGAAAGTTATAGAGTCCTTACTTTCGAAGAAGCACTTAAGTATTCAAATGAACCTTGGTATGGCAGTGAAGTAAAATCTGTAATACACGCAGGTATTTTCTTATATTTAGTTCCCTCTAAATACATTGTGGATAAAAAAGAGCATTATGCATCTAAGTTACAAGAGTTACTTGATGACTTTGATTTTGATGCTGTTCATAAATGTATGGATGTACTTAAATGGAGATGGGCAGGAATTAATGGAACTCCTAAGAAGGAAAACATGATTTCTGTAGTTAAAAGTCTTTATGCTAGTATAGAAAAAAGGATATTAGATAATGAATATTGTTTTTGTGCTACTGGAGGATTTTTATTAACTTTTAATCCAGATGAAGATCATGAGTTAAAACTTGTATTTGAGGCTGTAAGTTATTCTACTTATGACGATTGAAGAAAAGGATTTTCGAATGACTCAAATTAGTCAGAGTTCATGCTTTTGGGATTTAGAGTTGCTAAAGACTATAAAACCAAAAGGTGGAGTTGCTAGACAAGAGTTTGTGAATGCCGGTTACGGTATGACACTAGGACGTTGTCTTAAATCTATAGTTAATTTTAGAATAGCTTGTAGACATACTGAAGATGTTGTTTCAATGAAACAGTATCTAAAGGAGTATATAGCTGAACTAAAAAGTATTAAAAGTTATATTGATGAAGCCATCTTGGAAGACCAAAAAACTGAAGATTGAGTTAAATAGGCTCTTTACTTTCTTAGATAAGAACTACAACATTAATTGGGGTGGTTGCTGTTGGCTGACATATTGCTTAGCATATAACTTAGAGAGATTAAATATTCCATATTCCCTTGTTATCTATAATGATGAAGGCGATGCAGAAGAAGCATATAACAATATAATAGAAAGATGGACTAATTTCCCAACGGGAGATGAAACAGCTTCTCATTATACGTTAAAAGTAAAAGGTCTCGGAATACTTAATAAGAGTAAAGGTGATCCTTTCATACTTGTTAATAATGTTAATTCTGAGGATATTCGTTGGATATATGATGAAGGAAGTTGGAATGATTGTTATAATTTTAGATTAAACGATGAAATTAAAAACCTAGTAGACACAGTTTTCAAAATTTATGAAAAAGAAATCTGTAAAACCTAAGAAACTGATTGATATTCAGTGTTCTAAATGTGGTAGAACCACTCACCACTATCTTAATCAAGAAACTGGCGAATACAGATGCGTAGTTTGCCAGAGTGTTAACAAGACAATTAAAGTGAAGCCAAAAAAGGAAGTTGTTTTTGAAATGGATTCTGATTTAGAGGCTGAACTTAATCCTTCTCCAGTAGAAGAAACTATTGAAGATTCTGAAGCATAGCTGAGGATGAAATTTAAGAAACTAAAATTTAAAGCTAATGAACAATTTTAAGAAAACACTTCCTATAGTAGAGGAGGTTGAGTGGATAGATGTCCACGATCATGATTTGATGGTATCTTTGGGTATGCGCCAACCTCTTTATGAAGGGCGGGATCCTAAAGTATGGGAGAAAACTAAGAAAGAAAAGGAAATGCTAAAAGCTATGAAAGCTAGATGCACTACTATTCTTCCACGTCAGTGGCCTTATGCACCTAGTCGCTCTCCCTTCTTCTCGAAATTAATTGTTAGAATCCGACCTAGCAATAAATTTAAATTCACAGACAAACACGGAAATGAACAAAAGAAGACCTACTTCTCTCATAAAAATGTCTGTGAGTCGGATATTCCTTATATACTAGCTAAATACTATGTATTTAAGGATAAAGCCCATCAGTCTCTGGTTATATCGTACACATGGAATGGCAAAACCTACTCCTTCGGCGAGTTACCTAACACTAGATGGAAGTAGAATTTATCCAGCTCCATTCTTTCTTTATGAAGTGGTTACTTACAAACTTTATAATGGTAAACAAGCATTACCAGCTAAAGGGAGGGTGGAGTTGGTTAATTCTAAATTCTTTAAGTCCTCCAAGCCTTTAGCAACGCTAAAGTACAGGACTATAAAGAAATTAGATTATTTATTAGAGCAATCTATAGTTTGGATAGGTGCTCCAATGCAATATATTACAGATAATAACTTACCTATTTATGATCCAAAAATTAAGAAAAATGAAAAAGGACGTAGCAATGTTCGAAAAAGGAGTCATCACTGACTTCGTAGGTGTTGAACACCCGTTTGTTGTATGTGCTCTTAGCACAAGTAATTTCAATGAAACTACATTAAGAGCTGTATCTTATAGTGGTGACTTAGAGGTTGATGATATTGAATTTCCACGTGCAGTATTCATTGGAATATCTGTATGCAATCCAGGCTCGGGTAATAAACCCGGTGATGAGTGGAACGAAGAGAGAGGCAAGATGATAGCTCTTAATAGAGCTAAGAGCTTCAAGGCTGATAAAATTCTTAAGTCAGCTGCAATCTTCGCAACTCGTGGTGGCCTAATTAGTGAACCTCTTGTGAAGGCACTTCTTCAGAAAGAAGTACAACATGTGATTGATGACCCAGAATGTGCTATTAAGGGGTACAATCAGATGAAGCTTCGTTATGAACTAAACCAAGAAAAGAAGAAGTTTATTGAAGAAGCTCCTGAAGAACTCAAGAATCTTGCTGACCAGGTCATTTCTCTAAGTCAAGAAGACGCAGAGAAGGTGGTCACCCTCATGTTTTTGAAGGTAAATGAGTAAATCTTGGTGGATACTCATAGTTGCTTTAATTATAATATATGGCTGTGCCTATTATTGGGTAGTCAATTTCTCACCTCGTATTGATACTCAAGAAGATCAAATACTAAGAGAGATTGACTCCCTTTCTAGTAAAGTTGACTCAATAAGAAGGGCTAATGATAGTATTAGAATAATAATAGATACAACTGAAATTGAAATTGAGCACGTTTATGAGAAGTATATCCAAGTTCATGATCGCATTGTTACTCAGTCTCCTGATTCCGACTGTGTGTTCTTCTCAAACTACTTATCCAAAGATAGTAGACGATTCATTGATACTATTAACTTCGAAACAACTGAAGCATACTAATCTTATTTTTGCTGAGCATAATATGCTGTTAAAAAAAGTTGACCTATTAGAAAGTCAAACTCGGCAATATAAGAAACTCATAAGAAATTATGAGCAGAATGATTCTGTTCAATCTAAGCTTTTAGAATCAAATAAAATTTATTATCTTGGTAAGTTAGAGTCCCTTAATAAGGACTTAAAGAAAGAAACTAAAAAACGCAAAATATATCAATTTGGAATGTTTGGATCTATAGGTGCAGCAATACTAGCTTTAATCCTTATTAAATGAAACACGTTCGAGTTGATAAAGATTCAGAAGGAGTAAAATACAAGTACCTTAACAGGTCTTGTAAACAATGTAAGAGGTTTCCATGCTTTGAGGGTATTGAGATATGTAAATCTGACTTTGCCAAATATGGTTGTAAGCAGTATAGAGAGTGACTACTATTCTATCTGTATTAAGAGCAAAACTAGACGAGGGTCTAGGTTATACCACTTATGTCTTTGAAAATCTTGAAGAGCATAAATGGGATACCAAGTATAAAATGGTTACAAGGTGTCCTAATTGGGATCATAGAGCTATTAATATAGGAGAAGAGGGCTTTCTAACTTATGAAGACCATGTAGCTGGTAAAAGTCAGTGGTTTGATGGTAATAATTTTCAGTTTTACAGATATACAATGTCTCAATTCATGAAATTTATAGCTAAACCTAAAGAATTTACTGCAGATTTTGTAATGTAAATAGATCACCAAAAAGAGAATAGATTATGATAATTACAAAGTAAAACAATAAAAATTTAATGGGAATTTTAGGTGATAAATTAACAGCAGCACAAATTACGAAGAGTAATGATATTAATACTTTCGTTTGGAAGGGTCCAAAGAAGGAAGTAAATGGGAAAATAGTGCAAGAAGAGGTAGCATTGAAGGATGCTACTGAAGAGCAACTGAGACGGTTCCTCGCGCATTGTAATTCTATGCTGTATAGTAAGGATAAAGATAATCCTGGCAGATATACATTACTCTCTATTATTAAAGAACAGAGAGATAAATGTAATGCAGAACTTTATGTTCGTTGGTTAGAGAACAAGTATAAAAAGGATTCTCCTAGTCCTCGAAAGGAGTATCCTCGTTATCTATATCAACAGGATATCAGAACCATACTAACTAATAACCGTGAAATGTTCGAGAAGGATAAGCTCGATCAGTATCCCATTGGGCAGATTACAAATGGAGTTCCTACAGAGTTCCGTGATGTAACTATTGCTCTAGCTCAGGATGCATGTCTTGGAACTCTTGGAGATTTTAACAAGAAACATCTCTCTTTGAATTTTATCACGAAACTCGGACTCTGGTTTACTCCTGCAGAAATGAAGGATTTAACAGAGAAAGATGCTAATGGTAAGACAAGAGATAGATTAGAAGTAATCCGTGAACGTCATGGATTAAAGTCTGTAATTCGTCTCTATATAAATCCAAAGGGATTGAATTATACAGAGCTTCGTGCTATGTTGAATCTAAAGAGTAAGAGTCGCAAATATTCTGATTTGACTACTGACCAGCTTGTAACACTTCGAGATAGAGTTCTATTCTTCTTCGAGGAAGAAGTTGAACAGCACATCAAGCAATGGGAAGAGCGTAAAAGTCAAATCCTGAAAGTTGCAGAACTTAAAGGTATTGATATGAATGCTCAATAAAATTATTTGGACGCTGGGGGAAGCAACATGGCTTCCCCCTATGTTAGAGACTCTTACTTATATGATAATGGGTCTTATTGAAAATGCAACTGGAATTATTTAAAGCAGTTGATAGAACAACTAGACAAGAAGAATGTAGAGTAAAATGGATTAAGAATAAATGTTGTGGTACTATAGTTGGAGCAACTGGTTTTGGAAAAACTAGAGTGGGACTTAATTGTGCTGAAACAATTATAAAGCACTACTCTAACTTTAGAATATTAGTTGTAGTTCCGACTGATGCATTACAAAAACAATGGAAGAGGCAACTTGATGAGAGAGGTCTTGGACTTAATTGTGATGTAATGGTTATTAATACAGCAGTAAAGCAAAAAAGGCAGTATCATATGATTATACTGGATGAAGTACATAGATATGCTTCTGATGTATTTTCTCTTATATTTAAGCAAGTTGGATATAAGTATATACTTGGACTAACTGCTACATTTGAGAGATTAGATGGTAAGGAAGCTCTCCTTGCTAAATATTGTCCAGTAATTGATACTATCACCTTAGAAGATGCACTTGCTAATGGATGGGTAGCTCCGTATATAGAGTATGAAGTTCTTATAGATGTAGATAATATAGAAGATTGGAACAGAATGAATAGAGAATTCACAGAACATTATGAGTTTTTTAACTTTGATTGGAAGCTTATTCAGACAATGAAAGGTCCAACAGGTTGGAAAAATAGACAAGCTTATAGAGATAAGATATGTCCTCCTGATGCTTCTGAAAATTTTCGTAAGTCTGCTCTAGCTAATATTACTATGCATGCTATGGGATTTATGCGACTAATGCAAGCTAGGAAGAAGTTTATTACTGAACATCCAAAGAAAGTAGAGCTAGCTAAAAAAATAATAGAAGCTCGTTTAGATAAGAAAATAGTAACTTTCTCTAAGAAGGTGGCAATAGCAGAGCAAATAGGTTATGGGCAAGTATACACAGGAAAAGTATCTAAAAAGAGAGGAGCTTCTATATTAGAAGATTTTAATAACAGTCCAACTGGTGTACTTAACTCTTGTGAAAAAATAAATGAAGGTCTTGATGTAAAAGGACTTTCAGTTGCTATTATACTAGGACTTGATTCTGCTAAATTAAAAGCTGTCCAAAGAGTAGGAAGAGTAATTAGATATGAGCCAGGTAAACAGGCGGAAATATTTAATCTTATTATTAACAATACTGTTGAGACCAAATGGTTCTCGACTGCCCACCCCGATGGGAACTATAAAGTTATTGATGAGCAAGGTCTTGAAAAAGTATTAAAAGGAGAAGATCCAGGAGAGTATGTCAGACCAGCAGCCAAGTTCGTATTTAGGTTCTGATTTTTGGAAGAAAATTTCAGAAGTATTAATACTCCTAGCTCTAACAGGTAAATGGTTCTGGAGAGTTAAGTCAATAGATAAAGGATATATATTTTCAGATAAATATTTTAAAAGTGCAGCAGATGCAGAACAAGATTTAATAACTTTCCTTAAGAATTATGAAGGGTTCAGAAATGGTTGAATTGCTCATACTTGAGCAGATAGTATCTACTTATCAAGATAAAAAATTTACAGAATTATATGATAAAATGTACGATATGGAGAAGTTATTAGTTAGATATAATGAGCTATCAAAGCTCTTCATGTCACCATATGTAAAGAATCCCGACTCGGAAGAGTAATCCCTTTTTACAGTGAGAGATTAGACTGAAATAATTTTAATCTTAAACTGTCTTGAATAAATATAATTTAAATATTGATGAGGAGATAGCTGTACTAGAGAAGTACCAACTTACTCCTGATGAGCTTTTTATAGTTAGATTAATCTTTATTACAAAAGAAGGTTATCCTGAAAATTATCTATTTAAATTCTTACAAATTGGAGATAATAAGTCCAGTTTTAGAGGAAATCTAGAATCTCTACAAGATAAAGGAATTATCCTTAAATCTTATAAGATTCCAGCTAAAGGAGAAAGATTTGACCCTGCAGCTATTCCTTTTAGTAAGAATTTTGAAAATGCTTTGTATAGAAGTGCTTTTGATATGGGACAAGAACTTTATGAGGCATATCCAATGTTTACAACAATTCAAGGTGCAACTGTTTCTATACGTGGAGTATCTAAGAAGTTTAATACTTTAGAAGATGCATTCCGCTATTATGGTAAACAGATACGTTGGAATAATGAAACTCATAAACATATTCTTGAACTATTAGATTGGGCACAAAATAATACTACATTTATAAATTTTTCCCTTGCTACATTCCTTATAGATAGGAAATGGGAAGAAATAGAAGCATTGAAAAATGGAGAATTGACAGATATTAACTATAACTCTATGCGCTCTATATGATTACAGAGTCATTACTAGAGCTTATTAAACGTGGTCGTGAGGGCCATAACCAGGGTATATCAATAGGTATGCCAAAACTAGAGAGCATAATAGATGGACTTACCAGAGAAACTTATTATTTATTATTTGGTGGAACTGGAAGTGGAAAAACTACATTTGCTCTTTATTCTTTTATATATAAACCCCTTGTACAGCATTTAGATGATGATAACTTTAGAGTAATTTATTATTCATTGGAGATGTCTGCTAATATGTTACTTATAAAACTCCTATGTATGCATATATGGGACGAGTATCAGATAGAAGTATCTCCTAAAGAACTTATGTCCCGTAAAAAGGATTATATTCTTAATGATGATTTATATAAAATAGTTCTGGAGTGTCAACCTTGGCTTACTAAAGTAGAACAGAAAATTACTGTCTATGACAGAGCTTTAAATGCCCAAGTTCTTTATGCTAATCTTCATGCTGAACTAGAAAAAGAGGGTGAGTTTATAAATACAGATAAAAGAATATTATTTAAACCTAATAATCCTGATAAAATCATTCTTGTATGTTTAGATCATATTGGCTTGGTACGCCCAGGGCAGGGGTCTACTCTCAAAAGTGAGATTGATTTATGTAGTAAGTATCTCCTAACATTTAGAAATATATGTGGAATAAGTCCACTTGTTCTAATGCAGATTAATAGAGACTCTACTTCTACTGATAGAAGAAAGCTTGATATGATTGATCTTAAACTTAGTGATATCAAAGATAGTGGAAATCCATCACAGGATGCTGAGGTTATTCTTGGTATACTTTCACCTTATAGAGAACAGCTTAATAAGTACAAGAAGTATGATATTGCCCAACTTGAAGATAGATTTAGAAGTATCTCTGTACTTAAGTCTAGATATGGAGAGTCTGAAATTCAAATAGGCTCTACATTCTATGGAAAAGCTGGACTATTCAAGGAATTACCCAAAGGTGATCAAATTACATGTTATGACCCTTACATGGATGTTAGTTATATGTTACAAGATATTCAAAATTTAGATGAAAACGTAGTTAATTTTAATTTTACAATGTGATTAATGGCTGAAATGATAGCTATCGTAGGAGAAAGTGGTTCTGGTAAAACCACATCTATTAGAAATTTAAATCCAGAAGAAACATTTATTATTTCTACTACAGGTAAAAGACCTGGAATTAAGGGTGCTAAGAAGAAGTATCCTGATTTTAAGGTTAATAAGGAAACTAAAGAGATGTCCGGTAATTTTTATACTTCATCTAACATCGAGGCTATAAAGCAAATGATGAAGATTGTTAATATTAAAATGCCTCAAGTAAAGGTATTAGTTATTGATGATTTTCAATATTTACAGGCCTTCGAAGCTATGGCTAGAGTAGATGAAAAAGGTTATTCCAAGTTTACTGATATGGCTAAGCATGCTTATGAAGCCTTGAAGACTGGAATGGATATGAGAGATGACTTATTTATAGTAGTTTCTACTCATAGTGAAAATACCGGAGATAATATTAATCCTTATTTTAAGATAAAGACTCAAGGTAAAATGCTAGATAGTGTTATTACATTAGAAGGCTTATTTACTTATGTTTTATTTACCAGAGTAGTTAAAGATGATTCTGATAATGTACAATATAAATTCCTAACTAATTCAGATGGAACTTGTACAGCTAAATCTCCTATGGGATTATTTGAAGATTTACTTATAGACAATGACCTAGATTATGTAATCAAGAAAATTACTGAATATAATGAAGGCGAATGATTCAGAAATTTAAAGTGCTCTTTACATATGAGCAGGATGATGAAACCGGGGAGGTTAAAGTAATTAATAGGGAGGTTATTAATGATGATCTTCCTAAAGCAAAGAAAAGGACTAGCTCTACTAAAAAGAGCACTAAAGATGAAAATCCCGAACCTGAGCTTATTCTAGAAGATAATAAGTATAGTCTAAATACTGCAGCTATCGAATTATTAGGTGTTGAAGCTGATGATAGACTAGATATAAAGTTTGAGAAAAGAGATAAAGCAAGAGTACCAGTAATAGGCTGTAATACAGCCTTTGGAACTCAAGGTGGTAATAAACTTACTAAATCTAATACAGTAAGTTTTAGAGGTAAGAACCATGACTTACTTGAAGAATATGGTACAGTATTTTCTCTAAAAGAAACAGATAAGGAAGGAATCTTTGAATTAATAGGAGATAAGCCTATTCCAGAAGAAAAAGAAGATGATAATGTTAAAGTTGTAGATGAAGAATTAGAAGAAATAGGACGTCCAGAAGATCTAATAGGTATTGTGGATGGAGATGCTACTGAATTAAAAGCAGATGATATTGACTTTAATTTTTAAAAATAATTTAATCTATGGCAACATTTAGTTTTGGTTCAATTGATAAAGTACAAGCAACAGCAGGTGGTAATCGTCGTCTTCGTCCCTGGGATATTTATGAAGTAAAGTTTGTAGAGGCACGCTTTGAGAAGTTTAATGGTAAGAAAGAAGAAAATAAAGATCAAGTATATGAGGCTCTTACTATCCGTTTTGAAAATGAAGATGGATATTATGAGGAAAGGGTATTTAATCCCGGAGAAAAGGGTACCGAGAGATATAAGAACAAGGGTGCTGATGGGCATGAATATGAATCTGCTTCTCCAATGGAGAGACTTCGTATTTTTATTGCTCAGCTATTTGCTGTTCTTGCACCAGATAAAATGCCTAAGATGGTTGAGATTGCACCAAAAGTAACAAGCTTCGAACAGTTATGTAATGCAGTTATTAAATTACTTGAAGGAGCTAAGGGTAAGACTACCCACTTAAAGCTTACTGGACGTAAAGATTCACAGACTAATCGTTATATACCTTGTCTTCCTAAGTTTGCAGGAGTTAATAAGAAAGGAGAATCGTTTACTGCTGATAATTTTATAGGAGATAAGTTATTCTTTAGTGCTTATGAGGAAGAACAGAAGAAGAAGTATCTTGAGGCTAGACCCACTAATATGGATACTGTAGAGCCTCCTGTAGGAGCTTCTGTTGATGAACTTCCAGCTACTGAGGCTCCTAAAGAAGAGATAGATGACTTTGAAGGGTTGCTTAATTAAGTTAAGACAGGGGGAGAGTAATCTCCCCTTGTTTTGTTAAAAATTAATCCTTATATTTAAGGTTCATTATGCAAGAATTTAGTTTCTATTTTGAACCAAAAATCACTAAGGATTTTTTACTTAATTATAATAATGAAGAAGTCTATATGTCCTTTTATTTAGGCATTCCAATTAAAAAGGGATTATTCTGCTCACCACTCAGAAAAGATAATGCTCCTACTTGCTCTTTCTATAGAAATAAACAAGGAGAATTAATCTTTAAAGACTTTAATGGCTCATTTTATGGTAATTTTATATCTGTAGTAATGTACAAGTATAGCCTTAATTATAATGAGGCTTTACGTACTATTGCTAATGATTTTAATCTTATTAAAACTCCTGGATATGTAAAACATCAAGGTAACATAAGAGAAAATATACCTAAATTTGAAGCCTCTTCTACAGCTTTAATACAAGTAGAAATACAAGACTTTAAAGATGATGAGCTTAAATGGTGGGGTGAGTATGGAATTACAGAGAAAATACTAAAGAAGTTTCATGTATATTCTTGTAAGAATATCTTTTTAAATGGAAGCTTATTTATGTCATCAAGTAATGGATGCCCTGCATATGGCTATTATGGAGGTAAAGAGGATAATATAGAACTTTGGAGAATTTATTTTCCAAAGAAGAAACAATACAGATTTATCACTAATTGGAAAGCAAAACAAGTACAAGGTTATAAACAATTACCTAAGGAAGGAAAGTTACTAGTTATCACAAAGTCAATGAAAGATGTGATGTGTCTATATAGTCTAGGCATTAAGGCTATTGCTCCCAATAGTGAAAATTTATTTATTACAGATAAGATGCTAGAAGAACTTAAACTTAAATTTAAGTACATTGTAGTTTTATATGACAATGATCTTCCAGGCATAAGTAATATGAGAAAGATTAAGAAGTCTCACCCAGAACTTTTGTATACATGGATACCAAGACATTATAATGCTAAGGATATTTCTGATTTTAGAAAGAGATATGGTGAGAAAAAAACTAAACAATTTATTAAAGATTTAATTCTTAAATATAAATGAAGAAAACTTAGGAATTGAATACTTCATGTAAAGCTATTTTTAAAGATGGCAGTATTAAAGAATTTGCTTCCATTGAAGAAGCGTCGAAAGAGACAGGTATTTCCATTGCTGCTATTAAAATCAGATGTAATAAAGCAGGATGTGGAGGTAAAGAAAAAATCTGTTTTGAATGGTTAGATGAACATACAAAGCGATCTTATCAAGCTAAGAAATCTAGAAGTAAGGGAGCTTCATGGGAACGTGAAGTGATAAATAAGCTAAAAGAAATAGGATTTACAGGGTGTGTTACCTCTAGAGGAGAGTCTAAAAAAGTTGATAATAATAAAATTGATATTATAGATACTGAAGGTAAACTACCTATAAATATTCAATGTAAACAATATCAAAATACCCCATCTTATTTTGCTATAAGGGATGCGTGTACTGATAAAACTAAGCCCTTTGCCGTATTTTGGAAGAAATCTCCTGAAGGTGGAGAGAATAGTAAGGGTTCAATAGTAATGATAGATACAGAGTATTTCTTAGAGCTTTTAGCTTTAACTTTAAAATGACTACATACGTATATGCTGTTTGTGATGATTCTGGTAATCATCTGAAGACTGTTAATGCTGTATCTTTAAGTGCAGCAAAAGAAAAAATAATAGAAAAATTTAGAGATTTATTTGAAATAGATGAAGAGTTTTATAACTGGAATGATTTTCTTCAATATATGGAAGATCACGAAATAATTATATCTAAATATATACAAGATTCTGAAGCCCTATGACAACATTTAAAGTATTAAGAGGCCCTAAGGTTCCTACTATTCATATAGATAATGTAAGCTTCGATTGTGGATTCATTATTGTTACTTCTTGTGACAAAGCATTAGGAATAATAGTACATGATTGTGATATAGATAAATATCTTTTTATTACAAATTTTAATAATAAATTTGTAAACGGGATAGGTAGTGATATTTATGAAAACAAAGATTTGGAAAAGCTCATGATGGATATTGAATTAGACTTTCACGGGCCAATAGACTTTAAATTTGTAGAGAATGACTAATGAGAATAGGGCTTGATCTTGACGGAACAATAGATGATTTCTGGAATCCATATGTAGAAAGATTTGGAAATCCAAGAAAAAATTCTGAAATAACTAGAAATGTTCAACGTATACTTAGTAAAGATAAAGAATTTTGGCTTAACTTACCTGTGCTTAGATATATAGACTTTATTCCAGAGTTATACTGCACTAAGAGGGTAAACCCTAAACAATGGACTCGTAAATGGTTAGTGGAAAATGGTTTTCCTAATCGACCTATTTACCAAATGTATTATCAGCACGGTAATAAAGCTACAATGATTAAAGGAAGAGTGGATGTATTTGTTGACGATTCCATAACTAACTTTATAGAATTGAATTTATCTGGTGTTCCATGTCTTCTTATAGACCAACCTGACAATCAGGAGTGGGGACCTATAGGAAGGATATATACTCTTAATAAGAAAGAAATATTAGATACATATAACCTATTTATAGATACAGGAATGTTTGATAACTTTAAAAGCCTCTTATGATTGATGTCTATAAGACAGTAACTTTAAAGCCACTAACGGAAACTATAAAGGTGGAGAATATATCTGATGCAGTATATTTCTCTAAAGCTTATAATAAGTACATTAGTAATTCTCGTTTGAAACTCATAAATCCCGATGAAGGAGGAACTCCATCTAAATTCTTTGAGGGATTAAGCAATAATAAGATTTATTCTGATGCTCTTATATTTGGAAGTGCTGTGCATGAATTAACATTACAGCCTACTGAATTCTTTTTAACAGATATAGATAGACCTACTGCAAAAGCAGGTTTTATGGCTGATTATATATGGGATAACTTTATAGATATGCATGACCCTGTAGCCCTTGGTGATAATATAGGGGAAATCATTGCAGCTCTAGAAGATGACTGTTTTATTGAAGCTTCCAATGAGATAGATTATTATAAGGGCAAAATAAATGAAGAAAAGATTAAAGTACTTAAAGAAAAATGTGAGCAGTACTGGATTGATAGAGCAATGTTTGAGGCTCAGCATATTGGTCCAACTCCTATTTATCTTCCATCCAAAATGAGGGAACAGTTAAGTTCTGTTCTTAAAGCATTTAACGAGAATAATAAATTTAAAGAACTTCTTAATCCTAAAGGACTACTTGAAGATCCCATCTCTATGAATGAGACTACTATTCTTATGGATATGGAATATACTGTAGACTTGCCTGATGGTAAAAAAGAAGGAGTACTCCATTTAAAATCCAAACTAGATAATTTTACTATTGATAATGAAAATAACACTATAACAGTGAATGATGTTAAGACTACTGGTAAATATATAACTGAATTTGCTAGTGGAGCTTTTAATTTCTTCCACTATTATAGAGAACTTGGCATGTATACATGGTTGCTGAAACATGCTGCTGCTAAGTTCTGGAATATATATAATCCTACTATAAAGAGTAATTGCCTTGTAGTAGAGACATTTCCAGGTTATTTTACAAAAACCTACGAACTTACTAAAGTAGACCTTTTAAGAGGAATGCAAGAGTTTGGATGGTTATTAAGACAAGTAGCTTATTATGAAGCTAAGTTACAAAGAACTTGAAGCAATTTTTGCTCAATATTTCAGCTTAGGTAATTTAAATATCAATATTAACAACAAGTTTGCACTTATATCTTTAATCTGTTACATTACCACTTCTATGAAAAAGAAGCAACCAGATGTTACTTATTACCAAGTAGTATATAAAATCTGTGATAAGCTTGGAATGGAAGAAGACTTTGTAAAAGGGTTAGCTGTTATGTGTGAAAGTTTTGGTTATGGCTGTAAAGACTTTCCAACTTTTAACATAGCTCCTAAAGATATGGTTAAAACTTGTCGTGATATATTGGAAACTTATATGCCTTTTTAAAGTACAAAATTAAGTGTTAAAAATTGTAAAATTTTAGCAATTCGTTTGTATTAGATTAATGAAGTTATTAGATTTGTTTCAGTTCTGCTAAAGAAAGCAGAATTCAGATTATTTTATATTTTTAGATTATTTAACATTCATTTAGTTGTCCTTACGGATAAGCAAATGTATATTTGGATAGATGAAGATGAATAATACGAAAAAATGTTAAAAACTATTTGAATTATGGAAACAAAAATTATTAATTTCAAGAAATTAGAAGTTACAGGTGCTACTAAAGAAGAGGCTCTAGCAAAGGCTCCATTCCAGATTATCGGTGATGCTACTCAGGCTTTCAAAAATTGGAAGAAGAAACAAATTGAGGGCGTAACAGATGCTAAGATTAAGGAGTTCGCTCTTGAATATATACAGAAGAAAGCTAAGTCTGCAGCAGGCGTAGGTTTCTCAGTAACTGTTGAATCAGCAGTAGCTGACACAAGAGAGCGTCCCTATAAGATTAACGATGTTAAGAACGAGAAAGGAAAGAGAAAGTACGTTACTACATATGAGCTTGTTGATGATACAACTGGTGAAGTAGTGGGTATGACTCAGGAGACTAAGGCTGTGGCTAAGGAGATGGCTAAGGATCTTTACAAGAATGGATTTAAACATCCTATTACTTGTAAGTACACTAAGCAGGTACTTGATGGAGAGCCTATCGCTTTCACAGCAGAGTACACTCCCTCAAAGAGTTCTAAGGTAGGTACCTATATGGTATTTGGCGTAGAGGCTTAATCTATAACTTCTAACATATGAGTTTTCAGTTGGGAGTTCGGACTAATCAGTTCGGACTCCCATTTTTTTTTCTAATCCAACAGTGGGAACTGTATAAATGAAAAATAAATTTATTCCTGTTAGTGGTCTAGATATACTAGATCAAATATTTGATGAAGAACGTAATGATTTTGAATTAGAGGAGGTAATTGAAGATGTATATAAGATAATGACTTATAAAGCTAGTAATATGCAAGTAATTACTCTTAAAAAGGGATTTTATAAGTCAAGAGAAACAACTGATGGATATATGACTTTTTCTTTAAATGGAGATGAAAAGTTCTATGGTATTCAAGAAGTAAAAAGAAAAGTTTGTAATTCTATTAATCAATATAAGAAACAGTTATTACAAGCACTTAAATACCTATGGTTATATAAGAATGATCCATCTATTAAAGTGTTTATTCTTAATTCTGAAAAATTTTATGTATATGTACTTAGGGATGACATAGAAGACTTAATAAGTGTTCTTTCCCCTTTATTTGCTAAATCTAGCAAATCAGCATGTAGAACTTGGGATGACTCTTTATTAAGAAAAACAATACAAGAATATAATATTAATTTTCATACTACCTTATTAAGAGATTTAGAATTAAATAAGACACTTGAAGAAATTTATAAACTAGTATGACTAGACATAAAGTATTAGAGATGGCATCTTTGGAATGCTTAAAAGAGCTTTATAGTAAAGTTCAGCCAGCTGTCGAGTGGGATGACTTTATAGAAGAAAATAGACTTTATTCAAAAGCCTATAAACAGTGGGAATCTTTATATAAGGAATCCCCAGAAAAAGCTGGTAGTGTTTTAGATTTCTGTGGACCTCGTCCTCATGAATTTTATTATCTTCCACAAGAAGTATTTAAAGAAATAGCTGATTCTTATGTGGACGCTTATTGTATAGATTCTCAGCAAGATCTTTTGAATATTATAGATATACTAAAGGATTATTGCCTTTCTCCTATAAAAGAATCTTATATAAAGGGATCTGACGGAGAAACACATAGAGGGTATATACATCCAGATAATATAAAGAAGACCATACAATCATTACTACAAGCATTTTATTTAGATTCAGATTGTGATTCTTCTTACGTAACAGATGAACTTGTAAAGATATTCTTCGAGTTCTTAGATGCTGCTGGAAAATTTTATTCCTGGAATAGAGATTTAAATGCCTTTAATGCAACTGTATATTTAGGTCCTAGCCCATGTTCTAATAAGGAAACAGTTATAAAGAATTGGAAGAATTACAGAAATAAAGATATAACTATTGATGAATCCATTTATATAGAAAATGAAGAAAATTGAAGTAACTGATATTATAGACTTTTTAAGAAGGGTCTTAGACAATACATTAGAAGATATAACAGTATCTAAATATAGCTATAGTATTGCAATATGTTATAAAGAAAATGATAATAATAAAACAATAAGAATTGAAATAGATACTAGAGAATCTCCATACATACATTATTATGATAAATATATTTGTATGGACTTTGATATAACTGAATCAGAAAAGTTAGATCTTATGTTTTATGCTAATAAGATAGCTAATAAAAAAATGGAAGACTCATATAGTTTTATAGATAGTAAGTATCGTACTAAAATTAATGATCTTATATAAATGGAAGTAACACTCGATCAACTTATGCAGGGTAAAGGAACCCTTATTAAAAATAAAGAATATTGGCCAACTGAGGCTTATGTATCTCCTTTTATAAAGAGACTTGAAACTATTGCAGAGAGATTTGAAATTAAAGTAGAAACTCCATCTCAAATTACTCTTACCAAAGATGGTCAAATAAATACTCAAGATATTACCTATAATAGAGTCTGGATTCAAGGGGTACTTCCACAAGAGTATCGTGTTGATAATCATGATGATGTAATTGGTATGGTATATGGACTTGATGTACGTAAACCTATTATAAAGTTTTATAGAGGTGGACTTAATAGAGCTTGTACAAATTTATGTGTATTCAGTCCTGATGCTTTAAGTGCCAGAGAGCTTAATCCAGAAGAAGCTATTGATTATCGTCCTCTAGATGGAATAATTAAACAAGCTAATGCCATAAAGGATTTCCTTAATAAGTTACATACCACAAAGTTTTCTCGTGCAGCTCAAAATCTTAATGAACACTTGGGTATGTGGATGAGGAGATCTTGGATTATGGAATATGATAATGGAATTACTAAGGCATCACTGGCAGCAAGTGTTGTAGAAGGGGCCTTTAAACTTCTATTTGAAAAAGAATCCTCTGATTATTATGTACCCCGTGATCAAGATACTGATATGTTTAATGTGTATAATGCATTTACACAACTTATATCTAATGATAAAGATAAGGATATAATGAATAAAGTTGAAAAAACTTTACTATTAAAAAGAATACTAGATGTATAATTCCATATTTAATAGAAATCTGTATATGATTTGCTTTATGTAAATTTTTTGAGTAAAATGGTTATAATAATATTAACTGTAGCAATTGCTTTGTGCCTTATAGGCTCTCTTGTATTAATTGTAATTAATGATGATACATTATCATTTATCTTTCCAGGTCTAGTGTTTCTCTGGGTTGGAATATTGATGCTTGTATATATGGCACATACTAAAGGATTAGAAGAAGGAGCCTATAATCAGTTACGAGGAAAGTATGAGATTAATTATGTAATGAATAAAGATAGTTGTATAACTGATACTATAATTAATATTAAATAATTATGGTAATAATTAAAAAGATTATTCTATTAACACTTACAGCCTTGATAATGGTGGGGTGTCTTGATAAAAAAGATAGTAATGGTGTACAATATAAAGTTGTTGTTGTAGATAGTTGTGAATACTTAAATGATGGAAGTTTTTCTGTAGTTGGTCACAAAGGCAACTGTCGTTTCTGCAAAGAACGCAGGCAAAAGGAACTAAAAGAACTTATTAAACAACTAAAGAAATAATTATGAAAGCAAGAATAAGAAAGACTGGTGAAATAGTAGATGTAATTTGTTATGGTGGAAGTCCTCTTAGTAGAAGTGACATACTTGACTATGTGAATTATATTGATTCACAAGGTGTTGAGCATACAGAACTTAATCACTTAAACTATTATTGGGATTTCGAACCTATTGAAACTACTAACAATAAACATTGGCAAACAGATGACATTATTGATTGGGATTACTATAGAATCCATGCTGCCATTACAGCCATGCAAGGATTAATGAGCTCCTTTGGTCCTATTAATTATAACAGGGAGTCTATTGCTATATTAGCTGTTGAGCAGGCTGATGCGTTAATTGCTAAATTAAAAGATAAATAGCAATGACACAAAAAGATAAAGATTTATTATTTAAAGAACTTTCTGCTCGTCATCCATACGGTGTAAAATTACAAGTCAGACTCGATTATGGTGACAACGAACATAAAGAAGGCACTTATATTGCTGATATAGAAGCTATCACTTCGTATAACATAGAATGTACATACTATGACACTAATATGCACGGAATGGCAAGAGACTGGACGTTTACGTACGAAGAAGTTAAGCCATATCTCTGTCTAATGTCAAGTATGACCGATGAAGAAAGAAAAGATTTTTATCATAATAGAATACAATATGATGGTGATATGTTTGCGTCAGAATCTGGTGATATAGATTGGCTCAATGCTCATCATTTTGACTATAGAGGTTTAATTGAAAAAGGACTAGCATTAGAAGCACCAGAAGGTATGTATAAATAAAAAGGAGAAATAGTATGGAAATTATTAAGAATTATATTAAATGTGATGTATGCCAATCACAATTAAGTTACGATAATGAAGATACTTATATTTCTTATAATTGGAATCATACACATCGTGTCTTATATGTAGACTGTCCGAAATGTGGTAATGCAATTGCAATAAAACGAATTGAATAGTTATGATTACAGAAGATTACGTTAGTTTTGAAACAGCGAAACTACTGAAAGAGAAGGGATTCGATGAATCATGCTATCAAAAATATGATAGTGATGAGGAATTGTCTTTTAATCATGTGGGGTATATTAACAGTGAAAAGCCTTGTGAGGATTTTTACGCGCTAGCTCCAACTCTCCAAATGGCAATGAAGTGGTTGAGAGAAGTACATGACATATATATAGATATAAGCATTTATGTTATTACTAAGAATACACTTAAATATAATATTAATGTTTACTACAAAAAACACAAAAATGATTCAATGTATTTAGGAATTCATCTTACTAAAGAGTATACAAAATATGAAAAAGCTTGTGAAACAGCTGTTTTATATTGTTTGGAAAATTTAATTTGAATAATTATGAAAATAATCAAAGATGATGAAGAAATAATTCAGTTATTGAATACTGCAAAATATTTTCTTAGAGGGCATAAGCAAAATTTGAACGTTCAATGGGCTATTGATAAAATTAACCGGGCAATTAAAGCACTTAAATAACTATGACAACGATTAAGAGTTTTACCTCACTGGAGCAGTCAGAGAAGTTGGCTGAGTTCTTGTCACTCGAAAGCGCGGATATGGAATATCTTTGTCTTAAGGAAACTAATGCAACAATTGGTTCTGTACCTTTTGTCAAAGATGATTATGAAGTTGAAAATTCAGCATATGATGCCATCTATAAAAGGATTCCTTGTTGGAGTCTTGCAGCATTATCTGAATTTATACTGCCATCTGTAGTAGATGATGATGGAAATAATTATAAGTTTTATCTATCAAAAGATGGCTTAGATAGATGGATTGCTTATTACAAAAGTTGTGATGTCAGTATACATATTTGTGAAGAATCTGATAACATGATAGATGTCATATTTGAAATGATTTGTTGGTTAAAAGAGGAAAAATATATTTTATTATGAAAAATTATACAAATATAGAACAGTCAAAGAAGCTGGCAGAGATACTACCTCTTGAAAGTGCGGATTATTGTTGGGGTATAGATGATGAAACTTTACATTATAACAATTCACCTTATCCTTGCGCTTGGAAGGATTATACTTGTAAAGAATATTATATTCCTTGTTGGAGTCTTGTAGCATTACTTGCTACATTACCTAATGAGATTATTACTGATAATAGGTTTGAATGCCATTATCAAATTCATATACGTAAATATGATGGAGGTGATAATACTACACTTTATCAAATCGCCTATGGCAATAATCGAGGTTTAAGTGGCTCTTGGCATGACATGATTAATACTGGAGAAAAAGAAAGTCTTATTGATTGTTGTGTACAAATGATTATTAAATTAAAGGAGATGAATTTAATATGAAAAGTTATACTGATTTAGAACAGAGCCGTAAGTTGGTAGAGATACTGCCACTTGAGAGTGCGGATATGAAAATATTACCCTTTACTGAAAGAGAATATAGAATAGTACCAATCAATGATATTTCCGTATGTGATAGAGAAGATGAAATTTATGCTTGGAGTCTTACTGCTTTGCTTAAATACTTAAGTGAAATAAAGCCTCAAGTATATACTCCAATTCTATTTCCAAGTGAAGGGAAATGGATATTACAATTTGCAGAATATGGACATGGAAATATATGTGAAGTAACTTGTGATAATCCTGTTGATGCTTGCTACGAAATGATATTAAAGTTGAATGAACTTAAAATGTTGTGATTATGATACAATATCGAAAATCTGATGATACTTTAGGGGAGTTTGATTCTGATAAGCTCCTTAGCATCAATGTCAAAGGACATAATTTTACAATAACTCTTAGACATTATTTTTATGATGAATGGGATTGGGAAGACGAAGAAATAACTGATGTTGTAGAAATTAGAATATAATTATGAAAGAACTAACTATAGAGCAAAAAGCAAAATGCTATGACGAGGCTTTAAAAGTTTTACATAAATATGATGGTGCAAACATAATGTTTACACAAGACTTAAAAGAAGAAATGTTCCCCGAACTTAAAGAGTCCGAGGATGAAAGAATGAGAAAAAAACTGATAAGGGCTTTCAAGTCTTTAAATACAATCAAGGTTTGGAATGGCATTGAACGTATTAATATACTTGCTTGGCTTGAAAAGCAAGGTGAACCTATGGAAATAAATCCAACCAAGTTTGATACAAGATTGCAAGCCCTTATTGGAAAGTTTGACAGTCTTCCTAAAGAAGAACTTATAGGAAGCCTTAGTTTTTGGCTAAATGTAGTTCAAAATGACGGAACTTATAAGCCCGCTAAAAAGCAAGATGAACAAACCCCTATACAAGACTACAATAGTATAGACCCTCATTTTTGTAAGCCTGTTGAACATAAGCCCATTGATAAGATTGAGCCAAAGTTTAAGATTGGAGATTGGGTAGTATATGACCACAGAACTTACAAAGTTGTAACACTTCCAAGAGAAGGTTGTATAAATTTAGGTTTAGAAAGAAATGGAAAATTAGAATTTGCACCTTCTATTTATTGCAGACCTTGGACTATCAAAGATGCAAGGGATGGCGATGTGCTTTTTATGGATAATGGGTCAGCAAACTGCATCTTTATCTACAAGTCATCTAATAATGGGATAATTAATAAATATGCTTCTTATAACAAGTTTGGTTTCGAGGGTGAACATTATCTTGTACTGAATGATGGATATGTAATTCCAGCCACCAAAGAAAAGCGTGATATTCTTGAAAAGGCAATGACTAATGCAGGATATACATTTGACCTTGAGAATAAAGAATTGAAGAAGATTAAACAGAAGAATGCTTGGAGTGAAGAGGATGAAAGAATGTATAGAGGACTACATAATTTAATTTATTCTACTCCATATTGTGATTCAAGAAGAGAATTTTCTGATTGGTTCGAATCACTCAAAAACAGAGTGCAACTACAGCAAGAATTGAGTGAAGAGGATGAATATATGATTAAAAACATTTGCAATGCTTTTGAAAAAGACTCATCTCAATATATATGGCTTAAATCCCTTAGACTTCAGAACAGATGGAAGCCGAGTGATACTGAAATTAATATTCTTCAAGGTGTTATAGATGGTAGTTTTAAGCCAGAAAATGTTAAAGTAACATTGACAAATATTTTAGAACAATTAAAGAAACTAACAGAATAAAGTTATGGAAGTACCAGAAAAGATTTATGTTCATGTCAAAGATGGTAAAGCACTTAATACATGGAATAGTATGTGGATAGGTGTCAATGATGTTGAGTACATCCGTGCAGACACTTTTATAGAAAAAGCAGAGAAATACTTAAAAATCCAATTTATTGAGGATGTTTCCGTTTTAGCTGGAGGTGCAGTTCATATAAACTTTTCAACAGCAATTAAAAATTTTGTGGAATATATGAAGGGATAGTAAAGTATGGAACAGTATATATTAAAATCCGCTTTAGTAGCGGAAATAAAGAAGAAAATAGACATTCTTATAAAGAATAGTGGTTATATTGGTGCATTTGGAGAAAGTCAAATAACTGCTTATGAAGACATTCTTTCTCTTATCAATACCCTTGAAGTGAGAAACCCTTATGAACAGTGTGTTCAATATGACTCTATTAAAGCAGGTATTAAATCTCATGCTGAAGCATATTCTTTCAACATAGAAAGTGAGTTATTTAATCAACTTACGAAAGAACAACAAGCGTTGTGGAGAAAGGAAATAGAACAAGCTTGTATTAGTGGTGGTGAAATGGGAGTTGAACTCGTAAGAGACATTCGTTATAAAAATTTGTAAAATACTTAAACTTAAACTATATTTAATATTTGTGTTAAATATGGAAATAATGAAAGTAAAAAACAGAGACGGAAATTTAGTAGACTTTGACCTACAAAAAGTAAAGAATGCAATCAAATCGGCATTTTGTTCTACAGAATGGTGCGATATTGATGACTATGTAATAGATAATATATGTAAGGATATATCCTTCTGGGATAATATGCCTATTGAAGCTATACAAGATCAGATTGTTGAAGTACTTACCGATTGGGATTATGCTGATGTAGCTAGAGAGTTCTTATTCTATAGATGGGAACACGATAAAGCTAGAGAACTAGCTAAATCTAAACAATCGTTTATAGATAAATACAAGAATTCTAGTAATACTGCTAATGCTACTGTTGATGACAATAGTAATGTTGGATGTAAGAATATAGGAGTACTAAACGCTGAAGGGCATAAACAGGAAAATATTCTTGTAAGTAGAGCAATGATTAAAGATAAACTTAAACAACTATTTCCAGATTTTGATGCTAAACAATATGTAAGAGATCTAAAGAGTCATATTATATATAAGCATGATGAATCTGGATTTATGGGGGCTATAGCTCCATATTGTTGTTCTATTAGTATGTATCCATTCTTACAAGGTGGTATTAAAGATATTGGTGGATTATCTGCTAGTCCTAAAAATCTTGATAGTTATTGTGGAATGTATGTGAATCTTATATTCGCAGTAGCATCCCAGTTTGCTGGTGCAGTTGCTACTCCAGAATTTCTACTTTACTTTGATTACTTTGCACGCAAACAGTGGGGTGATGAATACTATACTAAGCCTGATGCTGTAACTACTTCTGAACATGTTAAACGTACAATGACCATACGTAAACAAATTCATCAGTATTTCCAACAGGTTATCTATAGTATAAATCAGCCTGCAGCAGCTAGAGGTATGCAGAGTGCTTTTGTGAATTTTGCATATTTTGATAAGCCATTCTTTGAATCAATGTTCAATAATTTTATGTTTCCAGATATGAGTACTCCTAAATGGGAAAGTCTTAACTGGTTGCAAAAAGAATTCATGCAATGGTTTAACAAAGAAAGAGAGCGTACAATACTTACTTTTCCTGTAGAATCATTCGCTTTAATTTATAAAGACGGACACTTTATTGATGAAGAAAATGCTAACTTTGTTGCTGAGGAGTATGCGAGAGGGCATAGCTTCTTTACTTACATCTCAGATACTGCGGACAGTCTATCCTCATGCTGTAGACTTAAGAATAAGGTGGATACTAAGGAGTTCAATTTCACTAATGGAAACATGGGTGTGGAAACAGGCTCAAAGAGTGTTATTACACTTAACCTAAATAGAATTATTCAAGATTGGTGTAAATCTATAGGAGGAGTTCCTAAAGTAGGTAATCAGTATGATAGTTTACGTTTATATATAAGAGAAATACTACAAAGAGTATATAAATATCATATAGCATATAATGAATGTTTATGGGATATGTATGAAGCCCACCTTCTTCCTGTATATCATAGTGGATTTATCTCTCTAAATAAACAGTATTTAACTATAGGTCTTAATGGTCTTAACCAAGCTGCCGAGTTCCTAGGAATTAAATGTAATGTAAATAAAGAATACCAGGATTTCTGTCAAGCCATATTTGGAATAATTAAAGAGTCTAATAGTAATACCAATGGTACTTATTTTGGACATAAAGTAACATTTAACACCGAACTGGTCCCTGCAGAGAGTCTTGCGGCTAAAAATTATAACTGGGATAAGAAAGATAATTACTGGGTTCCAGAAGATACTAATTTATATGCAAGTTATGTATTTAAGCCTAATGATCCTAATACAAGTATTCTAGATAAGCTTACTCTACATGGTAAAGATTATATAGGTGATCATTTAGATGGGGGAGTTGCCTGCCATATCAACTTATCTGATCATCCATCTTATGAGCAATGTAAGAAACTATTAAAATTTGCTGCTGAAGAAGGATGTCAATACTTTACATTTAATATTCCCAATTCTGAATGTCAAGACTGTGGTTGGATAGGCAAGCGTCCAGTAGATACTTGTCCCAAATGTGGAAGTCATCGTATAGACTTATATGATAGAATTATAGGGTATTTAACTAGAATAAGAAATTGGGCAGATGCAAGAAAAATTGAACAAACTAAAAGAATATATAGTAAGGTCGGTATATAACCGGCCTTTTTTATTATGTTAACTGCAAAACAAGCTAATAGAATAGCTAATAGTGAGCTATTACAAATAATGAACATAATTCGTAAAAGTGCATATGATGGAGGACTAAAAGTAACTCTAGATTATCACTTAAAAGATACAACGGTAAAGGTACTAAAAGATCTTGGATATAGTGTGGAACTGAAAGAACTTGCTTCTTATCCTGAAACCCCATATGGAATCCTCAGTAGCATACCCTTAGCTTATACAAAGAAAACTATAATAAATTGGAATGAGAACACTAATAATTCCTGATGTGCATGGTAGGGATTTTTGGAAGAATCCAATCAAAGAACAATGGGACAAGATAGTCTTTTTAGGAGATTACACAGATCCATATCCTGAAGAGGCTAGTAAATCCGATGTTCTTGCTAATATTATAGATATAGTAGAATTTAGAGATAAATATCCAGATAAAGTAATATTATTATGGGGTAATCATGACCTTCCTTACTGGTGTGAAAATTATAGAAAGAATCTTTCTTATTGGTGCAGGCACGATACTCTTAGACATAATGATATAGAAGCTTACTTCAATGAGAATTTAGATAAGTTTCAATGGGCATATCAACAAGATAATATTTTATTTACTCATGCTGGAATAAATAATGAATTTGCTAAATTACTTGGGGAAGAATATGGACAGGTTGATACTGATACTATAAATAGCTTCTTCAACGACGGAAAGAATCAGATACTTCTTGCTATGGTATCTTATTATAGAGGAGGTCCAGATAAATATGGTAGTCCTGTATGGGCAGATGTGCATGAACATTTAAAAACTCCTAATAAGTACATAAAGGATTTCTTCCAGATATTTGGACATACTTATAGTAAGAAACAGATAATCACTAAAAATTGGGCAATGCTTGATGTAGGAGGTGAATATGCATATTTAGATGATGGAGTTCTTATGAACCAATATGATATTAAATTTGAAATTACAAAGCTATGATTAAAGGAATTGAAAACTTCGACAGTAAACTGCAAAAGGCAATTTTATCATGTATAGTAGAACAATTTGATCTATCTGGAGATATAGAAATTGAAGAGGTTGATGAACATGTAATAAGTATAGACGATACTAAGTTCTTTGTAATTCCAGGTTCAGAAACATATAAGCTTGTAGCAAGTCATAATTCAGAAGAATTTGACAAATACTTTGATAATCTTAGTCAAGATCAATTACGCTATATAGATGAAGACTTGTGGGATGAAGATTATGGTATTCACACATTTGAAGAATGGTTAAAAGAGCATACAGATTATTCAGTAGATTCATGTGAATACTATGAAGATTTTCGCTTCTATGAAATTCACTGATTATGAAGTAGTTCTAGCAGAAATTCCTGATGAAATAACCCTTGCTATAAATATAAGTAATTGCCCATATAAGTGTAAAGGATGTCATAGTCCACATCTATGGAAGGATGTAGGATTAGAGATGTCTGCTCCTTATCTATATCAAATGATAACTAGAAATAAAGGAATTACTTGTGTTTGTTTTATGGGAGGTCCATTTGAAGAAGTAAGGGCATGGTCATTATGGATAAAAATATGGTTTCCAGAGTTAAAAACTGCTTGGTATACAGGGTGTTCAGTATTACCTATAGAAGAAAATACTCTAGACTATATAAAGATAGGCAGATATATAGAAGAATGTGGTCCTCTTAATAATCCTAATACTAATCAAAGACTGTATAAGATAGATAACTTGGGACATGGAGGATTTAAAGGAATACAAAATATAACTCCTAGGCTATGGAAAAACCTGAAATAATTAAACCAGTATATCTAGATGGTAGATATAATCCTCATATGTTAATTCCATTCAAAAATAAGTGGGATGGTTTAGGGGATGAACCATTACGTTCAGAACAGCAAGAATTCATATTACCTGAATCATATTATAGAGCTATAGGTAATGATTTTAATTATCCAGAAACTATAGATTTAGATGGAGGCCCATTTATGTCCATAGGATATAAATTTAAAAATTACTATGGAGATGATAGATATAGAATAGATAAGTTTGATTGTCGTGGTAAATATCCAATACTTATATGCAGCAAATTGCAGTAATTGATTATGTGCTAGGATGCATAGATATATATACTATTCCAAAGGAAGAAGACCCTCAAGAATGGTTAGACAAGAACAATAAATGGAATCCTAGGAGTTGTGAATGGATAGGGCACGACGGTATTTTACCTATTACTATTCATGCTTGATTTTAATAATTTATCAGTAAATAAGTCTAAGAAAAGAGATTTTGAGCTTGGAGAAGAACAACTCCAGGCTCTTTCTCTTATTAAGGATTTTATAAAGAACAGCAATGATATAGCATTTTCTTTATGTGGATCAGCTGGAACTGGAAAAACTACCTTAGAAAAAGAAATTATAGACTATTTAAAAGAAGAATGGATTGACTATTCATTATGTGCTCCAACCCATAAAGCGGCACTTGTTATGCGACAAACAACTAATGAAGATTCTATTACTCTTCATAAACTTCTTTCTCTATCTCCAAATGTAGAAATACTTGATTTAGATTTTAGAGAGTTAGAGTTCAGAACTTCAAAAGTTGTAAATGCAATTATTCCAAAAAGTGTCATTATATGTGATGAAGCATCAATGATAAATGATGATTTGTTTGATCTTTTAATAAAAAAATGCTATGACAAGAAAGCTAAGATAATATTTTTAAGTGATAGTAAGCAACTTAATCCAGTAAAGAGTAGAAGATGTTCAAAAGTATATGATTTGCCAAATCAGTTTGAACTGACTCATATATATAGGCAATCCTCAGAAAGTGCCCTTACAGACCTCTTACAGACCCTTAGAGAGCATAAACTTGGACACTTGAACAGTAAGATTTCTGAAGCTGGAAGTCTCATTGTAATGCCTAATATGCTTGAATTTTTAAGTGCAGCTAAAGTGCAGTTTTTACAAGCAATAGAAAGTAGAAATATTTTACAAACTAAAATTGCTACTTTTACTAATACTAGAGTTGCACTATTTAATCAAGCAGTTAGAAAGTTTTTATGGAATGATAATATACCATATCATAAAGGAGAATTCCTAACTTCTTACGAAAATGCAGACTTTGAAGGTACTATGTTTTATAATTCAATGGATTATATAGTAGATAATGACCCAGAGGAGTCTGAATTTGAACTTCCTCATTTTTGTTGTAAGATAAAAGGATACTTACTGGACTTATATGATTCTTATGACAAATACTCAAAAGAAGTAATAATTCTTTCACAAAGTAACCCAAGTAGTATATTTGAAAATCTAGCTGGTACTTTAGAAGCAATAAGATTTAGAGCTATAGAATCCAAAGGGTATAGTAGTTATAAATCAGCTTCATATTGGAAACAATATTATGAATTACTTCATAGTTTTGTTACACCTAAAGCTCTTATATATGACGGAAGAGTTATAAGAAAGAAATCTTTTGATTACGGATATGCTTCTACTTCACATAAACTACAAGGAAGCTCATATGAGAATATATTTGTAGATCTACGTAACATAAATACTTGTTCTGATGAAACAATTAAAAGACAGCTTCAGTACGTAGCTTTATCTAGAACGAGGCATGATGCTTATGTATTGCAATGATTAAATTATATGCTGTTAATGTAGATAAAGAAATATTAAATAAACTTAAAGATGTTGAGGTTTACTATTATTATGCTGATTTTAGTTTACCAGTAATTTTTATTTATAAAGATGATGAACTAATTTACAAGGTATATAAAATGGAATATGATAGAATTAACGCTTGTATCCTCGAACTTAGAAGATGAAAAGAAGATATTAGAATCTGGAATAGTAGACGGTTTCTATTTTAAATTTATAGATTCAGGAAGCTCTCTAGATAAAAAGGAAAGTTATTCTTTAAAGAAAGATTGGGGAGCTAAGAAAGAGCCATTTATAATAATTAAAGATAAAGATAAGGTACTTAGATGCTTTTACTCTGAGAGTGATAAAAGTGTATTAGATGCAGCTTTAGAATTTATTAGAGACTTAAAGGAAACTTATGATTGATGTAAAAGTATTAAAAGAAGGAGGTTATACAGAACTTCCAAAGTATGAAACAACTAGTAGTGCAGGTCTAGATTTAAGAAGTACAAAGACAATAATACTTAAGCCCCATGGGAGGACACTTGTACCAACAGGATTGTTTATAGCCTTACCTGAGGGTTATGAAGCCCAAGTTAGGCCTCGTAGTGGACTTGCTCTTAAAAAGGGAATTACTGTTCTTAATACTCCTGGTACTGTAGATGCTGATTATAGAGGAGAAATAGGAGTAATACTATTCAATACTACAGATGAAGATTTCGAAATTAAAGCAGGTGATAGAATTGCCCAACTAGTTCTCAATAAAGTAGAGCAAATTCACTGGATAGAAGTAGACGAACTGGATGAAACAGAGCGTGGAAAAGGAGGATTTGGGCACACGGGCTCTTAATCAATATAAAGAACATTATCTAAACCAATTTAAAGAGATAGGATGTAAGTTTATTGTTCTTAAGATGGAAGACCTAATGGGCAGTATAGTATATTGGGAACAATGGGACCAATTACAGAATTTACTTCGTAACTACAATAATTACAGACGATCACTTGGTAAGGATATGAATAAATACTATGTAATAAACAGAGATGAATGCCCCAATATAAAAAGTGGAGATGATTTTGTTAATCTTATGCATAAAATAAATGATAATTATGAAGAAGTTTCAAGAACTTATCTCGGATAATACAAGTGCTTCATTGAAGCGCCGCGCTGCTCAGATTTCAACAAGTGCTGAAATTGCACAACAAAATTTAGTTAATGCCTTAAAACAAGAGAAAACTAATGTAGAGTTAAAGATTGCTAGTCTTACTGACTTAGCTCCAGATTCAACTGATTCACTACGTCCTGGCTCAAAAGATTGGGATGCAGTAACTTGGGTAAAGAATTTACAAAATGCAAAGCAAGAACTTTATCAAATTGAAATTCAATTAAAACTTGCTCAAGAAACCTTTGACGAATATTTTACTGATAAATAATGAAAGGTATATATTGTGATAAGGAACTCATAACTGAACGTTATGACTACCTTAAAAAGAACATGACTCCAGACTCACACCTATCTATTTTCAATATAAAAAATTGGAGGGAGCCTTGGGGCTTTGGGAATGAAAATGTTGCTGAGTACAACAAACTGTACAAGGAAGTACTGACTTGTATAAGCTATGTGGACGATCCAGATGAGTGTAATACTTTAAGTGAAGATGCCTGGGCTGATTATATCTTTATTACTCTTAAATCTGAGGACCAAATTGGAATAGTTTATGTAGTAGATGGTTATTCAGAAGCTTTAGAATACATTGAAGATTTATTTAATCATGTTGCAGCTCAAATACCTAATAAAGCACCAATAATGAAGGCTGTTTCTGAACCAAGAAAACCAGATAACCTTATTATTAATAAGCTAAATCTATTTAAATGATTAGTAAAGAAGACTTTATAAAAGGAGTTTCTACTTATAAAAAAGGTGTAGAATTTTTAAGACAACTTGATGATTTTGGAATTGACTTCTATGAGTCATCTTTAAATCTTAGTGCAGATACATTATTTGATATGTGGTTAAATCAGATAACTGGAGAATCCGGAGTAGATTTAGTATACTGGTGGTTATTTGAAGATGTAGATAAAGATATATATGAAGATGATAAGATTATAGCAAATTTAGAAGATATAGAAGACTTATACACTTATATGAAAGACAATGGATACTTCTAAATTAAAGCAAATACATAAGAGCATAATTACTCTTGAAAACAAGATTAAAGAGACTGACTCTAAAAAGGAATCACGTGAACTTGAAAAACAGATTGATAACTTAGAATCTGAATTTGATAATGTACTTGATGGAGTCCTTAAAGATTTTCCAACTGAAGTACCACTCAAAATAAAGGTTGATAAAGTTGTTGACTTTGATATAACTGACTTTAGATCTTATATACTAGAAAAACTCTTAATAAGAGAAGATATTAGCAATCTAGATCTAAACAAAGAACTGAAAAACTGGATTAAAGAAATTTTTGAGGCTTCGTATGAGATTGATGATAGTGATATAACAGTAGAATTTATAGACAATGAATATAAATGATTTATATGTAGACCTAGACTTAGTCCTTAATAAAAGGGCTAAGCTAGGATCTTTGTTATCTCCATATGAAATAAAACAACTTGAAAGAAAAGCTGAAAAAAATAATTGGGATAATAGTACAATAATAGCTAGTGTATATAAATACATTAAAGAAAATATAACTGATTTTCTTGAAAATTCTGATTTTTTAGATGCTAGTATTGTAGTAGAGTCGGATCCTTATATAATAAAAGCTATGGAACTAATGAATACAAGTCAGATAGATGCAGAAGTTCTTATAGTAGATAGAAACTATAAGTATCCAGGATGTTGGTTAAACACTATATCTGAGGCACTTAGAGGCTTAAAATGTAAATCTCAAGATTATGTTTTATTAATGTGGGATGCCTACTTTATGAGAAACTATGAGGAAAATAGTAAAATTCCTGGATGGGCTCATTTAGCAGATACTCTAGAAGACTATTATAATACTTTATGACACTAGTAACTAGAGATAGCAAAGGTAAAATAAGAGTAGTAGACTTATGGGAAGAGCATGATGAAGAATCCTATACTATATGTAGAGAAACCTATCAATTAGGAGGAAAACATACCAGACAGCCTGATATTTACATAGAAGAAGGAAAAGCCGGGCGTAACTACATTGCTCAAGGAGAGCTAAAGTTTATGTCTAAATTAAAAGAATATAAAGATAAAGGTTATAAAGAACTATCCAAGAAACTAGAGGAGTATACAGAGCAAGAACTTAATGAAATAGTTGGAGAAGACATTACTAATCAACATGGTGTACTGAAACCAATGTTAGCTAAGCAGGCTGATAAGGTATCTCAGAAAACCATTGACAAAGTTCCTTATTGGTACGCGAGCAGAAAAATTGATGGAGTTAGGGCTTCTATATACTATGATGGCAAAGAAATACATACTTCTAGTCGAGGGGGAGAAGATTATGATTGTGCGTGCTTACATTTTATAAATAATGAAAAACTTAATTTATTCTTCCAACGGCATCCTGGAGTAGTGCTAGACGGTGAACTATATAAACACGGAAAAAGTCTTCAACAGATCTCAGGTGCTGCACGTTTGGAAAAGAACGCTGTAGACTGTGATTGGTTAGAATACTATATATACGATATCGTAGACACTAGCAGAACATTTGAAGAACGTCTTAAAATACTAGGAGCCATTAAATATGAACTAGGATTAGGATTTGATCCAGAAAGAGAATGGAAAGAAGGAGAGCTTCAATTCCAAATGGTGCCACAACAAAAGGTGTCGGGGTATAAAAACATAAACATACTTCATGATATTTATGTATCAGAAGGATGGGAAGGAGTTGTAATACGAGATCCTTCTAAGGTTTATAGGCCTAACGGGCGTACTAATGATATGTTAAAAGTTAAAAAATACAGAGATGCTGAATTTATAGTTATAGATTATGAACTCGGACTTAGAGGTACAGAAGATATGACATTTACTTGTACTACTCCTGCAGGATTGGAATTTAAAGCTAAACCTTGGGGAGACAGAGCAATTAAAGAAGAATATGTTCGTAACTTTAAAACTAAGTATCAATATAAAATGGCTAAGATTAAGTTCTTTTATTATTCTAATGGAAATGATGAAAGAACTGGGGTACCACTTCAGCCTTCTCTTATCTGTTTCCGTGATAAATCTGATATGTAATAATGGATGGAATGGACAGTATACCTAAATCATTTAAGATTGGAGGACAAGAGTATAGTGTAGAAATGATAGATGAATTAGAAGATGATATATATGGAGATTATAGTTATACTCCTGCTAAAATAAGAATAGCAAAAACAACTGCAGGAGAGATAATACCACAAAAACAAAGAGAAGCTACCTTCTGGCATGAACTATTTCATGCTTTTCAGTATATGTTTGATTGTACTACAGATGAAGCTCAAGCACAATGCTTCTCCAATTTTATGATGGAATTCTTAGAATCTAAGAAATGAAATTACAAGTAAGTAAAAATGCAAATGTAAATTATCTATCTAAGGTGGTAGATATTCAGGAATTTGTAAAACATCCTGACCCTAAAGTAGAGAGAATAAAATGTGCTGTAGTAGATGGATTTATAATTACTGTAGGTATAGATAGTGAACCCGGACTTTATGTATATTTTCCAGTACTTTCACAAATAAATCCACAATTATTACAATACCTTAATTTATATAGAAATAAAGAAAAGAATAAAGATCCAGAAAAGACTGGATATTTTGAAGATAAGGGTATTGTTAAGGCTATTAACTTAAGAGGAGTAAAGTCTGAAGGTTTCTTAATGCCTATTGTAGATTTACAGAACTTTATAGTTGACTCTGTAAATGCAAAATTAGAAGATATTACTCCTAATACTGAATTTGACGAAGTAGAACATGATGGAAAGACTTTTTGGATTTCTAAGAAGTATGTAGTTGCAATGCAAAAAACTTCTGGAGGATATAGTTCTTCTAGAGAAAGAAAGAAGAAAAAGGGCCTTGATAAGATAATTGATGAACAATTTAGATTCCATTATGATACTACACTTATAAAGAAATGTCCTCATGTTATTAAGCCTGATGATATTATACATATTAGTAGCAAGTGGCATGGTACTAGTGGCATTTCTGCTTATGTTTTGTGTCACAAGAAGCTCACATGGAGAGAGAAAATAGCTAAATGGTTAACAGGTAATCCATTTGATATATATGACTATGTATATGCATCTAGAACTGTTATTAAGAACAGATATTATAACCAAGCAGTAACTGATGGATACTACGGTTGTGATGTGTGGAAATATGCTGATGATTTCATTAGGCCTTACCTTATTAAAGGTATGACTATATACTATGAAATAGTAGGCTATCTTCCAAATGGAGGTTGGATTCAAAAGAATTATGATTATGGATGTGAACCTCCAACTCAAGTAGTAGATCCAACTACAGGAAAAACAGTAGTACAGTATAAGCAAGGGAAACACTTTAAAGTGCTTGTGTATCGTATTACTCTTACTAATATAGATGGACAAGTACACGAGTTCTCAGCACATGAAGTACAGACTTGGTGTAAAAATAGAAGTTTACTTTGTGCAATAGAATATTACTATGGATATGCCTTTGGTCTATATCCAGAATTAGAGGTAGATGCACATTGGAGTGATAACTTCTTGCAGATGCTTGCTAATGACAAGAATTTCAATATGGAACAAAACTCTCCAGAGTGTAATAATCCAGTTCCACATGAAGGTCTTGTTATTAAGATAGAAAATATGAAAAGTGAAGCATTTAAATTAAAGTGCTTTAAGTTTCTAGGATTAGAGCAGGATGCCGCTCTTGCAGGAGAATCTAATATTGAGGACAATTCTTAATGGCTACAACAACAAAACAATTTGAAGTAGAAAAGGTTGCTAGGAGAAGAATAAGAATAAAAGAAATCCTAGATGAATATGGAGATACAGTATATGTAGTTCAAAGAAAGAGATGGTATGGTTGGTCTTCAGTTACTTGTCACTTGCCTAGCTATACAAGAGCAAAAGTAATGGCTAATACACAGATTGAAAAAGAAATGAACAGACTCTTACATAAAAAGACTAAATATTTTTACTATCCATTTTGAAGAATATAACTATTAAACAAAGTATTACTAATAGAGATAGAGATTCTATAAATCTTTATCTTAAAGACATTAGTCATATTAAATTACTATCTTCCGAAGAAGAAAAAGCTCTAGCTTATAAAGCTAGAGCAGGAGATAGTAGAGCTAGAGATAATCTTATATCAGCTAATACTAGATTTGTGGTTACAGTAGCTAAACAATATCAAGGACAAGGACTTGATTTAGAAGACTTAATTGCAGAAGGTAATATTGGACTTATAAAGGCAGCAAATAAATTTGATCCCGATAGAGGCTATAAATTTATTAGCTATGCTGTTTGGTGGATAAGACAATCTATACTACAAGCTTTATCTGATAAGTCTAGAACTATAAGATTACCACTTAATCAGGTTGCTCTATTAAACAAAGTAAGAAAAGCTACGTCTGAATTTGTGGCTAAAAATGAGAGAGACCCATCCATAGCAGAGCTTTCATCTATAACTGGTATTGATGAATCTAAAATAATATCTATATTAAATATGTCTTCACATATGCTGTCTGTGGATTCTCCATTTAAATATGAAGAGGAAGGTACTCTTGTTGATATTATTCCAAACCAAAATATTCCAGCTACAGATTCTACATTATTAAAAGAATCAAAGGAGTCTGATATAGTTAGAATATTATCTGTACTCGGTCCACGTACACATGACATTATTCGCATGTATTTTGGACTTGGATGCAGGGAAATGACTCTTGATGAAATAAGTACTAAATTTGGAGTAACAAGTGAACGTATAAGACAATTAAAAGAGAAGGCACTTAAAATTATAAAACCTGATGTTAAAAAATACCTTAAATGAAGTTTAAAGTTACCTTTGTAGAAGATATAACTACTAGAAGAAAAGTAGAAGCTTTAGTGGAAGCTGATGATGAGAATGATATACAAGACATTATATTAGATGGAGATTATGAAGTAATAGACTGTAAAGATTGCTATGATACAGATTGTGATTTAATAGGCATACATGAAATTATACCTTATGAAGACATGGAAAATTGAAATTTATTGTCCATATGGCAGTGAAGTAGTTGCTGCATATGATGAAACAGATCCAATAGAAAACGGACATATATCTGATGAATATTTGCAAGATGCCTACGAAGAACTATGGAATAATTATGGTTATATATTAACTGACCATACTGATAATGATCCTGATGACGATCCAGAGGCTTATGAAGAAGAAGTTGATCAGATGTATGAAGATTTTATGTCAGATACTGGAGCCTATGCAGAAGAAATGAGCATAAAAGAGATTAAATTACATACATGTTCTGGATCTGATCCAGAAATAATTTATGATGGAAGAAAATGAAAAGTAATTTTATTCATGTTTGTTTTATTATCGATGAGAGTTCATCAATGTGGACATCAGTTTATGATGTAAAAGAAGGATTTGCCAAGATTATAGAAGAACAAAAAGCTAATAAAGAAGGAACCTGTGCTATCTCTATATTTAGATTTGCTACTACTCCAAAAGAAGCAGACTTTGTAATGAAGGATATTAAAGAAGTAGAAGATACTCTTAATTATAATCCATCAGGATGCACAGCTATGTATGATGGTATTGGTGTAGCCATAGATGAAGTTGGAGAAAGACTTGCTGCTATGCCTGAATCAGAACGTCCAGAAAAGAATCTTATTGTTATTATGACTGATGGTGAAGAGAATAGTTCTCACTCATATCAACCATCTAGAATCCGTGAAATGATTAAACATCAGGAGGACAAGTACTCTTGGACATTCCTTTATATAGGAACAGATATTTCTAATACCCAAGATGCAGACAGAGTTGGAATAGGTCGTAAGTTTGCTACAACACGTGGCAAGATGTATAAAGGTTATGACACTATTAATAGTGTTGTATCTTGCTATCGTAACACAATGGGAGATGCTTCTCTCAAGGCAGCAACGATGGATATGTGCTTAGATAGTAATATTTCTAGTTTAAATGCTGAGTATTCTAAGGATACTGGTGTAAAAATTGATTAATTATGAAATACTACCTAGTACAGTGTGATAGTAATTATGCTGATGAATTTGACATTTACTTCCACATGGTAATGTCAGAGCAGGAATTAGAAGAAGCAAAAGAAATCATAAGTAAGACAGATTGGGATTGGGAGGAATTCTATTTTGGAACTAATGAATCCGTAAATTTTTCTACTGAAGGACTTCTTGATCGTCTTAATGGGGCGAAAGAAATCACTAAGGAAGAATATAAAGTTCTTGATAAATTAGGTCTTACCTATATAGGATTTGGAGATGATCTTAACTGGGATTGGATCTTAGAACATGCTGAAGAGCAATTAGAAAATGAGTAAAATTATATTATGTCAAGGCATTCAAGGCTCAGGAAATTTAACAATTTTTAATCTTGTATACCTTGACATTTAATATTTTATAAGTATATTTGTTATATATAATCTAATTATGGAATACAAATATACTTGCCCTCAATGTGGAAAAGAAGAAATTTTTAAGAAGGAATCCACTTTTTTAAGAAAAATAGAGAATAAAGAAATATGTAGAAGATGTAAGGCGAAAAATAAGGATTTAAATAATACTTATGTTAGAATTTGTCCGGAATGTGGTAAGGAAATAACCTACAAATATAAAAGTGATTATACAAAGGCTGTTAAGAGTATGTCCTTATGTAAATCTTGTGCTGTAAAACACACCACAATATTTGTTAAGGGGCACACTTTTAATGACCTTTATAATATACCGAAAAATAGTCTTAATAGATTACTAGATGAATCTATAAGTTCAATGTATTGGGTTGGATTTATTATTGCTGATGGTAGTATATATAATGATTACTCTAGATTCGAGTTAGGCCTTAAACATGAAGATTTAGATGTTCTTGAACAATTTGCTCAATATATAAATTATGATGGAACTATAAAATGTAGAGATTCTACTAACAGTAATAGAATAGTGTTTAATAATAAAAAGTCTATAAAGGCATTTTCTGAACACTTTAATATCTTTGAGAATAAAACCTATAATCCAACAGATTTTTCATTTTATGAAAAGTATACTAAAGACCAACTGTTAGCTTTACTAATAGGTATTATTGACGGAGATGGATGTATACAATATAACAATGAGTCCCATACTTCGTTTAGTATAAAAATAACTGCTCATAAATGTTGGGAAAACTTTTATACAAGATTATTAAATTATCTAGATATCTCTGTACATATAAATCCAATAAAAGATAAAAATGTTATTACTATAGGTATATATAAAGAAGAATATATTTCTAAATTTATAGATATTATAAATAAATATAATTTAGTTTGCTTAAAAAGAAAATGGAACAAAATAAAAATGAAAGGATCCCCTGCAAGTTAATATTACTTCAGGGGATCCAGTGACAGGGCTCTGGAAAGAGTACATATGCTAAGAAATGGGCAGCTGAAGACCCAGAGCATAGAGTAAGACTCAATTATGATGATCTTCGTAATATGCTAGGAGAGTATTGGGTACCAAGTAGAGAGAAAATGTTAAAAGCAATAGAAGAAGCCTTTTTAAAGAAAGCTGTACTTTCTGAATATGATATTGTTATAGACAATATGAATCTTAACCCTAAAACTATTGCATATTATGAGGATTGGGCAAAACAATATGGATATGAACTTGAACGAGTATTATTTGATACCCCAGTTGAGGAATGTATTAGAAGAGATAAGAATAGACCAAATCCCATTGGTGAAATGGTCATCAAGAGAACATGGAATACTTATAGAAACTATATAATACAAGAAAGTATCAAGAAGATGAAAGAAAAGGAAATGAAACAAAATCCTAATCTTCCTCATTGTATTCTTGTGGATATGGATGGTACTTTATTTTTAAATACGAATGGAAGACCTTTCTATGGTGATAATTTAGAACCTACTGACATTTTAAAGGATGAGCCTATATGGTCTGTTATTAATCTTGTTAAGGCCTATCAAGCTACTGGTAACTTAGTAATAGGATTAAGTGGAAGAGAAGATAAACCTCAAATAAGGGCATGCACTCTTAAACAATGTGAAAATGTAGGAATACATCTTGATGCTCTCATTCTTAGACCTATAGGTTCTCGTAAAAGAGGAGATGTTTCTAAGAAAGAATTATTTGAAGAAAATATTAAAGATAAATATTATGTAGACTTTGTTCTTGATGATTCTTCTAAAGTAGTTAAGATGTATAGAGACTTAGGTCTTACTTGTTTACAACCAAATGAAGGAAAATTTTAATGGTAAGAATTAAAACTCAAAGCTCAGGTCCATTTGATAATGGAGCTTGTGATATGGCACTTAATTTGCTATATATAATGCAAGGAGGATGGAAAAATAAAGAAAATCTTATCCTAGACTTTAGAGAGAAAAATTATGAAACTAAGGAATGGGAGCAAGGTGAATGGTTTGTTAGAGAGCCATATTCAGTGGAACACACTGATGAACCTTTAATTCCAGATCACGACCTTAGTCTAAAGTACTTTACTATAGAACAACTTAAGAAATGGGATGAAGATAATTATATTATCTATCCACTATTTAATATTAAATCTGTAAAATTCTATCCCGATACCTACACAACTAAAAGGCATAAAGAGCCTAGAAAGTGTCTAACTATAGAAATAGAATCTGACAGAGATGATATTGTTAGGGAGATTTTCATTCTCTTAGCAGGACTTGCTAATGGTGGGCATATGTGTGGTGGAAACATCAGGATTAGAAAAGAAGCTCTTGAGAATGGTGAATGGGTAGCAAGGTTTGGATTAGATGGAGATGGATGTGATAGAATATACTATGTTGATGATGAATACTTAGACTAATGAATACGTATAGGGTTAAAGTTATAGAAGAAATACGTTATCATATCGACTTTGAAGTAGAAGCTGAATCTGAAAAACAGGCTAAAGATATTATAAGGGAAGATACAATAGAAGGGGAAATTACAGAAGAAGATATGACCTATTTTGAGATTCTAAGTGTTGATAAATTATGAAAATGAGAAGTTGTTTTGGATGTGGATATCATAAATTAATGAAGGATTCTAATGGAGTTCCTTATCATTACTGTGCAGATAGAGATTGTAAAATAGATCCACACGAACCTGAGTGTAATTATGGCTAATTATAAAATAAAGACTCATGAACGACACTGGCTATGTGGATACTATGAAGTAGAAGCAAAGTCAGAAGAGGAAGCTATAGAGCTTGTTTGTAACGGCGAAGGACTAGTAGATTGGGATAATGATTGTATAGATCAAATAGATATTGAACAAGTAAAAGAAACTGATGACTGAACAAGAGTTTTTACAGAAACGAAAACCTGTATTTGTAGATCCAGATTCTGGACTTGCTACAATAGTAAGTAATCAGAATCTTAAAGATAAAAACTTTGCTGAGATACTATCTAATCAAAAGATATATTGGTTAAATACTATAAGAGGCTATATAATGGACGATCATTTAATGTTATATATAAATGATTATGAAATTCCTAATTTTGCTATAGGTACCTGTATTTATTTCTTTAATTTCTTTCCCGATATAAAGTGGATAGGACTTGGATGCAATAAAGGGTGTGTAGGAGATATATGGCCTCCGAAACTAAAGGTCTTTAAATGTGATATATGTAGTAACTAATCAAGTAACGTTTTTCTCTAAGTTTTCTAGAGTTAGTGTTAAAGAGTCTTTAGAGGTTATAGAAACTTGGTCTAGTGTGCAGTTTGACTCTGAGACTCTTGGAAAAGATCCTCATGTAGGAAAACCCTTATCTGCTCAATTTGGTGCTCCAGACAAAAGTGTTCAATTTGTAGTAGATTGGACTACTGTTGATATACGTCTTTATAAAGATGTACTTGAAAGTAAACTTATTATAGGACAAAATTTAAAATTTGATTTACAGTGGCTTTATAATTATGAAATAGTTCCGTTAAAGGTTTATGATACTATGATAGCAGAGCAACTTATATATTTAGGATTCCCTCCAGCTGGTAAACCTGGAGGAATATCTTATGCTCTTAATGAGATTGCAATGCGCTATCTTGGTAAGTATATTGATAAATCAGTCAGGGGTCAAATCCAATATAAGGGCTTAGATGATGACGTTATAGAGTATGCAGCTAATGATGTTGTAGACTTGGTAGATATAGCTAAGAAGCAAATTGAAATTTGTAAGAAACGTAAATGCATGAAGGCCTTACAAATTGAGATGAACTTTGTTCCAGTTATTGCTTATTTAGAATGGTGTGGAATTAAACTAGATATAGTTAAATGGAAAGCTAAAATGGCAAATGATGAAAATAATAGAATGGATAGACTTGAAAAATTAAATCAATTCCTTATTAAGTGGTATCAAGGTAATAATGGTCAAGATAATATGGTAAACATTCCATATGTAATATCTTCCTTTATTCCAGCCCATATACAAGAACCTCCATCTAATGCTAAACCATCGTCTAAACCATATAGTAAATCTGGTAATGAAGATGATTTATTTCAAAATTATAGTGTGCCATTCTATATTAAAAATAAAAGTGGGAAGATAATTCCATTTATAAAGATAGACTTACAAGGTGATTTATGGAGCGGATTTTGCACAGAACCTCAGTGTATACTTAATTGGGATAGTTCTGATCAGGTTATTTACTTCTGTCAACTACTTGGTTTTAATACTAAAGTAGAGGATAAAGCTACAGGAGAAGACAAAGATTCTGTAGTGGAAAAAGCACTCAAAGTTCAAAAAGGAATTAATGATGAATTCTTAAAGTTGTATTTCGATTATAAGGAAGCATCTAAAGTTTGTAGTACTTATGGACAAACGTATCTTAATGCTATTAATCCCAATACTGGTAGGATTCATACGAATTTTAAGCAGCTTGGAGCCTCATCAGGTAGAATGGCATGTGGAAGTAAACAAAATAATGATGATCTCGCTAAGTTAAAACACGCAGAACTTTCTAAACTTCCAGCTAAACTTAGAAAGTGTGGTTATCCACAAATTCAGAATCTACCCGCCGATGAAGACACTAGAGGTGCATTTGTACCTGAAAAAGGTAATATGATGGTTAGTTGTGATTATTCTGCTCTAGAAAGTAGGCTCGGGGCAGACATCTATAATGAGAAACATATGATAGATGAATTCCTGTATGGTAGTGGAGATATTCATAGTCTTATGGCTATTACTTTCTTCGGGGACCAAATGGAGGAAGGAATTACAACCAAAGAAGTTAAGGAGAAATATCCTAAACTTAGAAAAGACGCTAAGAGTCCTGAGTTTCTAATTCAGTTTGGAGGAAGCGCTCACGGACTATCTACTCAACTTGCAATACCAAAAGAGACTGCTCAGAAATATGTAGACAGCTATTATAATAAGTTCCAGGGAATTGCTGCTTTTAAAGAACAAGGATTCAGAGAAGTATGTAGAACTGGATATGTTGTAATATGTAAACATACTGGGCATAGAACCTTTATGCCAGATTGGCCTGAATGGAGAAAGGCTATGGATGATGAGGAATTCTGGGATAGATATGACTATTTAAAAGATACATTATCTTATAAAGAGTTTATTAAGACTCCAGAATATCATAAAGCATCTGAACTAAGACGAGGTACGAGTAAGTGGGCTCGTATGGTGCTTAATTCTCCAACTCAAGGTACCGGAATTATCATACTTAAGGATGCTATGAGTAGCTTCTTTAAGTGGATAGTAGAGAATGGCTATTTTGGTAAAGTGCTATTATGTGATTTAGTGCATGATGAATGTGTAGCAGAGTATCCTAAAGAACTTACAGCTGTACCGCAGATACTTAAACAGATAATGGAAGAGTCTGCAACTAAGTTCTGTAAGCATCTTCCAATACCTGCTGCTCCAGAAGTTGGAACATGTTGGATACATTAATATTAGCTCGTTCTATACATATTCTGTTAGGTATTATATTAGGATACCTCCTATTTTCTATGTTATCTGGAGTTTATAAGTTCTTTACTCAACAAAATCTTAATGATACAGAAGAATTTATGTTGGTAGTCTTATTAATATTTATAATGCTTATAGTCATACCTTCTATAACAATTGGAGGAATATATATTATATTAAAACTTTTTTGTTTATGAATAAAAGATGTAGATTATTATTAACGGCTAAATGTCCTAACAACTGTCCATTATGCTGCAATAAGCAGTATAATTTGGAGAATGACATTCCCGTTATTAGTAGATGGGACTATGATGAATTCATCCTTACGGGTGGAGAACCTTTAAAATTCCCTACACTAGTTAAAGAAGCTATATGTGATATTAAGGGTATTACTAATTTCATGGGGAGTTATCCTAAATTCTATTTATATACATCTATATGTGATGTGTATACATGGGATTATATATTACCATACTTAGATGGAATTACTTATACTATACATAATAATGCTAAGGACCTAATAAGATTAATAGAAGTACTTAGAAATTTTAGCAATGGTTATGATAGTGTGTTTGGAGGATTATCTAATATAACATCTAAATCTATAAGACTTAATCTATTTCCAGAATCTAAAGATTTAGTAGATACTGAATTAGCTCTAACTTCACATAGTTGGGACAATGTTTCAGATTATTTTCATATTAAACCTATAGAATGGCAAGATAACTGTCCAATTCCTGAAGGTGAAGATTTTAGGCGTATAAACAATTTATGGTAATTTATGTGGGTAGTAACTGATAGTAACAATGACAAGTGGCTTTTTGAAGATAAGCCAGTAAGAGATGGTAACGTGTGGAATAATCAGGGGAACGCTTGTTCCCTTGATGATTTTCCATTTAAAGATCATTTACCTTCCTTTGTGCAACAGCAACAATGGAAAGATGCTCCTATTCAAGTTAAATTTGAAATTAAGAAAAAATGAAAGGAGTAAGTTTACAAATAAGTAAGGAAATGAATAAAGATGAAACTCCTAAAATCTTTGAGATACTTATAAACAATGGGTGGACAATAGATAATGTAGAATTTTTTTAAATATGAAAGCAGCATTAGTAATATTAGGAATTTTAGCATTAATAGGATTAGTATCTTTCTTTTATGCAATATGTGAAGCTCCTATTATAGATGATTATGAAGATTATTTATTAAAGAATGAACCTAACTATTTAGGACAAGGACGTTGGATTAAAGAATGAAATTTATTGAACCATCTGTTGAAATTATCCAGCAAGGACCTGGTATTAATGGTATGATGAAAATGATTGAAATAGCTGGTCGTACAGCTTATAAATCAGAAGACCATATAACAGAAGATTCAGCAAAGAAGTTTGTAAAAATGCTTAAGAATAGAAATCATGGAGCTGCTCTTGAACATGGTACTTGCTATCTTGCTATTCCACATGAAGTTTGGAATGAAATTGTAGATGATCATGATTTTAACTTTATGGATTGTCCATATCAATATTATGGCTTTGATTATAGAGGTGATTTTGATGGACAAAACTTTATCTATTTAACCACTAACTATAGAGTCCTTGTAGAGCATGGATACGAGCAACTCCTTGATTACATGGCAACTCCTACAGAAGATGAGTTCCAATGGAACAATGGAGCTTATCAACATTTTTATAGACGTGTTACTGTAAAGTTCGTATGTGATAGGGGAGTAAGCCATGAATTTGTACGCCATCGTCAATTTAGTTTCCTTATGGAGTCAACACGCTATTGTAACTATAGTAAGGATAAATTTGGTAATGAGATTACATTTATAATTCCTAGATGGATACATGATATCCAAGAAGATGTAGCTTCTACTATAGATTCTATTACAGGTTTTAAAAGAGATTATATTAGAGATACAAAAGGTGATGTTCTTATGCATTATCTTAGTACTGAAGATAGAACAGTAGCTGAATATATGGACACTCTTGAGAAGATAGAGCGATGCTACCTGGATATGCTTATGCTTGATGACGGAACTAAATTAGTTCCGCAGCAAGCTAGACAAATACTTCCAAATGCTCTCAAGACTGAACTTATAATGACAGGTACAATTAATCAATGGCAAGATTTCTTTAGATTAAGATGTGCACCAAATGCACATCCTGATGCTAGATACTTGGCTGAAAAACTAAAGGATTTATTTACTATAAATGGGTATCTATAAGAAAATTAAATCTAAAATAAGCTTCATATTAGAAGCTTTAGTAGAATGCATAGAGGAGATATTTTATGATCCTGACTTCGATTAAAAGATGGTGGAAATGTCATAAATGGGTAGACACTAGAGAATTCTATATACTCCCTAGAAGTTATGATGTATACTGGCTTAATGAGAAGCAAGTACAACAAGCAAAAGAATTTAAGAAAGAACACAGATCTAATTTTTATCAATATAGATTCACTCCTGGACCAATAGGTGTTTGCTGTAGCATTTGTTGTAAAGATTGTGAACCTTATGACATAACTGATTTTGACACATGGTAAATGAACCAATCGCAAATAAAATAGAGGCTATGAAAGAACTCCTTAGTAATGAAGATATACAGAAAATGTGGATGAAGATGCATACTCCGTGGGTAAGAAGAAGAAAAAAGGTAGGGCGTAATGAAATATGTCCATTCTGTAATTCTGGTCTTAAATATAAACAATGTGAATGCTATACCAAAAGATTTGAGAGTAAGTATGCTCTAGATGAGAAACATACTAAAAAGATGATTTAATAATTATTAAAAATTTAAAACTATGTTAAAAAAATTTCTTGAAACCCCAATCTTAGGCATCATATTTGGTGTCGTAATCTCAGTTGTATTGATTGCACAAGATTTTATAATTGGAATGCCAGTTAGTACAGTAACAAAAGTACTATATGCATGTCTTGGAGGTGCCAGTGGTGCTCTTCTTGGTGAAGTATTATCTTCAATGTTCTATAAGCAATTCTCATACAAGAATGCTATTATAAGTGCAGTTATAGCTATTGTACTTAGTCTTCTTCTAGCATTATTTGTTTAATGAGTAAAATAATAGATTGGTTTAAAACTTCTAATAGATGGAAACATCTGGTTGGAGGTATTGTACTAGGTGGACTATCAGATGATACTTACTGTGCTATTTATGTAGGTATGACTGTAGCGACTGTACTAGAAGTAAAAGATAAGCTATGGGGAGGTAAATGGGACTGGATAGACTGGACTCTTACAGTTGTAGGTACTGCCATAGGATTTTTACTTAGACTATTATTAATATCTTTAATTGTATGATAGATAAATTAAGTGATGTATCTGAGGTATTTTTTACCTCAGATACTCATTTTTGCCATGCTAATATTATAAAGTTTTGTGGGAGACCATTTAAAGATGTCCATGAAATGAATGAAGTTCTAATAGATAATTGGAATAAAACAGTAGGCCCACATGATATAGTATATCATCTCGGTGATTTCTGTTTTGCAGGTTCAGCAGCCTGGCACTCACTTCTTGGACAACTAAATGGTAGAATCCACCTCATACTTGGTAATCATGATGAGAAGAATATAAGACAAGGATATATGAATTTGTTTGAAAGTGTTAGTTTTCAGAAACACTTAATAATTGGCCCTAACAATTTCTATTTAAATCATTATCCTTATCTATGTTATCCTGGACATCACTCTCATACATATCAATTATTTGGGCATGTTCATAGTAGCCCATTTAAATTTGATGGTATTGATGCAAAGAGAATGCAAGATAATATTAAATCAACCCAATATGATGTTGGGGTAGATTGGAATAATTTTAAACCTATTAGTTATACAGATCTTATAAAACGTTTAGAGTATCAAGTTGAAAATAATAAAACTATGTATGATGAGTGAAGATTATAAAAAAGGTTACATTCAAGGAATTACTGAAGTGCTTGAGCTAGTTCTTTCAGAGATGGACGACGAATTAAAAGAAATAGTACTTAACAAGTTAAACTTAAAACAAAAACAGGATGAATAAAACGTTAATTATTGTAGATGCTCAATATGATTTTATTGAGGGAGGTAAATTACCAGTTATTGGAGGTAAACAAGCTCTTGATAACATTGTAGAATATCTAAATTCTGGAGAAATTTCTACTGTAATAACTACTCAAGACTTTCATAATGGAATGCACTGCTCATTTATAGAGCAAGGTGGTGCATTTCCGGAACATTGTGTAAGTGGAACTCATGGAGCTGAGATATATGCTCCTATTGTTGAAGCTATAGAAAAGAATAAATTATTCCATTTCCATCTTCAAAAAGGACAATATCTTGAGGCTTTTAGTGCATTTAGCCATCAAACTGAGGGATACCTTCATTGGAAAGAGTATGCTACTACAGATTCAATGGAACCTTATATACAGTTTCATGAAGATGAAGTTGTACAGATATGCGGTTTAGCAGGAGATATATGTGTGATGCAAACTGCTCTAGCTCTAAAAGATGTCAATCCAGTTATTATTGATAACTTAACTGCATCACTAAGTGATGACAATTTTAGAAAACTAGCTGATCAAAATAATATAACAATTATTGAAGTATGATAAAAAATCCAGTTTTAGGTGCAATCGCAGGGGACATGATAGGTGTTCCCTACGAGTTTTTACGCCATGGAGTAAGTGTTTCTCCAAATTTCCCATTATGGGGAGATCATTCCACTTTCTCTGATGACTCAGTAATGACTCTTGCGGTAGCTAAATGGTTACTAGAAAGTGAGGATTTTGATTATGAAGTCCTTATTAAATGTATGCAAGAGTTAGGACGTAAGTATCGGGACAGAGGATATGGCAGTAACTTTGGACAATGGCTTGACTCTGATAATCCAGAGCCTTATAATTCTTGGGGTAATGGCTCTGCCATGAGAGTTAGTCCTGTGGGAGTAATCTCTGATAAAGAGGAAAATATACTCACTCTTGCTTGGCTTACTGCTAATGTGAGCCATAATCATCCAGAGGGAATTAAGGGTGCACAAGCTATTGCTTTCTGTGTATGGGCTGCTTTAAATAATTGGAGTAAAAGTGCAATGAAAATTGGACTTCGTGACCATATTCATGACTATAACTTGAATAGAACTCCACAACAAATTATGGATGCAGGTTATAAGTTTGAAGTAAGTTGCCAAAAGTCTGTTCCCGAAGCTATTTGTTGCTTTTTAAATAGTGACTCTTATGAGGAAACTGTTCGTAAAGCAATCTTACTGAGAGGGGATACTGATACACAAGCTTGTATGGCTGGTGCTATTGCTGCAGCTTATTGGGGAATACCTGAAGATATAGCTAATGAAGCTCAAGAAAGACTTCCCCAGGATTTATATGTAATCTTATCTAAGTTTAATAAAAAGTATAATTTATGATTTTAAGTATTCTTGACACTGACCTTTATAAGTTTACTACTTCGTATGCATATATGAAGCTTTATCCGAATGCTATAGGAACATTTGAGTATGTAGACAGAAATAATACTGTATATGATAAGAACTTTTTAAAGACTCTTAAAAGTAATTTAGCCGAACTTCAATATGTGTTCCTCAGTTATACAGAGTATGAAAAAGTAATAAGTAACCCTTGGCTATCAAGATTTATTCCTACAGCTTACTGGGAATGGCTTAGAAATTTCTACTTTGATCCTGAAAAAATAAATGCATGGCTTGATAATGATGGGCATTTACATATAAGGGTAACCGATTATCTCTATAAAGTAACTCTTTATGAGATTCCAATCTTATACACCGTATCTGAGACTTATTACACTTATAATAAAATAAGTGCTAATATAGACTTAATGTATAGTAAATTAAAAGAGAAAATAGACTTTGCTAATAGAGAATCCCTGGTATTCTCTGAGTTTGGAACTAGAAGAAGATATTCTTCAAATGTACACGACCTAGTTGTTAAGTATTTAAAAGAAAATTCTAAAACTTGTGTAGGTACTTCAAATGTTTACTTTGCCCTTAAATATGATATGATGCCTTGTGGTACATTTCCACATGAGTGGGTAATGTTCCATGGTGCTGTGTGGGGCTATCAGCAAGCAAATGAACTCTCAATGAGAGACTGGGTGCGTTGCTATGACGGAGATCTAGGAACAGTTTTAGTTGATACTTATACTACTAAGTTCTTTATAAGTCAATTCTCTCGTAAGTATAGTAAACTATTTGATGGGCCTAGAATAGACTCTGGAAACGAAATGGAATTAGGAGATTTATTTGTAGAACACTACAAGTCCATGAATATTAATCCTATGACTAAAACTCTTGTTATGAGTAATGCTCTTAACTTCCCAAGATTTAAGGAGATTAGAGATTACTTTTTAGGTAGAATAAACGTTGTAGCCGGTATAGGTACTAATCTTACTAATGACTGTGGAGTACTTCCACTTAATGAAGTAATGAAACTTATAGAATGTCAAGAACATAAGGGAGCACCTAAACTTCCTTGCATTAAACGCTCGGATGATAAGGGTAAACGTCTTGGAAATGCTGTACAACATGACATCTTAGACCATATTTTATTAAATGCCTCGTAAATCTACTACAAAAAAGGAGAAAGTGGTAATGCCTACAAAACCTGTGGGCATCCCACCTAAACCTAGAGAGAAATTAACTCCAGGGCAAGAGTTATATTGTTACTATCCTCCAGAAAATATTTATCATAAAAGAGTATTTATAAAAGAGGATAAAGACTCAGATTGGGTTGTAACAGTTGATGAAAATGGACAGAAATGGTTAGTTAATATAGATCATTTACATAATACTGTTTTAACGAAAGAAGAATATGAAAAATTGGGACAAGTGGGTAAGTGATGCTGTTAATTCACTAAAAAACTACGTAAATCATTACAATTTAAAGAGTGTAGTTCTCGGGTTTAGTGGAGGTATAGATAGTACTGTTTCTGCAGTAATATGCTATCTAGCTACTAAGGATTTGTCAGAAGTTACATTTATTGGAAGAAGTCTTCCAATTAAAAATGCAGGAGATGATACATCTATAGCTAATCGACTTGGAAAGTTACTATGTGATGACTTTGCAGAAGTCAATATGCTTCCATTCTATTGTAACTTTAGAGAGCAATTCTATAATGAAGAAGAAGAATCTAAGGCTTCTGTTATAGCTGATGGTAATATAATGGCGCGTCTTCGTATGATATATCTATATCAGTTAGCTAATCATTATAAAGGAATAGTCATTGATACAGATAATGCTACTGAGCATGAACTTGGTTTCTATACGGTACACGGTGACGTAGGGGATTATAATGTAGGTATTCGCTACTTATGGAAACATGAGATATGGGAGCTTGCAGAAGTTCTTAAAAATTATGCTCCAAAAGCTGCAGAAGTAATTCAGGAATCTATAAATTTACAGCCTACAGATGGTAATACGGGTGGTACAGACTTGGATCAAATTGCTCCTGGAATGACTTATGGTGATGTAGATTCTATTCTTAAATCATTTGAAAATCGCTC
>Ga0247611_10000997_pt1 | contig 53043 bp, 36 predicted proteins | sample 177DNAGHGhighgp2_FD_192422 | JGI IMG/M metagenome (GOLD analysis project Ga0247611, IMG submission 192422) | Sheep rumen microbial communities from Palmerston North, Manawatu-Wanganui, New Zealand - 1770 DNA GHGhigh gp2 | ecosystem: Host-associated > Mammals > Digestive system > Stomach > Rumen... | reverse complement strand
GAGAAGAGCATGAACTTTCGGTTTTACATCCTTATTCTTTCATAATAGCAGATTATATGTGGGGAGACGATGACCCAATTGAAGTAGAATTGGCTCGAGATACTGATATGTATGATATTCTTACTAATCCTAAATATCAATCCTGGTACATTACGGCGGTGGATTACCATATATAATGATGAACTAGTCCATTGTGTAGGCTTCGCTACTGGACAATGGCAAGCATATGTCTATACTGAAGCATTACTAACAGAAGGAAAGAGAGTGAAAGTGCCTATGGATGCAGAAACAAAATATATAATAGAACATAGTGATAAACTAATTAAAGTGATATTAGATGGAGAGACCCAGGATTATACCGCAGTGTCTTATAAGGATTTAATATTAGCATTGCGAACTAAAACTCCATTTATCATAACGCCTCTAACTTGTGCCATTGATAATGGTTTAACCTTAGATGGCTATAGAGTAGAAATATATAGTAAAGGAAAAATGTTATGTTTAAACGATATGTTATTGGGCAGAGGTTTAAACGAGAATGACAAAGAATTGCGTATATCGCATAACGCAGAAAAACTAATTTTATCGGGAGTGTATGACATTGAAACACGTTGGTAAACCATTCAAACCTAAACAAAAAGACGTTATGTCTAAAGAAGATATTGACAGATGGTTAAAGAGAAATCCACCTGCCACTTCTAATAGAGGTAAGAAGAACAGTTTAGGGGACAAAAAAAATAAGAGAAGACATTAATTTGTCTTCTCTTTTTTTATTTGCTCTATTTCTTCTTGTAGAGCCTTTATACAAGTTAATAAATATTTTGTAAAAGCGTCACGATTATATTCTTTAACATTTATTAATTCTCCCTTTTCAGGTTTCTCGTCTACATTCATATCAATTCTACGACCATTAACTCATGCTGGTAAATTTTTAATATCAAAGAAATGATGTTTTTTATCCTCTTCTTCTATATCATCTAACATAAAACCATATTGACTAGGATTTTCATATAAATCATATTTATAATCATAAGTATATAATTTCATATGTTTTAATAAGCTCAAAGCATCTTGATATTGCTCAGGCGTCATTTCTTTTATATTCTCTTTTGTAGAACGAGAAGAGTAATTACCTCCTGTAGTAACAACAGGCATATTACTACCGCTATCAGTTCTACCACATCCTGCATAAACAGCAGCACTAAGATCGCTAGCTCCATTTCCATATAAAGTAACTGAGCGCCCACTAAAAATATAAATAGCTCCTTGAGCACTACCATGACTTCTAGAAGGAGAACCCGCAGTAATGCTAAGACTACCGCTTGTATTTTGAACAGTTGAAGTGTTAACAGCACCAGAAGTTGTTAAAGAACCGGTTGATATTGAATATCGGCTTATTTCAGTACTACCGACTGTTAAACCATAAGCGTTCAAAGTAGATGTATAATCAGCAGCTCCTCCAGTAGTTATTTTACCATCCCCAATATAAATTGCAGATTCTAAATATGCACCTGTCTCGTTATATTTAAAAGAATGAATAGCACCCACATCTGCCGTAATCGCACTTAAAGTATTTACATTAAGTTTGCCAGCGGTAACAGCATTGGCGGCTATTTTATCAGTATTGATAGCGCCATTAGCAATTTGCGTGCTACCAATTTGCCCGCTGTCTATCTGAGCGGCTGAAATATGACAATTTGTCATGGTACAATTATTTACAGTTAAACTGTCTATACTACCACTAGTCGCTTCTATTTTACCTTTAATAGTAGCATTACTTGCATATAAATCGCCACCAGTAGTAACACCAAAATTACCATTGGCATATAGTGCTCAACTTCCAGCATGACCATGTACTGTATTATTTACTCCTTCGGCACTTAGAATTAAAGTAGGACTACTATCAAGATTTTGTAAATCTCCGCTATTTGAAACTAATCAATCACCAACTTTTCCACCTGAGATTGTGATATTACCACTAAAAGTACCAGAACCATTTATGTGCGCCCCTGTAGCATATAAAACACCATCTGGAGTAACTCCAAAATTACCATTGGCGTATAAACTATAATCTCTAACCGTACCATCATATACTTGTCCCTTCATACCCCCAGGGCTAAGCCACAAATCTCTATTATAATGAATTGGAGTTATATCGTTTCCACATCTAGGGCAATGTGTAAATGATACAGAACTTGAATAATTACAGCCATCTGTTGGACAAACATAATTATTAGTGGCTGTTAAATGGTAAAAACCTTTATTACTTGTAATCCAATTAGCTATATTACTTCCTTCCTGAGCCACCAAGAAACCTTTTGTATAAATTAATGGATTATTGTTATTATCTACTCCTATAAAAGATGCTATATTATTATCGCTTCCTCATTTATTTGTATAACCTATTTCATTTTTAGCACGATCAATATCAAAAGTAGTCATATGCGCACTTGCTCCAGCGGCATCTTTAACATATAAACCAAATTTATCTAATATTATTTTACTACCCGAACCGGCTATAATATTTAATTTACTAGTATCTATCGTACCACTATTAATATAAGTAGCATTAATACCATCAGGCCCTAGTAAACGTTCCCAAAGAACAGCCTCGCTTTCTCCATTTTCGTTGTTTAAATTAGTGGTTTTATAAATACCGGTTCCTGTATATTTAATAGCATGAGTAGAATTACCAGGATCAATACATCTTAATCCGCTTCCATTTAATAATACCCCACCATTTGTAGATACAATACTAATATCAGCTCTACTTGTATTTAGTGTATCTTTAATAGAATTAGGGTCCAAAGTACCATCAGCATTAATATACGCCGTACGAGCATATATATCTTTATTGCTTAATACTGTATTTGTTGCTGTAATAATATTACCAACTAATTGCTCATCATTAGTATAAGATGTATTAATCCTTATACTATTTCTTATTGGCTCATCCAAATACCTGTCTACTTCAGTAATTAAACCAGGCACTCCAAAAAAGCCCATTGGTTCATCATAAATTGTAATATAATCCCCTGCTTGAGGCACAATTTGACCTACACTATGTAATTTTCTTACTAAATCATTATAGATATCATGTTCCTCTACTCTGAACATAGGGAAATGACCACATTTCACACAAGCCATACGAGGCATTGTATAACTAACGTAACCACAATATTCGCAAGTGTATTTAGTAGGCATTGCCATTGGCATTGGTCTTCTATATTCGATTAAACCTGAAGCATCAACTACGTCCAAATCATAAGTTACTTCTGGGATAGAATATTTATCAGATGCTTCTAATCCTTCGTTAAACAATATCTCAACGTAAGGTTGATCTTGGTTTTGATAATTACCCTCAACGATAAAATCACCAAATTCGTCTTGAATATTAGCATATAATTGTTGAACAATTTGATCCCAACTTTCATACACCTCTTCTAATTGTTCTATATGTTTAATTGAAGCATCTAAAATAATTTTATAATCAAGCATTAAACCATAAAATTTAATATATTTAGCTACAGCTTCATTTCATACTTCAATTTGACCACTAGTTGAACGTACATAAACTTCATTGATTTGAGTTGTAGGATTATCCTCTGGAATAACATAAGTATAATTATCAAACAGTGCCGTTAAATGACTGCCCTCTGGTGGTTCATAAGGTTTATATTTAATTGGTTCCACCAAAGAAATTTTTTGTTCATAGTCATGAATATCCCAGATATCTCGTTCTCTCGCATCCATCTTATCAAGAGCCGTAACCAGTCTTAAATAATATCCTTTTAAAGTAGGATTGTATTGATATCCATTACTCCACCCTATTTGTCTATATTTATCAGTTGGAGTTCCATATGGGTAATTAAGTGGATCATAACTATATTTATCGCTTTTAAAAATTGGAATTTCAATTTCATTATTAACTACATTTGTTGGCTCAGGACATTCACTATTTGGACAATGGTCTATATCAAGAAATTGATTTGTCACATCTATCCAAACATACTGTCCATCATCTTCATTTAATACGCATTTGTAACAATGCTGTGGTAAAAAGAAATCATTACCTTTAGGTTCTGTACCCGTATAAGCAAAAATTTGATTAGCAATAGCCGCTGTAGAAGCAGGCCAATCTGTATCAAAATTATAAATTAAATGTTCATCATCTAAATCCTCTGCTTCAACCATAGAAATACCTTGAGTATATCCGCAACCGTAACAATGGAATAATTTTATATAATGTTTTTGATCTGACTTCATATAAGTATCTTTAGGAGCCACATGGAAACAATAATCATAACCAGAAGAAAAATCTCCATCGGTTAAGTAATATTTGTTTTCCATAGCGTAAAGAGTAGATTGATATCCATCTTGAGCCAAATCATAATTATTTTTAGCATTTTCATAAGCAGTTTGAGTTGCCCTTCTGTCTTCTATATATTTATCTCCAAACGCTTTGTTTAAATTATTTATTTGTAAATTATATTGGTATATCTTTAAAATTTGTTCTTTTGTGATCCATTCATTTTGATAATACCAGCGTAAATTCATAATATAATTGGTTCAATATGGGCTTCTTGACATAATATACATGGCGTCATTAGGATCCCATGGAGCCTGAGCACCACTAATTGGATCTATTTCTGTGGTCTCATAAGTCCAAATTTCCTCTTCTTCGTTATAATGATAAGGATAACGAATAGTTCAACTTCCATCTTCATAATTTCCTTCTTGTCATACCCCAGCGCTTTCATCATAATAATATACGGTACGATTAGGACCAGCTTCCCAATAATTAGGAGTATCTAAACTATGAGTTTCACTTGGCACAGGTTTTAAATAAGGAACTCCTGTAACATCTAACCAACCATAAGTTACTGTTATGTGTTTATCATCATATTTTTCAACACATTTATAATAAAAATCTTGTGTAAAATCATCTGTAGTTTCCCCAATATAATGATAAATATTACCCAAAATTTCTATGGCAGGATCTGGCATAATCGTTACCTCTTCTGATGACAAATTATTATAATAATCTAATGTATAAACCATAGTATTAAAATTAGTTAATTGATCATCAACAATAGCCCAGCAACCCTTTCTTTCGGCACGACGTAAACTATCAATATTATTATAAAAACCTTGTAAATTTTGTATATATTCTCTTGTAGCAGTACCTATATTAATATTAGCAGATCCAACATTATCACTACCACCAGATACATAAAGTTTAGTAATAACTTTCTCACCATCGGCTTTTGTACTATCACTTTTAATATTATCACCTAAACGATATACTAAACCATAATTTTTACCAGATGCCAATCTTAAATGAACTGTACGAGTTAAACAATCAAACATAGGATATAATTGAAAGTTTTGTGCCAATGATGTAATAGCATTATAACAATTGCTTCCACTTAAATTAAGATAAGCAGTATATTCCACCTCTGGTTCAGGCTCCCCTGTAGCAGGATTATATACTGGTATCATACGTTTATCAACATCACCAACACTCCAAGCCGTACCATCTAATATCCAACTTAAATAATTTTTAGCATTATTAGGAGTAAGATAACTTTTTAATTTATATATTTGTGTTCAATGCCAAGCGTAATTTTCTGTATGTAAATCAGGGTCAAGCCCAGCTAATTGTAATCCAAGTAAATCATAACCTTGGAAACCTATCCATCCACCCTCTTCATAAAGAACACCTTCATATCTACCCGTTTCAACAATTGGTCAATAAAAACAAGTAGCTTCAAAACCGTAAGGCCATATGTCTTCCCGTTTCTTCAACCTACGAACTTGTTCTTTTGTTAATGGATAAGTAGTGGTTGTCATAGGATTCCATTCTAGCATATCATTTAAAGCTTGTAAATATTCTCTATCTCCGTCAGCTCCTTCAGGGAAATCTGACCTTAATATTACTATTTTAGATAAATCTTCATCCCAAGGTATATATTTAATCATACCAGGTCTATCCATAGGATGATCTGGACTAACTATAGACCATTCGTCTTTAGTTATGGTATCATTATCTATTAATAACCCTACCCTTTTTTTACTTAAAGTAAATCTTGGATAATCCATTGCTGTAAAATTAATAGCCACCTCTAATACATTTCTTTTTTTATCTACTGGTTGTACCACATAATCCATAACATAATCTTCTATTAAGTTATTAGGAAATAAAGGCGAATAAACCACATCCTTTTCTCCTGTAGCTTCTCCATACCCTTCTGGTACTCTAACTGTGATTTCATTTTCTCCCGTGTAATAAACTTGCCTACGATAGCGCAATTTAACTAAAGGAACTAATAAATCTAATTTTGGATTATGAACTTGTTTGCCAGTTTGTGGGTCTATAATAGTTTTAGGCATACTAAAAGTTAAATCACTATAACCTGTATTAGCTTCTTTAACAACTACATTATACGCATAACCCGCCGTAATGTGATCATCAGATACAAATATAGTATTACGTAATTCCGCATCAGGAATATCATTATTATAGTCTATTACATATAACGTTTCTTTTACATATACGTCCATTTCTTTCCCTCCTTGTTTTAAACTCTATATATATAGTATGTTTTTGGGTAAAAAAATAAAGAGGACTAAGCCCTAAAAACTTTCATCCTCTTCTGTAGGTATTGTGAATAAATCTTCATCAATAATAACTTCAACTGTATGATCTCTTGTGATACCGCTATAAGTAATTTTAACTTGATTATCACTAATAACATCATAATTAATCCATTTTGGATTTCCTGTTTTATACTCTTTTTCATCTACGATAAGATGGAATGCATCCATTGCTTCAGGATTTTCAAAAGTTATAATTGAAGAAACTGTAGCACCTTCTTCGATATTGTCTATGATTTCTTTATCAGGTGTATACCCTTTAATATTTACATAAACAATCTTATATAAATTAGGTTCAGGTACTGGTCTCTTACCATAAATAAAATCTATATAATATGATTTATCATCAACAACTCTTAAATCCTCGTATCCAACTCTGCCAAGGAGCTCCAAAGCCTTCTCTGCTGCTTCTGCTGGCGTAAGAACGCCATATTCAACTCTTTCACCTTGGTCATTAGTAGTCATATGAAAAGCAAAAACATTCTCTCTCATAGTGTGAAGTTTAGTCATTATCTTATACATATTCTTCCCTCCTGTTAGTTCTCTCTAAATATATAGTAGAGAGTGATTTCTTATAATAAAAAAAGAGAAGTGAATTACTTCACTTCTGGTTTATCTGTTTCGGGATCGATTACTTCCCAAGTAATGATTTCTTTTGAACTCATATTAGAAAGTTCTACAATACCTTCTAATGCCTTTTTGGCTTGGACAATAACTGTAGCAACAACTACTGTTAATACTGCTACACTTGATAAAGTATTAAGTAATTCTTTAGATACAAGCATAACTCCAAATGTGTCCGTAATCATTTCGTTAATAAATGGTAGCATTGTAAACGCTACACCAGTAAGTCCGGCACCTACATAGAAGATAAAGGCTTTTAAAAGACCTTTACCCATCTTTCTCCATGAGAATGCTTGACCGTTATTTAGGTTAACCATTGTACCGCAAATTGTATTTACGATTACAAGGATACCAAGGATGGCTCCAAGCCATCCCATTATTTTTAAAGTTGATAAAATTGCTTCTAACATAATTTATATCCTCCTCATATCTATATTAAATTACAACAGTTATCCATTCACCCGTAGGATCTCACACATCATAATCATGATCAAAATTTGTCTCTTGATAAGAACCTTCCATATGTAATGTACACTCAACAGGGCACTCTACTACATAACAAACCGCTTCTTCATCTCAAGTACTTTCTAATTCATTACCGTCACACTCAAATTTAAGTTCATCAAATTCGTTTGGCAAAATTGCTTGACCTATTGAATTAGTAAAGCCTACATGACAGGTTGTTGTAACTACCCCTTCTTCTCCACCTGACAATACAATGCTATCAACTGTTAAATTAGGATCAAGATCACATATACCATAACCATTTTCATTATTCATATAGTCTATATTTAATTGCCATCCTGGTTTTAAACCAAAATCATCTACCAAAATTTGAGAACTACCATCTGTGTATAAAATACTTATATTAAGGTGAACAATACTTTTTTCATCTTCTGTATAATTCATTACATTTAAATCACGCATCCATAATTGATGATTGAAAACACAAGCACAAGGATCATTCATATCTCCCCCACCAGCGTGTTCTCAAATAAGATCGTTAATACCAGTTTCATTTATACAATTTTCCACTGTAAATGTTTGGTCAACTGACAATAATTCAATATAACCTACATCAAAATATAATGAACCTACATCTCAGCATTCTCTTTTTTCTTCCGGATTAAGGTAAAAATCAATTAAAGAATAACATTCATTAGTACGTTCAACACCATCAACATCATAAATACGAACTTTTTTTATAACGTGTTCATCTTCTGGTCCCATATCTGTATATATAATATAATATCTGCAATCCGGAACATCTGGATCCCCATTTAAAGGATTCCTATGTGTGTATTTTTTAAGATTTAAAATAGAAAGTAAATTTTCATCTTGCTCTTGTTGATCATGAATTAAATTAGTATTAATTTCTCTAGTTAAAAATATATATTCTACCTTACCACTATCATTTGCGGTGAAACCACGAGAATAATGATCAACATATACTTCGTTACGCTCTTGAGCATCAACTATCGTTCTAGTGACAGTTTCGTCATCTACAACATCCCAATCTCCCCCTCTATTTTGTTGAATATTAAAAGCATATTTAACACCTAAATTATCTTCTAACTTACCAACGGTATAAACTCTTTCTCCACTACCAGAGTACACAAAGGCAAAATGGTCTTCAGACATTTCAGTTACTTGTCCATCTTGGTCAAATATCCTAGCATATATTCTTACCTCTCCTGATGCAGGGTCTGGTATTTCGGGCTCAGGTTCTCCTTCATCTACATTTATGTAAGCTGAAGCAATATCTTTAACAAACGTTACTATCTCAGGTTGTGGTACACCCACTTCAATAAAGTCACTACTTGTACTCATATAAGGTACGTCGCTGTCATCTGTTGCTGTAAAGCCTATTTCAACTTCATGCCCCTCTTCATTATCAAGATATATATCTAATATAACTCTAGCCGGAGTATTAAAGTAATGATAAACATTAGCTCGTCCTGTTAAACTTGGATCTACTTCTACATTTAATTGTTCTATTCTATTTAATGTAAATGTTGTAGAACCATCTCCGCTTAATCAAGTTTCTACAAGTACTGGATCTTCTGCATTCGCTGCTTCAGGAATGATTAATACTCTCCATGCATCATCATTATCTAAAGGATCGGACGTAAGATAAGCTTTCTTTTCTCCTTCTCCATAGTTAAAGAAATTAAATATAAAATGGTAAATGCCACCATCTTCCTGATAAACAGTATAAGATTCTAGATCAGATACTAAATCACCTGCGATATCTATATTTGCAGTAATATCTTCGGATTCAGGTTCTAGTTCTCCTTGTGGTGTGACAAAACAATTAAAGCTTGACTCAGTCGCTATAGCAAATCCAAAAGTTTGTTCATTATAAGAGTTACCTTCTGTATCAACTAAATTATATAAACTTAGTTGACTACTGGCTGCCAACTCTGGGGTGACAGGAGCGCCCACGCCTATTGCATTTTGAGTATTAAAATTACCAGCATCATGTGCTCATGGCATTTCTCGATTATCGGCATCATAATAATCTATTGTATAGTTACCACTTAAATCTATTAAATTCCCACTGTTTGTATTATAAAAATAGTATACTTTATTTGTATAAGTAGGACTTGTAATTTGTACTGTTATATTATAATCTTCTGTACCTAAAACATAAGGAATGGTTGTATAATAACGACGATTATCCCGCTCAGCATCGCATACTTCTACTTTAATACTATGAATAGAAGGAGCTAAATTAAGAGGATACCAAGTAGAAAGTGTCCCATCATAAGTACCATTACTAGAATTTCATAATATTGTACCATTTTCATCTAATAATGTCCAGTATGCTGACGCGTAACGCTCTACCAAATTACCCATCTCATCTCTAAAATTAGTTGTTATAAGCCCCATTGGTTGTAAATACACATAAGCATTAGTTGTTTGATCTTTTATAACCGTAGATACAACAGAACTAACGCCTTCCTCATATCTTTCAGCCTTACCAAAAGCATAATAGTTTCCTTCTTTTATTCAAAATTGCATAGGGTTGTCTGTTTGTTGATAATCAACAAATGCTAGAGGTCCTATATTGCCAGATATCGCTTCGTATGCTCCCATGGCATTACGACTAGGAATTAAATCTCCTGTAGTAGCATCTATTAAATTAATATTTAAAATACCTTCTATTGGATTTGGTAAAACAATCATAGGAATATTAATTGTGATAGGAATTTCATTATATTGATAGGTTTGTTGATAATAAGTTATATTATCATACTTAACATATACCTCAAGTGTATAATGAGATGTTTCCGCGAACCTAACATCATACCCACCCGTACCACTCGTAGTAGGGTAAGAAATAGTTGTGTTATCTTGAGCAACTGGGTGATTATTTTCATCATACCAAATGTACCCTAATTGTTTATTATATTTATCTGCTATAGAACCATCCTCTCACTGATAACCTTCTACAACAATATTTGGGGTTTTCCAGAAACATGTGATATCTATATTCATATCTTCGTATATACCCCAATTATTCGCATTAAAAGTAAAACGATTAGTTTCTCTTTCAGGACTTTCTATATATAAAGTTCCACCTTCCGGCGCTTGAACAGAAAAATGGTTCCCTACTACATTGACTTCTTGCCAATCTTGTTGATCTCACTTATAAAGCACTGTGTAAGTTTCATCATTTGGTATAAGTTCCCCATCGTCACCTACCATAGTGAATTGTATTGTATGGTAAATAGGCCCGCATGTCAATTCTATATCTTTTTGAATTTGGTCTGCTTTAACTTCATATGGATCGGTTGAATAATTTAAATACTCTGTGGAAAAACGATAAGTATAGCCATAAGGTAAAATAACAGGCTCTCCTTCATGTAAATATTTTAACTCAGGACCATTATTAGACCAACATCATTCTCAATTATCAGTGTTTTCATCATAATATTGTATTCTATATATACCACCTTGCCCCTTCTCATTACTAATATCAACACCATTTCGATCGGAAAGGTAAAGATTAAAAGTAGTATACAAATTATTATTTGTAGTAAATTCTTCTACTGTATATATTTGTTTGAAATTAGGGAAAACAGTTGATAATTTTTGTTTCTCAACGCCATCTTTAACTATAATTGTACAGAAAGGTGAAACCCCTTCTAACATCCAAGTATTTAGATTATCTGGAAGTGTTAAACCACGAATATCTAAAAACATTAAATGATAATTATAAGGAGCAAAACCATCAATATATAGCTCACGATAATCATTACGTATATTTGGTATTGAACATTTTTGTAAGAAATAATTATAACCTATAAAATTTCCTAAGTTCAAAACATTTGCAGCATTTTTATTATTATGCCAGTTGCTTAAATCTATTTCATATTGAAGAGAATTGGGACGTTCTTGAAACATACCATAAAAATTATCTACATTACTAACATCTCAATCTTCTATACCAGTGAAAAATAAAGTATTTTCCGCAAGCATATACTCTAAATTTTGAGCGTTAGACATATTAAAATTACTTAAATCAAGTTCTGTGCCATAATTTGCCCCTCAGTATCATCCAAGCATTTGATTAAAATTGTTACCATTTGAAGTATCTCATGTACTAATTAATTTTTGTATTGTAGCTGGAGGCATACTTGCATTATTAAAAATATAAGAGAACTCTGTAACTAAACTCGTGTTAATTGTAGGTATATCAATCTCTGTTGCCCTGCAACTAGAAAACAATCGAGACAAAGAAGTAGGTTGACCAAATTGGCCAGTAATTTTAATACTTTGAAAAGGGTATTGATAAAAATAATCAGCTAAATTACTCAAGCCATTAACTTCGTAAGGTATGTTTTTCTTTTGCATTTGTTCCCAACTACTCGTATTATCAAGATTTATATTAAAATATTCATTTAATACTCTTTCTTCTGCATGCTCTAATTCTTCTTCTAGTTCTTGTTTTTCTATATTTAAAGTAGAAACACCAGAGGCAACGTTTTCAATAACGTCTGATGTAGTCATCCCTAAAGTGTTTCTAATACTATCAGTCGCATCTTTAATACGACTTAACTTTTCGTTTAAATTTGTTATATCATTATTGTTCATTATACGTTACCTCCTTTTTAATTATTTTGCCCAGGATTGGGAACCACAACCTGTCTTCAATAAGGTCTATTCACATCCGCTGTAGTACCAATGCCATTTTTATCATAAATATTTTGAACACTAAAAAGTATATTATTTCCAGTAGGACCATCATATACATTTAAAGACAATGGGGTATTACCATTAAAATCACCATAACTTCAAAAACATATAGCAAATTCGCCATAATTACTTAAATCAAGAATTTCTAACGTCTTGCCGGCTTCTAAAGAAGGATAACCTCCTTGCCCATCGTTATTTTGATTACAATAAGTTAATCTATTCTTGCCAATATTTTTAATTTTTAATTTATTATCTTCAATATATAAACGACATAAAGGTGACATAGGTGTACTTCAACCACTGTTTAAAAAGCGAGTATACATTAAATTATTTTCATTTACGATTGTATCTGCTTCAAATGTCAAATTATAACAAATACCCAAATTACCACGGGTATTAGAAAAATCAACTGTTCTATTTAAATTAGTACCCAATCTTATTTTAGAAATAGTTTCTTTTTGATATAATCCCTGTACTCCATTAGTCTCCATTAAGAAAAACATACGAGACTGATAATATTCAGGAGCGGTTATATGTGTTACTGTATCAAAAACGATTGTAGATAATTCAGTTTCACCCATTAATCTATATGTACCATTTTGATTTTCAAAATAAGCATATTTTTCACCATTTGGTAATCGCAAAGTAACACTACAGTTATAAGCGGAAAGTGCACATTCTAAAGAACCCATATCCCCATTAATCGTACCATCAATATACAAATATTCAGTATTATCAATTGTTCCTGGTATATATACTTCATCCTGCAATATTAATGTTCCGCCACTGAAGCTATCATCTAATTGACTTTGCTCACTTCCTACAACTAACCCCATAGTACCATCTGGCACATTAGATAATACATATAAAGCATCTTGTGAGCTAACTTTATAAATATCACTTTCTCCACTTCCGCCAGACACATTTACATTTGCACTTGCATATTGACTTACATTAATAGTGCCATTATCAGTAATATCAATTGTACCCTTAGGTGTAATGTCAGCAATTTGTTGTCTTAATTGATTATTTTCAATTATTAAATCATTATAATCACTTGCCATTTGATTATATTCAATACTTAAATTAGCTACGTCAGAGGCCACGTCTTCAATAGCGGCACCAGGAGTACCTAAAGTACTCCTGATATCGTCTGTAGCGTCTTTAATTCTTGTAAGGTTTGAACTAATTGTATTTTCATTCATAATTTTTCCTCCTTACTAGTCTGTCAACCATTGGATAGTACCATTAACATTCTTTAATGTTTGAGTTGCATTAGCATCATAACCAATGATTGCAGTAAAATCTACAACTGGGATTGCTTCCCAAGCGTATGTAATTACGCCATCTACTACATGTGCAGCACATCTGTAGAAGCATCCCTTCTTATAATTAGTAGTGTCTTCGCCTTTATATTGCAAGATTAAATCATAATTTTCTTCACTTGCAACTGGCATAGGTGAAGTATCACGTTTAGCAGCCTCTACCCAATGATAAGAAATTGTACCTTGTTCGTCTTGTCATTGTTGACATTGATATAAATGTCCTGGTGTCCAATATACATTTTCTTCGCAACCTGAATACATAACTACTTTACCAAAGTTAGCGGCATTAGCAGTTGGCATTGTCTCAACATATACCACGCTATTTCCATTAGTAATACCATTACTTACCATATCATCAACATAACGTTTAGTTGCTGGATGGTAATCTAATGTAGGTGTGTAAGCAGTTATATTATTTTTAGCAAGATAATTAAATGTTGATTTATTTACTAAATAAGCCCCAATATGTTCTCCAGTATGAGTAATTGTATCATTAACTAATGACCAAGTACCATAATTTAATGAAACCGTATAAGATATTGCTTCAACTGAATTAACAGAACCAACTTGTTTATAACCTGTTGTAGTAATTACTCCTGTGTTTGTATTAATATCTACTAATACTGGGAAACTTCTAATAGGATGATCTCCATTAGCATTTCTAAATACTAAATAAAATTTAGTTTTACCAGCGTCATATGCTTCTTGCATTTTAGCAATTACTGCTGCTTGAACATCATCTAATGATGGTGTTACGTAAGGTTCTTCTGTACTAAATGATATTAAATCTACATAATATGCTGGAAGATTATAACGCATATTATTTAAGTTTAAATTATTAACTATCTCAGCCAATTCTGGATGAGTAACATATGCGGTAGAAGGTGTAGGTTGGCTAATAACTAAAGAAAGGTTTCCAGTTTCAAGATCCTCTTCAATAGCTATGGTTTGAATATAAGTTACTCCGTCTTCTCCTACTCAAATTGCAGTACCTTTATCCTCGCCTGGGATAAAATAAGCTAAATGATGTGTGCCATCTCTAGGTTCATCAGGTAATGCGAAATATACTCATCTTTCACTACTGTCTTGTAATATAACATCGAAATATTCTGGATCTAAATATTCCCCTATGTATTCTAGAGGCATATGAGATTGCACAGTCCCTGTATTTAAAGTTTCCTCTCCAGTCTGAGGGTTAGTTTCAATAGTCCAAACTGTTTCACGATAAATTCCTTGGCCATCTGTTCAACCAATTATATATTCTCCATTATCCCCGTGCTTAATAGTTACAAATGTATCTAATGTTTCAAAAGAAGTTTCAAAATTCTCTATATATAAAGTAGTAATTTCATTAGGACCCATGTGATTCAAGAAATCTATTAAATCAGTAAAACCAGAACCATAATCAGTAGTATAATCTATTGTAGTTGTTGGTATGTCAGTTTTATACGCCAATGCTGTATGAGTTTGACTTACACAGCCCCATTCTCCTGTAGCAGGAACATAAGTTAATAATGTATGTGTATAATAAGGTCTGCTTAATTGTCCTTGAGTTGTACATTCTAAATAAATGTATCTTACTCCATTTTGTTCTATACTTGTTAAGAAAACTGGAATATGTCCATATAAACCGTTATCAGTATCTATACCAACAAAACCTTTGTTATTAGCAATAGCATCTAACACTGCAGCAGCATTATCTGCTCCGCCTAATTTTTCTATAACTTGTGCAGAAGTATCAGATGGAGTAAATTCTAATGTAGTAGCAGGTAAAATTACTTCACTTCCTGCACCATCTTGTACTTGGACAGGTTCCCAACGAGTGCCCGAACCATCTGAAACTACTTGATAGAAATATCCATTAATATATTCACTTGTAGTAGGTCCTACATATTGAATAATTTGTCCTGTAGTGTAACTACCAGGATATTGCATATCAGTTGGATTAGATATTGTAGCAGTAACTTCACCTTGAGAAACTATAAAACGGACTGTTGTACTTACGCAAGTCCATGTATCATTTTCTTCTGTTAAACGAACTGTCACATATGCAGGTCTAGGGAAATCTCCTTGCAATGCACCCTCTAAACTTAAAGTTCTTACACCATTTCTAACATAAGATATTACTGTCATAGGAACGTTACCATGTTGGTTACGTCAAGTGGATGAACCAGCAATAAATCTATCATTATTATCAATAGCATCTAAAATCTCAGCAATTTTATCTTGGCCACCCATCTTAGTTACAATAGTTTCTGAAGTATCTGCAGGAGTTATATCAATTACTGTTGCTGGTATAATACATACACCCTTACTATCTACATAATCTTTTGTTGCATAATTAGTTAAATCAATTTTTGTTGTACCAATTAATTCCCATTTGTCTCCTAACCAAATATATTCATCATAAGCATTTTGTCCGCTAGGATCTTCACTAGGAACCATATAAATTGTTTTCGTTGAAATATCTTGAGTTGGCAATTCATTAACTACTTCTCTTCTTGTAATATCAAGACCAGCGATTGCTGCGTTTATCGCTCCGGTTACATACGCTTGACTTGCCATTGGCGTAATTGCAACATCATTTACTTCCCAAGTTTCATTATTATAATGAACTAAATCCATAGTCCAACTATTACCATCTACAACAGCACTAATATATATTTGTTCCCCATCAGTAATATTTGTTGTTTCTATATTCATAGGAATTTGTACATATTCACCTGTTGTAGGATTCAAAGCAGTACCAAAAATAGGCTTTCCGTTCTCTAACGCATCTAATAGTTTATCTACATTGTCTTGTCCACCCAAACATTCAATAATTTCGGCAGTAGTCATACCAGGTTCTAATGATAATAGAGATACTGGAACACCAATCATTTCTACGCCGTCTCCTGCTCCGATTTCTTTCCAGCCATCTGTTGTATTATAAATATATTGATGGTAGATATCTCCTTCTTTAATAATATATATCTTACCTTCATCACCAGTTTGTGGTAATTCGTCTACAACTTCTGCTCCACCAGCGCTTGCTACTGCATCATCAACATATTTCTTTGTAGCAGGATGATAATTACCTGTTGGAGTATATTCTCGTGTATTAGTTAAACTTAAGACTTGTTTTATACCCAAAGATTGCTCGTATGGTATTGCTGGATAATATGTGTACTGATTATTATAACCAGTGACAGACGTTATTTGCTTATTAGTTACTGTAACAGTTAACATATAGTAGTATAGATTTTGAGATGGACCTGATTGATTTTTAAAATATAAATACATCCTATCGTTATTGACAAGTGCACTACAGTATTCTAGCATATGAATTTGATTTCCATGACTAGTATCTTTTAATACTATATTATACCATTTATTATCATATGCATTATCGAGCCATTCTTGTAATGCTTTAACACTATCACTATTTATATCAGATAATTGATTGTTTATTATCAAATATGTTTTTCCGTCACCACCATCTTGCACATCAATTTGCTCCCAGGTATAAGTAGCAGGATCTCCTCCATCACTTACACAAATGTAAAAATATCCTTGTGTATAATCTTGATTGGTGTTCCCCATATATTGCACAATTTTGTTTTCATATAAGTTACTAGGAGTTGGCATTGTAGTATATTGTGTTTTTTGATCGTCTACATATTTCTTTGTTGCTGGATTATAAGCTCCAGTTGGCTCGTAATAAGCTGTATTATTTTTTGCTAAATAGTTATCGCCCATATTAGCAATGGCGGTATCAGTATAGTTATTTGCCGTACTGATAGCAGTGTTTTTTGCTGCATCTGTATAAGAACGAGCCGCCGTGAAAGCAGAATCGGCATAAGCCTTCATAGCAACTTCTTCATTCTTTAAATAATATCTTCTATTAACTTGTGCCATTATTCATTACCTCCTTCATATTCTGCTACTGTTTTTATATTGCTATAACCAGAAAAATGATTGCTAAGCCATTGTTTTTGAGTATCATCTTTAACAATAATTAAACAATTTGTAGGAACTTTTTGATTACTTTTACCTAATAAATCGGTATAATAAGTTAATACAGTGAAATCAAAATTTCTTATGTCTAAATGATTTAAACGTGTGCATCCCTGAAACATATTAGTAGCAGCTGTTCTATTATTAGAAACCAATTTAGGTATTAAAATGGTCGTTGTGTAGGCGCAGTATTGGAACATATAACTCATGTCAACATCTACATCATTCGTTGCCCCTCCTATTAAATTAGATAAATCAATAGTAGGCATAGGAGCTGAACTGTCATTACCAGCAAAATTAAACATCCATCGGAATCCAGTACAATTAGGCATGACTCAATTTTCCATACCATGAGGTCTAACCTTATTACCGTTTCCAAATAAGGCCTCTACTGTTTTTACGCTAACAAAATCCATATTTGGGAACCAAATATCGCCGTACACTCCATAAAATGCTTGATATAAACTTGTAACATTAGTCACATTTATACCTCTTAAATCAATAGAACTACGCGTACCATTGAAAGTATTTATCATACTTGTAATATTGGATGCATTTCATACTGTAGTATCTATTGATGTTATATTGGGCATATTACTAAACATATAATCCATAGAAACTAAATTACTAGCATCTATAGATGACATATCATTATATAGCTGTGTATTATTCCCTGCATAATTATAAAAGGAAATGCTGGTTGGCGCAAATTTACCTATATTAACATTAGCATATTGATAACCGGCTACATTAGTAACTCCATTATTATTAATATTAATTGTTCCACTCGGTTGTAAATCTTCTATTTCTTGTTCTAATTCTGCTATAGTTTCATCTTTGGCAATATTATCATCATTTAAATTGCTTACTGCTTGAGCCACTGTTTCAATATCTTCTCCAGTAGTTCCTGTGACTAATCTCATATCATCGGTAGCTCTTTTAATTCTATCTAAGTTTCCACTTACTGTATTTTGGTTCATTATCCATTCCCCCCGATGATTTCATTAGTCATATCAATTATCTCATCTTCATACATATCACTAATAATTTCGTCTTGTGGATCTAATCCTACAGCAGCATTGATAGAATAAGTTTCAGCAATATCTAGAGTTACATAATCTTCAACGGCTGATACCAATTTATAAACTTTTTCTTCAGTAGTAAATTGATCCCAATCTTCTGATACGCCATCAAAGAATTTGTTTTTATGAGCAGTCACTTCATTTTCTAAATTTGTAATATCAGTTTGAATATTATCTCCTACGCTATCTACGTAAGACTTAGTAGCTGCATCATTATCATTAACTGGTTCAGGTACTTGAACCCCATTTGGAGCATCTAATACTATTGTACCTTCAGATGGATTAATAGTGATTTCGCTAGTATTATCATTATCGCCAGCGCCCATATTAATACCACCATCTGCGTCTACTGTAATTGCACTTCAACTACCATCTGTTAAATCGTCTGCTTCAATCCTTACATTATCGGTATAAACTTCCACTGTTGTACTATTATCACTATTAGTGACTTCACTAATAATACTACCATCATTAGTTAATCGAGAAGTTATTCCACTTCCTTGAACTTCGCGCACAACGAATTTATCATCTGCTTCGCTTTGTGTATAATAATTTTCTAATATATTATCAACATCATTGCTTGTATAATAATCACTGAAATCAACAGATGTAGTTCCAATCAATTCCCATTGATTGTCTAGCCACATGTATTCCTTATACCATGGATCTTCTCCTGGATCTTGTTGTGGTACTAGATATAATGTATTTTCTTCACCTGTTTCTGGAAGTTCATCCACAATAACGGGCTTGAAACCAATTTCTGCCAATTCAGTTACTCTTTCCTCTAGTGCTTTTAACCCACTGTCATCTAAAGCAGCAAGCACTAAAGCTGTTAAAGCATTATTTGACATAATCTCTTACCTCCTTTTATTACATTTCTTTTACATATATTTCTCCAGAACCAGAAACTTCTAAATTAACTTTGTCACAACCAACTATTGCTGCAACATACATTCCTTCTTCAGTAATTTCTGATAATTTGGAAAAATCTTTTAAATCTATTAAGGCTAAATCATATTTACCAGTTGCACTATGTTCTCCTTTAACCTTAACGTGTGCAGAACCTTTAGTAGAGATACTTAAGATTCCACCCTTAATACCTGTCAAAATTAAATCTTTTTCCTTATAATTTGACAAATCAATTTTTCTTGCTTGATACATAATCTTTTACCTCCTTTTATGAATCCATACCTGTCGTAAAATCTGCGCCAGAGCCTTGGTTGATATAAAAAGTTTTTGTAACCATATCGTAAAGACCTGGTTTATTATCAATTATTCTATAACATGGCACAAAATCTCTCACAAGAGTTGTTTGATCTGTACCATATAATTTAGTTCTATATAAAGATATCCCAGATAATTCACTCGTCTTAACTCTACCGCCATAATTCATACCAAATAAAAATAATTTTTGTATTGAGCTAACCCCAGTATAGCTAGCTGTATAAGTATCTCCATTGATTGCTATAATTTGCTCACCAGATTTAAACTTATAATCTATTTCATATGTAGTATTAGCGGCGAAATTATAATTAATAATATCTACAAAAGCAAAACCATTATTACTTTCAAAATAATGTAATCCTATACCAACAGTATTAGTACTAGTCCCCGATCTAGCCATCTGTACACTATCAGAAGCACTCATAGCTCAGTTATATGAATTGATACTACCAGTGTTAAATTTTGTTTCTATTCGACCTAAAGTATTAGCCATAACACCAGTATCTATTCATTGCGCATGGCTTGATGAAAGATAGTCTACTCGTTTATATTCTGGCGGCAAACTATCTTTTTCATATATAATAGTAGAGCCGGCGTAGATTCTCTCCACCGGCGTGCTACCTGCATATATTTTTGTATTATTATCTATTTTCATAATGGCCTCCTAATAACTTGTTTGTTGAGTTTCCTTTATGAAATATAAAGTATCATCTGAGTAAGTACCTAAAGCATCATATTCTGCTTGAGTACCAATCCATATTTTATTTGAAATACTATCATCAACATATTTTTTAGTAGTAAATTGATTATCTGTTGTAGGAGTTATAGAACTCTCAGGTAAAGTATTATAAGTAAATTTGTTACTAATAGTGGCAGCCTTATTAGTTTGTAATAAATTATTATAACTTAATAAAATATAACCATTTCAAGGGAAAGGTCTAAAATAAGTTGTAGTACAACTAAATACGTTATTACTTCATGTACCAGTAAGAACATAATTATTATTATATAACAAACCTTCACCAATTTCATATCTAGCTACAAAGACTATACCAGTAGAATCGCCTCTACCCCCATTTTGTGTTAAAGTCATAACACCTACATTATTAGTATCTCCTTTAAGTTGAATAGACAAACCTTTCACAGTATTATGTTTAGCATAATAATCATTGATAATATTGCTAATAGCGATTTGATCATCAGCTGTGAAAGCAAATCCGCCACTAAACATAGTGATTATATTACCTTTAGATGTTAAGTCTCATACATAATCACCAATTGGTGGTATATTATCATCTACATATTTTTTATTGACTAATTGATTGTTAGTTGTAGGTGTAACTGAACTTTCTGGTAATATGTTGAATGTTTTTTTACCACTTATAGTTTGGTTGGCTGATGTTGTTAAAAATTCTTTTGATAAACTCCATTGATGCGTTAAACTATAACCATCATCAGCAAGTGTATAATAACCCTGATTAATTCCCCACATAACAACATAGGCAGTTCTACGTCTATCATACACTTCTGGTATTTTTTCTTGTATTACTAAATAAGCTAACTTAGATAGGTCAAAATCAAATATTGTTGTTGATCTATTACCCGGTCTCGCTACCATTGTTAATGATGCTCCACTAAATCCGGTACCACTAAGTATATAAAGACCAGGTTCTAACGTTGATAATACCAATGGGTTTGATGAACTATAGTTATACAAATTAATAAACCCTGCAACTTTAGACAAATCTACATTACCAAGTGCATCATCTACATACTTTTTAGTTGCGGGGTTGTAATCTCCTGAAGGAGTATATATGTTAGTATTATTTTTTAACAGCACATCTTGGCTCAAAACCCCTTCACTAAATACGGTATACCCAGGCTCTGTATAATTTTCTATTCTTGTTGAATCATCGCAAATAAAATTATCCCCAGTTCAACTACCGCTTATAAAAAAGCCACGAGGATATCCGTTAATTGAAAACCAATGGATGCCAAATCAAGTAGGCTTCTCTTGTAAATTAGTTTGACTAAATATCAAATATTCTGTAGCTTGATCATATGAAGGAGCATCAATTCCCCAATTTATTTTTAATTTTAAAAAATTATCTCCATTAGCATAAGCATTAGTAATAGCGGTATTAATACTATTGATTTCAATAGTTTGATTCAAATAATATGAACGAGTAGTTTCTCCAAAAGCATGATTAGTATTGAAATCATAATATTGTTCTGCTGCTATAATGCTGTCATCTACATACTTTTTAGTTGCAGGATTATAATCTCCTGTTGGAGTATAGGATGCTGCATTTTTCGTCCCTAAAGGAATATTATTAGTACCACTTAAGCCTAATATAGCCGAACTTGATTGATCTACACTAATCCTACTTATACTACTAGTGTTTGTTGTATTATATACATTTATTATATTGCCTGCTTCATATTCTACATTAGTAACATAAAAACTAAAGGCCATATAGGAACAAAAACCTTTATAAGTTACACCATAATATGTACCCCAATCTGAAGCATTGGGTGAAGGACCAGTTGTACAATAAAAACGTTTAAAGTCTCCAGAATTACTAACTGTAATATTCACAATAGGAGTATATACACCAGCGTCACTAATATAATAAGCATTAAGAATAGAATTATATTTTATATAATAATTGGCTATTGTAGCTAATTTGCTAAATTGTGAAGTTGGAATAGATTTAGACCATCCGCCATCATGGTTAATAATTATAGTTGGAGGTAACTCTATCTCAGATACATCCTGAACGTCGATATTTTCCCAACTATAGACATCTTGATTATTTACACATTTATATCAATATCCTTGTGTATAATTTTGATTAGTATCTCCCATATATTGTATAATTTTATTTTCATACAAATTACTAGGAGTTGGCATCTGAGTATATTGTATAATATCCTGTTTATTATTTTCTAAAGAATTAACTGCAGAATCTACATAACTCTTCATAACTGGGAAAGTAGATTCATCTTGTCAATGTGTTTTTTTCATTTCTGCAGCGTCTTTAATATTTCTTTGAGCAGATGTAACAACACCATTTTGTATTCTAAATTCATAAGAATAATGTTTAGTAAAACTATAGTCAATACCATTTTTCATGGTGCCACCATAATTACCGGATCCATCTTGATCTCAAATAGTATAGGCAGTCAAATAACCATAAGATGCATCTCCATAGCATAAAGCACCTGCCAAACGTAAATAACGTGGCTCATAACTATTACCACTATATGTTAAACATCCATATATATAAATAATTGGCTGCCTTCCTGTATCCAATCAATAATTAAAAGCCTCTAATATAGCCGTCTGATCTACATCATTTAAAATATTGGTGCTATAAGCATTTTTATTATTATCAGTAATCACAAAATATTTAAACTCTGGTAACTCATCCTTAACCGCATCTATTTCTTCATCAACATAATTGATTGTAGCGTAAGGTGTCAAATCTATTCTTGTACTACCAATTTTTTCTCAAGTATTATTTATATAAATATATTCATCATAATAATCTTCGCCCTCTCCATCGTTGGCTAAGATCATGTATATAATAGTAGATTCACCTACTTGAGGAAGTTCCTCCACTATTTCAAAATGTAATTGATTAATCGCTGCTATGCAATCATCAACGTATTTTTTTGTAGCAGGATGGTATTGCGCACTAGGCATATACGCCGTACTATTCGTTTTACTTAAATAGTTTGTATTTAAAAAACTACTAGTAGGCAATTCTATACCTTTAATATATAAACTAGTTTCCACTATTTTCACCTCCTACTTTTGCTACCAAATAAGCCTCTTGCTCTTGAGGAGTTAAGGCACTCCATTCTTCAGGAGTGCCTGTAAATCCAAGGGCTGCTAATTTGGCATCGGTTTCTTCTTTAGTGTAATATACACTTAAATCTATTTCGGTTACCCCGTAATATACCCATACATTGTCTATCCAAAGGTATTCATCATAGGTCCCGTTATATTTATCGACCAAATATAGAATACCATCTAAACCTCTTCCAGGTAGGGATTGAACAATTAAGGGACTAAATGGGCGATTTTCCATATAACAATCCCTCCTTTCTTTTTATTAAAGTTTCTTTAAAGCATCTGCTTTATAAAATCCGGTTGTACCAGTACTATCACCAATTTGATATGGATAAGGTCTTCCATCCCAAATCTTTAATACAAAACGTGTCCAACCAATTCCTCCAGCAGTATTAGATGAACCATAACTTGATCCATTACCATAACCAACTATTTTAACTTTATCTCCTACTTGTAATCCTGTAGGTGCTGGTGCTGGCGTATTGCCAACGATACAGTCATCATTAACCCAACCAATATTACCATCATCAAGTAGATATGGATTTCTTGCTCCACTTACTATTTTAGTAATAGTTCCTCTTGTAATTGCTGGGGTTAATTTTTGAGTTGAATCACTTGAAACATAAACTCCATTAATATTAACTACTTCTCCAACTTTATGAGTAGTAGGTGTTGGTGCAGGTGGTGTAGGACTTCCTCCATCGACGATCTTTTGTACGTCATCTGGTAAATAAATAAAACATCTAAAATAATAACTTCCTCCTGCTCCCCAATTACCATTTCCTTTATAACGTGTTGAGTTCCAGAAAGCACTTGAACCATAACCAGATTCACTTGTATAAACTTGGCCAGAATTAATTACTCTTTCAACTACAGCAACGTGTCCTGCGTCTCCAGTTTTACCCCAACACATAATAGCGCCAACTCTTGGTTCGCTACCAGTCTTAAGTCCTGCTGCTTCTGCCATTTCTTTAAAATACCAAGCATTGCAGTTTAATGTTTTATAAGCGCATCCTTGTGTTTCTCTAGCATTATTAATAATCTCATTAAATCTACCAGAAGCATAACCAACACAATTTGCTAAAACATTGCATTCACTATCTTGTGGATATCCTTTAATACAAGTATTCCATCCACCTGATCCAGTAGTTATAAAGTTTTTGTTCCCTGCTCCGGGTTTATAAGTTCTAACTGAGAAACTCCCGGCTCCAATACCATCAGGCATACTGGCATCAATATTTTCGTTTTCACCAGTTTCATTTAATACATCTAAACCGTCTGTATTAAATAAATATTGGACGTTATCATTATCGATATCATCTCTAATGAACGCCTTGGCTACCATTGTTTGCATTTCTTTAGGTGCTTGCTCAATTCTTTCAATAATCTCTTGCCATGTCATCTTAGTTTTCTTTGCCATAATTTAACCTCCTTATAATTCCCCTTTAAATACTTTTTCTCACATATCACAGTCACAACGATCTGTGTAAGTAACATTTGTTGGTTTATGATTAAATATCTTATTAATATCCAAGTTCTTTAGATCCATATCAACAAGATAACCATTCTTACCATCTTCTACAATATTATATGCTTCCGTAAAATTAGTTAATATTACTGGTACTCCTCTTTGTAAAGCCTCAAATGCCGAATAACAGAAACTTTCTGTATCACTAAGTTGTACCAAATAATCACAATGTCCTATCATCTTTTTGTTCTTTGGATCTGGTGGTAATATAATAAATTCTGGTATTGCTTTAATTGCTCTTTGTATATCAATAGGCGCTTGATCTAATGAGCAACATAAATACCAGATAAAATCCTTACCAGCCTCTTTAAAGGCTTTAGCCATTGCTAATACCCTATGTATTCCTTTTTCAGATGTTGCTCTAGATAACGTAATAAATACCATAATATTATCTTTACCAGCATCATCGTCAAGTATATTGTAAATTACTTTACTGTCATATCCCATTGTTTCTTTAAGCCCGTCTGCCGCCGTTTGACTAACACAAATTATATCATCTGTTCTTGGGTGTTTAGTCCAGTGAAAACTTTTTCATGCCGGTTGTTGCATTATACCGCGCCAATCTGCATGTATCATTTGATAATATTTTTTTGCTTTAACTTTGGTAATATATTCATCACAATCAAAATTACCTAAAATACATACATCTGCTTGATAAGTTGCTCCAGGTTGATCTAAAACTATATTACAATAAGGTGCTAATGCTAAAATTGGTTCAATTTCTGCACGAGATACCACAATAGTAATATGTTTATCTTTAAAATGCTTACAAAAATTAAATAAAAAAGTTTCAATTCCACCTATGTGATATAAATATCTTTGAGCAAAAACAATTTTAGGACCTGTATATTTATCATTATCTGGTAAATAACTGCCCAAAACTTCTATACTTCTTTTTTCTTTAAGAAGAAATAGTAGTCTCTCAACGGATTCTATATCATAAATCTCTTTTTCCTTCCTTAACGGATTACCAGGCGTCTCCATATCATAAAAACGTTTTAATACTTTGACTTTAAACATGATTTCCCTCCTTTTCTCTCCATTTCTTCCTAATTATATAGTATGCTTTAGATATAAAAAATAAAGAGAGAAGACTTTCTAGTCTTCTCTTGTTAATTCCTTAAAACTGCCGTCTTCTTGGCGTTTTCATAAACGAGCATTTGGTAGTCCTTCTCCACCTTCTTCAGGTACTCTTAATAATTGATACACAAACAAAGCAGTATCTGGTGCATCTTGTGGTAACCCACAATAAACTACGCAAGTTAAATCTTTATCATCGCCATAGTTTCCCATACGATAAATATGTTCTCTAGTGTAATTATCCTCTTGTTGATATTGCTCAGCATTTACTAATTCCTTCTGTGCCATTAATACACCTTCCCTACTAAATATTTTTCCTTATCTTCTACAGCCTTTCACTCGCTAGTAGGCCCAACAAATGCTAAATCGTCTATTAAAGCATCTTCTTCAGGCTTCAAATAGATATTATCATATATAACAGGGATAGGCCCCAATATTATTTTAACTCATTCATTTTTATCTCTATCTCTAAAATAATAATCACCTTGATAAATCATTAAATCGGCCAAAGCAGAAGCATCTTCTGGCGTCAAACCACTACCCTCTTCTATAACAAAAAGATTTTTATATAAACCTTTATTTAAAATATTGCTACCTTCAGGATATCTAAAGTATAAAGTTGTATCCATAATAGTACCATCCCAAGATGCCTTGGGGATTTCTCTTCTTACCATCATATCCCTCCTTCTTAAAAAAATAAAGAGAAGAAATTAATCCTTCTCTGCATTTAATGGTTGTTCTTTTTTCATGTTAAAAAGAGCTGAGATTTGAGCGCTTACTTCATTTAAATAATCGGTAACTTCTTGTTCATTTTCTTTTGTAGGATTGTCTTCGTTATAAAAAACCATAATTGCCCCTACAGGATAACCAGATAAGCTTTTTAAAGCATGACAGTAAGCGGCGCGTACCTTACGAGCCTTTAATAACTCATATGTACCAATATCTCTATCTTTAATATCTTCCAAATTAGGAATATTACAACGACCAGTTCTGTCTATTTCTCTAATAGGTAAGGCGACCATTGAGCGAAATTGATTTTGGAAGTCGCCCATTACTGGTAGATATCCCTTATTTACGCGTTCATTAGTAACACTTACTTTTAGGAAAGAAACAGCATTCATATCTTTACCACCATTATGATAACGTGCTACCATAACACGACTAGCTTTTAAATCCCTTACAGCTACATCAAGATATGAGTTGATCATTGTATCAATACGAATAGCATCCCTATCTTCTTCTTCAGTTAATACGTGTCCTCCATTATTTGCTTTTAATTGTTCTACAATTTGTTTAAATAAAGTATCAAATGTTGCTTCTTGCTGTCTATTTGTTTTAATAGCAAACCAAAGGAAAATACCGGCTATAACAACTAAAATACCAAGTTCCGCTATTGCTTTTGCGATTTCAAGACCAAATTCCATTTCTACCCCTCCTTATAAGCATTTTTTCTCTATAATAATAGTACCAATATCGGTTACAAAATAAAAAAAGAGAAGCTATTATAAAGCATCTCAATCACTTTCTTTTACTATTTGATCGGCTACTCTAGATCAACCAGTTGTTGATATTCATTCTTCATACAAATTATCCGGAACAATAATCTGAGTATCACCATTTCCTATATCTATAGCATCACCAGTCAATGCTGGAACAGATACGCAAGCACGACAATCCATCAATTCTAAATTATCACAATAAGCAAACGCGAAACCATCTATGGACTGAATAGATGCAGGCATACGTATTTTAGTTAAACTATTACATTGATAAAAACTAGAAGATGAAATAGTGGTTAAATATTTTGGTAATCTAACATAACTTAAATTATCACAATTTCTAAAAGAGCCTCGGATTGTTGTTATATTATCCGGCAAAATAACCTCAGTCATAGTACAAGAAGCAAAATCCGATAATTCTAAATAGGTTCAAGTTTTTGGTATTCACATATGAGTAAATGGACCAGAATTAGAACACAACGAATATTGACTACCATATTGAGTTTTAGGGAAACATATATAATCTATTTTAGGACAATTAACAAATGTATTCCCTTTAAAATAATAAAAAGAATAGTCCGCAAATTTCTGACAAAGACTAACACCTATCAATTCGCTATCATTTGTAAATCTTTGCTGATCACTTCCTCCTACTAAATTAGTAACAATAAATTTCAATTTAGGACAATCTGCAAAAGTAGCCTTATTCGTAGCTGCTAAACTTTTGTTGGTATAATTAAATGATCCTAAGTTTACATATTGTAAATTAGGATAAACACTTAAAATTCGACCATCTGATACTGCTCCAATTAGATAAGGATATAAACTATAATCATAAGAAGGACCACTAGCAGTACGTGCAGGTATTAAAGGAAAATCAATTCTAGTTACATAGCTCTGATATATATTATTAACTTCATCTGTAGCGGCTAATCCTCCACCATAAAAACGACTATGTAATGACACAGTACAAGAAAACAAATCTTGAGGTCGACACAAATCATACTTTACTTTTACTATATATGAACCCGTGCTAGCATAAGTATGTGAATATTCATCAGGATCTACACTACTAGAAGAACCATTTGGGGGGTTGTCAGTCGTTTTATAATTAACTGTCTCTACAGGACTGCCATCACCTCAATCAATTATTAAATTACCATAATAATCAGGATTATTAATTGTAGAGGTATATAAATTAGAACGATTAATATGTAAAGCAATTATTGGTGTTTTATAGGAAGCATTAGTAATATTGGTATGTATATGTATCGCTCCATCATCTGTATTATATAAAGGCCCAATAATTAAATGACCAGTATCTTTAACGTATTGTTGTGCCACACTCAAATCGGTTCAATTTCATGTACCATCTACTAAACCTTCACTAGAACGATTAGGCAAAGCGGGCCAAGCAGTCAAAGCTAAAAAGGCTGTTTTAGTATAACGATATATAATAGTACCATCATAATCCATAAATAAAACATAATCTGGACTATCATCATACTCATCTAAATCATAAATCATTTTATCAAAATCCTGTGCCGCTATTTCGCTAATACTACCAAAACGATCACGCAAAGCATCAGCTATATCAGACAAATAGTTGGATAAACATTTTATTCTAGCCATTAGTAAGCCCCCCTCAATGCACCATAAATAGCATCATTAATATCAGCCATGGTAGCAGCTTTATTTGTAGAAGCATCATATGTTGTATTAAATACTATTTCTTGTCCTGTTATATCAGCCATAGTAGCTGCTTTATTAGAAGTAGCATCATAAGCTGTATTAAACACTATAGGATCTTGTTTAGTATTAACATCAGACATGGTTGCTGCCTTGTTTGTAGAAGCATTATATGTTGTATTAAATACCAATGTATCTTGTTTAGTATTGACATCAGCCATTGTAGCTGCTTTATTGGTTACTGCATTATAAGCAGTGTTAAACACCAAGCTATCCATTTTACTATTCCAATTATTTATATCATTATAAGTAATAGTTTTAGCAGGACTAGCATTAAATATAGGATCTGTTTCTGTATATCCTTTTATATAGCCAGCATTATTTGTCAAATCACCTAAATCACTAGGCACTGTAGGGATATCATTTTCTGTAGCTACTTTATTTAATGTAGCATCATAAGGCGATTTAAAAACTAAGGCATTTTGTTTATTGTTCCAATAAGTAATATCACTACTTGTAATCGTTTTAGCAGCGCTACCATTGAAAGCAGGTTCTTGCTCAGCAGGTATATCTGCCGAAGTGATATATCCTGCATCATTATTAAATACAGATACATTAACAGGGATATCTTTCATTGTAGCCGCCTTGTTCGTAGTAGCATTATACAATGTATTAAATGTTATTACATCTTGCTTATTATTCCAAGCATTAATATCTACTTGAGTAATCCCATAAGCAGGACTTGTAGTAAAAATAGGATCAGATTCGGTATATCCTGTAATATAACCAGCATCATTTGTTAAATCACTTAAATCTGTTGGTACATCGGCCATTGTGGCAGCCTTATTATTAGATGCATGGTAAGCAGTATTAAATACTATTGAATCTTGTTTATTATTCCAATTATTGATATCTTGAGTTGTAATATCCTTTGCTGCACTACCATTAAAAGCAGGCTCTTGTTCTACATAACCACTTGTAATATAACCAACATCATTATTAAAAGCGGAAATATTAGTTGGTATATCTGCCATTGAGGCCGCTCTATTTGTCTGAGCATTATAAGCAGTATTAAATAAATATGTAGTATCGGTAAATTTTGCATTATAAGGAACATCCGCCCCTACTGTATGCCCATTAACCTTTTCAGCATTATCTACTACACCACTATGGTTTGTATCATAAACAGCACGGGTCATATCTCCGGCACCAGCCTGTTGAATAGCATTATCTACATAATTTTTTATACCATCGGAAGTTACTGGCTTAACGGAATAAGCAGTAGGAGTTCTATCCATATCTAATTTTATATTATTATATTCATCAATAATAATACCAGCGCCAGGTGTATATAACATACCATCTAATGTAACCCAATTACCACTCTCATCTTTTATTCTAACTATTGCCATAGATCTCCCTCCTTATTAAAAACTTCCTGGATTGTCTCCCGGATTACCAGTAGTATCAATCCAAATTACTATTTGTTCTTCTGTAGGCTCCGTAGGTCCTACATATACGCCAGATTGCCCTGGAGGACCTTCTTGCGTTAATGGGTGCCATTCCCCATTATGATATATATATAAATTATATTCACCCTGTTCATTAGTAACTGTTACAACAACTCCCTCACGTTCTGTTTGAGGTAGTGATTCTACATCAGGGTAATTTTGATAAATTGTATCCCTTATTGTAAAAGGAATAAAAGGTCTGTTGTTTTCATCATGTAATAATTTTATTGGTAATGTTGCCATCTTTTTCCCTCCTTTTAGATTTTCTCTCTATATAATTAGTATCTTCTAACACGGTAAAATAAAAAGAGAGAGGTCTTATCCTCTCTTATCTAAAATTCTTATTTTCTATTCAAGAACCATTTTGCTTGATATAAACTTTTTTAGCTTTTAGCCAGTTTCCATTTTGATTATAATATAATTTTCCATATTTTCAACCACCATCACGAATAGCGACTATTGCTTGATCGTAAGGGGTTGTAATACTATAAGACAAACTAGCTACACTATCTTGAGAATATGTTGCTACATGTGAAGCCTTAACTTCAATACAAATATCATAAGTAGTATGCTCATTTAAATTAGTCCATGTATAAACTGGACTAGATTGATAATTTGACCAAGTTTGTCCCATATCTTTACTAAAACGATAACTTAATACTCGCCCTTCTGGATTACTAGAAGCCACCACAACAGCCTGAATAGTAAAAGCATCTAATGCTTCTACCGTAGTTGTTGCATAGTTAATAATAGGAGCCTCTAATAAAGTACTACCAGTAATTGTATCAGTATCTGTACCAATACTATTTGAAATAGTAACTGTTACTTCATAATCATTATCACCAGGTAGAGAATTAAAATTAACTGCCCAAGGACTAGTGACGTTAGAACGAGAAGTACTAGTATTATAAGTTGTAATAAGCCCACGAATACGCATCGTACCACTAGTTACTACGGTAGGTTCAGCAGTAAATTGGACACTAGGTGTTAAACTTGTTGTGCTTACAGAATTAAAACCTAAATTTGTGATTTCTGTAGGATATGGATCTGTATAAATCCCCCAAGGTAATGAGTTAGAATCTCTACCAAAAGCATCTTTTACTACAGTGACAGTATCATATGATGTGTTAGATTGTAACCCAGTAATTTCTACAATATTCCTATTTCCTTTAAAAGGTGTTATAAAACCTTCTACCGTTATTGTAGTGCAATCATCACTAGTAGGTGTAGCATTTACATCGTATTTACAAGTAGGAGACATTGTACAAGAAGTATATCCTCTATGAAGTACAATACTAGTTAATTGCGGTGCAATACCAGTAACAAGAAAATTACCCGTGGTAACTCTTTCCTGTTGAGTATGACCATTGTCTTTTTCTTTTATTCTATAATAATAAGTAGTATTTGGTTGTAAATTACTTAAATTTCACGTAATATCATTACCAGTACTGCTTGTAGTAGCAGTAGAACCATATGAAGTAGTAGTACCATATTCTAAAGTATGACTATATCTGCCTACATTTAAACCAGTATATTCTATATGATATGCGATAGTACCAACATAAGTATCAGAACTAGTATAAGTCGTACCACTACGCGCACCATCTGTGTAATTAATCCCCGTAATAGTTGGTTTTGTTGTATGAGATATATAAAAACTAGTGCCAGAATAAGTAGCAGTTCCACCATCGCTAGCATTAACTTTTACAGACCAATTAATTTGAGTATTTTCTGCAAATGGCCCTATAGTAGGGTTCTGTCCCGTATAGGTTGTACCATTAATAATTCATTGATAACTACTAATAGTTCCAGTCCCTGGAGTAACGGTAACACTACAACTAAGGTAACGACCAGATCCCTCAGAGCATGTCGCACTATCGATGGTAGGATTAATAGTTAAATCTATATAACCACTATCTCTCTCTGTGACTGTGGCTGTACCCGCACCAACTAATAAACGGAAATAAATTCTACCTTGTTTTTCAACAGGAGAATAAGACATTCAAGTATTTGGATCACCCTGGCTAGATGACGAAGAAGATTTCCAACAATCTTTACCTACTGGATACCAGGTTCATCTTTCCCATGGAGGTTCGTTTGGAGGATTTCCCCAATCATAACAAATTCGTGTTCAACTTCCTCCATCTTTCTTATATTGTAACTCTATAGATGTTCAAGGTTGTTGTGAGGTAGTACATTCACTATGAATACGATATTTGGCTACTCCAGAATTAGGCTCAACCTCAATATAAGCAGTAACAATACGATTAGTACCACCATATCATAATTCCCCAGAGTTTAATGTTAAGGTCGCCATAATTTAATTCACCTCCTACTCATTTAATAAAATATATAAATCTCCATCTTTTCCAATAGAAGAAGTAGGGGTAGATGTACCACTATACACCTTTACTCCTTTATTTATCTCTTGAACTATCTTACTAGAAGTCCAAAGAGCAGAAGCAGAAGTAGTACCATCATTAACGGAATAAAGATTTTGTAAAGTGTTTGCTGTTGTGGCACTATCCGCTAAATCGGCGCTATGCACTTGTTGTGTAGCATTAGGACCAACATAATCTTGGCTACGCATAACATTTTTCATGTTAGAAACGCCCCAAACTAAACGATATACGCCATTAGGATCTTTGTCTAATACTGGCATTTTACCTAAATTATCGTCATTATATTCAAGATATACATCTGCTAAATTAACAAAATTAGATACACCATAACCTGCTACTGATGCATTAATAGTCGCTCTACCTTCATTTACAGTAACAGTTAAATTGTCACCAAAATTCCATTCATTAATATTATTCCAATTAGTAACCGAAACTAAAGGTAGCCACATATTTTCGTCTACAATCTCAGCAGCAACTGGATCTTTTTGTAATATAGCTCCATCTAATGTTAATGTATCTGTATAAGGAGCATACCTTAATATTTGCCCTGCTGTAGCATCATTATTTAATGTAAATCTATAATTATGATTTTCATAAGAGAAATAGTAATCATCTGCTTCTAAACCACCAGCAGGTATTTTATATTCATAATAAATCTTACTAGTATCTTGAGTTTGAGTTCCATCTATGTATGGTCCTTGCACTCCACTATTATAAACTTTATGATAATGTTTAGTAACTAATTCATAAACATTAGTACCAGTTTTTGCTTCTTCACTACGAGCGGGATAAGTAACCTTACTATTTCCTAAGTGTGCTAAACATACACTTTTATCGATTGGTAAAAAGTAAGATTGATTTACATCTTGGTATTCTTCTGCATTGGCAGTAGAAACATATACAGGTAATTCGAATATACCAGGAGTACCAACTGCATTAGTACCATAATATAACATTGGATCAGTACGATTAAAATCAATTCCATCTGCTTTTACAGCATGATCTACTTTACCAGCATAAATACCACCATGTTTTGCTAACGTTGCAAAATCATCATAAGTTAAAACATTATTTGAATTAAATTGACCAACACATTCTAAATATACAGTACCATCTGGCCCAGAAGTAATATTGGCACCATTTTCATATATATATAAACCATTTTCATTTAAAGGATTTGTTAAACGAACAGGCACTCCATGTTCGTCTATTGCAAACACTGGAATGGGACCTATCTTACCTTTTAATGCTTGAGTAGTATTAGGAGGTAAATTTTCTATTGCACTATGTTGTGTTGCCGAAACGAAATATTTATCACCATTCTCTGTTAAATCTGCTGTCCCTAAACCATGAGGATTATGATTAGTTACTGTACCCGTACCTCTATCTTTATGTGCATGATCATACGCTTCGTTTCAATGTAGTTTTTCTTCAGCAGTAGTTCATAAATTTGTAGGATCACTATCTAAACCTATATTATCTGTATATAATACGATCCCACCACTAGGATCATCTAATGATTTACCATTAATAGTAAATGTTTTATCCACTTTATTATTTACATCTATTCTCATTGTTGCTATATCATTGGTATTTTTAGATGTTCTAAATCTTAAAGATTGTTCATATAAAGGAACGCCATTTTGTTCCACTTCTCAAATCTCTGTTTCAATTGCTTCTATACGCTCACGCAATTTAGCAATATCTGCATTAGACGCAATTTCATAACCCTTGCTGTTATTAAAAGTTCTATATTGTCCAGTTTCCCTATTAGTTACACTTTGAGCAGGCTGTCCTGCATCTACATACTTTTGTGTTAAAGCAAAATTTTCTTTTGTATAACCATAGGATAAAGGATATAATTTATAACTATCACCGTAATGGTAATCCTCTAATTCAAGATTATGTAAATTAAATTGCATAGTAGCAGGAGTAATATCTGTTTCTCCGCTATATAATTTAAAGCTATCATCAGCAAATTCTGGTGTAAAAGTACCAACCTGACTTAATCTACTTAATGTTTTAACTTGAAACCAATTATCATCATCAGTATCAGTATGGGCAATAGTTACTCCACCCACTTCTTCAACTGTTTTAGCTCCGACAATTAAACGACATGATTCTACATAAGGGAATTCTACATCCAAGCCAAAAGGATCGTTTAAATGTTCTAAAGCATCTGCTATTGAATTATAATATTTATCATCATAAATAAAAAAGTTTTCACCTTTAGGCGTTATCAAATGACGCTGTATTGTAAAGAAACCTTGAGGAACAGCAGTAACCACTCCGCCGTTAATATATGATACATCTAAACATCCATCGTTACGTATAGTTATGTTATGACTAAAAGCATGATCTGGATAAATATAATATAATAAAGAAATTTGAGGCTCGGCATTAAAATGTTTTAAATTAAGATTCGTTTTCTCATTAACAACGTCAGCATACTTACTAATATCATCATTAACATAGTTGGCACCTTCGTCGTAATAATATCCTGCATCTCTGCCTAAATAATCATCTCCATTACCTTTTAATACTAAACCTTCTGCTTGGCCACCGTCTATGAAAAAATGACCTCTATCAGCAGTATAAGCTATATCCGGTAATGTATAAACATTAAATAGTTGATTATTAGCAATTATAAAAGAACCTAAGAAGATTCAATTCACATCATCTTCTGCTATTAATCCACTGATAGTTTTTAATTCTCCGGCACTATTCATTAATATTGAAAAAGCACCATTTACAGCCGTATTAACTAAAAGACGAGCACTTTCTATCTTATACATTCCTCTAAGATATCTTCCATCGCCTTCTTGATTTTTAAAATATAACAATACTGGTGGAATAATAATATCATTACCATCAGCAGTCATTTCGCCCTCCATTATAACAAGTCCCGAATTAAGAAAACCTTGTCTAAATGTTTGGCCTATATCCATTATTTTAATTCATTTTTGTTGTCCAGCAGACCAACGGTATAATTCTCCACTTGACACGACATAGCAAACTTGACCATCAATTAATTCGGTCGTATTTACTAATGCTTCCATATCTTCTATTGTATCAACAATACCATGTTCTTCTGAAAAAGCTAGGTTGGTGTTCGCTATACTAATAGCGTTTAGTAATCTTCTAAAGTTCTCATTAAGAGGAGATGAAGTTACTGGGCCACCTATTCTAATAAAATCTTGCATATAGCGCACCTCCTATAAATATCTTGGTTGCATGCTCGCTATTAAAGTACATGCTCCCACGTTTTCTAACTCTTCATTAATACCTTTCCCTATACTAATTGTAATATCATCTAAATCTATAATAGTAGCACCAAATACTTTATAAAACGCTTGATAATCACCATATATATCTCTAAAGTCATTTTCGTCTGAAAAATAACTTGTTTCTACCCATTTATATTCTCCTTCAAATTGACCAGTATTATATTCAGCGTTAGTTAAAAAATTGCTTCTGTGCATATACACATAACAATGTATTCTTTTTTTACCATCTTCTAAATTCTCTATATGTAACATTACATCATTTTCTTGAGGATTAGTAATACTATTATTTTTAGGTGTCCCATAACCCCTAAAATGATAAGGAATACCAGAAGGAGTAGTTCCATGTGGTCTTGGTATATCTTGAGTTTCTTTTTCTAGTACTATATAATTATTCTTTGTACCATTAACTTCTTCATTATGTACTTCTAATATACGACTTCCGCCATTAAAGTTGCAACAAAAATAATAACCAACCCAATTAGGATCTACTTGCACAACTTTAGGATTAAAAGTTACAATAGTACCATTTTCTATATAAAAAGTATCATATTCAATTAAATTTGTATTTTCTACGTTTTCTACAAATGTTTCAGGAATTTCTATTACAGTTCTATAAGGAGCTACACTCATAGCTGATCCTTTGAAACGTCCATAATAAGTCATATCTTTAACTGTAATCGTTTGAGCTATCATATCAATTCCAAGTCCCCAAATGACAGATGGAGTTTGAGCGCCTTCTTCTCACTCAGCAACCATACTAATATTACTTAAATCTATAACTGTTGAAGTACCAGTTGTATTATTATTTATTTGTATATAAGAACCCGGCTCAAAATGTAAATGTTCAGGATCTACCGGATCCTTAAACAAACAATAGAATGGTGCCGTAGCCGCACTACCTGGATTATATATAGGAATTGGTTGATCTTTTGCATTGGCAGGAATAGCTCATCCTAATGTAGGCGTCATATCTCTATATAAGATGCCACTATTATAATAATAATCTACACCATAAATTGATTTGGCATCATAAATTAAATCATCTCTATAATATGACATACCATAACCATAAGCAGAACCAACTGTTTCAAAAGTTACAGTAAAATTACCCGTATAAACAACATCACCTTGCGCGTAATCTCCCAATAATGTATGTTGAGGAGTTTGTATTGTTGTTAGTGGGAAAGCACCTAAATCACTAATACTAACTACTTTAACTAAATAATATTTATAAGGTTGATCCGATAATATTAATCTACCCACTCTACGAGGATGAAGTCACGCCCTTAGTCTATCATATTCCATTGACACTAAATCATGGCAAAAACAATTAAACTTAAATTGTTGTCCTGTAATCTGAGTGCCATAATAATATTTACCATCATAAGCAGGTACTTCTAGTGTTTGATCGTGAAATATTGGTTCCAAATTCATAGTATATACAGCGCCACTAGTAACATTATATACACCCATATCAGCACAATCTTTCCCATCAAAGTTAAAAGTAGCGAATAATTCTCCTCTTTTAACAATTCTATGTGTCATTCTTCTCCCTCCTTTTTTAATTTTTCTTTATTCTCTCTAATCTAATAGTAGTAAGAAAAAGCCAAAAATAAAAAGAACGCAGGACCTGCGTCCCACGTTCTATAAAGTGTTTTTAAAGTTATTAAACTTAATACCTGTTTGATTACCAATCTCATTAAATTTATTAACAAACATATTGAATGCTTTCTCACCATCTTCAGGTGAAGACATAGATTCAACATTAAATGAAATATTATCTATTGAAATAGAACCTCCTACATTGGCACCCATTTGACCATACATATGATCTAATGCATTTGTAAATTTAATAAAATGTTCAGTCTGTAAAGCATTAAGTACAGCTTCTGGTTTAGCCGAAGAACCATGCAACATAGCAGGACCCGTAAAATCAGCAAGGCCTCCTAAAGCATACTTCTTTAATTGCAAACCTTTAATATAATAATTACTTCCATCGCTATAATATCATTGATTATTTTTTCTATCATACCAGGCGTCTCTAATGGTAAACGAATGCGCCTTGCCCAACAATGGTATCCAATTTTCTTGACCAGTTAAATAATCATATTTACCTGTAGTAGTATCATACCCCATTTGATATTCAGTAACAAAACCTCAACTTTCTTTTGTTTTAACTTTGTCACCTACTTTAAATTTAGATTCTGGTGTATCACTTGCTCCAGTTTTATAATTTGATGGTGTTAATGTTGTATCAGGAGGTTCAATACCAGTTTTAGTAATATCCCAATTATATGTACGAGTTCCTGAACCGTTAGCATAACTACTACTAATATTACTAATTTGTGATTCTATACCCTGTTGCCATTTACCTAATGTTTGCGCAACCTCCGCAGGTATCTTAGAAACCTCTGTTTTTAAAGCCTCATCTATTTCAGATATCCTATCGGCAGCCCAAATAATCTGATTATATATATCAGTAATACCTTTATCTCCATTTAAATGTTCCCAATATACTTGGAAATTTTGATGTAATTGATCAAGAGCCATTTGTCTCTCTAGAGGAGTCTCTTCGCGCCATTCTTGAGTTTGACTATAAATACTTGCTAACCCACCTTCATCCATCATAAGATGTTGCTCTAATTCTTCAAATAGTCAAGTCATATCATAAAACATTTCATCAAATTCATCTTGTAATGTTTGTTTCTCTTCATCTAAACGTCCAATTATGTTATTCAACATTTCAGAATATTTATCTTCTGCTATTTCACTTAATTTCTCATCTAAATTACTTTGAGCTTTAATTAAATTAGTAGCTGAAGCGCCAGATGTATCCATCATAGCTCTTTGTATATCAGATTGAATACCAGCAACTTCTTTAGATGCCTTTTGTTCTTTATTAGCACGTTCACGAGCCTCACGTAATTCTTCTAAAGCCTCTTTTTCTTGATCTATAGCATCAAGACGGGTATCTAATATTTCCTGATAAATCTCTTTAATAGCATCAGCCGCATCATGCTCTACTTTAAGATATGTATCTAATACTTCTTGATATTCATCTTGAATAGCCTTTAATACTTTAACATATTCACTTGCTTTATCTGATATATCTTCTCACATATCCATATAAGTATCATATACATCATCCGCTTTTTCTTTCATAGAAACTTGACCTTCTATAGTTTCAGTTTGTAAGGCATTGTATTTATCCCAATTTATTATAATTTGACCAAATTTATCAAAATCAAATACACCTTCTAATCCATCAACCGATAGAATAAAATCTCGATAACCATTTGTAAAAGCCTGCATCTCTGGTATCAAAAATGCATATTGATTCATAAGTTCTTCATTATACCCAATTCTTTCTTTTAAAATACTAGCATAAGTATCTCCTTTTGCTATTTCTTGATATTGGTTAAGTAAATCTAATCGATGATTAATAGAAGCAATACGATTTAAAATATTATAAACCTCTTTTAATTTACCAATATATTGTTCTATTTTACTTGTATCACCTAAGCCTCCTTCTACACCATTCTGTGTCCACAATAGACCAGATTGTAATATGGCCAATTCGGCATTGATATTTTTTATACGGATATCGTTTTCTGCTCTCCTACGATTCAAACGCGCTCTCATTTCTTTAATTTCTTCATCTGTCTTGCCAGACAAAACATTTTCAAAATAAGCATCATAATTAAAATTATCTTGTACATCTCCCCAGAAAGTTCTAACATCTTTTATATCTTGTTCTGTTATATCGTCACTGGTTAATGCTTTTAAAAACTTTTTACGTTTCATCAAAATATCAGCATACATTTCACCATATAACATACTAATATGTCCAGTAATACCTTCTTCAGACAAAACATAAGCCTGGCCCATTGATTTCTGAGCTGCTAATCATTTTTCATTCGCTTCTGTTTTATCTGCTTCTCCGCTAAGATAAGAATCTATTGAAGCAATTTGAGCATCTATAATAGTATTTTCAGATTCTAGATAAGATTTAGTATTTAGTAAATCTTGCGCCATGGTTTTAATTTTAGCCTCTACCAATACTTTTTCTAAATCAGCAATAGTTTTCATACCATCTGCTTCAATATACATTTGTCCATTTACTACTTTCATCCCATTGGCTATACGATCTAAAGCATTGCCATACGCAACCAACTGCGTATCACTGAAAACACTAAGATCCACATCATCTAATAAAGCGAAGAAACCTTTTAAATCACTATAACCTAAACCATTCCCGCTTAAAATGGAACCATAAGATTTATAAAACACTTGAACTTTATCTGTTAATGTTTCTAACTCATTAAATAATTGAGTTCATGTTGTCTCAGCTGACTCAGCCATACTATTTCAAATACTTCTTGTTTGTCTACCTAAATCTAAAGATTGTTGTTTCAATTTTTTATAATAATCTGAAGTTGTATCTCCAGCTGCTTCTAAGGCTTCAATCTCAGCATCTGTTTCCCTTTTAGCTGTTTCTAAATATTCAATAACAACCAACTTGGCAGCTTCCGTGCTACGTTCTAAAGCAGCATTAACACGACTCCCAGCATTTTCTATTGTATTCAACAACATATTTACATCATTAAATAAACCTATACTATTATAAAAACCAGATTGATTAGTAGTTAATTCATCTGAAACCAAAGCAATCGCTTTATCATATTCGGCCTGCTTATCAGGATTAACTGCTTTATCACGACGTTCTTTTAAATCATCAATAATTAAATTAACACCAGCTGAAGTGCCATCATATGCCGCACTAAAGAAAGCTTTGCGCAAAGATTTATATAAATCACTATTTTTATCTATATTAGGAAAACGTCTATTAATAATTTCGTCTATAGCATCACTCATTTGTTGATAAGTCATATTACCAATATCTTTAGTTTCTTCTTTTAAATCTGCTATAGCCTTATCAAAAAGATTAATATCTATTTTCTTTAAAGTTTTTTGTCATTCTAGACCCATTTTAGCCATGCCGGCCTCAAAAATAGAAGAATCAAACTCATCATTAACTACAGAATTTTTATAAAGCTGAGCCATGTAATCATCCGACCAAGCAGATTGGAAAAAACTATAAGTTTTAGCTCTCTCTTCCGCAGTCACGCCGTTATTTGTAATTTCATCTAAATATAAGTTTGTAATATTTTGCATGGCCTCTAATAATTCGTTTCTATATTTACTAATAATTTTTTTGGCCTCTTGTTTAGCTAAACGTGCTTCCTCGGCATCTAGTACATCATCTAAACCAGATTCGGCTCCTAAATATCCTCCTATACCACCAGCAGCTAATACGCCTCCTGCAATAGGAACAATAGCTGGGAGAGCAGTTCCTCCACTCGCAGCTATTACCGCAATTGCACCAACCGTTATTGCAATAGTTGATATCGTTTTCAATATACCAGCTGTATTTTTTTCATTCTTTTTATTAGCCTCTGCTTCGGCTCTTAATTCGGCATTATTTAAGGCTCCAAGATTCCCAATTTGTTCTATACTTAAATTAGCTAATTGCTCTTTGTATCCACCTTGTTTATTAACTATTTGTCGAGCCTTATTTGTATCAATAATAGGATTACCTGAACTATCATAACCTATAACAGCACCAGGAGCAGCCTTAGCTAAAGCCTCAGCAGCCTCAGCCAAATCTTTAACTTCATCAGCACTCTTATTAATTTTTTTACTTAATTTATCATAGGCTTCTCCAGTTTGTTCTATAACATCAATGTTTAATTGTAATTTATCAATTTCTTCTTGAGTTTTATCAAAAGCCTCTTGTGCTTTATTTTTTAAACTTTCTGCCGTAGGATTAATTCATTCTCCTAAGGCTGTTACAATGGCAGTAATTCAAGCAGATACCATCAATCCAGTTTGAATACTACCAATAACACTAGTAATATTACCCAAAGTAAATTTAGTTGGTTTTGCACCAGGAAATACATTAGCAGAATTATCTGTAAACGTAGGAGTACCGCTAGTTATACTTCCACCATTAGTAGCCGCTACAGGTGCATTATTAGCTCTCGCCTTTGCTGCAGCCAAGCCATCATACTTATTAATTAAATCTGTAATAACATCAGCTTGTTGTATCATCTCTTGAGTAGAAGCTTCTAATGGTACATTAAGATTAGCTAAAGCAGTCTTAGTTCTATCTACGGCTTTATATAAATCATGGAATGCTACATTTAAATTGTTAATACGCTTATTTTGAGCCAATAAATTAGCATTAGTTATTAAAGTTTTAGCGTTCCATGCTGTAATCAATATAGTGAATACTTTTAATAAAGCATGTCCGTTACCTAACCATCTTACAAAACCAGTTAAAGAATCAATAATTGTTTTAAAAGTATCTCCATTGACAATACTAGAAATTAATTTTTGCCAAGCATTTGTTAAATTGTTAAGTGAAGCAGCTAATCCTTCCATGGCAGCTTGATGCATACGTGTAGCCGCTCCAGCACTATTTTGAGATGCTGTAGTTAACTCTAATGCTCTATCTCAGTGTTGCATTAAAGAAACAAAACGCGATTGCTGACGCGTACCGGCAATAACTGTACCTAAATATGCCTGTGTATTTCTACTTAAGCTATTCCATTTAGGACCCAATTCTTCCAATACGTCACCCAAATCACGTAATTGTCCTTCTTCATCTCTTAATGCTATACCTACGCTTCTTAAAGCTTTCTCTACTTGGTTAACATCTGTGCCATCATCAGCTACATCTTCCTTAACTTGTTGGAAACGAGACATAATTGTTTTTAATGAAGTACCAATATTTTCTGGCGCTTCACGAGTTACTTCAATCATGGTTGCTAAATAAGCATTATATTGGTCAAAAGATAAACCAGCCATATTAGCCTGTGATGCCGCTTTTGACATCGCTGTAGCTAATTCATCAATATCTGCTGCTGAATAAGCCGCTAATACTGATAATTTATCAATTACGTCGCCTGCCTGTTCTACACTTCAACCAAAACCATTAATGGCAGCAGTAATTTGATCAGAAGCCGTTTCTACGGTTTCACTAGAAATCTTAGCAAATATAGCTGTATATTCGGTTAATTTTCTAACCGCATCATCATCTAAACCTTGCTGATAGAAAATAGTAGAAGCTTTAGCAATATCATCAATAGCCATACCAGTCTTAGCAGATAATTCAATAAAGGTATCCGTTAATTCTAAAACTTCATTACGTGTTTTACCAGACACAATACTTATTTCTGTTAAAGCGGCGTCCAATTGTTTAATATAATTATATGAATATCTAGCTACCGTACGAAAAGTAGAAGCCAACTCGTTTAAAGTTAATAAAGGAAGACCTAAATCCTTAAGAACAGATCTAAACGTTCTAGACTGTTGTTCCATATCTCTATTAGCTTGATCTGCCGTATCTCATACCTTAGTTACATTTTCTGCAGTAGCCTGAGACTCTTGAGACACTCCTTTTAAAGCATCTCTTATTTCTTCTATAACCTTCCTTAAACTATTAAAATCTTGTATTGAAATTGAAGTATTAATTAACTCTTTTTGTTGTGCAGCTTTTTCGTCAATTAAACCACCTAAGCCAGTTTTAGAATCTACTCCATATTGATTAAGTATATCCGCTCCCTGTTGACGTAATTTCTGACGAGTTTCTAACTTTTTATTAGTTTCTTCTATAATTTTTTGTAATTCTTTTTCTCTAGAAATTTCAGCCTTAGACAATTGATCTCCTTTTTGTTCTAAAGCCTTCAATTCTTTATTGGCAGCTGTTAATTCTGCTTTTAAAGCACCTTGAGTACCAATTGAACGAGCTTGTCCAAATAATTCACCGACTTTTTCATAGTCGGCAACCATTTTATCAATCTCTTTACCAATCTCTCTGATTTGTTTTAACGCGTTAGCATTAGAAGGAGTATTTAAACTTTTAGCTAAATTAGCTTGTATACTAATTAATCTTTGATCTAATCCCTTAAAAGCGCCTTCTATATTTGATGCAGTCTCTCTGGCTTGACTTCTAGTAATTAAAGGTTTATTTAAATCCCCTAATAATCCACCGATGGTTTTAAAGGCATCCGAAAAAGCAGATTTAAGATTATTAGCATATTGGACAGCTTTCTCACCGCTAAGATTTTTACTTAAATCTTTCTCTAATATATCTCCAACATCTTTCAGTTTCTGTTTATCTATCTTGAAATCGAGATTTAAGGTTACTGTTCTTTCTCTTGCAGCCATACAATTATCCCTCCTTTTCTATCTTAATAAAAAAAGACACTATTCAGTGTCTTTAACTTCTTTATTTTCTTCTGCTTTATTAGCAGTTCGTCTAAATTGTTCAATAAAAGCTCTCATTTTTACATCATCAATTTTTGATTGAGCTTCATTTTTAATTTCATCATCTGTTTTATTAGGAGCTGTATTAGTAATAGCATTTAATAAACCCGAATCTCTAGTTGTATTTACTACTTGAGTTATTAAAGCAGCGATATCATCTAAACTCATATCTCCTAACTCTCCGCCTATATCATATAAAATACCAGCAAGAGTACGTCTAGAAAGAGTTTCTCTCTCATAATAATCTATTAATTGACTAACAATTGAATCAAATACTTGTTTGTTTTCTGGTTTATTTAAAACTTCCGCTTCAAATAATGGTTCAATATCATTAGTAATTTTCTCTATTATTTTGTCATCTTCATAAAGGCTTTCTAAAATAACATTATTTTCAGCCAATTCATTAATAAACGCTATCATTACCATAAATTCTATATCATTTACTACATAATTACGTTTTCTCCCTAATAAATCTACCGTATTTTCCATTACCCTCTTTTTAAAGATAAATGAATTTACCTTTACTTTTTCTTTCATTTTAATTTCCATATCTTTTCCCTCCTTAATATTTACCATATCAAACATGCGCCTCAAACTGAGGCATAACTGTTATTTTATCAAATAAATCATCTAAATTTTTATAATGATTAATATAAGAACCTACTTTCGTTCATGTCTTATCGTTATAACGCTGCAATAAACGATGTCCTCAATCCTCTTGTGCAGAAGAATAAACGTTCCTACTATTGCTAGACAATTGATTAGTAATACCAACAAAATTAATTAAATCTTTAATAATTATATCTAAATAACCACCAGGATTATTACAAAAACCACGAATTACCTCACTAGATAAATTAACAGATTTTTTATTATCACTAACAAAAATAGGAAATTGTGCAGCTTTCAATCTCCATGCTATATATTCTATAGCCCAGCTTACTAAAATTTTTTGTACTGCCTCATTAATATTATTTATATCTATAGCATTACCATTTTGTATAAAATCTTTAAAAGTATCTTGTAATGCTTTAATTAAATCTTTATAAATATCTCTATTTAATGTCATACCAGTATCTGAAAAAGAACCAAAATGATATTTTGATTTAGTAAAATCTGATTGCACTCCTTTTTTTACCTCAATAGGTAAATCAAAACCTACATCAGGATTATTAGGAAAATCCATAGTAAATTTAATATCGTACTTAATAGATTCTCCAAAATTCTTTGGGCTAGTATCTTTTAGTTGTATCTTTCAACCTTCAATTGTGGATAAGCCACGAGCCAAACCTTCTAAAACTCTTAACTCTGCATAATTACCTTTTGCATAATCTCAATTCTGATTACCAATATTTTGTTCAATTTCTTTTTTTAAAGCGTTTAAACCTATTTCATCAATAGTACCATCATCAACAAAAGGCTCTAATGAATCTCAAACTACCTGCTTTAAAGAATCTATCATTTTAATTGGTATGGTATTTGAACCGACATCTTCTTCTGGGGTAAAAAAAGTTTTATAAAATAATTTAATATAATAACCAACTTCAGTACTCTCTTTTCAGTCAGCATATAAATAAGAAGATTCTAATGCTGCTTTACATATAGCATCATAATTTTGTTCTATCGCCATAGCATCAGGTAATAAAAATCACAATTTTTCAAACTGGTCATCCGTTAATCGTAATGGTTTATCTGGTCCTCAATATATTTTCATACTACAAACCCCGTTTTTCTAAATAATTTATATATTCTTTTAATTTTTCTTTAAGGTATAGTTCTATAAAGAAATCTCATAATTCTTCAGGAGTCATATTATTTAATTGATAATAAGTAAAATATCGTCTGTCTCCTATCGGCTGTATTTGACCATTTTTATAATGATAACCAGGATTTTGTTTACTAGTAGATGGCCTATCTGGTCCACTCTTAATAGATTGTACATAAATTGCATCTTCATAATACTTTTGTGGGTTAGCTCCATAAGGTAAATAATATCTATATAAAATATTATTATCTCCTGCTATGTCCATAGTTCTATCAACTATCATATTATAAACTTGTAAATTAGTAAAACTTGCCATACTAAATCACCACTATAGTAGCTACATTTTTATTAAAATCTTCTCCGCCCGGTATAGATTTAATTCTAATTGGAGTAAATGAAGCTGCTCCACTATTATTAATTGATATAATTACATCTGTATCTACTTGCACTTTATCACAATGAATAAGGACGGTATGTTTATCATCATTTTTTAAATCTACTGCATCAATATAAATATCTATTGCAGCAAAAATATTATTATGTATTTGTTTAATAGTAGATATAGCAGTGGCTTCAATTTCATAATCATAGGTAACAAAATATTGTTCACCTTCATGGGTATCAAAAATATGAACTAATCATTTATCTTCTCCTTCTACAACGCAAAACTCATATTTGTCATGTGGTAATAAGATATTTTGATTATCTTCTACTTTATATAAATAAAAATTATGATGTCCAGTGTCTAAAATAGGTTTAGCTCCTAAAATAGCGTAACCTTGTGCATCAACAGTTAAATATTCATTCCCACGAATAATAGTTATCAAATTATCTTGTTTGACTGTCCCATATATATAACTCCATAAGGCATACAAAATAGATCCTTCATTAATCACAAAATCTAATTGATTCGTAATACCTGCCGTTCCTATATGCCCTTGCGCATCACTTGCCTCTACAGGTTTAGAAGTAAAAGATAAGTTGGATAAAGCAGGATTATTAATAATCATAATAGGCTCTCCCACAAAACTATTTCTACCAGGTATTACTGCTCCTTCTGGTGTGCTTAATACTATCTGGGAAACTTCTTGCATTCTTAATGTTTCTAACATCTCTATCTCCCTCCTATATAATCTTCTCTAAAATAATAGTAGCCTTAAGATTTACTTTCTTCATTTTCTTCAGTATACCATATATAAAAAAAATTGTCAAGTATTTTAGGGCAAAAAAATAAGAGAGAAGATTACTCTTCTCTCAATTTTACTGATTAGTAACTTCCTGGATTAAGTGGTTCATAATTTTCATTTAATGGATAATATTTTCCAGTTCCTGAAATATCTCCACTTACAGGATCTACATTAACGATTTCGGCTGGTCTACGTTTAAATTGTCCATCATATTGATCTCCATTTCCATCGTCAGTAGCTCCGTTTCCACCATCGTCAGCACGTAATTGACGGAATTTGATCATTTCTCCTTCGTCATTTCTTAATGCTTTTCCTTTGAATGAGAATACGGCAGCTTCTGTAGCAGCGTTGAATGTTAATGAGAATGAACTATCAAGTTTTAATTTAGGTATTTCGATTTGGAATACATCATTTACACCGCTATATTGGTTAAATAAAACTGTATCTCCAATAAATCTATATGTTCCAGCAAATTTGTCAGCTAGTACTGTGATTTCACTAATTTCGCTTAAATCTTCAGGATTTTTAGGGAATCCTTTTTCATATTCATAGAATACTCTGATTGTAGCTTCTTTAAATGCGTCTTCTCTAGCATTATAAAAATCATTAATAGAAATAGTGTTAGTTTCTTCACCTAATTTATCAATAGTTCTTGTAGCTGTAGATAAGATACCATCTTGCATTTCAGCTATATAAACATAAGAACCTTTACGAGCTTTTCTTGATAATACGATAGAAGTATCTCCATCTTTAACGTGAATTAATTCACTTTCCATCATAACGATTTTATTTTCATCAGTACCTTCTCTTAATTCTCCACCAGTTAAAACTGCTAAAGAACTCATAGTCATAATAGCGTCATCAAATTGAACGTTGATTTCTCTAGTATGAGATACAGATGCTAATGTAGAGTTACCTTTACCACCTTGGATATCAGTAACTTCAGCTGTTCCTTCAAAAGTGTTAACTTTTAAAGTATCGAAGTACATAACTGGATAGTTAGTAATGATATCATATAATGTAACATCACAAACTGTAACTGAAGCATATTTTCTTCCTTGAATGTCTAACATCTTAATATACCTCCTGAGTTATTTAGTCAAGCCAAAACTTGTTTTCATTCTGGCCTTCATCAGAACTGATATACGGACTCAAAGCAGTCCTCAATTCAAATGATTGAATATCTACATATTTTTGTAGGAGCAAATTGAATTGTAGCATCGTCATATTATACACTTGCTCAAATGTATAATGGCCAACAGCGACTAGCCCCAAAACCTTATGTCCTAAATTATCTTTAGGATCACGTTGACTCTGGTTTTTAATATCTTCTACTCTTTTTTGTCCCGCCTCAATTTTTTCAATTATACGACGTTCACGCTCGGACATATTATCTGTCTTGCGGTATTGTTTACCTTCATCTGAAGCACTTAGATTAGGCATTACCTTTTGACATAATTCTTTCACAAGCAAGTAGAAAGCAGCATCAAGTATTACGCCTGAGGCCTTTTCCCCTATATATATAGTGTGGCTAATTTCAAAAAACTCAACTTTCGTTTTAAGTAAGATTTTACAGGATTTGATAAAAGCTTCCTTAATAGGAGGGCTGGAAAATAAACAAATATTCCATATATCATAATCATCCATTTGTTTGCTATCATCAGTTTCCTGAACAATTAACTCCTCTCTTTTAAGTGTCCACACATTTAATAACGACCAATATAAATCTTCTCCCATTTCTACAATTTCCCCAATCGTAGGTTGATAAAAGTAAATACCTTGCGTTATTTGTATGGGCTTACCTGTTAATAAATAACCTAAATTATTCATCTATAACAGTTTCGTATAATAAACGATATCCTACTAAAACATCTGATAGCTGGCAATGTAATAATTTACGACAACGATATTTAACCCCACCGGTTTGTGTTAATTCATATTCCATTAGATTTGTAACAATATGCGCTATATTCATAGGACGTATACCTTCGTTAATAATCCATTGATTGCCTGGAGTCATAATATCAATAGCCAAAATTGGATGTAATATTTTCGTTTCTGGATCCCTATCACCATCAATAACTGAAATAATAATCATACTACCATCAGTTTCATTATATGGTAATACGGGTACTCTCGCAATTTGTTTATCTCTTAAATCATCTACTACATCTTCAGCACGTTCTAATGGCTTTTTATCTGTATATACAAGCAAACGTTTCAACTCTTGACAATTATTGAAAACTGTCATAATCCTATATATATCATTGTTTAAATCTAAGAAACTATCGGTTTCCTTACTGTTTTTATGCAATATCATAATAGCCTCCTTAAACTGTTCTTATATATACAGTTTTTTCTATTGTCCCTTGAGGAGTAATAGCAGTAATTTTAAATGTTCCTGAATATTTATCTTTTATACTGATAGTAACACTATTATCTGTTATATCAATAGTTGATCTAACTTTAGATAATTTTTCAACTTCAAATATAGCATTGCTGCCATCTGATAATTGATATGTTTCCGAATTATTTCATTCAAGATAATCGCTACCAGAAATATATAATTTAATTTCTTGCTTAGGGTGTTCCTCAGTTACCTCAATTGGGATATCTATATAAATAGTATTATTTTTAGCTAATGCTACTCTAATGATAGCAGTTCCTAAACCTCTGCCAATCAATCTATTTTCTTCAATTTCTATAACACTTTCATCAGAGCTTTCCAGAGAAACATATTCTTCTACCTCTACACCGTCTTTAAGAACAGCAATAGGTAATTCCATAACATCGCCGGCATACATTTTTGTATCCTCCGTTAATTTATTTACTATCTTATATTCATAAACATCGGTATAAGCTATTCCATTTGTAATATCATCAGTATCTAATAATTTATCATCTTCTAATGATAAAATAGATACATTATCAATAGATACATTATCTACATTTGAAACGCGATATGCTTGACCCATAATAATAAATCTCATTTCAGGATGAAAATCTAAATTACGCTGTGTTGCGGCAACCATGTTTCAATCAGTATCATGTAATCTTAAATTATCAAAAATCCTAGTCACATCTGGTGTAACCCCAATAGCATTAGTAATACGACCAGAACGCACATAAGCTGGTTGAACATGTAACTCCTCAGTCTTTTCATCAATCCATTTAACATAATCATTGCAACGATATGCTATACCATTAAAACCTGGTTGATCAGGTCTAAACATTTTCTTTAATAGAATCCAATCATTATCATCTCACTTAAATAAAGTTCCTTTATCCAAACCTACTTCTAGTGGAGCAATAACATTAGCGGCTTCATACTCTTGTGTTGTTTTTGTAGATAAAATAGCTACATCATGATCTGTATATGTTTTAGTTTCTCTATCATAAACTGAAATTGTAAAACCATATTGGCTATCTTCAATTAATGAACTAATACTTTCTGCCACTTTTGTTTTAACATATTGGCGTCTAGTTTCACCCTTAAAATGAACTCGGTCCTTGTATTCCTCGAAGCGCATCGACATAATTTATCACCTCAAAAATTGTTTGTCTGAAGTTAGAAAAGCCAACATATTTTAAAGTAATAATCTTTAAAACAAGATTCCCTTTAACTTCCTCACCAATAAGTTCATTAAATGTAATTTCTGACAATAATTCATCATATATAGTAAGCCAATGTTTCCCTTCTTCTCTCCAACACAACATCTTATATAGACTGGAAATAATATGTTTATAAACAATATTAATATTCATAATTAATCCTCCTAGTCTCTATTATTATTTCTATCTTTAAATCTATTATTAGGGATTGGATCATTGTCATCCCCATTATGAATTGTAGGACCTGGAACATATTCTTTATGTTTAGGAAATTTATCTAGACCTCCAAAATTACCTACAATACTTACTCTTTTATAAGTATATTCATGTAATACTTTACGCATATCTGCCAAATATTGTTGGTACAAAACTGTTAAATTTCTTAAATTCTCATTAGGAGAATAAGTTTTAATACCAGCATCATAATATTGTTGTTCAATTTTTCTGCTACTGTTTATATATCTTTCTAGTCAAATTGGCTTCATACAAACAGCTAAAACTTCTATTTCATCATCACTTAATGTTTCATAAAAAACTCTCATACGCTCATCGCGTTTTCTTAAATCATGTTCTGATAATCTAGCAAAACTATTAATAGCACTTAATAAAATAGGATAAAGAGCCGTATGTAATTGCTCTTTATCTAGAGATGCTAGATATTCGTCTTCTATCTTAGATAAAAAACTAATATAAATATCATAGTATTCAGTAACTTTCATAATTTGTACCTCTAATTATTTTGTTTTTTTAGATGATGATTTCTTAGTAGATTTTTTAGCAGCAGTTTTCTTTTTAGGGGCTGTAGTAGTTTTCTTTTCTTCATTTACTTCTTTAATAATTTCTTCTTTAATTTCTTCCTTGATTTCTTCTTTAATTTCTTCTTTTACTTCTTCGGCAGTTTCTTCAACTACTTCTTCATAAGCTGGTTCTTCAGGCATTTCTTCAATTAAATCTTTACCATATAATTTAATTTCTCTTTCAGTAAGACCCATTTTATATAAAGTATTAACTGAAATATTACTAACCTTGACCATTCCTTCATTAAAAATAATTTTGCTAGCAGGATAGTCTAAAATGTCTTGAAGACTAACTTCGCTAATTCTAATTTTTCCATCTACTCCTAGACGATAAGTTCTTCCTTGTGTATCTTTTAATCCTACAGGTTGTTTTGCTACATTCTCTA
>Ga0247611_10000996_pt1 | contig 53100 bp, 55 predicted proteins | sample 177DNAGHGhighgp2_FD_192422 | JGI IMG/M metagenome (GOLD analysis project Ga0247611, IMG submission 192422) | Sheep rumen microbial communities from Palmerston North, Manawatu-Wanganui, New Zealand - 1770 DNA GHGhigh gp2 | ecosystem: Host-associated > Mammals > Digestive system > Stomach > Rumen... | reverse complement strand
AGGATTTCAAGTGGTATATGCTTGGAAGTTTACTTACAAAGAATAGAACATTTGAAACTCTGCGGAAGTCTATTAAGACTGATAACGTCAGCAGGGATTCTTTTCTGTTTTTTTCTTTTTATTCGTTCAATTCGTTTTATTCGTGGTCAAACAAAACTTTTTCGTTCCTTTCTTAGAGTTATTTTCGATGTTTTCGGAATAATTCGCAGAGAGGGGGCTCCTTTTTTAGGACCAAAGGTCCGATGTTTTTGCCTGCGGACGTTACGACCTTGCGTAGAAAGGTGTAGGATTTCAAGTGGTATATGCTTGGAAGTTTACTTACAAAGAATAGAACATTTGAAACTCTGCGGAAGTCTATTAAGACTGATAACGTCAGCAGGGATTCTTTTCTGTTTTTTTCTTTTTATTCGTTTAATTCGTTTTATTCGTGGTCAAACAAAACTTTTTCGTTCCTTTCGATGTTTTCGATGTTTTCGGAATAATCCCTGACCTCTTGGCTGTGTCGGAATTCTGTTAGATTCCTGTCGGAATTTAATCTCTAACCCCTTGATTATCAGCACCAGACGTCGGAAACGCCGGAAACGCTGGAATTTTTCCCTCCCCTCGGGGAGGTCAGGAGGGGCTTTTTCGTCTTGACTCCCTGGCTCCTTGTCCGTGTGAGGTATGTGTTAAGTCTGTGTGAGGTGTCGAAGACTATACCTCACATTACTCAATCCCTTTATCCATCGGGGATGCAGCGCACTCATGTGAACATGTGAGGTTGAATCAGGGAAACGGCCTCACCCCCAACCCCTCTCCAAGAGAGAGGGGAGCTGAAAGATACAAAGCTATCGTCTTGGCTTCTTGACTCCTTGACTTCTTGGCTTCCTAATATCCCCCTTTCCTTTGGAGAGGGGTCAGGGGTGAGGCCTTTCCCTCCTCCCCTCGGGGAGGTTGGAGGGGGTTGGACCCCTTTTCCGGCCGCATTACTTATCCTTTTTACCCCCTAAAGGCAAAGCTTTTATACGCTAAGGGCAGGCATATCCTGGGTGGATTATGCCTGCCCTTCCGCCGGAAAAGGTCTGGAATTAGACTGGAAAAGCTTTGAGATCAGCCTAGAAAAGGCCTGCCTTTAGGCTAGAAAAGGTCTGCCTTTAGGCTAGAAAAGGCCTGCCATTAGCACAAGAAAGGATAGCTTTATAACGCACAAACGTATCCTGATCCATGCATCGTCCTTCTTACCTCAGACCTCTTACTTCTTACTTCGAAGAATCATCGTCGAGTTTCTTGCAGCGTGAGACGAGGATTTTGACCAACTCTTCACAATCACCATGAATAGATTCAAACTCCTTGTCATCAAGATACTTGTTCCTATGCAGTAGTTCAATCCAATATAATGATTCGCGAGCCTCTTTCAAGGCTATATGGCTCTTGCTTCGATAATCATTCTTGCTTATAGCGTTAATTGCCTCTGCATTGTTTGCCCCTATGCTTGTACCAGCTCTGAGTAATTGATTACAGATATTCGATACAGAGAGTAGAAATATTGGAATCGCCTTCCTCTTTTCCGTCTTACTTCTGACCTCTTCCTTCTTACTTTCAAGTTGAAGGAGATAATCATTTAACTTGACTACCCTATCTCCAAATGCCTGACACTTCTCATGCACCATTTCCGTAAACTCTGCCATATCTTAGTTCTTAGTTCTTACCTCTTAGTTCTTACCTCTTACCTCTTAGCTCTTAGTTCTTAGCTCTTAGTTCTTAGCTCTGAGTTCTTAGTTCTTACCTCTTAGCTCTTAGCTCTTAGCTCTTAGTTCTTAGCTCTGAGTTCTTAGTTAGTTATTCATACTGGTTCTTCCTTTTGTATTGTTCGCACAACTCCAATAGCACTTTGAACTTTTCAACCCTATCCTCTGGCATCTCCCCCGCATTCATCAATTTCCTACCTCTTTTCAGGAAATGTACCATCAACTTCTCCTCCGGATTGTATTTCGACGGATTCCTGTGCTCCCGCTCAATGAAGCTCCTCACCTCATTATATCGCAACAGCCATCTCTCATCCTGCGTCATCGTTACACCTATCTTTATCAAACATCTCTATTCTTACTATTGCATTATAGTTCCTCTCCGATATATAGCTCGATATTTCTTCTACATCCTTTTGAGCATTATCAATAGTTTCTGGAGAACAAATAACGGTGATACCCGTCAACACTGTTTTATCCATGTAATAGTTAATATAGGGTTTCCCATTATTATATCGGATGGCTTCTTTGGGTTTAAGTTCAAACACTTTTCTCCACTCTTTTTCCTCACTCCAATGTTGTTCTTTTAAACCGAAGACTTTTGTCATAATGTCATTTTCCATCATAAGGAAATCTCTCAGATTTGCTACAACAAGAGGAGACACCTTTCCAAATTTTGCTTGTCTGGTTGGAATAGAACTAAATTTATTGCTAATCAACTCACAGTATTCATCTGCATACTCCTCCAATTCTCTTTCTGCAACATATTCACAATCTATAAGGCCTCCAGCAAGTAAGCCGACACCAATTCTTCTTAAATCGAATTCTAAGCGATAATGACCATATTCAAGCATGTGTTCGTTTACTTCTCCTTCCATAAAGGAAATAGAAGCAGAACTTTCATAGCCACCGAATTGATTTAGCATAGTAGAACTTGGCGGAAGTACCTCTTTTACTCGTTTAAGCATGTATTCCCCCATTCTTATCTCCTGGTCGTCATTCTTATGCCTATTTGAGAAAGCTCGTAGGCAAATACCTTTCCTTTCTTGGTCAGAGAGAATGCTTTTAAGACTAATCAAATCCGTATAATGCGATAACCTCTCTGGTATTGGTCTTTGTATTCTTGATTGAAGCATTTTCTTATCAAATCTATCTATACTTTTTAACTATATCCCAATACAGGAAATAATCTCTTCCATTCTTTGCCAAATCATTAATGAACCCTCGTATCTCCTCTTCTGTTCGTTCTCTTGTATACTCAGGATTAATGGATTTCAATCGACAAAAGTTCTCATTTACTATATGTGCAAATCCATCAGGATCTCTATTAAGGTCAACAAACCAATCAAATATTGTATCAGCTACCAACAAATGGAATGGGATGAATTTGCCATCACCATTTTTCACTTCGTTTCTGATTAGATCCGTTGCTTTAAAGACATCAAGCGGATTCTTGTAATTATTATAGAATTCTATAAATCCCCGTTCCACCTCGTCAACTGTGACGTTTCTATTTGTTAAAAGTATCGCTTTGAATGGTGCTCTTTTAGTCGGGTCAACACAACCCAATATCGGTAAAGAATTACACATTGATAAGGTAACAATCAAAAGCCCATTTAACACCTCATTCAAGATTCTACAATTATCCATAAAATCCTTCCATCCAAGGAACTCTCCTGATGAAAGTTGTATTCCATTCTCCTCCGCACCGTGAGCTTCTACATGAAGTGTAACAAGTTCATCACCACTTAAACTGTCGATTATATCACGGATTGATTTCTTGAATTCCGTTTTATCTTTCACTATATGCAACGAAGCCGTTCGTGATTCATCGCTTAGAGTCAAAGGCTTCAACTCACCTTCATACAGTTTTGTTCCTGTATGAATTTCACCCTCTGGCAAAGACTCGATGACTGCTATCCTAAATTTCTTAATATCAGTATCGGGACTTATTATATGATTCTTATTCAAAGGATGTTGATTATTATATGTCCTATCTTTTCCGGCCTTTCTGTGCCTTTTCTTTTTCACAGAGCGTCCGCGTATCCTAATCTTCTTATGATGTACCATTGTTGCTCTTGTTACCCCTTGTTAATCAGACATCCTCATCAAAGCCCTTTCCTATCCATCGCTTTTAGGTTCTCATAGACTTCATCAAACCACCTTGTTTTCTTCAAATCGTACCCCTTCTTTTTTGCCTCTTGGAATATATATTTGTTGAACGGGAATACCTGGTTTAATTCCGCTTCATACTTATAGTCGATGTAACTGTTAATAAGATAGGCCAAGTCTAGTTTTTCATCAGCAAAGAAATTTTCCAGTCTCATTAATTGCTCAATGTTAATCATCACGACATCCTTTACATCGTAATCTGCTGAAACGTTCTTTTCGCCAATGATACGCTTAAACTCTTTATTAAGCAAATAGTTTGGACCTTCCACATCAAAACAATCATCAAAATACACTATCACGGGATAGATAAACTTCACACTATTAGGAGCTGACTTATCAACTTCGCCCAATATAATAGGTATCTTTTCAGCAATCACATTCGCCAATTGCCCTATTCCTTTTGCATGTCCCTTGGAGTTTGCGACATACTTTTCAAAAATAGCGTTCTTAACAGTCTCATAATCTCCGCTCAGTTTCTTTTTCGCAGCAACCTGAGCATCCTTACATTCAAACACAAATATTCTATTTCGCCACCTCAGATAATAGTCGGGCATTCCCTTCCCCAAAGACTTTTCCAGTTCTTCTCCACAATAATTCATATAATTCTGGCCAAAGCACCTCTTCATCAGTGCATAAAAGAAAAACCGCTCCGAGAACTCCTCACCCAGTAAAGACCGAAGATTAGCATATCCCATTTTAGCATCCAACACTTCTCTCTTTACTAAAGCATCCTTCATGTCAAAAAGAAGTCCTGTATATGCTTTATCCAGAAACATCTTCATAAACATGAAGTTGTATATGTTGGCCCCCGTCTTTATCAGGGGTTTCTCTTTCATCATAAGAAAATCCATGTCATGCTGGTAATGCGATGGATCTATAGACAACGAATCATAGAAACTACGAGCTGCTTTCTGATTCTCATCAATGGCCATTCTGCAATTGGAAAAATCCTCTTTACCCATTTCCAGAAAAGTCAGAAAAATCTCATCCAGATAATACTTGGCACTGGGTATATCCCTTTCCTTACAGAATTCATCGACATATTGTGCGAATTGGACGTTATGTTTCGGAAATTCTATCAAGAGCATATAGCACTTAATCAACAACAACCTATAATCTCTTGGTGCTTCAATGTTGTCACTCTTCAAGCTGTCCGGCATAAAAGACTCAATAAACTCTTCTGCCTTCATATTGTTGTTGGGCAGTTTTTGATTCAGTGCCAGCCGCTCATCGCAACATAGCATATATGCCAAAAACAGGTTCGACAAGTCATCCTCCGTCAGCTCATCATTTCTCCCGTTGTAACAAGTCAACAGTCTGCTAATCAGCAGAAGCATGGCATACTTGTCAATCAGAACATAGTCCCCAAGGTTATATTGTTGAGCATACAGGCCAACAGGATTCTTAACGTCATCCCGCGTCTTCATCATCCATGGAGCCCAGATGTTGAAGTCATGTTCACCAACAAACTGGTTAACCTTCTTTGCGAGGTTGTATGAAATCAATTCAATGGCAGTGTTTGATGGAACATGAGCCAACAAGTCCTCTATCTTATCGTGTCGGTCTGGATAGACCACACTATAAGACAGTAGCTTCTGTACTCGTAATTGCATCTGCTCCATAGTTATTATGACTCGTATACAATATTTTTCAGAACTATAATAAGCTCTTCAACCCCATCTCAACCTCATCTAACTCTCTCTTCATATACAGCCCCAGAATCTCACAGACCTTACGTTCGCCTGCCCAATCAGCATCAAACCGACTTTTTAACACCTGCTTGTGAACTGTTTTAAGTTGGAGCTTGCAGTCACAAAGGAAGATATACAAATCAAACAAAGATTCAATGCTGTCAATCAGCCTGCTTACAAATACCTCTTCAGCACCCGACATGGCATTGCATGTCTGTTCATACGCCAATGCAACAGCGGCATGATAACCATAATTATCCACTCTGAATGAGTTACCATCCATAGAAGCAAGCCTCCCGAATAAACGATTCGCAATGGCCTCATAATAGTCATCCTTTGCCTTGGCATCAGCAAACTGCTTATCTATTGACAGAAGATGCCAAGCCAGCCTGAACGCCATTACCTCCTGCTGTTCACACTGCATATAATGCTCCGGCCAACTTATCACATCCGTATTCACATCATCATCTTCCAATTTCTTGTGATGACTTGTCACCCGCCAGCCTTCCGTGTTTACTCTCCTGCTGTCCATCAGTGCCAGCATTTCCTTGCAGTCCTGGTTGCGGCACATGGCATACGCTTCTGCGGCAGGAACCAACAAGTGGTATAGCTCATCATTACAACAAGTTGGAACCGTGTCGCTTCCGATATACGCAAACACCACTTTCAACAACTCATCCATCCTTGCCGTGTTTGAAGGTTCCTTGTAAACATATGCGCACAACAAATACAAGGTATAAGGCAGGTGTTTGGCATCTGTCTTCATGGAGTTCAGATCCACCAAGTCGGGAAGCGTGTTGAGAACAGATAACCGGAGACGATTATATGCCACCGACTCAGAATCAGGAGTGTACTGCACTATATTACCCCTTATCAGATGTACCCTCACTTCAATGGCCCAATGAAACATCTCCTCAGCCCCCATCACCTGTATCATACCCTTCAGGTAGTCCACAATCTGCGACCGCAAGGGTTCGTCAATAGGTTTGGTCACAGCCTTCTCCACTGTCTCACCCATTGCCACATCCTGTTTCAGGGTATTCCTCGCCATCAGCTCCATCCATCTTTCTCTCATAATTGCCATAGTCATTGGGGGGCGTATAACCGTCAGGTTTGGCATTTGCAATATCAAATCTCCAAGAAATGACACATCATCCAACATCACTTTGACGAGCGAAGCAGAGAACACAGGGTAGCGCAAAGCATCAAACAAGGAAAAGAAGCCCGCATAGTCCTTTGTAGCTAACACCCTTTCAAATTCCTTGCATACAGCAGGAGTAAGGCATATATAGCCACTGTTCTCAATGATTGTATCTATGTGAGCCAAGCATCTTTCATCATCCCACTGAGCCATCTGCTGAACAGCACTAACCCAAGCTGGCGAATCATGATAAACACTGCTACTGAATATTCTAGAAAAATGGATAATCATAACTCAAACAGGTCTTTACAAATACTCTTGTCATTAATCCACTCATTCACCTGCTTTCTAAGGGTAACGAAGGCTGACTTTGGCATCTTCACGATAGTTGAAGCCCTGTTTCCGAACTCGTTGAATGATGAACCTATCAACCACCCGTCATCATCCAACAGAATAAAGCGGTCATGCAAAAGTTCCTTCCCGGTTATCATGTGGCATTTTACCTGTTCTCGATGAATATGCTGATGATACCTGTTGATAGTATCCTTCAACTTGTCTTTAGGACCCAGGAAATCCCGACAATTTACTATATGTACTTCTCTGCCTATATCCTCTATAGGCCAGATAAACTTGTCAAATGCATAGTAGTCGAAATAGGGGTCACAGACGAAACATGTATTGCTGTTTTTCTGTAATATGCTTCGTACTATGCGCGTTGCCTTGCGCTCGTTTTTTTCGGGATGATCTTTGTTACCATCGAAGAAGACAAACTGCAAACTCTGTTCGTCGCTGATGAACCGTTGGTGTTCTATCTCCTCTTTCAGGAAGGTTTGGCGAGTTGTTGGAGCACGGTTGATTCCAAATTTCTCCACCGTTCCTTTCTGTATCTGGATGATTCTCTTTTTCCCTTTCTTGCTTTCTGTCGTGATTTTCTTTGGCATTCCCATCATCATCATATTCCCCACAATGGAAATCGGATGTCCAGCGGTGCTGCATTCCATCCACAACACGTTATTGCAGTCATAATAGCGAAGCGTTATGATGTGGGGAATCGTTGGCAGAGCGGCATCTATGTATTTTTGCCCGTTCACACAACATAGTTCCACGTCATACAGCAGCGAGCCAGCTCTGTTTTGTCCAGTAGCCCGCACAATAATACCGGGGACTTGTCCTTTATGATACAGAAAATGCAGATGCATCCGTCCGGAACTTTGTTCTATCCAATTGTCCACATCCTTGAACAGCGGGTTCCATGTTACCAGATGCACATTTCCAATATGTTCAGGGTATTGTGTCAAATCATAGCCCAAGAACCGCATACTTAGGTTTGTCAACTGTTTCCTAAGATGCGTTGCACTCAAAACAAACTCACTTACCTTGGATGTGCTGTCACAATACCGGCTTATTCTTCCCCCGCATTTTCTGTAAGGAAGCACAGCCGCCAGTGTTGTTTTTGCCGTATGATAGAAATCAAAGAGTGATGGAATATCACGCTCCACCGCCTCCATGACAGCATCAGTCATAAATTGCACAGCGCCTCCATCCACATCTATATATTGAAGAGGGGTGGCTACGACATCCGTCCAAACCGCAGTGTCCGGCAGAGTTCGGGAATGTAACGTAAGATTCTCTTTACTCTGACTGTAGCCCGAAGGTCTTACGTTGTCTGGCAGATGATACCTATTTCCCACGTCGCCGTAATCTTGCATATCGGGTTGCATCTGCTCGAACACAGAAAACACGTGGCAGTGGCTCCCGTCTGTATTGTCTAATGTGATATATGTTGCCCTTATCATAACTCTACAGTATCCAGTCTAACTTGTTGAATCTGTCTAACATTTTATCTCCTATCTCTTGATCTACTGACCTTACATATTGAATACGTCCTAATAGCCATTCTTTATAGAACATCTTGTCAGGATACTTATTCTTACTATGCACAGTAGGAGTAAGCTTTTCACAGAAGTACAATTCTCTCAATATTTCGTTTCTGTATTTCTTGGGAACATGAACTCCTTTATCTATAGTTAATCCTGTCACTTCCATCTTTTGCCCCTTATGACGCATTTTGGTCTTCTTATGGTTCAAACGGAAACCATGTTTTTCCACGATTTGTCTGACGTCATTAACCGATGGCCTCTTGTCCCAATCTCTACTGGAAATAGTTATATCATCTGCATATCTGGAATAAGTAAAGCCGTTTGCAGCACAATACGCTGCTATTTCATCATCCATATCCTTTGACAACAAGTTTGACAGCGAAGGACTTGTAGGTGCTCCCTGAGGCAGATGCCCTTTGAAGGTGCAAATTGCAGTGAGCGCCCAACATACCTTTTTTTCATAACCCAATCTCAGGAAATAATCATAAACCCTATTTGCATAAATATTGTCGAAGAAATGTTTCAAGTCGAGCGTCAAAAGCCAAATTGCGTCTTCATGCGGTATAGCATTGGTTTTAATGCTCCTTCTCTCCATGAATCCTTGAGCATATTTCGACACTCTCTCATCCTTCATCAACAATCTACGATAAACCCACCATTGCGCTTGCTTCATTGTTGCAGAAGGAGCAGTTATTTCCCTCATACCGCCCGCTTTGCCTTTCTTTCTAATCTCGTATGTGGTATAATGCTCATCTATGAAACACAATACATAGTTCAATCCATTAACGCTCCATCCAATAAGAGTTGCCAGATGCTTTATGTCATAAATCACCGGCATATTCTTAGCACTAAGTTCTGTCCTGTATTTCAAGCATTCTTCAATAAAAGGCTGACTGTGCCCTTCTGCTTGAGCTTGTTTTTTAAAAAGAGACTCCCAGGTTTCTGCCATAATCCGATTACGTCTACTATAAGCACTCTGCTTGCAGAGTGAATATATGGAACTGCGAGCTTGCGAAGCATGTTCCATATATACAGTATAAAGATGTTTTATTCATAAGCCTGCCCAGAGGGGACCCGCCCATTCCATTTTGTTTATGCAACTCATAGAATTCAGAGCTAATCAGACTATTTAAGTCCCCTGAAAGTCTCTGGAACATATACTAATTCTTTTTCTTCTTCTCGTTTACTATCTCTGTTGTACGCAGTGTTTTCAAATTTCATCTGCTTCAACAGTTCTTGATAGCGTCTCTGACATGCATCAGTTATTTGGTGCTGATCATTCCATAGTTTTGTATCGACACCCTTTTGCCATATCGCATCCATATCAGGACGATGCAGCCCTAATATATTAGCAATACTCAAATCATCAAGCCCCTGAAGAACGAGCCTCAATACCGACATCATCATGTAATTATCCTTATCATGAAAAAGTTGGCTCACATCTCGTTTGCTATTCGCCCGAAAGAAAGCCATAAAGAAAAACAACCATCTGTTGGTCTCATTTCTGTCCATGAAGGCCATCTTTCCTTTTACCGCATAACTTCTTGGAACCAATGGTATAAACTTATCTTTTTGTTTCCACAGAATAGGTAGCGAATTATTCGGAACTGCATGACTAAACACAATCAAGAGTTGCGAGTTCTCATAGCCTAACGCGCTGTCCTTCCTTTCTATCTTTTTTCCATACTTGAATGCGAATTCCCTAATAGGCAACATTCTGTAGTAACTCCCAAAACAAGAGTTGTCAACATCAAATGCCTTTCTTTTCACCTCTCCTATTAATTTCATTGAAGGGTAATCACGTTCAAGCCTTGCTTTGCCTCCCTTTGTGGTGACTATACACAACAGCTTCACCTCAGCAGCAAAGTTTTCATCCAAGGTCATTCTTACCTTATCATTTTCTTTCTTTTTGGCATACTTAACAAACGTGTTACCGGTTCCTATAACATCATCCACATAAAACAACACATCATTATCTTTCAATTGTTCCACTTCCACTTTATCAATATCCGTATAGTAATGAAAGCGTTGCCTTTGTGCAAAGAATGGCTTCAAAACACCCTGAATGATATATACAACCATTTGCCCGCTTTTTCCAGCTTTTCCTATGGGCACAAAATGCAGATGCTTCTCTGTTTGAATGATATATGGTTTAAGTGCTTCCGTTAATATGTTTATGATATCATCTTCACGGTAGTATTCAATGTGTTTAAGAATCTCTATCGCGCACTCCACTTCTTCTTGCTCGAAGTTTCTCAGCCAGTCATAAACGTTACGTTCAGTGATACGATTATAGAAGCGATGACGTACTACACCGCCTATAATATCCTTTTGTACCTCTGTGAGTAAGTTAATATCTACTGGCATAATTTTATATCAATCCACCTTATTTTGCTGACAGCATTTTAATAATATATTTTGCCCCCGCCCCCTACGGTTTTCCGTGGGGCCTTTATCTCATACTTCTCATCTCTCCCTCCACCTTCTTCATCAGCTGTGGTATCAACTGCTCTATAGCATAACACTAAACCTTACCACCGAAATTCATAGTCTGAGTAGTCTATATAGTTGGCCATAAACAGCAGATGAACCTTCTCTGCCAGTTCCACACTCATTCCGTCCAACATCTCGTGAAGAGTTTTCAGGGTAATGCGCTTCTGCTTGTTTGCCGTCTCTTGCATCCTTATGCCATTTCTTAAAACCGACAAGCGGCCATATCACTATCGGAAAAGTTGCTCTCTCAAACCAATAGTTCCATGACCGACTTATCAGTATTATAGCTTATACGAACATTGGTTCGCTACTTTACATCATACATCTTAATATTAGACATCACTTGTTCTATCTTCTCGATATCTACAGTCCCTCCTAACATCCTATAGACGTAAAGAGGAGTAATACAGCCAAAGTCCATAGAGCAAGACCGTGTCTCTTCCTCGATGAAAGCTTTCAACCTATTAATGACATCTTCCATCATACATCAGCCATCTTACATCTTTAGGACATCGCAGTCCTGAAGTGGCTCATACGCTCCATCCTTGCATTCCAGAATACACGTCCCGCTCTCCAACGCATGTACCGTATGCCACACGCCTATTGGAATGCTTACGGCCACATTCATCCCGTTTGGTTCAATGATAAACGACTCTGTACAGGTACGCTCCAGTTCGTCATAGTACTCTACTTTGAGCTTACCCCTCAGACATACCATCACCTCGGATGTTTTCTGGTGACGATGAATGGGCAACTCGCTCCCTGGCTCAATGGCATTAAGCATCCGCTGACTCTTATCCTCTGCCGAGTTTCTCAGGTCGAGGTTCATCCTCAACCTTGGTGACTCTTTGGCCTTTGCGGTCAAATCATCTAATATCGCTTGCGTAATCTTCATGATTTCTTTTTTGTGGTACAAAGAGATATGAACAGAACGCCCATATCCCTTTCAATATTTCTTTTATCATAGCCTACGTAAAACGACTTCAAATGCCTCGGCATAATTACATCCAGCCTGACATCCACGATATGCAGCAAAGCCCTCAATGGCTTCTGCCGAACGAGGATGTGGATAAGGACGCATCACACCACGGTACATCGAGAGTGCCTTAATCTTAGCATCCACACCTTCCTTACCTACTTCCACCCAAGTATTGGGCTGGAAGCGGTTCATAGCCGTATTCAGTGCCCATTCCGTACATGAAGGAACTTCCATGTACCAGAACTCCTTGATAGGCTTCGCCTCGGGCCTGCGCTGGAACAGTCGTATCGCCTCCTGACAAGCCATTGACGTCTGCAGATGGTCGTTGTTTGTGTCTGCAGGATGATGCGTGATGATGATGTCCGGCTCACTCTCCTTGATGGCAGCCTCAATGTGCTGCACCAGCTTCAGGTGCGAAACCGTATTCATCTCGATATTCGGGAACGTGCCCTCATACTCCTTCCCCACACCTATGTATGCCAAAGCAGCATGCGTATCATCTTCCAGCTCGTTATCTTCCGGACGGAAAGCCCGAGCCTTTGCTTCCGCAGACATAATGCACACATCCACGGTATCACCATTCTTAGTCCACTTATAAATCGATGCGCCACATCCCAAAACCTCATCGTCAGGATGAGCTACTACAATTAAATATTTCATATTATTCGTCTAAATATTTCTTTTCAAAAACTCTTTCAAAAACACGCTTTCACCCTGTTAAACACATAAGTCACGAAGAACTTGGGGGCGTTGTAGGGGAAGATCATGGAAAGTTTGTAGAACTCTCCGATGCGATGCCAGAGGGTGATGAATTTCTGTACCAGCAGGGGATACTTTGTGCGGTAGCTTTGGTCTTGGTTGAACCCGAAAGTGCCGGAACGTAATATCAGTTTGTAGATACGGTTGGCATTTCGTTTCTGTCTGCCCGATGTCTTATAGAAAGGCATCGCCTCCTCAGGCATCCCAAGCTGCTCTACGGCAAACACGCCAAACAACCTCCACTCTGCCATCAGTCCCATATCCTTCAGCCTACTTTCCAGCTTCTTTCGGTCAATCTTCTCGCTATAGGTCCACAACAGTCTGCACCAGTCGCACACCTGCCGTAAGCCAACGCCCCCAACATAGAAGTGCTGGATAAAGTGCGTAAAGATAATGATGATGTCGTTATCCGCACTGGGAAGGAACACCTGCGTACCTTCATTCATCCACGACCTGACGTTCCCGCCATAGAACAAATCGTTTTGCACCTCTTCTATCCCACGATTAACTCGCTTGGATAATTCGGTATTCATCGTTCCGTGCAGTTCCACAATCCATGGATCAATAGTCATTCCCAGATGCTTTCTGAACGCATCCTCTTCATCTACATGTGCTGCCAAGGGTGCTAGAAACTCTTTTGCCTTGTCGTAATTGTCATCACTCAACAGGAAATCCACATCACCACACGACCGCCAGAGAGGTTTCTCGTAGCATTGCGCCACACCTTGCCCCTTGACCAACAGTGCGTAGATTCCTTCCTTGCGCATCTTATCCACCAGCTCACCGATGAAGTGGTTCATTGACTGGTTCTGCTGCTCCAGTATCTGGATTTCTCCAATCCACTGCAACAGCTCCACCTTGGGCGGCCTTTGGTCAATAGGTAGAAAGTCTATTCCTGCAAGCACAAGTCCTAATACCGCCTGTTCGCTTGCCAGACGATACACCTCTTCCCAATCAACAGAATCTCTAAACTCTAAACTCTCAACGCTACACTTTAGAGAGTTCTCCCACAGTCCAGCCCTTACCAGTGCAATGAATGCTGCTTGGTTCTTATTCTCTTTGCTCACGAAATCGTAATCTCTATTAAATCTTGAACGATGCCAGTACATCCAACGGCTCCCACCCAAATTCTTTTCTGGCTTTCTCACTGCTAAAGGTGCTGGAGGCTGTCATCTTCTCCAGTCTTGCAGAGTTGAGCGGGAATCTGTCCCCTACCACATCACCAACCAGTGCCGCACACTTGGCCAGCCAATACGGAATAGAGATCGGAGCTTTCTTTCCTAACTGTTTGGCAATCGAAGCCTCTAATTCTCCAAAGGTGGGATGATGCTTGTCACACACATTGTAAATACCGCCCTTATCAGCCACCAGCGGCACCAGTCGGGCAATGTCTTCTGCCATTAGCATACTTTTTTGTGCCTTCCCGCCAGCTATGCTGAGATACTTGCCTGTTTTGATACCATTTACCATTGCGCCCAAATTCCCAGGTGCACCTTTGCCAGCCAGCAATGCAGGACGCAGGATAGTCAGTATCACCCCATTCTTCTTGCTCCAATCCAGCAGAAACTCTTCAGCCTTAATTTTGCTATCAGCGTAAGGTGTATCGCCAATCAGTGTTCTGGTTTCCTCAGTATCGTTCTTCCCTGGTTCCGACCCATAGACACTCATCGTGGAAATAAAAATAAAAGAGTGCGGAACGCCAACCTTTTCCAAAGCTTTGCAAAGGTTGATGGTTCCCGTCAGGTTGATGTCATAAAACGCCTGACGCTCTTCGGGTGTTTTGGGATAGACATGGGCTTTTCCCGCTGCATGAAGTACGATGTCGTACTTGCAAGGCAGCTCTGGCACTTCTTTGGCCAGATTCGCAGGAATCATATCCCTATCGGTAATGCCAATGGTGGTTACTTCGTAATCCTTATCCAGTATGGGTTTTACATTGGCACCAAGGAAACCAGTACCTCCGGTAAACAATAGTTTTTCCATATTACTTAAAGCTATCCCAATTATCAATTACCGCATCCCAAGGGCCACGGTCTTCTTTATCATAGATATAAACGCACTTGGCATCCTTGAAGTCACGGAGCCATTCTGCAATGGATACCATACCGCCCTCAACACGCTTGCCATAGTCAATCACCTCACTCATCGAAGTGAACGGTTCAAACTCTTTGCGGTCAGCAGGATCGATATATCCGTTCTCCATACCCTTCACCCAAAGGTAATCCAGCGGCATTCCGGCAAACTTGCAGGTGGGGTTCCAAGCGGAAGCTCGGAAGTTGGTTTCCATAAAGTAGAACGTGCCATCCTTGTCAATCAGGAACTCCACTTCAAACACACCTTCAAAGCCTATCTCCTCAAACATAGCCTGTAGTTTCTTCTCCATCACCTTGTCGGTAAACATGCAGACATCGTGATAGGGGCTATAGTAACCTTGGATGAGGTACTTCCACGTCATCTGGGTGATGATCTGCATCTCCTTGCCGTGGTTGATGGTGTAGCCTTCCAGTGCCATCTCGTTCTTCTTATCTACAAAGTGCTGAATCATAATCAGCGGACTCTCTATCTTCAGGATGGCCTCTTTCAGTTCCTGCTCATTCTGGCAGATATACACATCAAACTTCCAGCTACCCGAGTTGGGAGAAATGTCCTTGGTAATGATAGGATACCACAGTTTCTCTGGTAGCGGATCGTTCTTACCAATCACATAGCTGTCAAGCACGTTGAAGCCGTGCTTCTTGGCCAGCTGCTGAATCTGGTACTTGTCCATATACTCGTTGATGCGTCCATTGCGACCGGCATTGTAGGTAATGAACTTGTCCTTCCACTCCTCATAATGCAGGTCAAAGAAGCCTACTGACTTGTCATCCGAGAACACAATGTATGGCTTCTTGCCTGTTTCAGCTGCAATGTTGCCATACTCGTTCATCAGTAACTGGTAACCATCCTCCACGGAGTCCACACGATGGAGTTTAGAAATATACTTACTGCGTGTAGCCACCTCATACCGGCGCTTCACGGATATATACACAGGGTTGATACCATTCTCGCCAAAGGCGCGAATCATATTCAATGGATTGTAATGCTCCAGGGCAAAGACTATACAGAGATGCCCGTTAAAACTATTGTTCATATATTATTGTTCTTTATATACGTTCTTTCCAGTGATGACGGTCTTGATGATTCCGAAGAACACCTTGCAATCAAGACCAAAGCTCATTGTCTCAACATATTCTGCATCCATCTCGAACTGCTGTTCCCGGGTTGCCGTAGCCCGCAAATCCAAATCCACTGTGCAGAACATACCAGGTTTGGCATCATAGCGACGGGCATACCGCTCATTGCCCTTATAGGGTTCAAACTCAAATGGCAGGATGGGACGAGGCCCGATGATGGCCATTTCCCCTTTCAGGATGTTGAACATCTGAGGAAATTCATCCAGACTGGTTTTCCTGAGGAACTTGCCCACTTTGGTGATGCGGTTGTCGCTCTCCGATGAAGCCACGCCACCTTTCTCAAAGGCATGGTCGCACATGGTGCGGAATTTATACACCGTGAACTCTTTCTGGCCTTTGCCCAAACGTCTTTGCTTAAACAGAGCCGGTCCCTTGCTCTCCGCTTTGATGGCAATGGCTATGATGACCATTGGTATGGCCAGCAGGATGATTCCACAGATGGACAGGAATACATCCATTACAGCTTTGAAAAAATGCCTATACATGAGTCTAATCTTATTCGTAAATTTATTTCCCTATATTGATATTAACTCTTTGTAAGCCTTGTTTTAAGTGGCTATATAAGAATTCAACTATAATTGATGACAGCAAACTCAAAAGTAAAGTGACGCAAAAAATTAGGACTGGATATTTAAGCCCATAAATAAAATCCTTGAAAAGGTAATAACAGAAATAGGTATGTATGAGCCAAATATTCATGGAATGTCTCCCAAAATACTTCAACACAACTTTAACTTTTTTGCCAATAGGAAATGTAGGGAACAACAGGAAAAGAATGGCAACTGCAAAAACCTGCAAAGAATAATTATTCAAAAACCACCTGATTATAATTAATGCGAGAAGTAAACCTACAGAAATCCACTTGTAATATGGGTTTACTTTTTTTATCAAATTCATATATTTCTCGCACCATTCATATTTTTTCAAACAGATACCGATTGTGAACGGGAACAAGAAGCCCAAGGACGAGAATACCCAATATCCACCATGACCGATATAATTCCACACGCCGCCCAGCTTCTTGTTTAATACACAGTAAGTTACATATATTAACAGCGTAACGCCTAATAGTAAGGCTGGCTTTGTTTTGTCTGCTATCTTAAAGATAAGACTTGATGTCAATAATATAATGATATATGGAAGAAAGAACCATTGTTCTCCATTATAAGTTACTTTCCAACTTGTTGCATTTTGTATAAAACTAAGCAAACTACCGGGATAAACAGATGGCTTTATATGCCAACCTATCGGAATAAAAATTAAATAAATAATCCAAAGATGAATATACAAATTAAGAATTCGTTTCCCAACTTTAATTTGACCCTTTTGTGCAAAGGACGAATACAATCCATAACCACTTATCATAAGAAAAAGAGGCACAGGATTACACAATCCAGAAAAATGTTGCAGAAAACTTTCTCCTCCGATAGTTATAAAAAATATGAACTCTCCATGCAGTATGCTAAAGAAAAGATGCAAGAGAAGCATCATTAAAATTGCGATACCTTTGAGAGCCAAAGAATCATCTTTGTTCATGGTTTATATTGTTAAACTATTAATCAAATTCAGCATTGCCTCTCTCACTATTGAATGTTCATAATTTTCAGTCACCCATTTCCGTCCGTTCTGCCCTAATCTGTGGGCGAATTCCTTATCCACCATGGCTTCCAAGGCCTTTGCTATCGATTCACCATTCAGGTCAGCAAACAAGCCCGTCTCGTTTTCCACAATGGAATCGATACATCCTGTTTTTCTCGTTGTCACCACGGGCAGACCCATAGATGAAGCCTCCAATACTACAGTGGGGAAACCTTCTCTGTAAGAAGGTAGGATAAAGGTATCCATCAGTGCATAGTAACGGGCAATCTCGTTGTAGGGTACAAAACCAGTATAGATAATGCTCTTGTCGGAAGACAGGAAGTCAAGTGTTTCTTGCGGCAGGGCATCCCGCTTCTCAGGCGAACCCACAATCAAGAGCTTGACCACCTTCTCTGGATGCAACTTGCGTAACCGTTTAAATCCCTCAACCAGTTCCACGATGCCCTTGTCACGTACTAAACGGCCAATATAGCCAACAACAAAGTCATCTTCCTCAATCCCATATTGTTGCTTCAGACCGACCATCACTTCATCCGAAACCTTGTCGGGATTGAAGCGTTCCAAAGTATCTACACCATTGCAGGTACCCTTTGATAGCAGCACCTGTTTCTCTGGCTTGTCAATCCCATCATTCTGGCGAATCTTTGCCACCGAAGGACTAACAATCACAACCTTCTCAGCATTGTGCGAATTAAAGCTTTCGCTCATAATCACGAAACGTCTCAGGATACCTTTCAGTCCTTCTTGCAGTGCCCCGTGTGCCAACTCGATACGATGAGGTATTCCGGCCAGTTTTGCTGCGGTCATTGAAATCAAGCAGGCTGACGGGCCGCTGTGCGCAACCAACACATCAAACTTCTGCTTGCGCATATATTTGTAAATAGCCCAGAACGTTTTGAAGGAACGAGGCCTCAGCTGCCTGTCTATCTGTATTTCCGTATATTTGATGCCTTGTTTCTTGGCATACGCCTCCAAATAAGGTCCAGGCGAACTAATCAAATGACACTCATAACCGCCCTTCTCCTGAAAATATTGGAGTTGGTCGCCTATATAGGATTCAGCGGTTACATCTGATGTGATAACGGATAGTAATTTCTTCATTTTGTTCAGTCTTCGTAATAGCCCAGTTCGAGATACCCCACTTGCGGGGTGTTCTCAAAGGTTTTTCTTAACTCCTCTTTTTGTTGCTCTGTCACTTTGGCATGATCATACGAATACGAAGAATCGAATGTAGGTGCCACACCTATTTGTGATTTTTCGCGTTCTATGTAGTCTTTTGTCTTCCCTATTACCTTGGCGGGAACTCCGGCGGCAATGCATCCGTCGGGAATGTCACTTGTCACCACACTGCCGGCTGCAATGATAACGTCATCGCCTATCTTGATATTCATCAAGATGGTGCTGTTGGCGCCCACAAATACACGGTTTCCAATCACAACACGCCCTATCCTGCCATAGCCGGTATAGATGCGGGGACTGTCATCGTGAGCCAGTATCTGTACTTTGTTAGCCAGCGTCACGTCATCTCCGATAGTGATGAGCCAACAGTGCGACGGATCCATTCTTGTTCCCGACTGGCGGTTGAAATTCTTCCCTATCTTCATACCTCGCTTGGTGAAGTATGAAGTGGGAATGTCTCCGTACATGAAAATGTTAAGGATTTCTTTGAACTTGAGCATAATTGTTTATTTCATGCGATAGCTACGCAACTTCATATATAATTTTAAAAAACATGCCGTAATACGAATCCCTCCTAACTTATATATCTTTGAAGCCTTCTTAACTTTAGGATGTTGGGAATAGGATAGTATTTGCTTATAACCATATAATTCCTTTCTGAGATCATGAGAAACATTATATGTCAATAGAATGCAATACTCATACGCCAAAAATGACTTTAATGCATCTTTAGCCTCTTGTGAGAAAGATCTTTCTTCGACTTTGCTTAATTCGTTTTTAAAAATATTGAACAAACTGAGAAAATGCTTCTCATCCATTTGGCTTGACACAGAACTATCTATGCCTTTCCTATATGCATAAATATATTGATTAATAAACAAACATTTACTGCAAGAATCAAGTACATCTATAAACCAAGGAATATCTTCAGACGTTTTTCCTTTGATAAAAAAGAGTTTATTATTAATAATAAAGCGCCTACTTATAATTTTTAAACATGGACTAATCTGTATTAATCCTGTCTTTACCATTTCATTTATAATTGTACTACCATCGACTTGTTTAGATAATTCTTTTGAATAAAGTGGGAAAGGAGAAATAGTATTAGACTCTGGGAAAAAGTAAGAGCCATTAAATCCTAATAAATCTACGGGATTCTCTTGTACATAATTTACTATCAAACGCAAAGAGTCTACCTCATACCAAAAGTCATCAGCATCAACAAAAATAATGTACTCTCCAGTTGCAATATTAATACCAATATTACGGGCATCTGACGCGCCACCATTATTCTTATGGATGACTTTTATTCTGCCATCTTGTTCAGCATAACTATCACAGATGGCGGGACTATTATCCAGTGAGCCATCATCAACCAGTACGATTTCATAATCCGTATAAGTTTGCGCCATGAGACTATCCACACATTGACGTATGTACGGTTCTGCATTATAAACTGGTACGATAAAACTTACAAAAGGATTTTCTTTCATCGGGTTCAGTGTTCGTATAACTTGTAAAATCATCTAAAAGCATTTGGTTGATAGCATCCCTGTTATGGTTCTTTCTTCCCAACTCAAATGCTTTTTTCTGGTAATCAATCAATATAGAAGGATTTCTCAGAATAAGTTCAAGGTTCTCTGCTATCATAGTCGTGTCGGTGATACAAATAGCTGCATCGTTCCTATTCAAGTATGCCAACCCGGCCTGCTTATCGTCACATATAGCCATCACGGCACATCCACTGTCCAAACAATCAACAATCTTAGTAGAGAAGGACAAACGCACTATATCACGGTTCTTTTTGTCAAAGCCTTCCACATGCAAAGCCACATCACTCTCTCCATATAAGCGTTTCAGTTCAGTGGAGTTGACGCTTTTATGCATTATCGAAGTTCTGCCGTCATTGAGCAATCCGGCCAAGGAGGTATTCAGCGGATTATCGGAATAAATATCCAATCTCATCTTAACCTCATCGGCATTTATATCCTGCATTGCCTTGGCCAACAATGATAAGGTGACATCTCTGTTAAGATAAAGCCCTCCTGCATATATGAATCGGATAGGTTTATTTACCTTTTTTTTCTCTTTTTCGGGAAGGAAATCGCCACCTTTCCTGAGTATCTTCATATTCGCCTTTAAGTCACGCTCACATTGCTCCTTCTGTTCATCCGTCATCGTATATACGAGGGAATACAACCTGAACACTTTCCTGACATGACGCCTTGTCGCTAAATGATTGAGCCAGAATAACGGCGAATAACTGCTCTGGTTAAATGTATAGAAGTCATCAGAAATATAGGATATGATCTTCACGGGGCAGTAGCTATGCACAATCTCCGTCAATCGAAGCATATAATGCGGACTGTAACAAGGCGCAAAGATAATGTCAGGGTTGAAATCACGAATAAATTTGCGCAATCCGTCGTTGTCCCAACCGGAGACTTTCCAAAGCAACTCCCTCAGCATCCTTGCATAGAAGCCAAAGGCTTTCGCTTTTGTGTAGCTTACTGGAGCCGGGGCAGAATACTGAGGATAATCCTTATATTCTTTTATCAAGCCTATCTTTTTTCTTTTCAGGATATTGTCCACCATCATTCTGTCAGTCATCTGGTAATATAACTTACAGACGTGGTTACTGGGCTCTGACTCTGTACAGTAAATCTGTGCGAACTCTGCATCAAACCCGGAAAAGATATTCGACAGGACGTTTCCTCCGCTCTGTTCATCCCGCCAGGCTTCTTTTGATAATATTAGAATGCGCATATATTATAGTATTGGAATAGCTTTATAGTATTGGAATAGCTGTGGTTCTTGCCAGAAAAAGTAATAATTCAATCGTCCTGAAGCAGTTAAACCGAGGAATATCAGAGCAATCATAACAATAATATAAACACTCCTTTTTTCTTTAGGGAATAATCGCTCTATGGCATATGGAATCAGGACAACAAGATACAAGTGAAAATACATACTGATTCTAATCATACTACCATTAGAATAGATTGTAGGACCAAACAGGGTGAATAATGGAACCATTGCATATAGCAACTTTAAGGTTCTGTCCTCCTTAAGTGATTGTTTATTAAATGCTATAAAACATAGCAAAGAGCAAGCTTCCAAGAGGGCAATAAATGTAAAGCCACCACCGACAACCTCTCCTTGTCCATACCTCATGTACTTTTCATTCTGAGCCACTTCTCCCATAAAGACCAACAAACTGTTAACGTTCAGCATGACAATAGGTATCAACAGGAAAGCAGCGATATGCATCCATTTCAAAGCCGTTGGGTTTAATCTGCTCATCAAAATTGGAAGCAAGCATAGCAACAGGGACTGGTGGATTAAAGAACCGACCAATATAAGAACAACAGCCCTTAAATATCTATTCTGGTCTATGCTTATGAACGATAGTACGCCCAAACCCATAGCCCACAATTGACGACCTCCAGACAGAGCCATTACATGGAACAAAGTAATATATATCAGGAATGCCAGCGTAATCTGTTGGAAATTCTTTGTATATCGCAATAGAAAGATGCCAAATGGTATGAAAAACATCAAAGTCGTCAATGTCGTATATACAAACCAACTATGAGTAAGACCTCCTATGGCTTTTACCAGTGAGATATAACCAATATCTTCCGTTCCACCTACAGTATATCTTGTAACAAACTGTGTCCAAATCTCATCCCAAGACATGCTGGAATAAGTATAGAAAAGCTCGTAATATTTATGTGTGTCAGAACCTACTGACAAGCTTCTCAATACCACTTCAAGTAAAAGGACAAATAGAACAAAAATAATATAGCGTTTCCTATCCTTGACTGTATTCCCTCCTTGACTGAAGAGAAAGGCCGCCAAGATGACTATTGGATATATTATATAGTTAATTTCCATAATTGTGAAAATAGAAATCTTTATACTAAGGTAGAAGGTACAGGTATTCCCTCTTTACAATATGCTAAACATGCTTTGTAAGAGTCAACCCATTTCTGAATAACTTCACGGTTAGAGCTCCTTTCTTCTGCTATCTTCCAGGCGTTTTCACGCAAATTCTTAGCATATTTAGGATTCTCCAACACTGTTATCATATCATCTGCCATCTTCTTATAATCACATACAGGTGAAAGAAGGGCAGATTCCATTTTCTCATTCAAGGTAGACGTTCCTTCTGTCATTGAAGTTAAAACCACTATCCCGTTTGCCATCGCTTCTCTTACTGTTCCTGGCAAAATATCCATTGTTATTGGCAACAAGGCATATTTTGCCTTTCTTATCTGCTTGATAACGTCATCATGAGTGGGCAAGAAGCCTTCGAAGGTTATGAAATCTCGCATATGGTTCTCATCAACAATGCCGTCTAAGGTGTTTTTCAACTCATCTGTATAACCGCCTATCACATCCAATGTGATTTTTGGGTATTTCTGATGTGCAATCGCAAAAGACTTTAAAGCCAAGTCGGCGCCTTTTGACAAGTTACCTGAGAAATATACGAAGTCGTATTCCTTCTCGTTATCTTCTTTATATATAGGCTCTGTCAGTGCCAATGTTGTATTAATAATTGTTGCTTTTGTGTCTATGTTCCTCTTAATGAACTCTACAAACGATGGAACCTTCGTTCCAATAAAAGGAACTTTTAGGAATATTTGCTTTTCTATTTCTCCCTTATAATGATAATCCTTTCGTTCAAAAGGTATTCTTGTTACATGTTCTAAACTACACAATAATGCTTGAAGCTGTACAATCACTGGAATAGATTCTGGTATGTCGAGAGCGGCCAAAGAATACTGAGGGTTCTCAGCGCCAATGATATGTACGATATCTGGCTTAACCGATTTTATAATCTTTTTTATCCTCTGTCTATTTTGATGAAAACGGGAAGAAAACTTGGCTATGGTCTGCGAGTAAAGCCACGGTATCAGTGAGCTGTTCTGGTCCCTGAACAAATGGTAATAAACACCATTCATCTCGAAATCTACATATTTCTTAGTAAGGAACCGCTTGGGACAAACCACATGCAGTTCCACATCATCTCTCTTCTCTATCTCTTTTATGGCATTCGTATCCCACTGGGCATGATCCTTATCATCCGTCGTTGTATGCTTGAACTTCTTGTAAATCCACTGCAAAACAGGACCAGCCTCAGTTTGATAATGCTCGCGCATCTCAGCATTGGACACAGAACACAGCCAAAGAACTCTTATCTTTTGCTCCATAACCTTTAAACAAATCTCAGTATTGTTCCACCCCAACTTAGGCCTACGCCAAAGCCGGAAATCATCACTTTATCACCAGCCTTAATGGTTCCGTTATCCACACACTCTTTCAGACCTATCAGGACAGTTGAAGATACTGTATTTCCGACATTTGCCAGATTCACATAGAATTTATCCTTGGGCAGGACGCACACTTTACGGATAGTATTCAACATAAACTTATTGGCCTGATGGAAGAGGTAGAAATCTATCTGGTCTTTCTCCAAGCCGTTCTTTGCCAATATCTCTCTCATCATAGCAGGGACAGCTTCAAGTGTGAAGTTAAAGATGTTTCCACCATTCATGTACAAATAATCATCGTACCATACATGACCTTCATCATCTTCCACGAAAGCTCCTGTTGCATTTTTCTGGCGTGCAGCACCTGTCTTGACGATTAAGTTATTGGCTCCGCTACCGTCAGTACCTAATGAGAACTCACCAATCTCTGCAAAACCCTCTGTAGAGATAAGGCATGCGGCAGCACCATCGCCAAAGATAGAGCGATTACTCTTGTCTGAGGGATGCAGATACTTGTTGTATGTCTCTGCGGTCAGCAGAAGTACATTCTTTGCAATTCCAGCAGCAATCAGCCCCTTGGCCATCGCCATACCATAAATACAGCCGGAACAGCCCAAGTTATAGTCAAAGGCACCTGCTGAAGTAGGGATACCTAACTTGTCCTGAAGAATGCAGGCTGTTGATGGAAGAAAATAGTCAGGACTCTGGGTGCAAAGCATTAAGAAGTCTATTGACTGTGGATCAATCTTATACTCCTCGAAAAGCTTGCGGGCGGCCTTCTCTGCCATATCGCCTGCCGTTTCATTTTCCGCAGCCAAATGGCGTGAATCCACGCCTACTTTCTGCGCCACTTTATCTACACTCCACTCTGGGAACTCTTTCACCAGTTCCTCATTCGTAACCACCTTTTCAGGCAGGTAATACGATACTGCTTTGATATAAGCCATAATTAACTAAGTTTACCTCCGCCCGATATTTTCACGTTACTTCCTGTCATCCAGGAAGAAGCATCCGATAACATATATACCGCAAGGTTTGCTATATCATCTGGTGTACCATATCGCTTAAGCGGGTAGTTTTGTTCGTCTTCTTTTAATTGTTCTTCATCTACGGCACTTTGCATAACAAGTTCTGTCCAGACCATAGCAGGACTAATGCAGTTAACTCTGATCTTTCTTGGTGCCAGTTCCAGTGCCAGGCAATTAGCGTACGAGATGATAGCACCTTTGGAGGCACTATAGATAGAATTGCCCAAGCTGGGAGACCAAGACGCTATGGATGCCACAAATACTATGGATGCCCCTTTGTTTATCTTCTTTTGCCGCAATAATTCAGCCTGGAGCATAACGGGAGCCTTGAAGTTCACATCCATCACCTGATTGACATCTTCTGAATGCAAATCCTTACAGGCCACCCTTTGCCCCAAACCAGCACACTGTACCAACCCGTCCAACTTGGGCAATTGGTTCACCATTGCAGACAAAGCATCGGCATCTGTTAAATCAGCCGCAGCCACAGTATGTCCTTCTCCGCTCATCTGGGAGAGTGTTTCCTGTAGCCTAGCAGTATTTCTACCATTGATGATGACAGTTGCGCCCATCCTGGAGCAAGTAATAGCAATACCTCTTCCTATGCCCGAGGAGGTACCTGTCACCAAAATGGTTTTACCTTCAAGTGTGAACGGATTGTAGTCTATCATTCTGCGGCAGCTATAACGTTAAACAATGCTTCAACTGTCTTACATTCTTTAATCTGCTTTCCTGTCACTTTCTTGCCATAGACTTCTTTGACCATGGCAATAACACTCATACCAATGAGTGAACTCCACTCATCGAGGTCGTGATACTGCGTTGCAGATGTGATTTCAGAAGGATCAGTGTCCTCAAACTGTTCAGCAAAATTCTTTACAAAATCATTTAATTCCATAGTTGTAATCTTTAATATTAATAAATATCTAGAACTCTATTTTTTCTGCCGGAACCCCAAACACCCTACTATCATCTTCTATTTTTCTGATAACAACAGTCCCTATTCCGACCAAACAATTGTCTCCCACTCCACACCAATTGTTAATGGTTGAATTCGGGCCAAGCCATGTATTATCACCTATTTCACATGAACCGGAAATGACTGTTCCTGCAGTAATAACACAGTTCCTTCCGATTTGGTTGTTATGAGCTATGTGACATAAGTTATCTATTTTTGTATAGTCGCCCACTATTGTGTCAGAGAGAGCCCCTCTGTCTATACATGTATTAGCTCCTATATCCACATGGTCGCCAATAATAAGCTTTCCGATCTGAGGAAATCTGAAATGGTTACCATTCTCATCCTTCTCATAACCAAATCCCTGACCACCAAGTACCACGCCACTATCAATGAAACAACTGGCACCTATTCTTACACCATCATATATCTTTACGCCCGAATTAATCTGTGTATTGGCGCCTATGAATGCTTTACCAATAACAGAATATGGCCCCACACGTACTCCATCTTCAAGTACTGCTTCTGGATGGATTATTGCTGTTGGATGAACCCCTTCTTCAACATGCGTTTCAGTGAAGAATTTTAAAGCTATCTTTGCAATAGCATTTCTTGGCTTCTTGACTAGTATCAGTGTTTTTCCCTGCTCTTTCAAGTTTTGCGTATATTCCATTCTCTCATCAACAATAATTGTGAGAGCTGGCGTCTGTTCTACAATGCTTTTTTTCTTCTTATTGGATGCTTTTATCCAGTCTAACGTAGTTGAGGTTGTATGCTCCGTGTCTGCAAGGTTATCTATGAACTTTCCTTCAATAGTACCATATACTTGACAAACATCGTTACCAAGCGTATTAATAATCTCTTGTACTGTTACCTTTTTCATTTCCTGTGTATTATATTAGTCTTACTTGTTTTAGCTAAATCAATAATAGCTTATGGCCAAAGGTTAGGCTATCTCCTTTCCTCTTTGTCTTTCTTCATGAACCCAATTATCAATTGCTTCTCATAATGATTTGCAAGAAAAAACCATACTAATGCGCAATAACCGATTGCATAAATGCCGATAGAGAGCAGTAAGCCAAACCAACCATTAATTAGCATATTTCGCTGAACGAAATAAGCCCCCGTTGTATAAACAACGAGCAAAGGTAAAATCTTCAAGTGGCAACGAAGAAAGAACTGTTTCATATCTAACCCCATCTTATTCTGGTAGAATTGGACGTACAATATCTGGGTTAACACTAAGGCAATACCAGTGGCTGCCGCACATCCAACAGCACCATACTTAGGTGCTACTATCACAGACAATACGAGACCGATTAATGAACTAATCATAACGCGCGTTGCGGTTGCTTTAATTTTATTCTCAGCATATACCACATCCATAGCTATCTGAAGTGTTAAGGATATAACACTAACAAATACTAAAAAAATAAATACGAAATAGGATGCATGGAAAGTATCGCCTACCCATAATAGTATAAACGGCTGACCAAACACACAGAAGCCCGAAAAAATCAGAAGAATAATATACAACAGAATTCTTCCTACTCGAACCATTAAATCCAAAATACCCTTGCGATTGCCTGATTGAACCATCCGCGATACCATAGGCAGAAACAGTCCATTGAGTGCTGCAGAAATAGTAAATACCATTCCTTCAAGGTTTCGACCTACTGAAAAGATGGAGATTTCTGTTGTGTTGTTAAAGATTCCAAGTATTATCGGAATTAGGCCTAGTCTGAACATCTGCGACAACTGTATCACTAGCACCCAAACCGAGAAAGAAAAAAAACCTAATAACTCTGCTTTCTCAAAGTAGCTCCAATTTATCTTCAGTTTAGACTTCTTGATAAATATTGTATATCTAAGTAGAGCGGCAGCAAAGCCTACAGCCCCAGTAATAAACACAAGATGGTATACATTTCCTCCCAAAAGTAACATGATTACAATAAACACTACTGTACCCACACGCACCAACAAGTCTAGCGCCTTATTCTCTACAAAGTATTCGTATGCCATCATTGCACCGCTCACTGGTTTGAACAGGAACGAGAGAACACTAAATGTACCGGCTATGCAGTAGAGAACTTTTAATTTCTTTATTTCCTCTGGTGTTAGACCACCTCCAAAAATATCAGTAAGGAAGAAATATAGGATGAAAACGACCACAAAAATGATACCATCTAATACAAGATAAACCTTAGCCGTCAGACCAAGCATATTGGCCACCTTTTCTTCATTTCCTTCAGCCCTATATTTCGCTACAAATCGAGTTATCGTTCCTGCCAACCCAAAGTCCAGCACAAAATAACTCAAAAAAGTCCCAACAAGACTATACAAGCCATAGTCAGAAACTCCGACCTGATGTATCATCCATGGTGTATAAACCAATGAGATGACAATTGACAGGAATATCGAAATATACGATATTATCGCACCTTTAGCAGTGTTTCCTATCATTCTTTTAAAATTGATGTATTATTTCTTCTGCAGATGACATTATCTTCTGAACGCGTTTTATGTCAGAAGATGATCCAATACGCCCCAATATAGGGAAAACACGATAAATTAAGCTTTCTATACGACGAAGTTGAAAAGTTCTTGACAACAAGCCTCCCTTTGCCTTATCTCGATATTTTTGTTGATAAATCTTGTCTTCTATCACATAATTGGGGGGGGTCAAGGGTAAAAAAATCTCGTATGTTTTTGCGAAAAGATTTGGCCTCAGAGCTCTCGACAAAAATGTAATCGAAGCTACAGAATGTGTTGTTTCAGAACCGATTCCAATGTTACAGCACATATTCTTCGTCGGTACGATGTTCAATTGATTATTAACAAATTGATTTGCATTACGTATGGATTCATAATATTCTTTACCTGTACTCTTATGCAATTTGCATGTATTAACAAAACTGTTCAATGATTTTTTTCCTTTCTGTTTTTCCAAACATTTCATTGCGTATGAATCATTTATAAATCTATATAGAGGGTCCCAACTGTCTATAGTCCTTTTCCATGTAGCCCATCCCCAGATACTACCTCCACGACAAAAAATATAGTCAGCTCCATTGGCATTGTATGTGCCCAAATGATTCTGCCCACATATCATATTAATGCGAGTGTCGTTTTCGTATTTATCAAGCAATTCTTTACAAAAAGGGAAAAATGATTCTGACATCACATCATCATCCTCAATGATAATGCCCTTATCCACGTATGAAAACATCCACTTTTGAGACAAAAATTCGGACGGATCGCACCCATAGTTTTTTGTTTGATATAGTCTATGAACTTCGCAATTCCAATCTATCATTGCCTCTATTGCTTCCCGGCACTCTTTAATGTTTTTCTCGTCATCAACGCGACCTTGTCTTGGACCATCTTGGTATAGAAATAATTTAGATGGTCTGGCCTTACGGATTTGATTGAACGTAATAACTGTATGCTTAGTCCTTGTAAAGAATAGCAATAAAACAGCCACGTCCACTTTAAATGGAGTTTTTTCCGTATTGGTTTCAATTAATTGGACAGGCAATTCATCTTTCAATCTTTCCTCCAATGATTTGTCTATTGGCGATGTATTTGGATCTTTTGTCATAATGATTTTATTTGAATTTTAAACTATAATTGTTTCTTTTTTAATCCTCAGTATCATCTGGCACAAGATTACCACGACGGTGCATACCGTTCACTTGACTATTAAATACTCGATCAGCATGTGCATGTAGCATCGTGTAGTACCGTTTTCTTACAGACAGAACTTCCTCACTCCAATTCCCATCATGTGTAAGCACCTGCAAGTGCTGTACCTTTTCATCGTTCAATACATCCTCTAAACGGTCAAAACGCCAATAACCCAAGCTATCACCACAATAATTATAGCGTTCCTTAAAGAATGACGAATATACATTAATCAGGCCACCATAGCGGTATTCCAAACAGCTCTGAGTAAAAGGTGTTGTGTTATGGAAAGAGAAGGTGTCAATTTCCACACCCATGTTCTTTTCCAGATAGGTGCGGTCAAGCGTGATATATTCATCTAACTGGGCTTCGTCATTGATGCCCCAATAGCGACAATCAAAGTGTAACCCTACATGATGTCCCAAATCTTTGATGTCATGGAATACTTGCCTGTAGTGTGTGTCCAGCACATTATAATACCCTGTATGCAACTGGAAGAAGTATGTTGCTTGTACTCCAGCTTCATGTTCCATCTCTGCCATCTTAAGGGCAATGTCCGGCTCAAACTCCACATCGTGTCGCCAGATTACATCCTTACGTTCTGGTACAAACTCATCCTTATGTAGGATAAACTTAAATCCCTTCTCCTCCGCCAATTCTATGAGACGCTTATAATTGGCAAGCGTAAAATCATCGAAATGGTATTTCTCTCTGTTTGTCATATTTATTATAGTTTAATGCCAATAGCCGCGGCTATAAGCTATAGTACATTTATCATTTTCAAATACTCCGACCATTCACCCATATCTTTCCATGAGTGTTCGCTTACAGGGAAGCAACCTACTCTACCACCCCGAGTTTTAATTTTCTCCATCAAGTGCGTAATATGGAAAAACTCGCCCTCGGGTATTTCATCAATGCAGCTGGGATTGAGGATATAAACACCTGTGTTTACTTGGTAGGTCAACTCCGGCTTTTCGCTTAATGCGGTCATCAAGCCGTCCTCGCCTGTATCTATAACACCGTAGGGAATCTTGAATGTCTTCACCATCGTGACAATGGTAAGGTCATTATGGTTCTCCACATGGTAGTCATATACATCGCGATAATCCTGCTCGTTAATGCTATCACAATTGCTCACAAAAAACGGGGTGGTAATTTTACCTTTAAGTAACGACACGCTACCGATGGTTCCAAGTGGCTTATCCTCTTGGAAAAACTCAATGTCATACTGATGGTCAAGCTGGCCAAGGTAATACTTCATGATATCCGCCTTGTAGTTGACCGACATATAGAATTTCTTGCAGCCAATTGATTCAAACTGGTCAAGGATGGTTTCCAAGATTGTCTTATCACCTATCGGCACCAAAGGTTTGGGAATAACATTGGTAATAGGTTTCAGGCGAGTTCCCTTGCCACCAGCCATAATAACAACAGGTAGATCTATCTTTGGACGCAAATCTTTTTCTTCATTTTCGAAAAGGTCTTTCCAGAATATAACATCCTCGAGCTCTCCGTTCTCGTCTAGCACTGGCATACACTCAGCTCGCAAGCGCAACATCTTTTCGCGGATTATATCCATCGATTCGCCCACATGGGCAAACTTCTTTTTCTTGTCAACAACTTGTTCGACTGATGTATCCAATGAAATGTTGTTTACAATAGCACGCTGAATGTCACCGATAGTCAAAATGCTTATAAAGTGTTCTTTTTTGAACACAAAGAGCATTTTCACCTTCTCTTCATCCATTTGCTTTAATGCCGAGAGTAGGTTTTCAGAAGATAATATACTACGATTATCTATTTTTTGTTTATTCATTTTCTCCATGTCAATGATTCTTCTTTTTATCGATTCCACTCTCCAAGAAATGTATGCAGTTCTCCAGAGAATGGTCTTGACATCTTTTCATATAAACATGGTAATTATGGAGTGCGTCCTTTTCATCCAAACATGAAGATAACGAATCCGTTGTCAAATCATCTTCTATAGAATAACAAACATATCCATTTCCCTTAAGCTCTTTATATACAACACTATCCTTGAACAAATATATTTTTACACCTGTTATTAAACACATGTTAACATTCCACATTCCCTGTTGGCGCAACATCCCAAAAACGGCATGAGTGACTGTGCCTAAAAGAGCCTTATATTCATCATAAGGAAGAACTTTAGTAAGCCACATGGTCTTTTCTGGATCCATATTAGATGCCTGTTCTAAAATTTCTGGCTTTCCATTATACCCAAATATTCCATAACTAACAGGAACTATAAACTTCCTGCCATCACTTATTTGAGTCTGTCTCAACACATGAAATACATCTAAATGATTCACGGTATAAGTCAGTGAATGATTAACCAAGATATTACCAGCTTTCTTTTTCAGTACAACAGGAATATCTATTGCTTTTATTGGATGAGGAAATAATTCGGCGTGAAAACATGGATGGCTTTCTTTAAGGCGAGTGAAATCCGCATCAAGAGGAGCATATGCAGCATCTATCCTTGCCAATATTTCATCTTGGGTCTTTCTTGCTTTTAATATTTGGGGCATTTTTCTATTTATGCGTAGGAGTTTTCCAACAACTCTAAGTGGCAATCGTATGAGCCATGAAGTTTTTCTTCGAATACGTCCTGAGAGTGAGCCATTCGACATATTTATCATTTGTTCCATAAAGCTCTTGGTCAATGGTTTATATAATTCCATTTCCGGTATTAGCGCTGAATATTCACCTTGACCATTATATATGTCATAACCCCACATCCACCATACCACAAATTTACTATCGTCAATGTAATCAAAAAGATAGTAATAATGATATGGTAAAGACTGGAAAAGGATAACATCTATATTTGGATTACTGAAATAGCTGAGATATTCATTGAAGTCATAGATAAATTTAACTCTGCTGTCTTTTATCTTTGAAAATACAAAGTCAGCACTTGGCGCGTAGAAATAATATAGATTCTCAACGTTTGGCAGAGAATCATACGTATCAGCCGCTTTATGGAAATGCATTCCATCTATGAAAACATGGAGTATTACAATTTTATTATTAATCATTTCTTATCGTTTTATTACTTTATTAATCATCGGACTTAACAAGACCTTCATTTCTTTATATTCTTCTATCTTTGTTACTTTGCAAAGAACAATAAAAACAATCCCTCCTAGTATTATTTGCATAGGTAAAATTACCCAATTACTAATAGGAAGGTATTTTAGGAAATAAACTGAAATCGCTACAAAGAATGCAACTCCATACGACGGCAACACATCTATAATCTGCATCCATGAAGAATAGCCAATAAGTTTACCTGAATAATAGCTATTTATGAAAAAAGAAATAACAGACGTAATAAGATTAACATATAACATGGGCATAATACCAACAAATGCTCCGACAAACAATGGCACAAGGCCTATCGTCTTTTTAATAATTTCCAGGCCAAGAAAAAGATCACTCCGCCCTTGCACCTTAAGCATATTAAGATTTATCGATTGCAAAGGGTATAATGAGCTGGAAATACAAATCAAAGGAAGATATGTAGCAGCCTCATGCCATTTTGGTCCAATCAAGCAAAAAAGCAAAGGTTCAGATATAGCGCTCAACAGCAACATACTTACAGCAGAAATGAATATGGTCGTTTTTATAATACGACGATAAGCTTGTAAAAGACGTCCTTTATCATCTTGTATTTCACTTAGCACTGGATATGTGACACGCTGAACAACAGAAGTCAAATTCTTCGAGAGAAGTTGGGAAAAGCCTTTTGCCCTAGTATATTGTCCTAAGGTGGCTGGGCTATAAAATTTGCCAACAACAAGTTGATAAAGTTCTTTCCATGTGTCATTAAGAAGTTGGCTTACCATCAACTTCCACCCAAAGCCAAAGAGTTCCTTGAAACTATCATAAGAAAAAGCAAGTTTAGGCACCCACTTGTTAAAAGTCCACAATAAAATGGTTCTTAACAATTGGCTCGATAGGTTCTGTGCGACCAAACTCCATACACCGCATCCCAAAACCGCCATCACAATTCCAATAACTCCACTTGATATGGATGTGATGAATGTTATCTTTGTTTGAGTTTTGAAATCTATCTTTTTTGTGAGATATGTCGACTGTATTGCAGAGATTGCTCCTATAATCAGTCCTATAGAAGATACCCTTGTAAGAATTATCAACTCATCTCTCCCAAAGAAACCAGCGATTAGAGGAGAGCATACAAATATAATACAATATAATAGTATGCTCATGATAAGGTTTACAAAAAAAATGGTATTATAATCATCAGCTGTTGCGTTCTTCTTCCGTATTAGAGCAGACGAAATGCCGCCATCCATCAACGCTGAACATATTACTGTAAAAATTGCAATAATTCCAAGTAAACCATAATCATCAGGCGATAGAATGCGAGCAAGCACAATACTAACAATGAACGACACAGCATACTGCACGACATTATCTATGCCACTCCAGGCAACACCTTTTACCGTTTTATCTTTTAAACTTTGTTCAACCATACTTATTTTTTCTGACAATTCTTACATTATCCCTATCAACAGAAAAAATATCATATGTTTTTTATGATTCTTGCGGGACTACCAACGACTAACACATTATCAGGAACTGGTTTAGTTACTAAAGCCCCAGCGCCTACCATGCTATTAATGCCTACCAATTGTGTCTTTTCTGAAATTAGAGTTGAGCATTGTCCTATATAAGCGAAGTCACTTATGGTAATATATGCGCCTATCAAAGCTTTGGGGCCAACAAATACATTTGGTTTAATTGTTGTGTTATGGCAAATAGTTACATCTGAACGTATGATGACATTTTTTTCAACAACAACATCACTTTGCAACTCTACCCCATCTCCGAGAACGACCCCACTTTCCGCAATTTGAGAGAAACGTGAAATACGGGCTCGAGGATGTACTATAGAAGGAATAGTGCCTCCAAGTTTCAAGAGTTTATCTGCTACTTCCTTTCTTATTCGCATATTACCCATCGTTAATAAGAAATGCTCTCCACTTATATCTTGATGATATAAATCCTCAAACGAGCCAAGAATCTCGAATCCATGATCAAATTCTCCTGTCCGCTCTTTGTTATAATGATACAGCCCGGCCACATGCCACCCCGCAGCCTCTGCTATTTCAATAAATAAGGGAGTAGAATGACCAACTCCTAATGCATAAATTTCTCTCATTTTGTTATCAAATCAACAATTCTATCAATATCTTCATCACTTAATGCATGGTGCATAGGCAGACAAATTACCTCATTGGCAATCTTTGTCGCCACGGGGAGATTATCGGGCGCTGCACTGGGCAGACCACGATAAGTGCTGAATGTACTGATAAGAGGATAGAAATACCTTCTGCCAAGCACATTCTTCTCTTTCATCTCAAAGTAGAGCTGGTCACGGGTCTTGCCATATTCATCAGCGTTGATGAAGATAGGGAAATAGCTATAGTTGTGACGAACTCCTGGCATATCTTCAAAGAAACGAATGCCAGGAACGCCCTTCAATGCCACACGATATTTTTGAGCTACCTTCTGGCGATTAGAAATAGCCTGATCAACCTGTTTCAGGTTCAACAGTCCATAAGCGGCTCTAACCTCATCCACTTTACTGTTGATGCCTGGTGCGACCACTTCTGTTTCTCCTGCAAAGCCGAAGTTCTTTAGGTAATCAATGCGCATCTTGGTCTGCTCGTCGTGCATCACCAATGCACCACCTTCAAGGGTATTATATACCTTTGTCGCATGGAAACTCAAGGTACTCATATCGCCGGCGTTGAGTACACTCTCTCCATCCACTTCCACACCAAAAGCATGGGCCGCATCATAGATAACCTTTAGGCCATATTTATCAGCAATTTCCTGTATTTGCTTCATCTTCACCGGTTTGCCATAGCAATGAACTGGCATAATGGCCGTGGTCTTAGGCGTGATAGCAGCTTCAATCTTGTCAGGATCAATACCACATGTTTCCTCCTCAATGTCCACAAACACGGGGCGGCAACCATTCCACCATATACTGTGCGTGGTTGCCACAAAGCTATAAGGCGTAGTAATCACTTCGCCGGTGATACGTAGTGCCTGTAGGGCTGTCAACAATGGTAAAGTACCATTAGTAAACAAACTGATATAAGGCACTTTCAAATACTCAGCAAGAGCTTTTTCCAATTGTTTGTGAAATTGGCCATTATTAGTTACCCACTTACTTGCCCAAATATCTTTGAGCATTTCATTGAACTCGTCAAGGTTTGGCAACAATGGCGAGGTAACTGTAATCGTAGACCCTCTCGTCTCTCCCTTAGAGGGAGATGATTCTTTATTACTCATATTTCAAATATTGTTTTATTCTCGATATAACATTATCTATATCACATAATACTTGCACGTTGGTGAAACGTAAAACCCTATAGTCGTTATGTTCCAACCAATCTTGGCGTTCTACATCTTTCAGTTGCTGTTCCTTTGTGGTATGATACCCTCCGTCAATCTCAACAATCAACATACTTTTTCGGAAGAAGAAATCCACGATGTAGTCACCAATTACATATTGCCTTCTGCATTTCTCTCCCAAGCCACTTCCTTTAGCCATTTGCCAGAAAATAGACTCGGCATCAGTCATGTTCCTTCTGTTCTCCTTTGCGTTAACCTTCAGGAGTTCATAATCTAAAGGATCAGCAACCTGCCAATTTTGTTTCTGCATAGCTTGAACTCTCCCTTTAAGGGAGATTTAGAGGGTCTGTTTTCTTCCTGGATGGGTGAAAGTATCAGAAGTTATCTCTTCTTTCATCTCGTCTATCACCTTCAGAAGATATTGTCCGTATTGATTTTTGAGCATGGGCTTTGCTATCTCTCGCATACGTTCTTCGCTAATCCAACCATTGCGATAGGCAATGCCTTCAAGGCAAGCAACCTTCAAGCCCTGACGCTTCTCAATAACCTCAATGAAGGTGGAGGCTTCACTCAGGCTATCATGGGTGCCGGTATCCAGCCATGCAAAGCCCCTACCGAAAACTTGGACCTTAAGCTCACCATCATTCAGGAACTCCTGGTTTACAGTGGTAATCTCTAATTCTCCTCTTGCACTTGGTTTGATGTGCTTGGCTACATCTACCACCTTATTGGGGTAGAAGTACAATCCTACTACGGCATAGTTGCTCTTGGGATTCTTGGGTTTCTCTTCTATGCTGAGGCAGTTCCCCTCCCTATCGAACTCGGCTACGCCATAGCGTTCGGGATCAGATACCCAGTAACCGAATACAGTTGCTTTCTGGTTCTTCTCAGCATCTTCAACAGCTTTGCGTAGTAATCCCGTAAAGCCACTGCCATAGAAAATGTTGTCACCGAGGACAAGGCAGGCGCTGTCGTCACCAATGAATTTCTCACCAATAATGAATGCCTGAGCCAAGCCATCTGGTGAAGGTTGCTCAGCATACTCGAAGTGGACTCCGTAATCACTACCATCACCAAGCAGACGTTTGAAACCAGGGAGATCATACGGTGTGCTGATGATGAGGATGTCTCTAATCCCAGCCAGCATCAAAGCGCTGATGGGATAGTAAACCATAGGTTTATCATAAATAGGCAGCAATTGTTTGCTCACACCCTTTGTTATAGGGTAAAGACGGGTGCCGGATCCACCGGCAAGTACAATTCCTTTCATGCTATTTATTTTTGATGTTTGTTTGAATCTTACCCTCAAAAACAGCCTCCGCGACACCTAAAGATTGCGTTTCCTCCAATCCCCAAAAACCACACAAGGAAACAAATTTTGCAATAATATCATCATCGCTCATTGGATTCTCTGGCTCACCAAGAGAATAATCTATGCGGTTTTCATATTTCTTACCTTTAACAAAGACCTCTACTTTACTTCCTCTAATGTCTGGCAAAAGGTTAGTCAGTTCTTCGTCCTCGCTAATTTCAACTTTTGACAACAACTCTTGTATTTCTTCGGAAACAACTACATCTTCTTTATACTGAGACAAACCGGCTTCTTTCTTCACCATGCTTACAACTGCTCCATACGGGATACTCATCATTGCAGACTTTGATGAATTAACTTCGGTATGATCATGTCCTGCAAGAGCCAACTTGTAAACGCCAATCTTAATTTTATCAATATCGTTAACTGCGATACTATTTTCCCTTGCAATCTGTAAGGCAGCATCTATTGTGGAATGACAATGACGGCAAGCGGGGTATGGCTTGAAGAAATTACCAAGAATACTCGGTTTATCATTCTCAGCAAAGGTTGTCAGGAATTCAGGATGCTGAGTGTCGCTCATAATGTTGAGAAAGCCTCTTTCCCCTCCTAACACGTCTACTGGCGGTATATATCCTGCCTTTCCAAAATAAGCAGCTGTTAAACCATCCATAACTGCACGGCCAACATTATAGGGCTTCATTTCAGAATCATCATGTAGCAATTCCAACAATCCAGCAGAACTTGAGGCTGCGGCAGTTAGGGCTGCTTTGGTTTGGTCAAAATTAAAGTCAAGAGCCATAGCTGCTGCCATGGCGACACCTATCGTTGCACATGTTCCTGTAGAATGATAACCTCTCACTTTGTGCCAGGGCTGTAATGAGCGGGATACCCTTACGGTTACTTCATATCCTACGATTATCCCTTTATAGAATGCATCTGTACTTAGTTGCTCTTTCTCATAGAGAGCTGTCATAGCAGAAAATAATGGAGCCTCAATGTGCAGCATTGCATAGCGGTGTCCGTCATCCATTTCCATTGCATGTGCATTGAAACCATTTACGAAACCTGCATCGCGAAATGCAAGTTTCACGTCAGTGCCAAATACAGTACAATCACCTTTTTCCAACAAACCAGACGACAGGAGTTTTGATAATTTACCATCATTCTGTTTGCTGCCTCCCAAAACGCATCCCAAATAGTCTAAATAACATTTTCGTGCATGATGAAAAACTTCTTCGCTAAACGGACGTTTAGAAAAGTCTATGACATTATGAACGAATTGATCAGTGATATTCATATCGCTTATATGTTTACAGTTCTACTGTTGCCCTTCTGGGTTCAAAACAACAGCAAGGCCTCAATGCCACAATTCTTACACCACTGGCTCTCTGAGGGCCAATCTTAGCGAAAGTAGCCAATACACTATGCTTGCCACCCAATCCAAGTGGGCCAACATTTGCTTCATTGACCTTATCTGTAATTCTTTTCTCAAAATCACTTTGCACACCAAAATCCCCTTTTACCATTGCTTCCATCATCAAGCTTGTGGCCTCAAACTGACTACGGCCAACACCTATTGCTAATGTACAGGGCGAACAGCCTAACTGACTGACTGCTGGCCTTGCACGGTTCACAATTTCTTCTATCACGACATCCACACTATGCTTGTGGAACACTCTCTGAGTTATACCACGAATGGCAGGACCTCCCCCTAGCATCAAGACCGTGAGACGAATCACATCTTCATCTACAGGCTTTATCAGGATGGGAGAAGCATCCAATGCACCACTATCCTCATTCAAACCACCGCTTTGATCAATGCGGGCATAGTCATCACCCTTGATAGCCATTGGGCGACCAGGCAATTGCCTTAACCCTTGGCGGACACCTTCTTTAATCTCTTCAAGCAGAGCTCCCGTAACGCACTTATCTGGACCAACTTCAAGGAAAAGATGAGGAATGCCTGTATCATCACACAATGGGCTATGGTTCTTTTCTGCTACAAGTGCATTATCCAGCACCTGTTTCATCACCCAGCAGGAACTCTCTATCTGCTCATCTGCAATAGCCCTGCGGTATGCCTCCTTCTGGTCTTCACGGAAGGTGGAACCAGCTCGTACCAAACAATCCGCTACTTTTTCTTGTATTGTCATAGTAATCTTTTTTTGTCTACTTGTCAACAGGTCTATATGCCAACGAGTTTATAAGTCGAACGATACCTGTTGAGATCTTTTTCAGTTGCGTTTGGAGCGAGACTCTTTCTTCAGGTGTACAGAAAGAAAGATCATCGCACAAGTACAACATACTTTTCACTTCGGAACAACTACCTTTAGCTATGTTCAGAAAGTTAATGAACTTCGCATCTGAACCAGACTCTGATCCTTCTGCTATGTTGTTCATAATGGATACAGAGGCTCGTTGGATCTGGTCTTTGAATCCCCAGTCCTTACAAGTTGCCATCATCTTGTAAACGGCATTCACAAATATCCTTGCTTCCTGCCATATATATAGATTCTCAATACCTCTTTCCATCCTTGTTGTCTTGTTGTCTCGTAGCCTTGTTGACTCTCAATCGTAGATGCTCTTTCCCTGAGCAGCTGCGATTATCGCTTCGTAGTTTTCAACTCGAATGCGATAGAGAGCCTCCATTCCCAGTTCCGGCCATGCTACACATTCACGTTCTAACGTCTGGCTTTCCAGCAGTGCTGTTACCGGAGGGATAATGGCAAATACAGCATTAGTCTCTGCCAACATCTTAACGGTTTCAGACTTAATTGCACCTTTGCCCAGATGCATCTTAATGCCGCCCAACTTTGAAAGTACCTCAAAACTGCCTTCTATTTCAAGCTTATTACTTGAAGTAGGTCCTACCCCAGCAGGACTAACTGCGGTATGGAATATCACACCACCTTGCAAATCTATCCCGCGTTTATTCCAAACACCTGCCTCCAACTCCTTACAAATCCGAGGCAGAACAGCATCACGACCACAGTAAATATACCCTGTGATACTTACAACATCGCCAACATTTAATTGGCTGATGGCATCTTCACTAAAAGGAGTTGTTAATTCTATCATCATATTTACATCTGCGGGTTAAATAAGTGGAGATAGCTCTGTTTATTCTCAATAACTCCGTATGCAGTAGCTCTTGCCACCAGGCGTTCTGCCCAAAGGCGATGAGGGCCAATCTCATTCATTTTGTTTGCTTTATCACTTTTTATAACACCACCTGAAGTATTCAATACCTGAAGGGCATCTTGATATTCTTCGTTGGTCACAGCGAGGAATCCGTTCACATAATTAATATGGCTTGGATGGATGATTGTTTTACCAATAAAGCCATTGGCCTTATCAATCACCAATTCACGCATCAAGCCATCCACCTCGGCACTGACTAATGGCTCACGTCTCAGAAGAGATTCCTGAATGTTAATCTTAGGCAGTTCCTGGAAGCGCATACTCTTTTTTACCTTGAAATACTCCCAGACAGGACCAGAAACAACATAATCGCCACGACGAGTGAAAATATTCAGAATATCTAGCAAAATGTCACTAACCGTCATGATATCGTAAATGGTGTACTCCACATCACGACGGGCACCAAAGCAAGAAGAGAAATCAGTAGCTCCGACGCGAACATTCAACACAAGTGGCTTGTATCTATCCAATATTTTCTTTATTCCAAGGAGTTCTTCCATTCGAGTTTCCTTGAAGGCTACTGTGCTATCCTCAATGATAGGCATACCGTAGATAATCTCCCCAAATTTATTGTTCAGCTCTTGCAAGTATGAGAAATAGCCCTCGCCATTCTCTGCATTAAACTTCGGGAAGTTGAATCCCGCGAGTACTTTAATATGACGCGGTTCCAACTGTTCTGCAAAGTGCTTGAACTGTTCCAGATTTCTTACTCGGAAAATAAGAAGGGGGATATCAGCGTATGTAATTTCACCATCTTCCAGTTTTTGTGACAATACGTTGAGGGTATGTATACTATTCTCTTCTGCTCTTGGCACATCCTCTAATTTACAAGCATCCTCAAAGCACATTACCATAGAGGTAAGCCCAGGATACTTATGCGTCAAAATTGCATCAATAAAATCTTTATGACCTGGCATGTACATAGTAGCACCAAGACAGAACTGCAATACATTTCTGTCGGTGTACTTATTAAACTCCTCAGGCTCTTTCACAAACTTAAAATCAGGATTATAAAGATGATGTCTCATTATTAAATTAAAATGTTATGTTACCTAAATCTACTCAGCTATTTCAATCAAACGGGATGTTGCGCCAACCTCCTCTGCTACGGCATTTACATCTTCAAACTGTTTGGAACTAATCTGTATCGTTTCTACAGCTTTCTTCATTTTTATGTATTCTATCTCACCTGGCATAAATATCTTACCTTCTTCTCCACATGCCTTGACGGACTCATAGAAATGAGTAATTCGTTCTTTCTTCTCGTCTGCTGTCATAAACTTATCCAAGTCTATAACAACAAACAGATGACCATTACCAGAATCTTCATCCATCTTGCTCAGATTCTTCACGCCACCAGCATAGTGTGAACCCGTCAACATTCCTGCAAAAATGTCAACGAACATACTCAAACCATAGCCCTTATAACCTCCTATCGGAAGCAAGGAACCCTTCAATGCCACATTAGGATCATCTGTAGGCTGTCCGTCAGGTCCGATTGCCCAGTCAAACGGAATCTTCTCACCATTCTTTGCCGCCAGACGAATCTTGCCACGAGCTGCAATAGTAGTGGCCATATCCAACAGGATTGGGTCATGATTTTCATCACCTGGATATGCATAGCACAAAGGATTGGTGCCAAAAATGGTTTTGTTGCCGCCTGTAGGTGCAATTGCAGGAGCAGCATTCGCATATACCATCGCAGCACATCCTTCACGGGCAGCCATGTCACCAAAGTAACCTGCAGTTCCAAAGTTATTACTATTTCTTACACCAACAACCGCAATACCATAATCCTTTGCTTTTTCAATGGCCATCTTTGTAGCTTTATAAGCCACAACTTGACCGAAGCCATTCTTTGCATCCAACAGGGCGTACGCAGCATTGTCTGAAAGAACTTCAATGTCATTCTTAGGGTTATAATGCCCTGCTGCTATTTTATGCACATACAAAGGGAGGCGTCCCACCCCATGTGTTGCTACACCTCTACGGTTTGCAAAGAGTATCGTATCAAGAATGATAGAAGCATGCTCTTCCGACACTCCTACCTTATCAAGGGTTTCCATAACCACTTGTTTCAGGTTTTCTATTGTGATAGTAACAAATTTAGCCATTATATAGTCTTGAAACATTAAATTTTCTATAAATCATACTATTACCATCAACATCTTTTACATCAACGGTCTCCTGAACATAATTTATCATATCAGCATATTCCTTGAAAGAATCTGTCATCATTTTTACACGGCAGAAATGCTGCATTAGAGTTCCTATAACTTTATCTTCTATCACATCACCCTCATGATAATACTGTGCAATACTCATAACATGAGGATTAGACCTCACCTCTTCAACCCCTGTGATTGAGCCAATAATACCTTCTTTCAATGGCACGGTGAGACTTCCAACGAAATGACCATGCATGTAAGGATCTATCAACCTCATCTCATCATCGGTTGCCATTGGACCTCCAAGTGCATATCTAATCATCATCTTTACATCGTTATATCCACAAGAAGCCTCCAACATCGAATATATAAGACCTCCACTTAATCGCAACCCCATCTCATGGAAATAAATCTGATTATCATCACTATCAACCAAGGCTTGCATAAAGAAGGTTCCATTAGCAAGTCCTATGGATTTAAACATGGCAATGACCTTAGGATTAATATCATGAATAAATGTATCTGTCAATTTGGATGGAAAAACTGCGGCAGAACTGATATGAGCTCTTCCATCGAACTCATCTACTGTATAGCGGTCACATAATGCAGATAATTTTATTTCTCCTTTATTTGCAATGTAACGGCAGCCAAATCCATAATCACTTGTGATGCACTTCTCGACTATAAAATGACCGGTCTCCGAAGCAGCAATAGCAAAAGGTACTGCAACCTTTAATTCTTCCTCATTTTTACAAATAGAAAGGCCCTTTGAGCTACATGCATCAACAGGTTTAACAACAACTGGATACTTAACATTTGCTAAATCCTGAGATGTCATTTCCTGTGTCATGTGATACTCAGGTACAACTGGAACACCAAATTTTCTACAAAGTTTTTTAAAAGACTCCTTATTTTGGCAAATATTCCATTGCTCTTCACTAGCATATACAGGCAAACCGACTTTCTCACATAGCTGTATCATATTTTGAATCTGGAATTCACTCGCTCCAGTCATAACGCCATCTATCTCTTTTTCTTTTATCAAAAGTGATAGCGACTCATGATCATCAGACGGGATAACGTATGATTCATCTGCCATTTTTCGTGTCGGTGCATCTGGGTGTATTCCTGTAACTATTGTATATACACCCATTCCCTTAGCGATTTTAATAATATCTGAAGTACTAGAATCACCAAGCACCAATAATTTTTTTCCTGATAGTGATACCATCTAAAAACGACTTTAAGATAACTTATTTCGGAGATATTATCGCATCAGGATAATACTCATCTATCACTCTCTTAACCAACAATACCTGCTTGGCTCGTTGTTTGGCCTCCTTCTCTGTGGTATCGTAGCTGTGGTTAGCAGCTACACTTCCACCAGTCTTCAGATAAACAGGAGCCGCCACACGAATAAAGTCAGGCACTTCATAGTGGCGGATAAAGCCACCTGAAGACTTCGGATTTTCTGTGTGCAGGTCGATAGGAATATCAATAGCAGAACGCATAGAGGACAGCATCTGAACCTGGATATCACGAACAGGATTGATACTGTCTGCGCCAAGGGTTTCTAAAACATGAGCAGAACAAGGATTTCCGTGACCACTGTGGGCACTAACCTTGAAATGGCAGTCAGCTGGGATATAACCCTTATTGCGAGCTTCATTCAACGCCCATAGCAAACCCTCATCATAAATCAGAAAACCACGCACACCTAAGCGAGCACCACGCTTGATTTCCTCAATACCACGGACAATCTGCTCTTCACCGCGCAGACGATAGCCCATACGCTGACCTTCCTCGGTCTTCACCGAAGCGGAAGTATCAGTCGTAGCACGGGGACCACAAGCCAATATCAGTTGGACATCCCATTTCTTGGCATATTCCACCATCAGACGGATTTCGTCATCAGTGAGGAACATAATACCCTTAGTTTGTGTCACACGATGAATCTTGATGCCATATTCATCAAGAGCCTCTAATAGGGCTTTCATCGGTCCGGGGCCTTGGATTCCTGGTACCTCGAAGCGATACTGGCCACCATCGGAAAAACGCTTTTCAGAAGTTGGGAGGTCATAAAGGTCGCCTCCAGGCATACCGATACTTTCAAGGAATGCACGGGTTTCTTTCATTGTGTAGTACTTCATATTGCTTTATTATTGATTATTCTAAACAATGTTCTTTAATTACTTTTTCATACTTATCAAAAGCATCTTCTATAGACTCTCTGTTTCCTGCCGTAAGAATAAGGTGTCCATATCTGTTAAGACTGGAGGTAATACGATTCACCCTATAACCTTCCTTTAGATTAAAAGAGAAATCTATCACATGCGGCCAACTTTTTACAAACTCTTCGTTAGGAGTATGTTTGATGACACTACCTTCTTCAAAAGAGAAGAATCGGACACCAGAGTATTGAACAGCCTTGGGATGTGGATTTATGCTTTCCCCCAAAGAGATCTTGAGCAGTTCATCTTCGAGATTCACATCAGTTGAGAGCGGAGTCAGTGTAGATGTTATATAGTCACCACCTAAACGAGGACTGGTCTCAATAACAAAGATTCCACGTTCATTTATCTTCAACTCAGTATGCGAAGGACAGTTCTCAAAGTGCAGTGCATTACCAATCTTTGCCACAATCTCCCGAATCTGTTGCTTGATGTCCTCAGAGATATTGGCTGGCTGAATATGACCCAGTTCCACATTGTAAGGGAACTCAGTAGTTTTCTTCTCAGTGAATTGAATGACTTCTGCCTTTCCATCATAGTGCAGTCCTTCGATACTATACTCAGGACCTTCAATGAATTCCTCTACGAGGATGGTATCCAGCTTTGAGACCTCAAAAGCCTCGCTCATGGAGGCTGCAAGCTCTTCTTTGCTACGGCAAAGCTTCACACCACGACTACCAGAATTGTCACGGGGCTTGATGATAACAGGGTACTCAAAGTCTTCTACCTCTTCAACAGACTTCACTAAACGGCCCTTGGCACTGGGAACGCCACCCTCCATGAAGCGTTGCTTCATCTGGAACTTATCTGTGCTCCATTGGGCGGTCTCTATGGAATAAAACGGGTAACCGTACTTCTCTGCAATGCGAGCCATCATAACCAAGGGCTTGTCGGTAGCAGCAGTAACAATAGCATCAATGCCATACTTTTCCACCACAGCACAAGTACCTTCATAGTTCTGGCCATCAACCACCTCAAAAGCATCAACACAGTCCTTGCACGTTGCATCCGCACAAGGATCTATGCCTACCGTATAGAGTCCCATTTTCTTGGCACGGTTGATGATGGACTCTTGCAGAGGTCCAACACCAAAGATGAGAACTGCTTTCTTGTTCTGATACATTTAGTTGATTTCTTTTACTGCGGCTTCGAAAGTGTCGCAAATGAAGTTAATCTGCTCTTCGGTCAAGGCAGCATACATCGGGAGGGTAATCTCATTATCTGTTACATATTCTGTCTGAGGAAGAACGGCACCAAGTTCCTTGTATGTTGAGAACCTATGGGCTGCAGGATAGTGAACAGAAGTCTGTACACCAGCCTCATGGATATATTCGCGAATCTTATTACGACGTTCCTTGGTAGAGTTCAGCAGAACTGTTGGCAAAATATAGTTGCTCACAAACTCGGTGTTGTCAGCAAAAGGTACTACCACGCCCTCAATCTTGCTCAATCGGTCAATATAGTGCTTACGCACCTTGATACGCGTCTCCAAATCTCCTGGGAGTTTCTTCAGTTGCTCTATGGCAATGGCTGCACGAATGTCATCCATGCGGAAATTGTAACCCAAGCAAGTGATGTCATACTCTGTAGCATGGCCACTGGCACGCTGGTAGCTCATGGTGCTCATACCATGACTACGGATAAGACGAGCTTTCTTCTCCATCTCCTCGTTATTGGTGATAAACATACCGCCTTCACCGGTAGAGATGTTCTTATTGGAGAAGAAACTGAATGCAGCACAGTCACCAATGGTACCGAGTTTCTTGCCTTTATACTCTGAAAGAGGACCGTGGCAAGCATCCTCAATAACCTTGAGGTTATGCTTCTTGGCAATAGCCATAATCTCGTCCATCTTGGCAGGGAAGCCAGCCATGTGAACTACCACAATACCCTTGGTCTTAGGAGTAATCTTGCGTTCAATGTCAGCAGGGTCAATATTGATGTGATCTGGACCAACAATATCAGCGAAGACAGGTGTCGCACCTACATAACGGATACAGTTGCATGAAGCAGCAAAGGTCAGCGAAGGACAAATCACCTCATCACCAGGACCAAAGCCACAGACCATACAGCAGACATGAAGGGCATCGGTGCAGTTCGACATGCTCACTGCATACTTTACCTTCCACATGTCAATAAACATCTGTTCTAACTCAGCGTTCTTAGGACCAGTGGAAATCCAACCAGACTTGATGGTATCGTACGCTGCCTGAGCCTCGCGCTCGTCGAAGTTCAGATTAAAAAGAGGAATTTTGTATGCCATAATATTCAATAATTTATTTCTTACATCTTTTGATCCAAATTCTTTCCTTTCTCCTCATGCTCAAAGTTCGGTATGAACTCTTTAATCGCCTCTACCACCTGAGCCTTGGTGAAGTCATCCTTGGCAAAAATATCTTCCAGCTTCTCAAAGAAACCGTTCACCTCAGCCATTTCATGGCGAGTGGTCTGTTCAACTACACCAAGAGCTTGGAATCTCTGCATATCAATCTTCTCTCCTGGCACATAGAACTCTTCGTAAGCTTTCTCGCCGGTGGTATCAGAGCCAAAGTATATAACAGGATACTTTGGCAATTGAGAATTGATAATGGACAATTGACAATTATGTTCTTTTATCTTAGCTGCTTTCTGTTTGGCTTCTGCATCAGTGGAACAGGCATCTTTTTCAAAACCATTGGCTTTTACGAAGTCATCGCAGATGGAGGAGAAGGTGAGCATCTGGTCTTCGCCTAATTTGGGGAAGAAGACTTCGCCCGGTCGGCCCAGGATGCAGGCGAGCATACAGATCTGGCCAGACTCCTCTGGGCTGACGAAATAACGCTTCACATCACTTGGTGCAGCCAAAGGTTGGCGCTTTTGCATTCTGTGAATCCAGCCGTCAGGCAGCGAACCGTTGCTGAATGCCACGTTAGCAAAACGAGCAGTGGTGACTTTGAAGTATTTGTTATAAGCCATCACCAGATCTTCCATGATGCGTTTCGATGCGCCCATGATGTTCACGGGATTGGCAGCCTTGTCGGTAGAAACACAGAAGAAGTGCTTGGGTGGATAGACGGTCAATAAGTCCATCAACTTCTTTGCCTTGATGTCATTATTCTCTATGAGTGCCTGCACGCTATAGCGATCCTTCTCACTGCGCACGTGCTTATGGGCAGAGAAGTTGGCAACAATGTCAAAGCCCTTCTCCTCTCGGAAGATGCGCTCGAAGATAGGATCTGCAAAGTTCAGCGTGTAGCAACGGAACTCATTAGGTACATAAAGTCCGTTAGTAGAGCGCACATCGCGCACCAGCTCTGCCAACCCGTTCTCGTTCAGGTCAACAACAACTACTGATGCCGGTTCAAAACGCAACACCGCCTTGATGAAACTTGAACCTATGGATCCAGCACCACCGATCACGCACACCTTCTTACCCTTTATTTCACGAGTAAGCGTTTCTTTATTAGCCTCGATATCAGGGGCGAACATGCTGACCGGCCTGAATGTAACGCTGTCAGCGATAAACCTTTCAAGATTAAACATCGTATATTGTATTATTATAAAAACTGTTTGACATCCACGCTCTGCAGTGGCGACACGTCGTAGTTGCTAGCCATATTAAATAAGTCCAGGCTGCGCGAAAAAACCAGATGGCTCAAATATTTTAATTGAAATTATGCTTTTATATAGCCTCCATTAGGGCTGTTTACAATCCTGACATCCGCAATGATAGCTTCTAAAACTCGCTTTACCCTATCTTGTTCGTTTGGGTGCATATCGTAGCTCTCCATCAAGTCTTTCCCTCTACCACCTTTCCATCCTCAACCGCCCAATAGAGGATGTATGAATACACGCTCTTCAGCGTAAATTCAGTTTTCTGTTAAGTGATATCCTCCCCAACAAGGTTGCGAGGTTCCGCGCCAGCGTAAGCCACCGACACTTGGTTATTTTTGTTTGTTATTAAATTTGTTTCTTTGAAACGGGCAAGCCCGCTGTTATTGAACCATTTCTTATGAGAGACAGCGGGAATCCCGCCCTATGGTTGGGGCTTTAAGGCTGTGCGGAAGTCCTTTCTGCCCCATCGCGGCTCCGGCTGCGCGTAAAGACGAAAGTAGCAAATTTTTCTATTCTTCTGTCAGATGCCGCGGTCCATTGTTAGCTACAACCAGTTTATTTCTTTCCTCCTGAATAATATTGTTGGCCAGTTTTTTAATCTTCTCAACTAGCCAAGAGTAAGTTGTTGTACCTTCTGTATAGTCTGCCTCTGCAAAAAAATCTACACGGCCATCACTTCTCAACTGTTCAACTTGATTCAATGCTTTAATATCACCTTTAGGATAAATCGCGAATGTTAAACCTCCGTTCTTCTTCACTAAAGAGAACGCTGGAACATCACTTGGACCATCGGCAATATAAATCATATTCTTGAATGAAACACGGCGTTGCCCATCGCTCATTTTCGCATTTAGGCCTGCGCCATTCTTCTTGTTGACACCTTTATTTATCTCAAAGATGGCTCTTGTCTTGGTGGTATTATCAATAGTATATGCAATTTCATTAATAACTGGTTCTGTGTCACCCTCACTATCAATTAACTCACACCCCCATATACCTTCCACAAGTGGAGCGAGTACAGAACCTCTGATAACCTCTGCAAAACCAGTACTTACAATATAGTGCTCAACACGTACATTAAACTCTTTGCATTCTTCGATTCCTTTCAGCAAATTGAGAGTCGTTTCAAAAAAAGCAGGGATACCAGGATAGAAATTCTGTCTGGCACCATAGGTTCTTAGCTTCTCATTATTCAGCCCTTTAAAAATGCCTGCTTTTGCATCACGAATGAACTTAAGTAGATATGATGTATCAGGATTTACTCTAATACCTTTCTTTGCATAGAACTCAGGGATGGCATTCACCTCTTTCCAATAGTCTCCTGCGTCAATACCATATTCCTCGAAAATGGGGTCTTGCATATAACCGTTAACCAAGGTCTTGTCAAAGTCCCATATAAGTGCAATAACGTTCTGCATAGCCCTACTTATTTAATTGTTCATTGCAAGGGAAGTCGTAAGCTGCAAGCATATCTGACTCAATCAGTTTGCGTTGCTCCTCGTCAACAGGAGCGGCATGAATACCAATGCAATTGGCATAGTGAGCCTTAATCTCATCTTCTTTATGGTGATTGTCGAAGCGTTTTGCAAGGTTCTCCGTTTCACCCAGATAGACCAAATCGTGGGTGAACCCTTCATTGGTCCCACGACGTCGGGTAAAAAGATATACACCGGCTCTTGCTAGAAAGGCACTTCTCAACTCGGAAAAATCATCGAAGGTGTACAAATCAAAGATGTACTCCTTGCCAGATATTCCATTAAGGGTTAAACGACTTCCTGTACTATTCATGTTATACTATACGAAATTATATTCTGTTATTAATCTTAATTCTCTTCAACAATTGTTTTAGCCAGCTGGAGGCGCAAAAACGAGCTGACAACGCTTTTCTTAGCTTCAGGCTCTTTTGCGGACGTGCTCCGAAAATGTGCTCTTCTCCAATTCTATTCGCAATGCAACTTCATAAGCAGATTCCAACAGACCTGGGCCTAAATTGTTATAGACGTTGAATATGGCGCCACGGATCTTGTAGGATATTTCATTCTCTTCTATCTCCATATATATTTCGATAGCGCAGATGACGCTGATTAAGCAGATTACGCAGATGAGTGGGATTAGGAAATCTTGAGAAGGACTCCACCAACGAAGCCACATCCAATAATTTTAACGTTAGGGATTGACGATGTTTTATGTTCTTTTATTTGTCGAGAGTCGAGGGACTAGCGTCAACCCTGATGAAGGGTGAAGGGTTAAGGGTTAAACGAGTTGAACCATTCCTCCTACAATTCGTACCTCATGACCATGATCCCCTAAGTAAGTTTTACCTCCAAAAGCGACAATATGGTCGTATTGCCCATTAATATCCACCTTGAAGTTAGTATGTATCACACCTGGTGCAGTTCCCTTTCGGTCGTCTGTAAGATGAGCCTCTGTTTTTGGTCTTCTCATAATAACGAATGGTTTACCATATTGCGCTTGGAGTACATCACCATTGCTATGGGTACCATTATAGCTTGCTCCAAACTTACTGTGATAGACGCCATCACCAACTACACGAGCTGCATGTGTCCAACCATCTGCATTACAATATAAGGCCACTTTATCATAATCAGCATCTAATGAGTCATCCATTCCACACTCTTCAAATCCGAAGAATCGAAAAGCCTCAATCAAGTCGGTTTCAGTCATCCCCTTATGAACTGGTGGCCACCAATGCCAAGGTAGATCTGCACTATCCACCCATCTATCTTGCATTCCCATGGCATAAGCGATACAGTTATAAAGGTACGTAAAAGGACTTGTTAAATGGAAATTTCCATCAAGTTCCAATTTTTCGCCAAAAGCATCAGCCCTTGTTAAGCTTTCCCGAGCGCCAGGAGTGTTATAATCCATGTGTTACAAACGTCTTCTAGTGAAACATAACCCTCGTATGACATATAATCTGGGTATATCAAATCGAGTGCATGAACGATTGGATCTGGGTGATCCTTAATAATCTCCAATATTCCAGGTACGGCATCTTCACCCATAGCAACAATACGCTCAAAATCCGCATTATCATAATTATTGGAAGACATGAAGTTAGAACTGCGATTCCAATACTCGTAGTTTTGACGTACCATCCGAATATTCATCTCGCGCTTGGGTATATCAAGCATCTGTCTATCGCGGCTCACTGACATGTCTATTGAGAAACCGCCCTCTGTCAAATTTTTATCTTCTCTCATCGCTGCTCTATTTCAAATGCATAATTATCCAAACGATTTCCATCCAGCTCCAAATGGACATCGTATGCACCCGGCTTCTCGAACAGCACATTCTGAAGATTGAGTGCTAACGCAATATGACTGGCCTTGTCAAACCGTTCAACATGTAGATTGGCAGGAATTGGAGGAATGATACTTTTATTATCCTTATCCAAAATAGATATCGACAAAACCTTCTCTCCTTCTTCTTCAGGAAGAATGTAAAGTTTCAAAGCTAGGCCAAAGGATACACGTACGGGGAAAGATGGCACCACGAAATTGTCTATCGTATTGACGATTGTCAGTTGCCCATTACTGTTAAAGGCGCCTTGACACAATGCATATAATTCAACTTTCATATTTGCTTATTGTTTATTCGTGAAACTTACTAAAAATCAAAAAATCAGGGGACTCCTTGATCTGGTTTGTGTTCTCACCTGTAAACTGTCAATTATGACGTTCAGGCTTAAAAACAGCCGTTGACCAATAATCGAGACTGCTCACGCTCGGGATAGCTCAAACAAGCTCGGTTCTCCGCTCGCTTACTCGCAGCCTTCATGGTCAATGTTGTCGGGATTAAATATCGCTTCGTAACGTGGATTAAGTTGGATCATAATCTATTCGAATGTATGGACATCACCCTTCAGGATTTCCTCCTTCAACGGCTCCGTCACTTCCTTGATATTCTTGATTTGAGACACCTTACAATGCCTAAAGAGTGGAACTTTATATAAATATTTAACGCTCCTCAAAAACGAAAGTGGGTATCTGCCCTATTTCAACAGAATACTTTGTATGCATAAAAGGAGTTCCATTTATCCTAGTCAGATAATGATGAGAAATCAAATACAACTCTAACTGAGCCTCGTCAGTAATATTAAGGATAGTCGGGTCGTTTAGCATCGTTGAAATACCAGCCTTGTCCTTCAAGTCGTCTGCGATGACATTGCCTGTTTTATCTTTCAAAGTCACCCTATATTGAGCGCCAGGCCTAGGCTGGTTGAGTTCTGTAAAAACAATAGTAACAGGTTTTCCTATACCCATAGAAACATTGGACTGATAATAGGGTACTCCTCCTATTTTAGTATGGAAATGATTCCTTGCTATATAATCCAAAAGCCCAATAATACTTG
>Ga0247611_10000995_pt1 | contig 53105 bp, 47 predicted proteins | sample 177DNAGHGhighgp2_FD_192422 | JGI IMG/M metagenome (GOLD analysis project Ga0247611, IMG submission 192422) | Sheep rumen microbial communities from Palmerston North, Manawatu-Wanganui, New Zealand - 1770 DNA GHGhigh gp2 | ecosystem: Host-associated > Mammals > Digestive system > Stomach > Rumen... | reverse complement strand
GTATGGGTGAAGTAACTTATGGTTAAGGGTTCAAGGTTCAAAGTTATTGAGCTAAGAACTAAGAACTGTAGAGCTGTAGAAGAAAGACAGGAGGGCTTTGGCTCTCCTTTCTTTAATGTATCATTAATTATTTGGGGGAGTAAACAAGTTTCGCTGAGGAATTAGGGGACGGTTTACTGCGAGCAAGCGTGGGTTATTCTCCGATAATGCTGGGTTATTGGAAAGGGGAATAATGAAGTTTTTTGCGTTTTTTCTCAAGACCTAACACAGAAAACTCGCAAGTTGCTCTCCGTTAGACACTTACAAGCAAAAAACGCACAAAAAGACCTAACTAAGACCTAACTAAGAGGTAACTAAGAGGTAACTAAGAGGTAACTAAGAGGTAACTAAGACCTAATATAATACCTAAAACTATTTACGTTTTTCATACTCCTTCCCCCTTCGGGTACTTCCCCTATCTTAGGGGAAGAGCTAAGAAAGCCCCCTCTAACTCCCCCTTACCCCTCCCTTCTCTCTCCCCTTGGGGGAGTGCGAAGGGAGAGAAATCCGTTCTTGTCCCCCCTCAGTCCCCCAACGGGGGAAGACGGGGGAGTGGTCAATGGTCAATGGTCAATGGTCAATGGTCAATGGTCAAATAGTAAATAAATAGGCCCTATCCTAAATAATTTCGCCTCGTTGGGGGAGAGAAATCGTAAATTCATGTTAGGTCTTAGTTACCTCTTAGTTAGGTCTTAGTTACCTCTTTGGAGGCCCAAAAACACGACCACAAGTATCTGTAGAGCCATTTTCGAGGTGTTTTATGTTAGGTCTTTGCGAATTCCATATTTTTCTGCATTTTTCATCGAATCATCCTAGGGATTTGACACACGGTATGTCGAAACGGTCCCACACTGGGACTGAAACAGTCCCATATTGGGAATCATACGTTCCCATACTGGGACTCAAGAGCTAAGAACGGTTCAAGGTTCAAGGAATTACGGAAATCGTAAATTTTACGGATGAACGAAAATAAAAGTAAGTGATTAGAGGAAAAATGACTTGACAAAAAGAATTGTTTGCATTATTATGGAAAATCAATCGTGAAATGAAAGAAAAAAGTAAATAGTAAATTGTCAAATAGTAAATAATTACTATCTTTGCAGTGAAATAAAGAATAACTATGGCATTAAAAGCAGGAATCGTTGGATTGCCTAATGTGGGCAAGTCCACTCTTTTCAATTGTCTGTCGAGCGCAAAGGCACAGGCAGCTAATTTCCCTTTCTGTACGATTGACGCTCAGATGGGGCAGATTTCAGTTCCAGACGAGCGACTCACCAAACTGGCGGAGATTGTCCACCCAGGACGTATCGTGCCTGCAACGTGTGACATCGTGGATATCGCTGGATTGGTGAAGGGTGCGAGTCAGGGTGAAGGACTGGGTAATCAGTTCTTGGGTAACATTCGCGAGTGTGACGCTATCATTCATGTGTTGCGTTGTTTCGATAATGGTAACATCGTGCATGTCGATGGGAGCGTGAATCCGGTTCGCGATAAAGAGGTGATTGACACAGAACTTCAGCTGAAGGACTTGGAGACCGTTGAGTCGCGTATCAAACGTGTGGAGAAACAGGCTAACGTGGGTGGTGACAAGATGGCAAAAGTGGAGCTGGGATTGCTGCTCCGCTATAAGGAGGCTTTGGAGCAGGGCAAGAGTGCTCGTGTGGTGGAACTGGAGAATGCTGACGAGGAGGCTGTTGCAAAGCAGATGTTTCTGTTGACCACCAAGCCTGTGTTGTATGTCTGCAATGTGGACGACCAGAGTGCGAAGGAGGGCAATGAATATGTGAATGCTGTGCGTGAGGCCATCAAGGGTGAGGATGCGCAGCTGCTCATCATCTCTGCCCAGACAGAAGCCGATATTGCCGAGCTGGAGAGCTATGAGGAGAAGCAGATGTTCCTGGAGGATATGGGATTGGAAGAGAGCGGATGTAACCGCCTGATTAAAGCCATCTATGCCCTCCTCAATCTGCAGACATTCATCACAGCCGGACCTATGGAGGTGAAGGCTTGGACGTTCCGCAAGGGATGGAAAGCTCCTCAGTGTGCTGGAGTCATCCATACCGACTTCGAGAAGGGTTTCATCCGTGCTGAGGTCATCAAGTATGAGGACTATATGAAATATGGTTCGGAGGCAGCTGTACGCGAGGCAGGTAAGCTGGGCGTAGAGGGTAAGGACTATGTGGTGCAGGATGGCGACATCATGCATTTCCGCTTTAATGTGTAATGGAAGAATCGCTAATTTGCTAACGTCATGAATACATTGTTTATCGATTGGCAGCCTCATGTTGAGGCATTTCAGATTGGTTCGTTCAGCATCAGATGGTATGCGCTGTTGTGGGCAGTCGGATTGGTTGCTGCCTATTTCATTGTGAAGTATCTGTACAAGCATCAGGGCATTTCGCTTGATAAGTTCGACCCGCTGTTCCTGTATTGCTTCTTTGGCATTCTGATAGGTGCTCGTCTGGGTCATTGCCTGTTCTATGAACCTGATCACTTTTTGGGTAGCACAAACGGAGTGATAGAGATGTTTCTGCCGATAAAGATTCTGCCCGATGGGAGTTGGAAGTATCACGGCTATGCAGGATTGGCCAGCCACGGAGGTGCTTTGGGCTGTCTGATTGCGATGCTCATCTATGCCAAACGTAATCATGTAAGGTTTACGACCGTGCTCGACAATGTGTGCATCGCTACTCCTTTTACCGCTTTCTGCATCCGTATGGGAAACCTGATGAATTCGGAAATCGTTGGCAGACAGACAGATGTACCTTGGGCATTCATCTTCCATACCAATGATTCGATGGTGGGTGGAACTTTGGTTGCACGTCATCCAGCCCAGCTCTACGAAGCGTTGGCTTATTTACTGATCTTCATCATCCTGCTGGTTATCTATTGGAGACTCAACCGCTTCGGCATCCGCTCAGGAGCAGGAACGGGAATGTATTTCGGTTTGTGTCTTACGATGATATTCACATTCCGATTCTTCATTGAGTTCATCAAGAAGGAGCAAGTGGACTTCGAAAAGGGAATGGCGCTCGATATGGGACAGTTGCTGAGCATCCCGTTCATCATCGTGGGCGTCTATTTCACCATTCGCGGCATTCGACTATTTAAGAAATACCTAAACGATCACGACTTATATCTCAAGGATTATGCCAACCAGTAAATCTCACAAAGGTCTTATCACTACGATCATCATCCTGGTCGTGCTGCTGCTTGGAGCGGGCGGCTGGATATGGTATAGCTGCTCGAACAAGGAGAGTAAGATCGACTTGGAGAACTATACCCCTGTGGAGGAGTTCAAACCAGCTTTCGAGGCCCTGAACAAAACTCCTGAGCCTCAGTACGATATCGAGGAGACTGTGCGTCTGCTGAACGGATTGGAAGTGGCGCAGAACCAGTCGGGCGACTTCTTCGCTTTTCTTGAATTTATGGCCAAGCAGGACTACAGCAAAGTGCCTGCAGAGGTGTTGGAGGCTAAGAAGAAACTGTTGCCAATCTTGCAGAAGATGTTTGAACTGCAGAAGGAGTACGATGAGTTGGACAATATCTGGATGTTGGCTCGAAGTGCTACAAGCGGAGTTTCGAACTTTGCTGAGAATGCCAATCCTATTACTGTCTTGTCCACCATCTTCACAGGCGACCCATTCTCATCGGTCAGCATCAATAAGAATCTGGCAGAAGCCAAGACAGCCGCTTTCGAGCAATACGAGAAAGACCAGAAACTGAAGGAGTCATTGAAGAAGGAAATTGAGGAGATCCGTATGTCGTATATCGACTATCTCTCGGAGTATGCTCCTATCTATTTCAAATACATGAACGAATGGGACAAGCTCTGTCTGGATCGCGATAAAGCCTATCTCGACATCTATGCGGGCAGAACGAAAGATGCCTATAATGCTGTGGAGAAGGTACTCGACAAGTATCCCACGAACCGCGAGGCGATGTTGCTGAAAGCCTTGTCGTTGATACAGATGAGCAACACCCTTCCTCAAACGAATGGGCTGCAACCCTTGAACCCTGAACTCGACTCGATTCCTGAGAATCCAAACGACAAACATCTGACAGAAGCATACGCTATCTTGGAGGACTATACGGAGTTGTACCCCAACCGTAGTGCACCAGCTTTGGTGCTGAAGGGATTGATTAACCTGAAAGAGGGTAATGAGTCGAAAGCGATGTCGTTCTTCGACCAAGCAAGCGTGGAATACCCACGTCAGGCAGCAGCTCTTACCGACCTGCTCGACTCTTATAAGAACCGTTCGTATCTCAATAAATCGAGCGAAGGTAAATACCTGCTGAAGCTCTATCGCAGCACGATGGAGGGGTACGGAATGTTCAGCCCAAATCTGCTGAAAGCAAAATACTATGCGCAACAGGGCGACCTCGAGGAAAGCAAGGAGGAAATCTTCAACCACTTCTACCGTAGAGGTAATCAGGGTGTTTATGATTGCCTGCTCAGCGATATGCAGTACTGCGAGGAAAATATGTACAGCATCTTCAAGCAGCTGCTGATGGAGCAGTCGTTCATCGACGTGAGTGTAGAACCTACGACTGACTGGCTTGTGAGCAAGAACGACGATGAGGTAAAGGTCATCATCAACAACCGCAGCGATGTGGATCTTGAAAATGTGCGCATCTTCCTCTGTCTGCATTATACGGATATGTACAAGGATGAGTATGATGTGGTGAAATGTCCGTCAATCAACATCATCAAGCATCACGACAAGACCGAGATTGGAGTGGTGAAGCTGACCTACGAAGACAAGAAGTATGACGACATCACCCGCATCCGTGCGATTGCGATGACTGACGACAAGATATGCTGGATAGACAATGTGGATTATAAGTATGTACATGCTTATGAGGCATCGAAGGCGAGTGACAAGACCAAAAAGCAGAATCAAACTCGTCGTGAGGAATTCCTGAATGATTTCAACGTGACCAGCGAATCGCTGTTGTCAACCATCAGTACCGGCATCAAAATCTACAGCAATATCAAGAATGGAGATAAGAGCATCTGGGACAGCGTGACAGACATCTGGTCGGGTGACGATAAGAAGTTGAAGATTGAGTTGCCTCGTATCCTCAGCCTCATCGACCCTGTATTCTCGCTCCATCAGTTGAAAGATAAGGATAACGCCGTATTGCCAAAGGAGAACTATCTGGCAGGCAACAACATCCGATTGAAATTCGACTATGAACCAAAGAATGGTGACATCATTCCGCTCTACATCTATAGCGACTATGTATCGTTCAAAGTGACCATACAGTTCAAGGATGGAAAGGCAGAAATACAGAAGATAGAAATCGTATAACCCAATAGCATCAAATCCTTATGAAAATGACGATAGCAGCAATCGGCTGCATTTTACTTATGACTGCTTGTTCAAACAAATCTGCCCTTAAGGGGGAAGCTGCAGAGGGACAGTTTACTCAAGGTAACCCCTACCTGCCACTTTGGGAGCATATCCCCGACGGAGAACCTTATGTATTTGAAGACCCAGACAACCCTGGGAAGTATCGTGTGTATATCTATGGTTCGCACGACAACCTGATTACCGAATACTGCGGACGCGATCAGGTGGTGTGGTCGGCTCCTGTTGACAGCCTCAATAAGTGGCGCTATGACGGCATCATCTTTAGTGTGGGTAAAAATGCAAAGGGTGAACAGCTCGATCGTGAAGGAAAATGTGATGTGCTCTATGCACCCGATGTAACACTTATGGTCAATTCTGACGGGACAAAGACCTACTACCTCTATCCCAACAATCAGGCAGGTGGTCGTAATGGTATGATTGCTAAAAGCAGCCGTCCTGACGGACCTTTTGAGGTATGTAATTGGAGCAAGAGCAATCCTTTCGTGACAGATGGAGTGTTGGCATTCGACCCAGCAGTCTTTGTGGACGATGATGGGCGTGTGTATGGTTACTGGGGATTCGAACGCTCGTATGCTGCTGAGCTCGACCCAACAACGATGGCTACAGTAAAACCTGGCACGCAGATTGTGGAGGATATGGTTTCTGGAAGATATCATGATGGGATATTCAGCTTCTTCGAGGCTTCGTCTATCCGAAAGATTAAGGACAAGTATGTCTTTATCTACAGCCGCTTCACGAAAGACGGAGAGTTTGGTTTGCCCGTCTCAAACTATACGTTGGCATACGCCTATAGCGACAACCCACTTGGCCCTTGGACCTATGGAGGAACCATCATCGATGCGCGTGCTCGTGAGAAAGATGAAGCAGGCAACGTAATCGCTTCAGCTACGATAGACGGAAACACACATGGAAGCATCTGTGAGATCAACGGAAAATGGTATGTATTCTATCATCGTCAGACGGGTACGGACGAATATGCTCGTCAGGCAATGGTAGCTCCGATTGAGGTGAAAGTGGAGGAAGGTCCTGGTGGAAAGGTCGAGATTTCTGAGGGAGAATATACTTCAGAGGGTTTCTCGCTGAATGGACTTAATCCGTTAGAGCGTCACTCTGCAGGTATCGCTTGCTGGTACACAGGACCTCAACCTGCTATCCATGAATGGCCAAACAACAAGTTCTTTGGGTCGTATGTGGCTTCATCGTATGGAACAGATAATAAGTTCGAAGCGCCCTATGATTTGAAGAACAACACCAACCCTGTTGTCAACAATACTGACGGTTCGATTGTGGGCTACAAGTACTTCAATTTCGACATGCTTCGTGACCACAAAAGTGTGGCTTTGGTGCTGAATCTTGTACCAGAAGGCGTTGATGGAGTCATTGAAATCATGGCTGGGCGTCCATGGGAATCGCAGGGAGGTCAGCTCTTGGGCACTATAGAGTTGAAAGCCGATATGCCTAAAGTGCCTACAGAATTATCTGCAGACCTCTCATCGGATGTTCGTCTTGAAGGCAAGACAGCTATCTTCTTTAAATTCTCTTCGGAAACAAAGGAGAAGTCGCTCTGTACTCTTTTGGACTTCTACTTCAAGTAGGGTGTAAGTGTTTATTTGCGTCTTTCGCCGACGATAAGGAACACTTCGTCCTTCAACGCATCAGGTAGCTCTACGGCGCGCAGTTGAAGGCTTCGTACCCATCCTGCTACCTCATATTCCCGCATCGTGTAAAGTACCTCACGAAATTCTTCGACAGCTTCATCTGTATAGTCGGATGAGGCTGTTCCACGATAGCGGTCAAGTTCCTCATCGTTGTAATACTCTATCTCTTTGCTGACAGCAGCCAGCAGGCTGTCCTTCTCGCATACTTCGTGCTGCCCGCAACACTCCATGTCTTCTATCTGTTTGATGGAAGGCATTTCTGTGATTTCTCCTCGTTCAAGTTTTTTCTTGAGCGAACGATTGCGTAGGTAGCCGAGTACGAAGGCGACTGCTCCGAGGGCAAATAGGCTGATTATGAGATATAGCATAGTTGGAATCCAATCTTTTCGAGGTCTGACCAATAAGTGGGGTATGATTTGTTCACGACTGAGGGGTCTTCAATGGTGATTTCGCCCAGGCGTAAGGCACAAGGGGCAAACGACATCGCCATACGATGATCGTGATAGGTGGCGATGGTGAACGAGTCTTTTGTTGCTTCACGATGTCCGTCCCACGTTAACGAGTCGTCTGTGGCTTCTAACCCGAATCCCATCTTCGCCAACTCTGTTTGCAAGGCGCTGATGCGGTCAGTCTCCTTGATGCGTAGTGTTCGAAGTCCTGTAAAACGGAAGGGGAGCGCATTCATGCAACAAGTTACAACGAGTGTCTGAACCAAATCGGGACAGTCTTCGAAATCGTATGTAAATACTTTAGGAACGAGTTCCGGTTCGTGCGATGGACTTCCTGTTACGGGTTTCGCTTGCTGCTGATGGAGCCGGTTGAAGATATCGTCACACACTCGATCTCCTTGAATGCTGTCCTTGATGAGTGATTGCGGACGGAAGGCTGTGGGTTGGATGCCTGCGATAGAGGCTATCTCGTACCAATACGAAGCAGCTGTCCAGTCGGCTTCGATCGTGATGGCTTGTTGAGGGTTGTAGTTGTATCCGTGTTCCACCCTGATGGTTCGTTGATCGGTCCAATCTACGCTTGCGCCAAACTTCCGCATGAGTTCCATCGTTATATATAAATAAGGTGTGGATACCAATTGGCCTTCAAGCTTCAGGGTCAGCCCATCTTGCATCGTGGGGGCAATCATCAGCAGGGCAGAAATGAACTGCGAGCTGACTCCTCCATTCATGGTGAGACAACCGCCACGTAGCGATTGGTTGCCTGTGATGCGAAGTGGAGGGAATCCCTCTTTTCCCATGTATTCGATAGTAGCACCAAGTGTCCTAAGCGCATCCACCAAGATGCCTATCGGACGTTCCTGCAGCCGTTGTGTGCCTGTAATCGTGTGGGTTCCTTTGCAGACAGCCAGATAAGCGGTACCAAATCGCATTGCTGTTCCTGCAGCACATACATCAACGATAGGGCTCTCATGCTGAAGCATCTCTGCTACTACGCGTATATCGTCGCATAAGTCGGATAGCGGTTGGTGTAATACCCGTCCTGGCTCCACTCCGTTGAGTGCAGAAAGAATGAGTACACGATTGGCGATACTCTTTGATGGAGGTAGGTCAATCGTGCACGGTTGTATAGATTGTGGTGCTATTATCCGTAGTTTCATCACTCTCTTACGATGGTCTGTTCACGGTCAGGACCTACAGAGATAATAGCGATTGGGGTTTCGAGTTGTTGTTCAAGGAATTCGATATAATCCTTGAATGCTTCTGGGAAATCGGCCTCTGATGAGCATTCTGTAAGGTTCTGTTTCCATCCTGGCATCTCTACATAAACTGGTTCGATGCCTTCGTTGATGTCGTATGGGAAGTAGTCGATGATATGTCCGTTTTGGTTGTATGCCACACAAGCCTTGATGGTTTCGAAGTCGTCGAGTACATCGCTCTTCATCATAATCAGTTTGGTCACACCATTGATCATGATGGCATACTTGAGGGCTACCAGGTCAATCCATCCACAGCGGCGTTCACGTCCTGTTACGGCTCCGTATTCGTGTCCGATAGCGCGTATCTTGTTGCCTGTTTCGTCGAAGAGTTCTGTAGGGAATGGTCCTGCTCCCACACGTGTACAGTATGCCTTGATGATGCCGTACACCTCGCCAATCTTGTTGGGTCCAAGTCCGAGGCCTGTACATGCTCCAGCACAGATGGTGTTGCTTGAGGTGACAAATGGATACGATCCGAAATCGATGTCGAGCATTGTGCCTTGAGCTCCTTCGCAGAGTACTGACTTACCTTCTTTCAGCAGGCGGTTCACCTCGTGTTCGCTGTCAACGAGTTCAAACTGACGCATGTATTCGATACCTTCCATCCAGTGTTTCTCGATGTCTGTGATATCGTAGTCGGTATAGTTGAGGGCGCGCAGCATCTCTTCGTGGCGTGCTTTGTGGGCTGCATATTTCTCTTCGAAGTTGTCGAGGATGTCTCCCACACGCAATCCGTTGCGGCTGATTTTGTCTGTATAAGTAGGTCCGATACCTTTGCCTGTTGTGCCCACTTTGTTTTTGCCTTTTGCTGCCTCGTTGGCTGCGTCGAGCAGTCTGTGGGTTGGCATTATCAGGTGTGCTTTCTTTGAGATATGCAGGCGGCTCTTCAGTTCGTGTCCCGATTTCTCAAGCTCTTTGGCTTCGTCCATAAAGAGGTCTGGAGCAAGCACCACTCCGTTGCCGATGATGTTTACCTTGTCGCCTTGAAAAATACCAGAGGGGATAGAGCGGAGCACATATTTCTGTCCTTCAAACTCGAGGGTGTGTCCTGCGTTTGGACCTCCCTGAAATCGTGCTACTACATCGTATCGAGGAGTGAGCACATCCACCACTTTTCCTTTTCCTTCGTCTCCCCATTGGAGACCCAATAGAACATCTACTTTCATTTTTGTTGTATTTTTTGCTTTCTTTTCTCTCGGTTTATTTTTGCTTGACATTTTGCACAGATGCCGTAAATCATTACTGAGCAGTTGGTCATCTTGAATTTCTTGTATTTCTTCTGACTGAGAAACAACTGGATGGTTGGGTCTTTGAACTCAAACAGCTGATTGCAGATAGTGCAACACATGTTGTGGTGGGTCTGTGTTTGGATGCAGGCCTCGTATTCCACCCCTTCGTTGCCATTCGAGCGCTTGATGACCAGTCCAGCTTTGAAAAACAGTTCCAGATTGTTGTACACAGTCACACGTGTCACGGGGAACTCTTCTTGGAGGTAGTCCCATATCATATCGACTGTAAAGGGTAGGTTCACCGAGTAGACGGTTTCCAGAATCTTCTGCCGCTCGGGAGTGTTTCTGAGCCTTTTGAGGTTGATATAGTTGCGCAGTATCTGTTGTGCTTCAGCCAGTCGGGTATTTTCGCTCATATTTCTCGTCCAATAATCCAATGAGGTTGTTTGCCAACCTTCTGACATACATGTTGCTGCTCTCGCTCATCGATTGTGCCTGGTCGTATAGTTCTTCTACCGAGCGTTCCTGCATCTCGCGTCTTCGCACGATGTGATAGATGGTGCTGAGTCCGCATAGTTGTCTGATTTCGTTGTCGGATGCTATCCAGCAGAATGCTTGGTTGGTGGCATAGGGCAGGTGTTGAAACAGATGTAGGCTCACTATCTGGGCGATCTCGGCTGTGTGGATGTTTTCCACCCAGATGTCGGCCAGTTCTTCGCAGAAGGAGTCGATGGGTTGTATGAGTGCAGCCAGAATCTTACACTCCCTCACTGATTCTTTCCATAGTGCTTGTGCCAGTTCGTGATGCTTGCCGAATTCGGCCGCTATCTCCTGCAGTCGTGGCAGTTCTACTCCCCAGTTCACACGATAGTCGTCCGTCTGTCGCATTGCAGCCGAGGCCACTCCGTTCATGTTGGCATGTAGCTCCTTCTTAATTGTTGACAAGAGGGAGGGTACTGTAGTCTCTGCTGTATCTGAGCATTTGGTCGGCATAACTCTCTGTATAGTCTACGGTCACGTCTGTGGCGTTTCCGTCTTTGTCTGTCACCAGTGTGTACCTTGGGTTAATGAATCCCTTGTATGGAGCCAGGTTGAGTTGGTCGTATCGGCTCAGCACCTCGTGGTGAAGAGTTTGGTTCACCTTTACTCCATAGGTTTCTACAAGTTCCTTTGCTGCTTGGTAGTCACCTGTACTCTTGATGCGTTGCACTTCTTTGAGCAGTTCGCCAAGCAGTTCGCGCAATTGCGTGTAGCTGTTGATTCTGACGAATGTCTTATTGTCGATGTTCACCATCACCATCGTCTTCTGCTCCTTGCCCTTTTCCAGACACCAATGAGCGATGAGCGAACGGTTGCGCATGTGTGCTTCTTCGATATTCTTACCTGGTTGGATGCGTACCAGCTGTGTTATCAGTCCGTTCATCATGTACTGATAGTATTCTGCCTTGTAGGCATCTGCATCGGGTACAAGTCCGAGTTCTACCATTTTCTCGTCTGCCAGATAATAGAGGGCAAATAGGTCGGCACGAGCTTCCTCGATGGTCGATCCGTATGCTTTCAGTCTATCGTCTTCGACACCTGGCATCATCTTGCCCGAACTGTGTCCCAGACATTCGTGGAGGTCGGTATGCAGGTCGCTTGTTAATTCTGAGTATTTGTCCATCATCTCCACCTCGTGCTTGGAGATGCAGAATTCTTGACGCATTCCGCTTCCTCCTGCTTGGTTATAAGCGTGAGTCAGGTTGCCAATGGTCACCGATTTGCTGCCGTGCTCCTTTCGTATCCAGTTAGAGTTTGGCAGGTTGATGCCGATAGCTGTTGATGGGAACAGGTCGCCTCCCAGGATAGCTGCCGTGATGACCTTTGCCGTGATTCCCTTCACGTTCTTTTTCTTGAATTGGTCGTCGATAGGCGAGTTGTCCTCAAACCACTGAGCGTTTGCACTCAGGCACTCGGTACGTTTGGTTGCTTCTACGTCCTTGAAGTTCACGATTGACTCCCAAGCACATTTCAGTCCTAGCGGGTCACCATAGCACTCGATGAATCCGTTTACGAAGTCCACCATCGGAGCAGTATTCTCTACCCAAGCGATACTGTATTGGTCGAAGGTTGCCAAGTCGCCCGTCTTGTAGAATTCTATCAGCTTGTCAATCACCTCAACCTGTTTCTTGTCCTCAGCATATTTGCGAGCCTTGCCCAAATACTCCAGAATCTTCGTGATGGCCTCTCCATATAGACCAGAAGCTGTCCAACGCTTCTCTATGATTTCACCGTTAGGCAGTTTCACCAGTCGGCTGTTCATGCCGAACATTCCGGGGTGCTCCTTGTCGGCCCATTGAGCTTTCTGTTTCTCATAGAATCGTTCAGCCTCCTCTTGTGTCACACCTTGATAATAATTGCTGGCAGAGGTCTGAATCAAGTCTTCACCTTCTGCCAGATTCACACGCTTGTGCATCACGTTGAAGTCGAACATCACCTTACATATCTCGTCAACGTCAATTTGGGCTGCCAACTCAGGTGTTGCACAGCGCTCCCATTGCTCGCGGAACCAACATTCACGGAAGTCTGGAGCGAACTTATCTGATGCATAGTGATGGTGTATTCCGTTCGAGAACCAAACACGTTTCAGATACACCTCCATTTCCTTAAAGTCTTCCGTCTCGTGATTCACTCTCTTGTCCTGATAGATGGTTTCCAACATCTTGCGGATGCGTAGGTTGTAGGCGCCGTTTTGGTCGTAGAAGATATCGCGGCCATATAGCGCAGCCTCGCTGAGGTAGTAAATCAACAACTTCTGATTCAAACTTAGGTTTTCGAATCCTTCAACCTTGTATCTGAGCATCTGCAAGTCTGCAAACCGCTCATTAGCATACTCAAACGTATCGTTGTCCGACCCGTTGTTAGGGCCTCCACACGACATTAATGACAATGTAATCATGGTCATAATTAATACGATAATCTTTTGTGTTTTCGACTTTTCCACGTGGTAGCGATTTAGTTTGATAAACAATTACCTTAGTTTGTTACACAATTAGTTATCCAAAAACACTGCAAAGATAATCATTTTTCGTGAGTTGGCATCATGAAATGTAAAAAAATTATAATTTTTTTGTTCATAATCGATTAAGCCATTCAGAATTGCTCCTTCCACCCCGTTATTTATATGCCTTCCTTGAACCCTGAATCCTTCAACCCCATAGGGGTGAAGACCCACCCCCTTACCCCTCCCTCTATGGAAGGGAGTAGAATGTGAGAATATATAAATTGCTAAATAAATCAATGGTCAATCGTCAATGGTCAATCGTCAATGGTCAATGGTCAATCGTCAATCGTCAATGGTCAATGGTCAATGGTCAATCGTCAATGGTCAATGGTCAATGATCAATGGTCAATCGTCAATTAATCAGCCCCTTAGTGCCTCATTTTTATAGGGTTTTAGATGAATTTCCTACTTTTTTCAATTCTTTATCCACTATCCTGCCACCAATCCTCCTTTTTTTATTACCTTTGTCGTCGAAATTCAACTAATAGACTTAATTATGAAGAAAATTGCTAAACAACTGACTGAACTTATTGGCAATACGCCATTGGTGGAACTGAATCATTTTTCTGCAGCTCAGGGGCTTGTGTCTCCGATTGTTGCGAAGGTGGAGTTTTTCAACCCGGGAGGTAGTGTGAAGGACCGTATTGCGTTGGCGATGATTGAGGATGCAGAACAGAAGGGTGTGTTGAAACCAGGTGCTACGATCATCGAGCCTACATCGGGAAATACGGGTGTAGGATTGGCTTTGGTGGCTGCCGTGAGGGGCTATCACCTGATTCTCACAATGCCTGAGACGATGAGCGAGGAGCGTCGTAACCTCGTGAAAGCGTATGGGGCAGAGGTGCGTCTGACTGCTGGTAAGGATGGGATGACGGGTGCTATCCGTGAAGCCGAGAAGCTGCGTGATTCGATTCCTGGGAGTGTCATCCTGCAACAGTTTGAGAATGCGGCCAATCCGGCTCGACATTTTGCGACTACTGGTCCTGAGATTTGGAGAGATACGGATGGACAGGTGGATATTTTCGTGGCTGGAGTAGGTACAGGCGGTACGGTGTCGGGTATCGGACGTTATCTGAAGGAGCAGAATCCGAATATGAAGATTGTGGCTGTGGAACCAAAGAGTAGTGCTGTGTTGAATGGAGGAGAGAGTGGTCCGCACAAGATTCAGGGTATCGGAGCCGGATTCGTGCCTAAGACCTATGATGCTGCGGTTGTGGATGAAGTGTTCGATGTGGATAACGACGATGCGTTGCGTACTGGGCGCGAGTTGGCTCAGCAGGATGGGTTGCTGGTGGGAATCAGTAGTGGTGCTGCTGCTTTTGCTGCTGCTCAGATTGCCAAGCGTGAGGAGAACAGGGGTAAGATGGTGGTGGTATTGCTGCCCGATACGGGTGAGCGCTATCTGAGTACTGCTCTCTATGCCTTCGACGACTATCCGCTTTAAGCGATTGATACAAGGAGCAAAAAGAAAGCCACCCAACGTAGTGTTGAGTGGCTTTTCTGTTTGATAGGGTTGACTCTGTGTTACAATTGGATGGTCAACATGGTGAATGAGTATGCTGGGAGTTCAATATCCATCTTCTTGCTTACCTTCACGTCTTCGATGACTGGAGCGATGGGCTGCTGGTCGAAGTTGTTCTCGTCGGTTGGCTGACCTGAGAGGGTGGTCTTCTTCGCCATAGGTTTCAAGCTCTTGAAGCGTGAGAGGTTGAGCGATGCGGTCTTCTTGTCGGCTGTGTCGTTACAGATCTTGACAAAGAGTTGGTGTGTTATCACGTTGAGCACAACTGACTGCTCGTTGAGTTTCTCTGTCGCATTCTTGATGGTGACGCAGTCGCCATAGTAGTACTGACCAGCTGACTGTCCGAACATCTGCTGAACGTAGTAGCTGCAAGTGAGGAACGGACGCTCGTTGTCGAAGTAGATGAGGTCGGGGTTCCAGTTGGTTGCGTTCTTGCGTGCAAACAAAGGTGCATAGGATGTCATGCATACGACATCTCCATTACGCTCTACGTGTAACAGGTAGAGTGCTTCAGCCAATGCATCCTGCAACTTCTTGTCCTTTGCTGCATATTCGCCCAAGTAAACCTTGGTCTTGCGGTCGCGTGGATAGTTGTCGTACTGACGGGTGTTCATGAAATACTCTTTCTGCTCGTAGTAGTGCTCGTCCATGATTGGCATACCTGTCTCAACGGCGAGCTTCCATCCTGCCTCGTAGTCGCCGTTTCCTGGGTGTGAACCCGGACCTGCTGTACCAACGATGATGATTTCAGGATGAGCCTTTGTCACTCTGTCATAGATATACTTGAAACGCTCGATGAATTCGGGAGAGATTTTCTCTTCGTTACCCAATCCGAGGTATTTGAGGTTGAATGGCTTTGGATGACCTGCATCGGCACGGATCTTTCCCCACTTGGTGTTCACGTCGCCATTTGCCCACTCAATGAGGTCGAGTGCTTCGTCAACCCACTCGTCCATCTCGCTCATAGGTACGACATCCTGAGCCTGACCACGCATGCTCCATCCACCATTTGCTCCCTGACAGCTGACACCACATGGGAGGATTGGAAGTGGCTCCATACCTAAGTCTTCGCAGAACTGGAAGTACTCGAAGTAGCCTAATCCGACTGACTGATGATAGCCCCATGTGTTTTTCTGCTGCTTACGTGTCTCCTTCGGACCAACGGTGTTCTTCCAACGATAGGTGTTCCAGAATCCGTCGCCGCCACCATGAACCACACATCCACCTGGGAAACGCATGAAGCTAGGATGCAGGTCGGCTAGAGCCTGCGCGAGATCCTTGCGAAGTCCGTGACCTTTGTAGGTGTCTTCTGGCATCAACGATACCATATCGATATCCATATCGCCGACCGTCAGGCAGAGAACCTGCAGAGATGCGTTGTTGTTGTCGTCAAGGGCTGTAATCTGTGCCTCGAACTTCTTCCAACCTGTATTGTCAACCGTGAATTCGACCTCACCCAGCGATTTCAGCTGGTTCCATCCAGCAGAAGCTGTGAGTGCTACGCGTATCTTCTTCGCATCTCCCTTCACGTTGCGCATAAAGGCAGAGAAGTTGTATTTCGCACCTTTCTTGACGAGGATGCCATCGAATCCTCGGTTGGAAATACCGAATCCTGTCCAACCGTTGTAGTCGTAATACTGCTTTGCACGTTCAGTATGCAGACGCATGTAGTTTGGGTTGTTGGGATGAATAGGGTTGATTTGCATAGGTTGCATGTAACCCGTAGAGTGACCTGGACGTTCCATGCGCCAAGCTGTACCTGGTCCCCATCCGTCGCGTTCAACAGGACTGAACTCGAACGAACCGTTCTGAATTAACTCTGCATACAGACCTCCATCGGCTGAAGAGCTGATGTCCTCGAAGAAGATACCGATCAGTTCGTCGCTGATAGCTTTTCCGCCAGCTGGTGCTGTCATCCATTTCTGAGCCGAGAGGCTCAACGTAGAAGCAATCATCAATGCTCCCAGTGTTAGTAGCTGTTTCATGTTTTGTTTTGTTTTCTTTTTTTGTTTATTAATTATATGAATAAAAGTTTTATTAGTTCAACTTCATACTCTCCCCCTAGAGGGTGTCTGCTAGAGGGGGAGGAAGAGGGGGTCTGGGTCTGTTAGTTCCCATCGTCGTTCCAGTGTCCCTGCAGACGTCCCATGGTAGAGTCTTTATCATGAGACTTATAGTGGGTTTTCTGATCCAGATAATCGTACGTGTAGATATATTCTGTCTCTGACTCTGTTGCATCAAACCAATCCAACACAGGGCTGTTAGTCGTAAGACCAGAGATGACGATGCTACCTGCGTTTTTGCTATAACCACTTCCTTTGATGCTATAAGAGACATCAGAGGTTGTATTACCGCTTTGGTTGACCTCCCAATCGCCATCGATTCCCCAATCCATACGAACCTCGTCGTCTTTCGCCTCGTAGTTGTACGAAGAAAGTACGTATCGCCAACCATCATTGTTGCGCTCACCATTGATGAGCTCACCGGTTAACATGGTTATTGCGGTCACAGGATCGGACATATCGAATGTATAGATACCACCTTCAACTACGAGGGACAGATTGGCATGTCCCTCATCGTCCATGGTGAAGCCCATCACGATAGGCAGCTTGTCCTGTTCAATCTTAGGATGTGCCTCGCCATTCACCCAGTGGTTGTGGTCGTAAGTGCATTCCAGTTCACCCTCGAAGATGATATCTGCATCCAAGTCGGATATATCAGGATCTGGTCCCCATTGATAAACGTAAATGGTGAATTGTTTCGTTTTTCCGTTGGGGTAGTAAGCCTTTAGCGTGATGGTTGATGAGCGTTCTTCGTCGGTTTCGTCAGCTTTGATGGTAATCGTGTTGTCGGTCGTAGATACATCCAACCACCATGCTGGTACATCGGTGACAAACCAAGTCACCCCTTCGGGTACATATACGTCGATGGTAAAGCTACCTCCTTCGGGTTCGAACTCTATGTCGTCTGTGGAGAGTGCGAACGTTTCTTCGGCTTTAGTGACAAACTTGATTGGTTTGCTCATGTAGCGTCCACCTGGGGCAGAAGCAGAGGAGAGATAGGCATAAACCTCGTATTGGGAGTCTGGTTCCAGATTGTCGATGAGCATCGGAGGGAGATTGAAAGCGCTTACTTCTTGTTTTCCGTCAGGTCCTACAAGGATGTAGCCCATGTCGATGATGGAGCCTTCTGGGTAGATTTCCTTATAGCTGCCGCTGATGACGGCTGAGGTCGCCTTGATGTCCGTCACTTTCACCTCTACATGGTATGCCTGCTCATGAATGATATCCGGCTCGGGCACACTTGCAATGACATCTCGTTGACGCCAGATGTATTCGATTGACTTTTTTGTCTGATCTGGAGTTATCGAGAAGGGGAAAGTGTTGTGAATATTCTTCTTAAATGTTTTCGCAAACTCTTTCCAATCGATTTCAATGTGATTGACCACAATGCCCAAAACCGATGATATGAGGTCAAGTGTCTTGTTTTTGTTTATTAGAGTTTTAACAAGATCCTCTGTACCTTTGTCAATCACCACTTGACTGGCAGTCACCTCCAAGGAATAGCCGCGAAATTCATTTGAAACTCCGCTGAACACTTGCGATAGGTATTTAGTAGCCAATGAGGGCTTCAAGCCAGGATTATTATAGCCGATACTCTTTTCCACAACCTCATAACCGTTGGATAAATCGGAACAACCATTCGACATATCGTCGAAAAGATTCGCAAACTCATTGTAGATTCCTTGCATGGATGGGTCGCGATGTAGGGATTGCTTGAGAGGTGAAGCATGCTGAATCGACACAACTCGGCACGAATCACAACGAAGTGTCTGGGTTTTCCAATCTGCCTCATAGGCTCCGATTGCCGATTGAGTCTCTGTACGTTGATAGTACACAACATGGTCGCTCATCGAGTCGGTCAAAGGGTCATAAGGTGCCAGACAGAATCCCTTTGGAGTAGGGCAAAGGAGGTAGGTGGCGAAGTTGCTGAAATCGCAAATCAGGAAGACCGTCGCTCCTTTCTCGTTGGTGAAAGCCGAGATAGCTCCGTCTTTCCAAATCGCATCCATGAATGGTAATTGGCTTGTCCACTCCTCGGCCTCAGTCGTGCGACATATATAATTAGGTATAAGCTCGCTCGCTTCATGATGCAGAATCTTTTGAGCAAGTTCTTTCACGTCCAGTTGGTCGATTGAACTGTCCTGATTCATGTCTGCATTCTCAAGGCTGAAGTGTGAGGAGGGTTTCCCGTTGACACGATTGATTAGTTCCACGAGGTCAGCAGCATTGATTTTCCCATCAGCATTTACGTCTCCAACCAAAGAGGTCTGTGCCGATGTTGTGAACGGACACAACGCCATTAGGATAATGGCTATTATATTATAAATAAGGAGTCGTTTCATGGCATCATCTCTTTAAGATTTTCTTTCCGTTCTGTATATAAATCCCTTTCGAAGTCTCCACAACCTTCTGTCCCATAAGGTTGTAGGTGGTGTTGTTGGTCTCAGTAGCCTCTAAGTCGTGAATGCCTGTATCGCCCAACGAGAGGTTGAAAGTCGCATCCTCGTATCCGTAGGTCCACAGATTGGCAGTATTGACGAATCCCAAAGCAGCCGAACCACCTTCGTCGCTTGTGAAGTCTGTGATGATCCGTCCTGTAGCCATTCCGCTTTCCAAATTCTCATAAGCTTGTAGCGTAAGTGTCAGCAACACTCCTTCGCTGCCTTCGATACCCTGGTTAGAGTTGTTATAGCCCAAAACTCTGTAGTTTCCATTTAAGAGTTGAGTGACTAGCAGATTGTAATCCTCCCCATTCGCACGTTTGGGGTTGAAACTTGCAAGATAGTTGCCTGCCTCCGAGGCCACTACGACCCCTTTCGGCAGTTCGATGTCGAACACAAAAGCATTGAATGTCGTCATCAAGTTGTTGAGCGATATCTCCAACGTAGCTGTCTTTCCAGCCTGAAGAGATACGTCAGATGCCTTCAGTACATTATCAGCGTAGCTCTGTACGCCGACAGCTATCAAGAATAGCGTAGATAGAATAGTCTTCAGTTTCATACGACATGTGTTTTCTCTGGTTGTTATTAATTCGATGGCAAAGATAAGAAAAAGTTGGGAGTTTAGCAATAGGAGAGTAAAGAAAAATGGGAAAAACAGCAGAATCGAATGGGCAAACCCTCTTTTTCTCGTTTATTTGGATCACTTGCAAAACCCTATGTGTAGATTTAGGAAAAACATCAAAAACACTTTTCGAAACCTGAGCAACAGATATCACCCGTGTCCTCCCCTTGTTTATTGCTGTTTTTGTTTTATGACAAACACAGGTGTTTTCTGGTGAGCCGATTTACCCCCATTTTCCAAGGGGGTGAAAAAATGCATTTTTAGGGCGTTTTGTACGGTTTTTCTTGTGTGTTCGGCTACATTGATTGACTAAAGTCAACAAAATACACTTTTTTTCAAGAAAATACATAGAAATATTTTCTCTATTCTGAAAATGTCCGTAACTTTGCATCGTCAAAAGGAAAACAGAGGTTTTCGAGAGACCAAAAAGAAACGAACATAGGTTTTAGTTAAGATATAAAGGTTTATTGTTAATAAGGATATCAATAGGTATTAAGTAAGGTAATTTTTTAGTAAGTATTAGTTATTGGTAAAAGATTGTAAAAAGGATTTGATTAGGTATTAATTTTAAGGTTAGTAATGACGAAGAGGCACTAGTGATAGTCCCTCTTTTGTGTTTTTTATAGGTAGATTCGATTGAAAATTGAAGTTGACTATTTACTTATTGACCATTGATTATTGACCATTGATTATTGACCATTGATTATTGACCATTGATTATTGACCTTTAACCTTTAACCCTTAACCCTTAACCTCTAATCTCTCAACTCTCAACTTTATACAGTCACGACCTTATTATTTTTAGATAATTTATTCAAGTTTCGGATGTTCAGCTTACGGCCTGAACCAAAGATCGACGAATTATAACAATCTCATATCGGTCTAAAGAACATCTTCAATAGAACTATAATAAAGTTCTAATAAAACCAGTGTAAAGCTCCAATGTAACCATGATGCAGCAAAGTAGCATCTTCAATACGTGTCCGGTACGTGTCCGGTATATGTCCGGTATATGTCCGGTTATTTACCGAACATGTACCAGACTTCTACCGAAGGCATAGCGGGCAAGTATATAAGGTACTCCGAGGCAATACTATGGTTAATGTATGGGAAGATTGGAGGTGAATATGAGAGGAATTAGTGAGGAATATGAGAAGAACATGAGAGGAATTAGTGAGGTATATGAGAGGAACATGAGAGGAACATGTCATGTTTATCATAAATGATTAAACTTCAGAAAGTTCAAATATTTTATACAAAACGCTTAGTAGTTACAAGTATATCTTGTATATTTAACTACGTTGAAGATAAAATATCGCCTCGGAACTAAAAATTTTTAAATTTTTTTTGTAGTTCTCTCGGCTTTTGTTATCTTTGCGACTGCATTCTATAGAATGCGAGAGTTCTTTTTTTGAATATAAATGCGTTTGCTATCGTTCTATCCACATTAGAACCTAGGAAATTCTAAAATAGACGAGAAATAGTAGACAAGTTGCTGGCGCACTCGATATGAGTGGGCTTACTTGTCTTTTTCTCGGGTTTCCTAGGACCTTAATGTGGGGCAGGTAATGTTCCCACTCTTTTTGTGTCCTATAGGAATCCATCTATTTCAAGGAGAGAAAGTAGAAGCGCTTGAAATAGCAAATAAATGCTAAATAGATATTGGACAGAAGACAAGTTTGTTAATAGTGTCATTGAGGGAGATTGTATTGAAGTAATGCGTCACCTACCTAATGACTGTATTGACATGGTACTATGTGATTTGCCTTATGGCACGACACAGAATAAGTGGGACAGTATTGTTCCGCTCGATAAATTGTGGGCAGAATATAGGCGCATCGTTAAACCTAATGGTGCGATAGTGCTAACATCTCAGGGGTTATTTACAGCCGTGCTGATTATGAGTCAGCCAAAGTTGTTTAAATACAAGTGGGTCTGGGAGAAGTCAAAGCCAACCAACTTCCTGAATGCTAAGAAGCAGCCGTTGAGAAAACATGAAGATGTTTGTGTCTTTTACAACAAGCAACCTGTATACAATCCTCAGATGACAGAAGGTGAGCCATACGACAAAGGTGTTCGAAAGAACCAGTTGAGTGGCAGCTACGGTGACTTTCAGCCTGTGCATGTGTTTAGTGATGGTAAACGATATCCTACCGATGTTGTGTATTTCAAGACTGCAGAAAGTGAAGGTGAAGTGTTTCATGCTACTCAGAAACCTGTGGAACTGGGAAGATATTTCGTTCGCACTTACACCAACCCTGGTGATATCGTTCTTGACAATACTAGCGGAAGCGGTTCTTTCCTTGTTGCCGCTCTGATGGAGGGTCGCAACTTTGTTGGTATTGAGAAGAATGCCGATACAGAACTCTTCAAGGGCGAGAAAATCGACTACGTCAAGAAAACTAAAGACAGACTAAAAGGTGCTTGGCAACATCTTGACGCTGAAAAGCGGGAAATCCTTCGAAAATTTAATGTGATAAACGACTTTTAAACACTTATGTCTATGACTACTATCCGAAAAAACGAAAGAAGCTGGGCCATTGAGCTTATATCACAGATTAACCAGTTCTCAACAGACAATGACCTGATAATAAAAAGAGCAGGGGGTGAGACAACGGTGAGTGAACATCGAGGCCAGAACATGTTCCCTGATGTTATTCTGTATGGTGACCATGATCTTTCAAGTATATTACAAGGTTGGGAGTTGAAGATGCCAGATGTGCCTATTAATGATGTCGATTTTGTGCATGATGCCCAACGTAAGGCCAGAGCTTTAAACTTGAATAGTTGCGTGATTTGGAACTTTACTCACGTGAAGTTGTTTGTCTACGATTCGGAGGCTCACGAATTTGCAGAAAAGAAGAGGTGGGATAATGCCACCATTAGGACACGTGATGATGTTCAGAAATATAAATCAAGATGGGAAAAAACACTTCAAAGTGTACTAACATCTGTCAACGAATATCTGATTTCTGGTGAAGTCAAAAAAGCCTTCATCGGTGATGTATTGACTAAGACTTCCATTTCGAATCTTGTCAATGAGAACAAATACAGCGTAGCCAGACGTTTGGAAGACGAGGCAAGACGAGATGCTATCATCGGTGCTCGAATTGAAACGTGGTGGCGTGACATCAAATCAGAATATGAAGGTGATGAAATTAACCAATATGTTGCCTATGCCAAAAGCGTAGTTATTAACTGGGCTAATCGTATCATCTTTGCCCATGTGATAAAGCAAAGACAAGTTAGTGCCTATGCAATTGATGAACTTGATTATTATAGTACACCAGAAGAAGGTAATGCAATATTCCAATCGATTACAGAAAAAAGTGATTTCTATAACATCTTTGGTGCTATGCCCTACAACGAACATCTACCATTGAAGACATGGGCTGCATTGGTTGAACTATCATTGTTCCTGAAAAACTCGCCGATAAAACACATCAGCCAAAGAATTCTCCAGCAGGTTCTTGAAGGCTCTGTCAGCATATCTAAGAGATTGGTACATGGACAATACCCAACTCCGCCTGTATTAGCGGCTATTCTAGCACGAATGACGATTCATGATGTAACAGGTGAATGTTTTGATGGTTGTTGTGGAACAGGGACAATACCTAATTTCATCATTAATTATAAGAAAGCCAGAAAAATAGGAGCGCAACAAGCAATGGCTACCACATGGGCAAGCGACAAATTCCAGTTGCCCTTGCAGATTGCTAACTTGGCTATGACCAGCTATGACACAATTAATATGCCATGCCGTTTATTCCAACGTGATATTCTGTCATTGCATCCAGGGGATGAAGTAGAAATCGTGAATCCTCAAACAGGTGAGAAAGAGAAATATTCACTACCATTGTTTGATGCCTTTGTCTCAAATTTGCCTTTTGTCAAAGCGAGTGAAATCCCAGGCGATGATTCATCATACGTGTTGGCCATTAAGCAGGCCAATAATTTATCTGGAAGATCTGACTTCAGTTATTACATAGCGCTTCACCTGAATAATCTAGTAAAAGCTGGCGGCTATGTTGGTATCGTGTTGTCCAATTCATTCTTGGGAACTGAAGCGGGAAGTATTTTCATAGATGCTCTTAAAGAGTACTTTGATGACATTAAGATTCACATCAGCGGCATCGGCAAATGGTTCTCTAATGCTGACATCGTTACAGCTCTGCTTGTGATGAGAAAAAAGGGCGTTGATACGGAGGAAAATACCAATATTTCTTTCTTTACATGGAAACGAAATTTGGAGAATATATCTGCAAACAGAGACTTTCAAGATGCAATCGTCAACTCATCGTTACTTGATGAAGAACAAAATGGTGAAGTTATAACCAGAGTTAGCTACAGCGCACAAGAACTGGAATCTCTGCGGAGGCTGAATGTATCATACAATTCTCTTTTTAGCAATCTAAAATGGTTGCTGGGAATAGAGGGATATTTAGTCCCCATAAGCAGATACCTGAAAGTGTTCAGAGGTAGCCGAAGAGGATGGGATCCTTTGTTCTTCCCGTCTGCTGACACAAACATTGAACCACAGTTTTTGAAGGATGTTCTGATGAATGCAAGATATACTGATAGTTATGTGGGCATTCCAACGACTGGTAGAAAAGCATTCTGTTGTGATATGGAGTTAAAGAAACTTGAAGAACAAGGATATTATGGAGCATTGGCTTGGATAAGACGCTTTGAAAACGAAACCAACGAGAAAAATAGACCATTGCCAGTAGTTTTGGCACGAACCGGGATGAAGTGGTATGAGTTGACTACAGATGAAGAAGCTGAGATATTTACAATGATGAATCCAGATGACCGCATGTTTTTTGCAAAATTCCAACAGCCAACATTTATCAACCAAAGACTAATAGGTCTGAAACGGAAACGGCTTACAGACAATCTTAACATATTACATGCCTTATTAAATTCAATACTATCTTTATTCTATATTGAGGCAGTTGGTTTTGGCAGAGGTCTAGGTGTACTTGACATTAACAAAGACTCTATCTCTAAATGTTATATGCTTAACCCAAACTTACTTAATAATGAACAAAAGAATGAAATTATTGATAAGTTTACAAACCTGATGTCAAGAGGTATAGTTGATATAAACCAAGATTTGGATAGTTATGAAAGGCGTGAGTTTGATATGGCCGTTTTGAATTCCTATGGTATTGGTAGATATTATGACAATATTATTAGGAGCTTTAAGGCAATGAGAAAAATAAGAAAAGCTGTCAAACAACCCAACTTTAGAGCACACACTAAAGCAATACGATATGAAATAACAAATGACGATAACAGTTTTCGCTACGCAGCAGAAGGTATCTCAAGCTAATCTACCATGGCAAGTGACAGGCGAGCGACATATATCATAAGCCTGTGAGGGCTATGTCCGCAATGGGAAATTCGCTTAGAGGCTTACGGCTTACTGATTACAAGTATGCCACAGGGACAGGTTACTTTAATACATGAAAAACCAAAATGGCAGACCATTGGCTGGTTTGGCATGAAAACGGGAAAAAAAATGGGTATTTCTTTGGCTACTAAAATATAATGTGTATCTTTGCAGCAGAGAAATAAATGTCTTCTATATGAGCACTAAGATGATGACCCAAATAATTGCCGAGTATTTCAAGATACGCCCGGCAACTCAGCATGGTGCTATTGAGGGAGTTTCCCAAATCAAAACTGATGTCAGGCCAAATTAAGTAATAGAAATAGAAAAAAGGCTATGAGCAAGAAATCTATCCGCTTTTTCAACGATCGCGAAGTGCGAGCCGTATGGGATGATGCCAACAACAAATGGTGGTTCGCGGCTACGGATATAGTGCGAGCCATAAATGATGAGGAAGACTACAAGAAATGTCGTAACTACTGGAAATACCTGAAGGGTAAGATGGCAAAGGACGGCGTTCAACTGGTTAGTGTGACTAACCACTTCAAATTCCTGGCTCCAGATGGCAAACAGCGTGCGGCTGATGCTCTTGATGCTGATTGTGTTCAGACGGTAGCTAAGAACTATCCCAATAACCGTGCCCGTAAATTCCTCGAATGGTTTACTTATAGTGATAATAGCATTGACGGACAAAGCAAGAAGAAGGCCTATACGCTTATTGAGAGCGAGTTGTTGGATAGTATGGAACCAGGAACCATAAAGTGCTTACAGCAAATCCATGCCTACCTATTTGGTGGTCTCTACGATTTTGCAGGTCAGATACGCACAAAAACCATTTGGAAGGATGGTACATTGTTTTGCCGTGCAGAGTATTTGATGAAGAATCTGAGAATGATCGAGGCAATGCCTGAGACAACCTTTGATGAAATCGTCAACAAATATGTGGAGATGAATGTGGCTCATCCTTTTATGGAAGGTAATGGCCGAAGTACACGCATCTGGCTTGACTTGATATTCAAGAAGCGCCTGAAGTTATGTGTGGACTGGAGTAAGATAGACAAAAAGGAGTATCTGGAAGCTATGCGTCGTAGCACGACGGATGCTCACATGATAAAATCACTCCTGCGAGGGGCAATGACGGATAAGATTGACGACCGCGAAATCTTCATGAAGGGCATAGACTATTCATATTATTATGAACAAGCCGATTAAGAGAGAGCAAATTGTACACGAATGAGTCCTCCGTATGCCAAAGGGACAGGCGAGTGACATTTGATACAACATAAACAAACAAGCGACGCTGATGGCGTCGCTTGGTGCATTGTAGAGATGCTGTTTGAAGTAATTCTATACGATTGCTCCTGCGTATAATTGTTCTATCGGGAAAATCATGTCCCAATTCTTTCCCCACACAATATTGCCGTTATATATGGAGAAGCGGCTGAACTTGCGAGGGTCGAGATACTTGTTGTATTGTGGATGAGGATGACGACGGATAAAGTCACCAATATCCACCACTTTATTTGTGTTGTCGCTGAAAGTCAGGCGAATCATCAGATTACCTGCGTTTTCTGCTTTTGTTATATATAACCTGTTCATAACCTGTATTCTTTATAGTTTTTTGTTAATTCTTGTGCTTCGAATACTTTGTTTCAACACAAAGAACTTCACCCACTTTTGGATAATGTTCTTATGGTATTTTCTAATGAACTCTTCAGCTGTACGCTTATCTTTTTCAGGTAATGGATCTGCACCTTTCTTTTCTCGTACTTGAATATCTGCCAACTCTCCATCCATCATGATGAGGTCGAAAATACTTTCTTTGTCGCCATGAAGCACGTGAACGTGTATCGGTTCGTGCTCGTTGGAGAAGAAGTAAAAGATAAATCCAAAGTATTCAAATATCTTAGGCATACGCAGATTGGTGTAAATTTACGTCTGCAAAGATAATGTATTTCCACGAAACAACAAAACAAAAAACAAATTATTTTTGAATAAGGTGAAAAACTATACCATCTACTATAGTATACAAAACTCAAGCGATGCTTGGGCATCGCTCTTGATGGACGATATGGTTGCAAAGATGGATGAGATATAAGAGCTGAAGAACTAAGAGCTGTAGAAGAGAGAAAGGTATCAAAAAATCCATCTGCTCGGGTGAACAGATGGATTTATGTTGAATGAGAAATCGGTTGATTAGAACTTGTATGCAACTCCGAGTCCAATGAGGGAGCGGTCGTAGTCGTTTACGAGTTTATAGGTGAATTCGAGGTTCACTTTAATCTTTTCCGTAATTGGATATTCTGCACCGGCTCCGAGGTTGAGACCAAACTTAGATTCGCTATGTGAACCACCACCTGGGATGCCACTTACTCTTGCGTTCTGGAGAGTTACACCAGCCAATGGGTAAACACCAAATTCGCCAAATGTGAATACGTAGTGGAGGTTAACGTTTACGTCTAACATGGTTACATAGTCTTTCTTCAAGAAGTAGTTGAATGAGCCTTCGATGCGGATAGGGTCGGTAATGCCATACTGTCCTTTGATACCGAAACCTGTACTCTTAGGATCATCGAGACCATACTTGATGTTGATACCAACACTCTTGTCGCCTTGCTGAGCAAACATAGCTGCACTTACGATCAAAGCGCATGCTAACATAAGTAATTTCTTCATAACGTGTTATTTTAAGAATGATTAATTGATTGAAACTGATTTTGGTGCAAAAATAATACTTTGTTTTGAATCGACAAAAAGAAATTGTTAATTATTGCCGAAATCGTGCATCTTTTGTCTTTTTGACGGTAATCTTGACACGTTTGACACCTTTTTTATTAATGGTCTGCAACTTTCGACGATTATCGGTCAGATAATTCGAATAAAATTGCTAACTTTGCAGGCTAAATTGTGATAATGGGGGCGAATGGTGCCCCGACTCTTAACGGATATGAAGATAGAAGAAAAAATACAAGCAGCGGTACAAGTGGCTTTGAAAAGTCTCTATGATGCCGACATCGATGCGAAGCAAATTCAGATTCAGCAGACAAGAAGTGAATTTGAAGGTCAGCTGACGGTTGTGGTGTTCCCATTCCTGCGTGCCTCGAAGAAAGGTCCGGAGCAGACGGGTCAGGATTTGGGCCAGTATCTGAAAGACAACTTGAGCGATGTGGTAGCAGACTTCAATGTGGTGAAGGGATTCCTCAACCTGGTCATTTCGAGCAGCAGTTGGGTTGCTGTGTTGGAGGCTATCAATGCGGACGATCGGTTCGGATTGAAGGCTGAGACAGCTGATTCGCCACTGGTGATGATTGAGTATAGTTCGCCTAACACCAACAAACCTCTCCATCTGGGACATGTGCGCAACAACCTGTTGGGTTCGTCTTTGGCGCGTATCTTGGCTGCAAACGGCAATAAAGTGGTCAAGACCAATATCGTGAACGATAGAGGTATCCACATCTGTAAGTCGATGCTGGCTTGGCTGAAATATGGTAACGGAGAGACTCCTGAATCGTCGGGCAAGAAGGGCGACCACCTCATTGGCGACTATTATGTGGCATTCGACCAGCATTACCGTGAGGAAGTGAAGCAGCTGGTGGCTCAAGGTATGGACGAAGAGAAGGCTAAGCAAGAGGCTCCACTCATCAAGGAAGCTCACGAGATGCTGGTGAAGTGGGAGCAGAACGACCCTGAGGTGCGTGCTTTGTGGAGGAAGATGAACGAATGGGTATATGCCGGATTTGACGAGACCTACAAGATGATGGGTGTTTCGTTCGACAAGATATACTATGAGTCAGACACCTATCTGGAAGGTAAGGAGAAGGTGATGGAGGGGCTGGAGAAAGGAATCTTCTATCGAAGAGATGACGGCTCGGTATGGGCAGACCTCACAGGTGAAGGTCTGGACGAGAAACTGCTGCTGAGAAGCGACGGAACCAGCGTTTACATGACGCAAGACATAGGAACCGCCAAACTGCGTTTCCAGGATTATCCTATCGACAAGATGATCTATGTGGTGGGCAACGAGCAGAACTACCATTTCCAAGTGCTTTCCATCTTGCTCGACAAGCTGGGATTCAAGTGGGGAAAGGACCTTGTTCACTTCTCGTATGGAATGGTGGAACTGCCAAGCGGAAAGATGAAGAGTCGCGAAGGAACGGTTGTCGATGCAGATGACTTGATTGCCAAGATGATAGAAGACGCTTATCAGGTGTCGCGTGAGATGGGTAAGAACGAGGACATCCCCGAAGAGGAAGCTCGTGAGATCGCACGAAAGGTGGGACTCGGAGCATTGAAATACTTCATCCTTAAGGTTGATGCCCGCAAGAATATGCTGTTCAACCCGGCAGAAAGTATCGATTTCAACGGCAATACAGGACCATTCATCCAATATACCTATGCCAGAATACAGAGTGTGCTTCGCAAGGCTCAGAGTGCTCAGGATAATTTGGGTATTCAGAATATTCAGGTTGATCTGAGTGAGAAGGAAGTGGAGCTGATTCAGAAGATGAACGACTTCGGAGAGGTTGTGGAGCAGGCTGGAAAGGATTACAGCCCTTCAGGCATCGCAAACTACTGCTACGAATTGACAAAGGTGTTCAATCAGTTCTATCACGATTTCAGCATCCTGAACGAACCTAACGAGCAGAAGAAGGCCGTACGACTGATGCTTGCCAAGAACGTGGCGAAGATTCTTAGTGAAGGAATGGGACTGCTGGGCATCGAGATGCCAGAGAGAATGTAAAGAAAGACCCCCTCTAATTCCCCCTCTAGGGGGAACAGACCCCCTCTAACTCCCCCTTTATGGGGAGAAAGAGTTTAGAGTTGAGAGTTGAGGGTTTAGAGTTGAGAGTTCAGAACCGTAAACAGTAAACGGTAAACAGTAAACTATCAAATAGTCAATAGTAAATCGTAAAATCGTAAATGAATTGATGGACAGACCAACAACAGAGGCCCTTTGTGTGGATGCAGCTTGTAGCGGCAATCCTGGCAAGATGGAGTACAGAGGTGTTCATATCCCATCAGGTAGGGAGGTGTTTCACTATGGTCCTGTCTATGGAACCAATAATATAGGCGAGTTTCTGGCAATCGTACATGCATTAGCTTTGCTGAAGCAGAGAGGGTCGAAGATGACCATCTACTCCGATAGCTTTACGGCTCGAACCTGGGTGCAGAAGAAACATTGTAAGACCAACTTGGAGCGAAACGAAAAGACGGAGCAATTGTACCAAATCATCGCTCGAGCAGAGAACTGGTTGCGCAACAATACGTATCCCAATGCTATTGAGACTTGGCAGACAGATGAATGGGGAGAGATTCCTGCCGATTTTGGAAGAAAGAAATAAAACGAGATGAGAGAGTTTTTTAAACTGCTAGGCCCGTATTTCCGACCCTATAAGGGCTACATATTAGGGACATTCGGACTGAACATATTGACTGCTATATTCAATGTGTTCTCGTTTGCTTTGCTTGTTCCGATTCTGCATATCCTGTTCAGGATAGAAGACAAGGTATATGAATACATCCCATTTGTAGAAGGCCAAACCTTCAGCGAGAGTCTCAAGAACTTTGTAGATGTAGCAAAGAATAATGGGTACTACTATTCTCAGCAGCTTGTCGAGCAACATGGACCAGCAACAACATTGCTGATACTCGGACTCATCCTTGGTGTGCTCACGCTACTCAAGACAGGCTCGTATTTCGGAGGTTCTGCTTGTCTGATGCCAATCAAAACAGGAATCGTACGCGATATAAGAGCCAAGATTTACAAGAAGATTCTTTATCTTCCACTCGCTTTCTTCTCAGAGGAGCGCAAAGGAGATATTCTGGCTCGTATCAGTACGGACGTCAACGAGGTGGACTCGTCGATAGGCAGTTCGCTCGATATGATTATCAAGAACCCGATATTCATTCTCATCTATTTGGGAACTTTGTTCGTGATGAGTTGGCAGCTCACGCTGTTCGTGCTGATTGTCGTGCCGTTTATGGCTTTGGGAATAGGACGAATAGGCAAGAAGCTGAAAAGCAATTCGCTCAAGGCTCAGGCACGATGGAGCGACGGATTGAGCATCATCGAGGAAACCTTGGGCGGACTCCGCATCATCAAGGCATTTATAGCCGAGCGAAAGATGGCAGATAAGTTTGTAGCAGTAAACGATGAGTATCGTAAGATCTCGATGCGAGTAGCCATTCGCCAATCGTCAGCTCATCCTGTGAGCGAGTTCCTTGGAACCCTGATGATTGTCATTGTGTTATGGTTCGGAGGTTATCTCATCTTCTCTGGCAATTCTCCAATCGATGCAAGTGCATTTATCTATTACCTCACGATCTTGTACACCATTCTGCAACCTGTGAAAGACCTGTCGAAAGCAGGATATACGATTCAGAAGGGTATGGCCTCGATGGAACGAATCAATAAGATTCTCGATGCAGAGAACAACATCAAGGAGTGTGAAAATGCGAAGGTGATAGATGGGTTGCATGAATCCATAGAATTGCGACATGTTTCGTTCTCCTATAACAGCAGCCGCGAGATACTGACAGACATCAATCTCAGCATCCCTAAAGGTTCTACGATAGCCCTTGTGGGACAATCGGGCTCAGGTAAATCTACGCTTGTAGACCTTATTCCACGTTATCATGATGTGAGCAAGGGAGAGATATTCATCGACGGAGTAGATATCAGGAATATGACCATTCAATCGCTCCGTAGCATCATAGGAAATGTGAACCAAGAAGCAATCCTCTTTAACGACACCATTTATAATAATATTGCTTTTGGTGTGGAACACGCTACGATGGAACAAGTGGAGCAAGCTGCACGTATTGCAAATGCACACGATTTCATCATGGAGATGGAACACGGCTATCAGACCAATATTGGCGATCGAGGCGGACGATTGTCAGGAGGACAGCGCCAGCGCATATCGATAGCTCGAGCTATCTTGAAGAATCCGCCTATCTTGATTCTCGATGAGGCTACATCGGCACTCGATACTGAATCCGAGAAACTGGTGCAGGATGCCTTGGAGCGACTGATGAAGTCGAGAACCACTATCGCTATTGCTCATCGATTATCGACCATCAAGAATGCAGACCTTATATATGTGCTGCATGAAGGTAGAATTGTTGAGCAAGGCACACATGAGGAACTGCTTGCCCTCAATGGGTATTATAAGAAGCTGAACGACATGCAGCAGCTATAATCATAGTTATTTGTTAATTGTTAAATAGGATATTACATTATGGGATATTTATTTACTTCGGAATCCGTGAGTGAAGGCCATCCAGACAAGGTTGCCGATCAGATATCAGATGCTGTGTTGGATCATTTTCTCGCATTTGACAAGGATTCAAAAGTGGCTTGTGAAACCTTAGTGACAACAGGATTGGTAGTTATTGCCGGAGAGGTGAACTCGAAAGCATATATAGATCTGCAGGAAGTTGCCCGAAAGGTAATAGGGAATATAGGCTATACGAAAGCTGCCTATAAGTTTGAGGCAGAAAGTTGCGGACTCTTATCTGCGATTCATGAACAGAGTGCCGATATCAATCAGGGAGTGGTGCGTGAGAAACTTGAAGATCAAGGAGCAGGCGATCAAGGTATTATTTTTGGCTACGCGACCAATGAGACTGCCAACTATATGCCACTTGCACTCGATTTGAGTCATCATATTCTTCGAACACTTGCTGCTATCCGACGCGAAGGAAAGCTGATGACCTATCTTCGCCCTGACAGTAAGAGTCAGGTTACCATAGAATATGGAGATGATGGAAAGCCCAAACGTATCGATTCCATCGTGATTTCCACTCAGCACGATCCATTCATGGACGATGACGATGCCATGTTGGAGCAGATAAAGAACGATGTTAAGACGATATTGATTCCGCGTGTTATTGCTGAAATACAGGAGGATTACATCAAAGCGCTTTTCAACAACGATATCAAGTACTATGTAAATCCGACAGGCAAGTTTGTGATTGGAGGTCCTCATGGAGATACAGGATTGACAGGAAGAAAGATTATTGTTGACACCTACGGAGGAAAAGGAGCTCATGGAGGTGGTGCATTCTCAGGAAAAGACCCAAGTAAGGTGGACCGCTCTGCAGCCTATGCAGCACGTCACATCGCAAAAAATATGGTTGCAGCAGGTGTGGCAGACGAGATATTGGTACAACTTAGTTATGCAATTGGTGTAGCAGAACCTATCAGTATTTATGTGAACACATACGGACACTCAAAGGTTGAGATGTCAGACGGGGAAATTGCAAACAAAATAAAGCAGATGTTCGACTTGAGACCATATTCTATTGAACGAGATCTAAAACTGAGAAACCCAATATACACAGAGACCGCAGCATATGGCCACATGGGACGCGAACCTCGTACGGTAACCAAGCATTTCTTCAGCCCTTACCAATCTGGAGGTACTAAAGATGTGACTGTTGAATTGTTCACATGGGAGAAATTGGATTTGGTTGATCAGATAAAAGCCGCATTCAACTTATAGTGCGATTTGTATGTTCGAACAGGTGACAGAACGTTTAGTAAGCATCGGGAGAGCATACCAGATGCGTAATGATGACGTGATGATTATTAGCGCCATCGCTTTCTTCGTTCTGTTTACCTTTGTGCTATATCGAAGCAGGATGGTCTTTATCTACAAAATAAATACCTTTTTCTCTTCGCGACAAATCTATTCTTCTAATGAGGTGAATGTGAGTAGTCGGGAGATGATTGATATCATCCTGCTGATTGTAATCGGTTGTATCTCTATAAGCATCATATTCTTTGCCGACATGACGGCTCTTGATGCTCCCCATTATGGAGCTTTGCTTCTGCTGGCATTATGCTTGATGTTGCTTGTCGTTGTTAAGGGGGTGTTGTACTCATTCATAAACTGGACTTTTTTCAATTTCGATAAGGGTCGTTCGTGGCTCTCGGCTGTATTTTTCTCTGTTGCAGTTGTATCAACACTTGCGTTCCCATTATCCCTACTAAGGGTGTTTTGTGTGGACCAGCTAATAAATGTGACATATTGTCTAATCGGAATTGTCATTTTGCAGAAAATCATATTACTCTGTAAGCTCTACGTCAACTTTCGGCCTAAAAAATATGGCGGATTGCTGTTTTTTTTGTACTTTTGCAGCGTCGAAATCATGCCGACCCTTATTGCGTGGAAATTAGTAAGCAGTAAGTTGTAATACAATTCATAAATAAAACATTGATGACAAAGAAGATTTTAGTTTCGCAACCGAAACCGCAGACAGAGAAGTCACCATATTTTGATTTGACAACAAAGTTTGGAGTAGAAATTGTTTTTAGGCCATTCATTCGGATTGATGCTATGCCTGCAAAGGACTTCCGCCAGCAAAGAGTATCTATCTTAGATTATTCTGCTGTTGTTTTCTCTTCACGTCACGGTATTGATCATTTTTTTGCATTATGCAAAGAATTGAGAGTGGCTGTTCCTGAAAGTATGAAGTATTTCTGCAAATCGGAAATCATTGCGCTATATCTTCAGAAGTATATTCAATATCGAAAGAGAAAGGTGTTCTTCCCATTGACAGGAAAGATGGACGATTTGATTCCTATCATGGTGAAACATAAGTCTGAAAAGTATTTCGTTCCCCAATCTTCGGCTCATGATGATGAATTGAAGAATAAGTTAGATGCTGCCAATCTTACTCATACAGAGGCCGTGATGTATTATACGGTCCCTAACGATTTTGGACCAGATGAACCTTTCGACTATGATATGCTTGTGTTCTTCAGCCCAGAAGGAATTCATTCGTTGCTGAAGAATTTCCCAGACTTCAAGCAGGATAAGATTGCGATTGCATGTTTAGGTGCTAAGACAATCGAAGAGGCGGAGAAGTATAATTTAAGGGTTGATATGCAACCAACAGCAGAATTGCGTTCTGTGCCTGCTATGATTGAAGATTATATCAAGAAGCATAAATAAGTGGTATTTTTGTAGACATCAATTTGTTATATTTTTCTTGGAACTTAAAGAATCACAGCAATTTAGGAAGGCAGAACGAATAACTAGCAAACTTCTTATCGATCGCTTGTTTGACGGAGAAGGTACATTATCTATGACAGTTTTCCCTTTCCGTGTTGTTTACATGAGGATACCCAAGAAAGATGTTCCTGTTTCAATCTTGGTGAGTGTACCCAAGAAACGTTTCCATCATGCAGTTGATCGCAACAGGATGAAACGATTGACGAGGGAAGCATATCGAAGACAGAAAAACATTCTTTGGAATGCCATTAGTGAACAGGATGAAGGATTTGCGATAGCTTTTATCTGCATTTCATCTAAGTTGTGTTCGTATCAGATTGTCTATAAAAGTATAAATAAGGTGTTGACTCGTTTGGCTAAGGGAGAATGAAAACGTTATACCAAAATATAAAAAAAGGCTTAGGAATGATTTTACTCGTTCCTATTTTCTTTTACCAGCGGTGTATCTCTCCAATGTTGCCTCCTTCATGCCGTTATACACCAACTTGTTCTCAATATGCAGTTGAAGCCATCCGGAAACACGGTCCGTTCTACGGGTTGTATTTGGCAATCCGTCGATTGTTAAGATGCCATCCGTGGGGTGGTTCGGGTTACGATCCGGTTCCCTAATTGATATTTAAAACGAATGATTCCCTTTATCGATATTCATACTCACAACAGTCAAACCTCGAAAGGTGTTGTCTCCGTTGTAAATTGTGACGATGGAGTAGTTCCTGACATTTGGTGTTCGATTGGTGTGCATCCTTGGCAGTCGATTCAGGCTAGTTCGGATGCAGACTTTGTCGATAAAAGCATGAAGGGATTAGAAGCTAAATGTGTGTTGCCTCAAGTGCTCTTCATTGGGGAGACAGGCCTTGATGCGAATAGAGGAGCAGATTTGGAGACTCAGAAAGTGTTGTTCCTGAGACATGTTGCCCTTTCTGAAAAGCTGAAAAAACCGCTTATTATTCATTGTGTAAAAGCAATAGAAGACATCGTAGCCATTCATAAACAACAGCATCCGACTCAGCGTTGGTTGATACATGGTTTCCGAAAAAAAGCAATCTTAGCAAGTCAACTTCTTCATCAAGGTATTGAACTCTCTTTCGGTCCGTTTTTTGATGCCGATGCAATGAAGTTAGCTTATGAATCAAATGCTCTGTGGTTGGAAACTGATGATAGCGGAGAGAGTATAGTTGATGTTTATCAAAAGGCTGCAGAATTATTATCCATTTCAGTAGATGAACTGAAACTCAACATATATCAGCGAGCAGTTCTGCTATCGTCTTCGTTTCGTTTGGAATAATAAGGTCAGGTGCAATCTGCGCTAAAGGCTGTAAGACAAAACCGCGTTCTTTCATTCTAGGATGAGGGATTGTTAGGTCTGGTTGGTTGATGATACAGTCGTCATAAAGTAGAATGTCTATATCAATCACTCTATCATGATATATCCCATTTGTTGACTTTTGTTTCCTTCCTAGTTCTTTTTCTATTTCTTGGGTAATCTTTAATATCTCTGTTGCATCAAGTTTACTCTCGATACATATAGCTATATTATAAAAAAGGTGTTTGCTCTTGAACCCTACAGGTTCGGTTACAAAAAAATCGGATTGGCTCACAACGGAGCCAATTCGATAAGATATTTGTTCAATGGCACGATTTAGGTTCGTTTGCCTGCGTCCCTTATTGGAACCCAAACTGAGAAATACTTTATGAACCATTTCGCTCATCCTCTCAGTCAACAATTAACAGAGCATCTCCGTAGCTACCGAATTTGTATCCTTCCTTTACTGCGGTTTCGTATGCATTCATGACGTATTCAAATTCACCAAATGCACATTGCATCATTAGCATGAGGGACAAAGGTAACTGGAAGTTTGAAACGAAAGCGTTTGCAACACCAAACTCATAAGGAGGGAAGATGAATTTGTTGGTCCATCCCTCAAACTCTTTAAGAACTCCTCCAGGACCTACAGCAGTTTCGATTGCACGCATTGTCGTAGTGCCCACAGCACATACACGATGTCCACCTTCTTTAGACTTGTTTACGATGTCGCAAGCATCTTTTCCAATGATTATTTCTTCGCTATCGGTCTTGTGCTTAGTTAGATCCTCCACGTCAATCGTCCTGAAGTTACCTAAACCTACATGTAACGTGATAAAAGCTTGAGAAATACCCTTTATTTCCATACGTTTCATCAACTCGCGAGAGAAATGAAGTCCTGTAGCTGGAGGGGTAACAGCACCTTCATGTTTAGCATAAATCGTCTGATAGTTCTCCATATCTTCAGGAACGGCTTTTCGGAATTTTCGCACCTCGTCCGTGAGCGGAGCCTCGCCAAGAGAATAGAGTGATTGCTTGAATTCTTCGTGTGATTCTCTTTCTGTCTTGTCCCTGTCTCCGTCATATAGGAATCGTAGAGTACGTCCTCTTGATGTGGTGTTGTCAATCACTTCAGCTACTAATGAGTTATCTTCGCCGAAGTAGAGTTTGTTTCCAATTCTGATTTTTCGTGCAGGATCGACCAATACGTCCCAAAGTCTCATTTCTGCATTCAACTCTCGTAATAAGAATACCTCAATCAGAGCACCGGTTTTTTCTTTATTTCCATAAAGGCGTGCTGGGAATACTTGTGAGTCATTAAAGATAAATGAATCCCCATCATCAAAGTAGTCAATAATGTCTTTGAATATCCGATGTTCTATGACTCCGGTTTTTCTGTGTAAAACCATCAAACGAGCCTCGTCTCTGTGGTAAGGAGGCTCCAAACCGATATTCTCATCGGGCAGTTTGAATTTAAATTGTGAAAGTTTCATACGTTATGATTTGGTTTTTGTATCGTTATCATTTTCTATTTCTATCGTTTGCTTGTTCAGCCAATCGTCAAATTCAGTAATGTCCATGCAGTCTTCCAACTTGTATTGACCAATTCTGGTACGACATAAGTCTGTGAGATATGCACCGGAATGGAGAGCTGCACCAATGTCTCGCGCTAAGGCTCGGATGTAGGTTCCTTTGCTGCAAACAACTCTGATTCGGATTTGGTTTGGAAGATTGCAATCTAATAGCTCTATCTCATCGATTGTGAGCTTTTTGGGCTTCAGTTCAATATCTTGTCCTTTTCTTGCCATTTGATAGGCTCGTTTACCATTCACTCTTACCGCCGAGAACGATGGTGGTATTTGCTCAATGGTACCTACAAATTGTTGCAAACTGTCCTCTATCAGAGCTTTCGTAATATGATCTGTAGGGTAAGTGGCATCTTCCTCTGTCTCTTTGTCAAAAGATGGGGTTGTTGCGCCTATTTTCAGAGTTGCCACATATTCCTTCACGCCTGCTTGGAGCTCGTCAATCCTTTTTGTTGCTTTGCCGCTGCAAATAATCAGTACTCCTGTTGCCAAAGGATCTAGGGTGCCTGCATGTCCTACCTTTAGTTTTTTGTTTCTGGTTCTATGTCTCAATATGCCTCTAACTTTGTTTACAAGGTCGAACGACGTCCATGTATAGGGCTTGTTGAAACATAATATCTCTCCTCGTTGTGGATTCATGTAAGTAGGTTGTGTTTAAAAACAGAGTTGCCATACGATAGTGGCAGTTCCGACTATTGCACAATAGATAGCAAAGTAAATCATCTTACCGCGTTTTACCAAGCTAATCATCCATTTACATGCTACACATCCCGTAAGAAATGCAGCTACAAATCCAACTGCCAGAGCTAAAGGAGATATACCAGCCATCGCTTGCTCTATACCTTGTTCCATCATGTCTTTCACATTTAATAGTGCTTCCCCAAGAATTGGAGGAATGACCATCAGGAACGAGAATTGAGCCAGTTTCTCTTTTTTGTCGCCAAGGATTAAGCCCGTACCGATTGTGCTTCCTGAGCGTGAGAGTCCTGGTAAAGCAGCACATGCTTGAGCGATACCAATGATAAATGCGTCGAACAATGAGATGTGCTCTTTCTCGCGTGGTTTAGAGAAGTATGAGAAAGCCAGCAAAGCAGCTGTTATAAGCAGGCAGATGCCCACTACAAGCAAACTCTTAAACTGTTCCTCGATGATGTCCTTGAAGCAGAAACCTACGATGGCGATTGGTATCATAGATACAATAATGTTGAGCAAATAATTCTGCTCGTCATTGAGTCGGGTGATACCATGACGACTTGGAATAAAGTCTTTGCCATGTTTACATGCTCCGATAAAAAGCCATACAATTTCTTTCCATAAGATGACCAACGTACTCAGTACAGTAGCTACATGTACGAGAATAGTGAAAGGCATGATTGCGTCAGGATCTTCTACGCCCAGAAGAGCCCCTGCTAATGCTAAGTGTCCACTGCTGCTGACAGGCAAGTACTCGGTGAGTCCTTGAAATATTCCCATCAGGAGAGCTTGTAACCAATCCATAATACAGTTCTTTAATGATTCAAAACCCCATTCTTGTCACCCATAAGGGAGAATTTCAGAATTCCCTTCAGCAAGGGGTGGGGAAGATTATTCTGTTATTTCTTTTTTTCTCTTCGGTTTTACCAGAATGGCAGCGATGATGATGATGAATCCGAGCAGACAGGTGATCGGAGCCACTTTAATACGAGTGTCGCTGAAGATGTCTGCGTTGAACATCTCTTCTGTTGTTCCTTCGCCAGACATTAGGATAAACCCAATGATGATGATTGCGATACCTACTCCAAGGAGTATGTAGTTCAAGGAACCGAATGCTAAATTTTTGTTGTTCATATGCTGTTTGTTGTAATTGATAAGTCGTAGATTGGATGTCTATATGTGATATAATTCATTGCTGTTCATCTTGAGGTATTTCGACAATGAGAAATACGTGCAGAGGAACGTAATAAGCAATCCAAACACCAAAACCGATATTCCTACGATGGTCATCACTTGCATGTCGATAACGGTGTTGATTTCTGGCTCAAAGCTTCTTGCCCAATACACCACACCTATGATGATAGCATCTGCAATGATTGCCGACAAGATGCCTAGAAGTAATCCTTGATTAAGGAATGGGCGACGTATGAAGCCCCAGCTAGCACCTACTAATTTCATGGTGTTGATGATGAAACGTCGTGAGAAGATAGTCAGTCTTACTGTGTTGTTGATGAGCGCAAATGAAATATAAGTGAATAAAGCCGCGATGATGAGCAATATGATGCTGAACTTGCGAATGTTATTGTTGACAGCATTCATCAGTTCTTTTTGATAAATCACATCCATCACCTTCTTGGTGGCTTTTAATTGTTTAGCAATTTTGTCAAGACTTTGATTGTTTGCATATTCAGATTTCAGCTTGATTTCAAAAGAAGCCGTGAATGGGTTGTAGCCCAAGAATTCCGAAGGATCTGTTCCCATGTCTACACATTGTTCGTGGAGTGCACGTTCCTTTGAGATGTATTTCAGAGATTTCACATATTGCTGTTCTTCAAGTGATTTTTGCAACGATTCAATTTCTCCTTGACTGATGTCATCGTTCAGCAGTATTGTGACGTTGATATTCTCTTTAACGTAATTCGACAGATTACGAGCCGTCAGTACAAATAATACAATGGTTCCTAACAGCACCAATACCAACGAAGTACTAATTAGTGCTGTTACAAACTGAGTACTCCATAATCCTGCAGCTTTATTCTTTGGCATATTATCTTACTATTTTCAATTGTCAATTTACATTTTTCAACTCTCTACTTCAACTCCTTTTAGTGTAGCTGAGCTTGCCTCTGTGATTTTCACCTTCACAAAATCGCCTATGTGGTGATTCCCGCGATCGAAAACTACTACCTTATATTGTTCAGTTCTGCCGAACAATTGGCTTTTTGAGCGTTTGCTCACGCCCTCTACCAATACATCAAAGGTTTTTCCTATATCTTTCTTGTAACTTTCTGCTGATAGTTGGTTCTGTAGTGCTATCAGTTCGTTCAAACGTCTGATCTTCGTCTCTTCAGGTACATCATCTGGTAGATGCTTTGAAGCGTATGTTCCAGGTCGTTCAGAATACTTGAACATGAAGGCGCTATCATATTCGCATTCTCTCATCAGCGAAAGCGACAACTGGTGGTCATCTTCTGTTTCCGAGTGATAACCGCAAAAGACGTCAGTAGTTAATCCGCAATCGGGGATGATTCTGCGAATGGCAGCCACTCGTTCCAAATACCACTCCCGGGTGTATTTTCGGTTCATCAGTTCCAAGATGCGGTTGCTTCCGCTTTGAACAGGCAGATGGATGTGCTTACAAATATTGGGATAGTCGGCAATGACGTGTAGCGTTTCATCGCTCATGTCCTTTGGATGTGATGTAGTGAACCTGATTCGCATGTCAGGAACGGTTTCTGCCACCCGTCTCAGTAGCTCAGGAAAATCAATAACTTCCGTTTCTGTTCCTATACTCCTATATGAATTTACATTCTGTCCTAGTAATGTTACTTCCTTGAAGCCCTTGGCTTGCAAATCCTTTACTTCATTCAGGATGCTGTTGAGGTCCCTGCTGCGCTCTCTGCCTCGAGTGTAAGGGACGATACAATAGTGGCAGAAGTTGTTACAACCTCTCATGATGCTTACAAAACCAGAGATGTGGTTCCCGCAGATACGTTCTGGGATGATGTCCTTGTAGGTTTCGGTTGTCGACAGCTCAACATTGATGGCCTTCTCTCCTGCTTCGACCGAAGCAAACAATTCTGGTAGTTGCAGATATGCATCTGGCCCGGCGACGAGGTCAACATGATGATGATCAATCAAGTCCTGCTTCACCCTTTCTGCCATACATCCTACCACTCCGATAATCATCTTCCGCTTTTTACTCATTGCATACAACGACTCTAGCCGGTTAACAATCTTCTGTTCGGCATTATCGCGTATTGAACAAGTATTCAGCAACACAGCATCAGCTCCTTCAATCGTGTCTTGACTTTCGTAGCCAGCCATCTTCATCACACTTGCAATCACTTCGCTGTCTGCAACGTTCATCTGACAGCCGTAGGTTTCTATATATAGTTTTTTCATTGGGCCGTTCTTATCCAATTTGGCTGCAAAGATACAAAAAAAATGTAATATTCCGAAGAATAACACTCTAAAAAGTGTTTAAATCAAGAAAATATAGCACAATATAACAAAAATGAGCGAAACTATCATGTTCCGCTCATTCTTCATATTGAGAAACAAAGATAATTTATTTCTTCTTTGTGCCCTTAGCGCGTACGTTGTTGAGGAAGTTCACCATTTTCTCAAGGTTGCCCTCTGAGTACATTCCCATTCCATGACCTCCTTGTGGCTCGCGAAGGATGTAGCTCTCAACACCAGCCTTTTGTAACTGGTCATAGAGATACTGGCTGACACATGATGCAACCACGAAATCCTGATCGCCATGGAAGATGTAGCCAGGAACATCGTTTTTGTCGATATAGCCTGATGCACTCAGCAACAAGAACTTGTTTTCGTTACCTTCCTTTGGTGCTCCGATTAGTTGCTCCTCTGGGGTGTTTCCTTTGCCTCCGAATACCATAGCATTACCACATTCCATCTGAAGAAGTTCTGTAGGACCAGACCAGTCGCAGAATGCGTTTACATAGCTTGATTCTTTAGTGTAAGGACCAACCTTGCCTTCGATATCATATTCTGCAGATCCTTGTTTTGCTACCTTCACATCGTTAGAGAGGGCTGTTACAGCAGACAGATGACCACCGGAAGAGAATCCTGATGTAGCGATAAATGAAGTGTCGAATTTGTATTTAGCTGCGTTGGCACGGATAAAGCGGATTACTGCCTTAATGTCGTTTACCTGAGCAGGCCATTTGCCGTCAGCTATTGAACGGTGATTAGGAGTAACAACTGCATATCCTGCTTTCAACAGAGCAGCACAGATGGTGTTGATATCTGCTGCACCCTTTGAACTATTGCTGCCCCATGCGCTACCATAGATGTGCACCACTACTGGGTACTTGTCCTTCACTTCTTTGGGAAGATAGATGTCTAACATGTGGTAAACTTGTCCGTCGTCACCTGCATAATTAATATCTGTGAATTTCTCCGAATACTCAGCTTTTGTCTGTGAACTCTGGTCTCCGCCAAGTCCTGGGAATCCGCCTCCTGGGAATCCTCCACCTGGGAATCCGCCTCCTGGAAAACCTCCACCTGGGAATCCTCCACCTGGTTGAGCCATCATGGCTGTTGCACTCAACAATGTAATACCTAGTGCTAATGATTTCAAGTAATTTCTCATAAGTTTGTTTTTTTTAATTGGTGTTGTTATTAAAGTTGTTTAAAAATATTGTTGTAATTGAATTACACATACTTGATAGATTTAATTAGTGAAGGTTTAAATGTCTTAAAACATTTTCCTCACCCTTTCGACACCAGCGATGAAATTATCAATTTCATTTTTCGTGTTATAAAGCCCAAAACTGATGCGGACAGTCCCTTCTGTCCCTAGTCGATGCATGAGTGGTTCGGCACAGTGGTGTCCCGTACGGACGGCTATACCCAGACGGTCGAGCAGGGTGCCGAGATCGAGATGATGTATGCCTGCTATGTTAAAACTTATAGGGCCGGCTGATGAAAGTTGAAAGTTGAAAGTTGAAAGTTGAAAGTTGCCGTAAATTCTGATATTAGGAATGCTCTGCATCTGCTCGATGGCATAGCTCGTAAGTTCTGCCTCATGCTGGTGAATGGTGTCCATACCTATCTGCGATACATAGTCGAGTGCTACTGCTAAAGCGTGGCTACCTACATAGTCGGGAGTTCCTGCTTCGAACTTATAAGGCAGCTCGTTAAAGGTAGTCAACTCAAAACTTACGTTCTTGATCATTTCACCACCTCCTTGATAGGGTGGCAACTTGTCAAGCCATTCTTCCTTACCATAAAGAACTCCTATACCGGTTGGACCGTAGATTTTATGTCCGCTGAAGGCAAAGAAGTCGCAGTCAAGCTTTTGCATATCTACAGCCATGTGTGGAGTGGATTGCGCTCCGTCGATGAGTACAGGAACACCATGTTCATGAGCGATGCGTATCAATTCGTCCACAGGATTGATGGTGCCCATTACATTCGATACATGTGTAATGCTTACTATACGGGTATGTGGTGTAAATAGCTTTTGATATGTTTCTGTATCCAACACACCTTCATCGCTCATTGGAATGGTACGAAGTTTGAATCCGTTGAGTTGCCAAGGAACGATGTTGGAGTGGTGCTCCATCTGCGACACGATAACTTCTCCCCCTTCTTCGTTTGAGTGGTATTGCGCTAGCGTTCGGGCTAGTAGGTTAATCGACTCAGTGGTGCCGCGAGTGAAGATAATCTCGTTGGTCGAGCGGGCATTGATGAATTGTCGTACCGTTTCTCGGGATTGCTCGTGCAGATCAGTTGCTTGCTGAGACAAAAAGTGTACTCCTCTGTGAACGTTGGCATTCACATTATAATATTCGTCGGCAATTGCTTCCACAACCTGACGAGGTTTCTGAGTGGTAGCAGCATTGTCGAGATATACAAGCGGACGTCCGTAGATCGTGCGGCTTAGTATTGGGAAATCATTGCGTATGCTCTCGTTCATTTTCGCTGCAAAGGTAGTAATAATTTGCGATTTAGCAATTTACTATTTACTTTTTTCGCTATTCCCTATCCACTTTTTGATAAAAATCTCATATTCGGCAACAAAAACATGCTTTTGTGTACTCACTTCATCGATTTGTTCACTTTTTTTGCTACCTTTGCACCATCAAACAAAACTCATTAGAAGTCGTATGAATACATTAGAAACTATTTTTGCAGCAAAACTGCTTGATGTAAAAGCCATCAAGTTGCAACCCGAGAATCCTTTTACGTGGGCTTCAGGGTGGAAATCTCCTTTTTATTGTGATAATCGCAAAACCCTTTCGTTTCCTGCGCTCCGCACGTTCGTAAAGACAGAATTGACGCGTCTGGTGATGGAGAACTTCCCAGAGGCTGATGCTGTGGCAGGAGTAGCAACAGGCGCAATTGCTCAAGGTGCTCTGGTTGCCGACGAGTTGGGAATGCCTTTCGCCTATGTGCGTTCTAAACCAAAGGATCATGGATTGGCTAACCTTATAGAAGGTGAGTTGCCTGCTGGAGCTAAAGTGGTCGTTGTAGAGGACCTGATTTCTACAGGTGGTAGCAGTTTGAAAGCTGTTGAGGCTCTCCGTAATGCCGGTTTTGAGGTTGTCGGAATGGTGGCTTCATACACTTATGGCTTTGATGTGGCTAAAAAGGCATTCGAGGATGCGAAGGTCACTTTGATGACCCTCACCAACTACGAAGCCGTGTTGGAGGCAGCCTTGAAGACTGGATATATTTCACAAGAACAGATACCTACGCTTAACGAGTGGAGGAGCAATCCAAGTGAATGGAGAAAATAACGAATGAGGTAAGAACTGCATCAACTCGTTTTGTTGATGTCTTGTAAGTACTAATTGTATAATTAATTTGAAATGATATGAAACACGAGAGTGACATAAAGTTGATAGGTTATCCTCAGGAAACCGTATATGCTAAGATTTCCGATTTGAACAACTTGGCCGTCATCCGTGAGCGATTCAACGACCCTGAAGTACAGAGCAAAATGGCGAGCGATATTCCTCCAGAGAAGGTGGAGCAGGTGAAGAAGACACTGGAAACCTTGGAGGTTAGTACCGATTCTGTGAGTGTACAGGTTGATCCTGTCGGTCGACTCGCTATACAGATTGTAGAACGTGATGAACCAAAGTGCATCAAGTTCGGTTCTGTGATGTCTCCTGTGAAATTCAATCTGTGGGTGCAACTCTTGCCTGTTACAGCCAGCAGTTGTAAGATGAAAGTAACCGTAGATGCCGACATCCCTGTGTTCCTTGCTGGTATGATTGGGAAACCTTTCAAGGACGGTATCGAGAAAATAGCTGATATGTTAGCTTCATTGCCTTATGAGTAAAGATAAATTGTGGACGAAAAATGTCCAAATGACCGATGAAATCGAACATTTTACAGTCGGGAAAGACCGTGAAATGGATCTCTATCTGGCAAAATATGACGTGCTGGGTTCTATGGCTCACATCACGATGCTGGAGTCAATAGGACTGCTCACGAAGGACGAACTTCAGCAGTTGCTGGCGGCACTCAAGTCAATCTACAAGGAAGCAGATTCTGGCCGTTTTGTCATCGAGGAAGGTGTTGAGGACGTACATTCGCAGGTAGAGCTGATGTTGACGCGTCAGTTGGGCGATATCGGTAAGAAAATCCATTCGGGCCGTTCGCGTAATGATCAGGTGTTGGTTGACCTGAAGTTGTTTATCCGCGATCAAATCAAGGATATTGTAGGGCTGACAGAAGAACTGTTCCATGAACTCATCGCAAAAAGCAATGAATATAAGGATGTGCTCATGCCTGGTTATACACATCTGCAGGTAGCGATGCCTTCATCGTTTGGTTTGTGGTTTGGTGCCTATGCAGAGAGTCTCGTAGACGATATGCAGTATTTGTTGGCAGCTTGGCGTATTACCAACCGCAATCCGTTAGGCTCAGCTGCTGGATATGGCAGTTCGTTCCCCTTGAACCGTCAGATGACGACAGACCTCCTTGGGTTCGACTCAATGGACTACAATGTGGTCTATGCTCAGATGGGACGTGGAAAGACCGAACGCAATGTGGCATTCTCGATGGCAAGTGTTGCAGGCACGTTGGCCAAACTGGCTTTTGATGCCTGTATGTTCAACAGCCAGAATTTCGGCTTTGTAAAGTTGCCCGACGAATGTACCACAGGGTCAAGCATCATGCCGCATAAGAAGAATCCTGATGTCTTTGAACTGACTCGTGCCAAATGTAATAAGATACAGGCTTTGCCTCAGACGGTGATGTTGATGATGAACAACCTGCCAAGTGGATACTTCCGCGATCTTCAGATTATCAAGGAGGTGTTCCTGCCTTCGTTCGACGAACTGAAGGACTGCCTCCGTATGGCTGCTTATATCATCAACAGGATGAAGGTCAACGAAAAGATTCTCGACAATCCTATCTATGATAACATGTTCAGTGTGGAGGAGGTGAATCGCTTGGCAACTAATGGTATGCCTTTCCGCGATGCTTACAAGAAGGTTGGACTCGATATCGAAGCTGGCAGATTCACTCCCGACAAGCAGATTCATCACACTCATCAGGGTAGTATCGGTAATCTCTGTAACGATGAAATCGAGGCTTTGATGCAGAAAACGATTGCAGAATTCGACTTCACTAAGGTGGAAAAAGCAATACATGATTTACAGGCGTAGCGGACATAGTGGCATTCTGTTGCCTGCCTTCTCATTGGGTTTATGGCATAATTTCGGTGGTGTTGACGACTTCACTGTCGCACGCGATATGGTACTTCAGGCTTTCGACAACGGAATTTGCCATTTCGACCTTGCCAACAACTACGGTCCCCCTCCTGGGAGCGCAGAGACCAATTTTGGCCGCATTCTGTCTGGCGAACTGAAATCTCATCGTGACGAGTTGTTCATCTCCAGCAAAGCTGGTCATGATATGTGGGAGGGAGTTTATGGGACAGGGTCGTCTCGTAAGAACATCATAGCCTCTTGCGACCAAAGTCTGCAACGTACGCGACTCGACTATTTCGACATCTTCTATAGTCATCGTTATGACCCAACGACGCCTATCGAGGAGACCATGCAAGCATTGATTGATTTGGTTCGTCAGGGGAAAGCACTTTATGTAGGAATATCCAAGTACCCTAAGGCACAGCAGGAGCAAGCATACGCCATATTGCGTGAAGCCCATGTACCCTGTCTGCTTAGTCAGTATCGTTGTTCGCTCTTCGATCAGAAAGCAAAGCATGACAATTTCGATTGTGCCCAATCAAATGGTTCGGGCATCATCTGTTTCTCGCCTTTGGCTCAGGGAATCCTATCAGGAAAATATAATAAAGGTATTCCTGAGGATAGTAGGGCAGCAAAGCCAACAGGGTTCCTGCAAGCGTCACAAGTGACCGCTGAGCGAGTTGAGGCAGCCAGACAGCTTGAAGAAATTGCAAATGCTCGCCATCAGACTCTGGCTCAGATGTCCTTGGCTTGGGTGCTGAGTGACCCACGCGTCACATCTGTCATCATAGGTACCTCGTCTGTCAATCAGCTGATGACTAATATTAGTGCTCTCGACAACCTCGATTTCTCTGAGGAAGAATTGAAAATCATCAATGAAATCGTACAAAAACCCACTATTTCATTCTGACCTATGAAACGATTGCTAACGATATTCATGCTAACGTGTTGTTTGGTTTCTTGTAAAGAAGACATCAGCAGCATCTATTCCACTAAATACCCAGTACGGTTTTATTTTGAAGTTGCTTCCAGCCCCGAACTCTACAACGCAATGGGCAACCCTGGACAATTCGTGACCATACGAAAGGTAAATGGTAAGATTAGAATTGCCAACACGCTTCAAAGCCACGATTATTCACCCTCACAGATAGCAGCACGCGAATTTGAGTATGGGTTAGGAGGATTGATTGTCGGTACCAGTTCATCTCCGAACATGTCGAACGGCTTCGATATCGTTGCCTACGACCTGTCTTGTCCTACTTGCGATCGGCAGACCTATCGATTGGCGGTGAAAGACAACGGTACAGCTCTCTGCTCGCATTGCGGTAATTCGTACGACCTGAACAACTACGGCTGGATCATTACCGCTCCAGATGCTACAAAAGAACAGCGAGGACTCTATCGCTATCGCATCTCCTTCAATGGAATAGCCATCAATGTCAACAACAGATAGGCCCGTTAACTTCCCCTTTAACTCCCTTCTATAACTTCAGAAAGTTTAATAATAATATGGCCCAGACAAGCAGCAACTCATCCCTGAAAGAAAAGACCGCCAAAGGACTTCTTTGGGGGGCGATGAACAGCACATTGATGCAGCTGTTAAATGCTGTTATCGGGGTTGTCCTCTTATGGTATCTCGATCCTGAGGACTATGGAATGATAGCCGTCTTGGCCATCTATTCTGCGATTGCTGCAAACCTGCAGGATAGTGGTTTCATCTCAGCCCTCATCAACAAACGTGATGCGACCCATAAGGACATGAATGCAGTCTTCTGGTTCAACATCCTCGTTAGTGCCCTCATCTATCTCATTCTTTGGTTCTGCGCTCCTCTCATAGCTGCCTATAACGATGATTCCCGACTGGTTGCCCTATCGCGATACGCCTTCTTGGGTTTCTTCTGTGCCAGCTTCTCCATCACCCCACGAACCATCCTGATGAAAGACCTTCGGGTGAAGGAACAAGCCGTTTGCAACATTGTGGCGTTGGTTGTCTCAGGTGCGGTAGCCATCATCATGGCTGCCAGCAAGATGGCCTATTGGAGTATAGCCACACAGAGTATTGTGTATGTCAGCATTGTCTCTATCGGCAGCTGGTACTTTTCCAAATGGCGCCCATCGTTGCACATCACTTTCCAACCCATCAAAGAGATGTTTGGTTTCAGTTGCAAGATACTGATTACCGGTATCTTCAACAACATCAATAAGTTTGCATTCGAGAGTACGATGGGGGCGTTCTATCCGGCAGGTAGCATCGGGTCGTACTCGCAGGCCAACAAATGGAACCAGATGGGAAGCCAGACAATCCTCGGAATGGTGCAGGGTGTGGCTCAACCCATGTTCGTCCAAGTGGGCGACGATAGGGAGCGACAGCAGCGAGTATTTCGCAAAATGCTCCGTTTCACCGCTCTTGTGTCCTTCCCTCTCATGTTCGGCTTAAGCCTCGTTTCTGCCGAATTCATCGGAATCATCGCACCAGACAAGTGGCTCTCAGCCATTCCTTTCCTTCAGGTACTCTGCATCGGAGGAGCCTTCCTCCCGTTAGCCGCCCTCTACTACAATTTCATTATCAGTCGAGGGAAGTCCGATGTCTATATGTGGAACACGATTGCCCAAAGTGTTGTGATACTTGCCAACCTTTTCGCTGTTCAGTACTTCAAGCTCAATTGGTTCGGATTTAGTGGCATTCAGCTGATGGTCATCAATTATGTCGTCATTCTAGCACTGTGGATGTTCGTCTGGCACTATTTTGTATGGCGCGAGTTGCGACTGTCGCTCCTCTCAGCCCTCCTCGATGTACTTCCGTTTTTCTTGGTTGCTGTCCTTACGATGGTCGTCACCTATTTCGCAACCACATTCATTACGAACAACTATCTGCTCCTCATCTCTCGCATCCTCTTGGCTGCAGTCCTCTATGTCGGTGTGCTATGGGCGCTCAAGGCTGAAATCCTGCGCGAGTGCATAGGGTATTTAAGGAAGAGAAAAGGCTAAAATAAGCCAGTTTCTCGATATTCTTTTCGAACGATACGTTCTGTTGTTTAGCTTTAATCTGAATCATAATTGTTGTACTTTCTTTGTGGATTGTTAATAGATCAGTTAATGATTGCCTCGTTTTTGCAGACTCGGGAGGGTGCACGTGCGATGTCCAGGGGTGTGCAAGTGTAGCCTCGAGGAGTGTGCAAATGCAGGCTCTCTTGCCAAAAAAGATGAAGAGTAAACAATATCCGACCGTAGTCAACGTTATTAGGAAAAGAGACAACCAAATCCGCAAAGCAGTCAACTTTACGAGTACGAGGGAGTCAACTAAATCCGTACGGATTGTTAAGTGTTAAAAAATAGAGGCTAAAACGAGTAAACCTTATTCAGAAAAAGACAAGCTGACCGAGAGTTAGCGTTGCAGCGTTGCAGTTGTTGCAGTTCGTTTTTAAGGGTTAACACACACTGAAAATAAGTTATATTATATATATATATATAATATAAAATTTCTCTTTGACTTTTCACTCCTTTATTTTTAACTGCAACAACTGCAACGCGCAACGCAAGAAAGCGAAAAACCTGCCTACAAGGTGTTGTGGAGGGTGCTGCGTGTTGGATACGCATTCTTTTACATCGTTTTTCTTGCTTTTGTTTGGTTGTTTCGTGGAAATGTTGTATATTTGCACCCAAGAAGCCTGCAACCTCGGCAGCGTCTCGGCATAGCTCAACCGAGCTTGGCTCTGCGCTCGATTTGCACGAGGTTTGTCAATCGAATCTATACCGATAACTTGAATAGAAGAAAAATCGTTACTTAAAACCAAAATTTCTCAAACCTCTGCCACCATTTGGCGTAGCCTTTGTTTACTTTTGCAGCAAAAACATCGAATATGATTAACAATGATAGAGGGCAAAGCCTAATTAGCAAGTATGTCTGGGTGATAGATACCATTTATCGCAGACGTAAGATTTCGTTCAAGGAACTGAACGAACTATGGCTTCGTGATGAGATCAGTAGGGGTGTGGATATTCCCAAGCGCACTTTCGACAACTGGCGTTATGTCATCTGGGATATGTTCGGTATCAATATTGCTAACGAGAACCGAGGTGAGTATCGCTATTACATAGCAAATAGGGAGGACATCAATAAGAATGGACTGCGCTCTTGGCTCTACAATACTCTCTGTGTGAGCAATGCCCTCGCCAACAGTCAGAACATTAAGGACCGCATCATTTTGGAGTACGTGCCGTCTGGACAGCAATTTCTTCAACCTATCATTGAGGCAATGAAGGAAAATCGAGTACTTAACATTACTTACCACAGTTATTGGAAGGATGAGGAGAACAGTTTCGATGTGCAACCGTATTGTGTGAAGCTGTTCCGTCAACGATGGTATATGGTTGCTCGCAGCACCTATCCTTATTATTATGAGAAAGGCCCAATGATATACGCTCTTGATCGCATTATGGATTTGCATCAGACAGATGAAACTTTTAAGATGCCGAAGGGGTGGGATGCAGAGAAATACTTTGAAGGTTGCTTTGGTGCCTTTGCTGATCAAAATATAGAACTGCAAACAGTTAAATTAAAGGTGGCAGCAGGACAGGCCAACTATATCAGAGATCTACCTCTTCATGCTTCACAAGAGGAAACTGAACGCAACGAAGAATATAGCATCTTTACTTTCAACCTTCGACCTACATTCGATTTCCAGCAGGAAATCTTATGGAATGGCGAAGACATGGAAGTGCTCGAACCTCTATGGCTCCGCAAGGAGATTGCAGGAAAGATCGAAAGAATGTGGAATAAATATAATAAATAGTGAATATGGGATTCAATAAGTTCTGTTTTCGTGGTATACAAGAGTTATACCAAAGACATAAAAGAGATATTTATATGTCTTTAGACCGTGAGACATTAAAGTCTGTACTTGACAACAGGCGTGTTAGATTCATCAATCCTTTAGGTGAATTTGATTATACATATTTCGGTGAGTTCACCTTTGACGGTGATGTCATGATACTGTTGACAAAAGACCACAAATACACGAAATTTCACAAAGCACTGAACCTTTCAACCTTGTGGTCGCAGGTTCCAGTCATCTTTGCTGGTGTGGATACCAGATACAGAGATGACCAGAATCAGGAAATCTTCACAGGAGATGTCGTTTCATACAAGGGTTATACTTCATTTGTGCGTTATTTCGGTGATTCTTCAGTTCCTGGGCTCGCCGGTGACAATTGCGATATACAGTTTGAAAGAAACGGCGATATGCACAAAGAGGGCACTGTGTTCTCAGGTATTCAGCCGACATTATTCAAGGAGTTTGTTATTGAAAGGCTATATTGGCCGACAGAACAGTTTGTACCACATGGTATCAGTCGCGAAGAAGTTATTGAGAGAGCATCAAAGGCGAACGGTAAGCCACAATTCACAGAAGAGTTCAAACCTAGCAGAAAAGGCAGACAAAAAATCTACACAGAGTTGTCTGAGATCTTGCGCGAAGGAGATATTCTGTGTTATCTAGAAAAAGAAATGGTTGAAGGCGAGGAAAATCTCGGCATCTTGATGTGTGCCGACAATATCCCTGATGACTATCATGGAGAGGAGCACTCCATTGAATTAGCGACAGCTGATGACTTTTATAATTCAATTAAAACTGCCTTTCATGAATTCCTGCAATATGCACATAATAATCCAGAGAAGACTTTTGTCTTGTGCGATTTCAAAGAG